>Ga0210394_10002499_pt1 | contig 25056 bp, 18 predicted proteins | sample IncBWC12MmetaG_FD_160121 | JGI IMG/M metagenome (GOLD analysis project Ga0210394, IMG submission 160121) | Forest soil microbial communities from Barre Woods Harvard Forest LTER site, Petersham, Massachusetts, United States - Inc-BW-C-12-M | ecosystem: Environmental > Terrestrial > Soil >... | reverse complement strand
ACGGCGACGGTCACAGTTCGGAGCGGATCGTGGAGGCTGTTGCCCGGTGGTATGCCAAGAAGACTCCACTGCTGGAGGCTGACAAGCAGTTTAAGCTCGCGCCCAGGCCGCAGCCGCGGCGCCGGAAGACCGACTCCGTGGACGGGGCTCACAAAGCCGCCGCCGCAGGCAAGGAGTGAACCCGCAGAACCTGTGTCCGGGCTGTGGTTGCGCGCCATGATCTATGTTCTCTACAGCATTGTTTTCGTCATCTGCATTTACACTGGCCGCCACTACTGGTTTACGCTAAATCGGCTTTTCGGATTTCAAAGGCACCCATACATCGACATTGACACCGCAGACTGGCCTCCCGTCACCGTGCTGGTAGCCGCGCACAACGAGGAAAAGGTGATTGCCAACATTCTCGATGCCTTGATGACGGTCAAATATCCCGAGGATCGGATGCTGGTGATACCGGTGAACGACCGTTCCACGGACCGCACGCGGGAGATCATTGATAAGTTTGTGCAAGATTTTCCTGGGCGCATTCAAGCCTTTCATCGCGTCGGAGGCAAAGGCGGCAAGGCGGCGGCACTGAAAAACGCCATGGAATTGGTGAACACAGAGGTCATCCTGATTTTCGATGCAGATTACATTCCAGGCGCGGGACTGATCAAACAACTGGTCGCGCCATTCTTTGATCTGGAAGTTGGCGGCGTAATGGGCCGGGTAGTTCCGTTGAACGCCGGCACGAATCTGCTCACACGTCTGCTCGATTTGGAACGCTCGGGCGGCTACCAGGTGGATCAGCAGGCGCGCATGAATCTTCGCCTCGTGCCCCAACATGGCGGCACGGTGGCGGGAGTGAGGTTGAGCGCTCTGCGAGAAATTGGCGGATGGAATGAGAATTCACTTACTGAAGACACGGACCTGACCTATCGCCTCCTCCTGAATGGCTGGAAAACCGTCTACCAGAACCGGTCGGAGTGCTATGAGGAAGTCCCCGAAGTTTGGCCGGTGCGTATTAAGCAAATCATGCGCTGGGCTAAAGGCCACAACCAGGCCATGGTGACTTATGGACTGCGCCTGTTACTGGGACAAAATCGCGCCACCCTGCGCGAACGGATTGATGGCACGTTGCTGCTGGGAGTGTATGCCATGGCGCCGGTCACGCTGGTCGGATGGGCGCTGGCGCTGGGTGTGTTCTACCAGGGTGTAGCCCCACTCCATGGGGTTATCGCACTGCTTTCCCTGACGGCGTATGCTGCGCTCGGCAATCTTGCCGCATTCTTCGAAATCGCCGCAGCCGTCCGATTGGATGGGACGCGCAAACGAATCTCCCTGCTGCCATTCCTCATTCTGGGATTCGCAGTAAGTATTTTCTCTGTCTCTCGCGCAGCATTTTCGCAGGTTGGCGATCTTGTCACCGGAGCTGAGTTTCATTGGGATAAGACCGAACGTTTCCGGAAGGTCTTGTGAATCCTTACCTCGCAGTGGCGGCTCTGTTTCTCATGGTCAGCGTGATGTTCATGCTGCCTCTTGTTCCGGCGCTCGTGGAATTGCGCCGCAAGTCGGATGCACTGCCGCTGAACGTGGTTCAGCAGAATTCAGGAGAAATCCGCCATTTTGCCAACAGCTTTCGCGACTATATCAAAGGACTTCAGCCCATCATGCAGCACTGCGCGGCCGATGGGACCTCGGCCGCTGGCACGTTTCCCGGCGGCGAAGAATACATTGTGCTGGGCCGGGCCGATGAACCGCTGATGCTGGCGTTCCAGCAGCGAGACGCAACCCATCCTGTGATGATGGCGGCGGGGGTTGACCTTATCGTCCCCCCCAACGGCACGTTTTCGAAAGACATCTATGCGGGCCGGCAATTCCTTGGTGGAGACCAGAACACTTATCGGGCGATCCTGGGAGAAACCACTGTTCACCTGGGTGCTTCCAGCCGCGTGATGCGTTGGGTTCATGCCGTCGGGGAATTCACGGCCGATCTCGGCTGCAGGCTCTACGGGCGTATTTCCTCGGACTCGCTCATACGTCTGCGCCGCGATTGCAGTTTTCTGCGGCTGAATGCTCCGCGTATTGAAATTGGGAGCGTGGCCGCTAATCAAGGCGCACCCTCGCCAAACGGAACCCTTCCCGCAAGCACGGGTGTGGTGTCAGTGCAGCGTTTTCTGCATGACGGCGACTTCGAGGTTCAGGCCGGCCAGATCATCAACGGCAATATTGTTATCCGGGGCAATTTACACATTCGTTCCGGTGCGCGAATTTGCGGCAGCGTGAAAAGCGTTGAGGACATGGTGCTCGAGGACGGCGTCTCGGTGGAAGGAAGCCTGATCAGCGCACGAAACATGCGCGTTGGCCCGAACTGCGCGATTCACGGACCGGTGATTGCCGAACAGGAATTAACCATTGCAGCCGGAACTCGATGCGGCACCTTAAAACATCCTACAACGGTCAGCGCGCCCCGGATCGGGGTCGAGGAAGGCGTAGTAGTGTTTGGCACGTTGTGGGCCCGCGAGCAAGGTGAGGTGGTGGCCAGACAATGAAGCGACCTCGAACCATTGTGGCAATCGGCAGCGTCATTCTCGTGGTTTTGATCGCGTGGTCCTGGGCGACGTATGACCGCTTTCGCTCGACTGCCGATCGCCTTCTGCTGTTGGTGCCCGACGGCGTCAGCTTCTCCAATCCCAAAGTCACCATGTGGCTGGACGCAGGCAGCGAGGAAGGACTTCATGTGGTCCCGGTTCATGACTCTGAATTCCTGCGTCCCTTATGGGGAGAGTCCAAGTGTGCGGGCGTGATTTTGCCGGACTCCATCCACCAGCAGGCAAGTGATCTTTTCGTCGCCACTCTGCATCGCTTTGTAGGAGAAGGCGGCAAACTGATGCTGGTCTACGACGCCGGCACCTTCTCTCTGAACGGCGCTTTCGCAGCGGGCCGGTCCCGACTGTCGGATCTGGCAGGTGTGGACTACGCTCTCTACGACCACTTGGGTGATAAGACGATTCAATGGAGCAAGGTCACCAGCACCAATGCAATTGTTAGTCAGATGGAAATACCTCCCGGCAAGTACTATCCGTTCCATGCGGGAACTGATGGCTTCGCTCGGAAGGATGGTTCGACCGTCGCTGCTGGCGGAACCTTCGACGTCGAGCTCAGGCGCTACAAATATGGCGATCTGCAGTATCCCAGCTTCGTAACTTCGGGCAACTACGCGGGCGAGGTTTTATTTCGCTCGAGCAATGGATTGGTGGCAGGGCAACAGCCTTATCAGAAAGGCTCCGTCCTGTTTGTGAATCTACCGCTCGGATATCTGAAAGGCAGCACCGACGGATTGATGCTGCACGTCTTTCTGAAGTACTTCGCCGGGCATGCATTGTCTCTACCCTATTTAGTGCCGGTCCCGGATGGAGTTGGAGGACTGGTCCTGAACTGGCACATCGACTCCAATGCCGCCATAAAACCTCTTCAGGAGATGAGTTCATGGAGCTTGTTGCAACAAGGGCCGTATTCGATTCACATCACCGCTGGACCCGATTCGGGCAAACTCGGCGACAGGAAGGGCTTTGACGTGGATCACAATCCCGTCAGCCAGGATCTGATCCGCAAATATGAGGGCCTCGGCTACGAGGTCGGCAGCCACGGCGGTTGGATCCACGACTACTTTTCCGCTCACGTGGAAACCGACAATCCCAAAGACCTCGAGCAGTTTCTCGCGCTTAACAAGAATTCCCTGGAGCGGGTGACCGGGAAGCCGGTCGAGGAATATTCCGCTCCCAATGGCAATCAGCCGCCCTGGGTTACGCACTGGCTGGAGGCTCACGGTTTTGTCGCCTACTATTTCACGGGCGATACCGGAATGGGCCCGACTCAAGGTTACCGCAACGGAGAGCGCGAAGCGCGCAACGTGTGGGCTTTTCCAATTCTGCATCTGGATCGAGCTGCGGGTTTCGAGGAGTTTATGACGGAAGGCTATTCCGACGCCGAAGTCGCGGGTTGGCTTGCCGCCATCACGAACTTTACGACTGATCAGCATTCGGTGAGGCTGATGTACTTCCATCCTCCCGGAATTTTGCCTTACCACGATCTGGTGGATCGTTGGATGGAACAGACGGGCCGTCTCAAAGCTGACGGACGATTTCGCTGGTACACGATGACGGAACTGGCCAACTTCCTGAATGCCCGCAAGCAGGTGAAATGGAAAATGTCCGACAACGGCGGGCTGATCACAGTCGAAGCGACTCATCCCCAGACGCTCGATCACGAGACCTGGAGAATTTCAGCCACAAGGTTTGCGCAACCGAAGATCGTGGAGGGTTCCGCCAGAGTGGTCCGCGATAACGATGCTTGGATGATCATCGCTGAAGAGGGAAGAAATCTTCGTTTCGAGATGGAGATGTTCAACAAATGACGATCACTCGAGAACGACGGTGCCGGTTTGCGTCAGTGCTCCTGCTCTTGAGCTTTGCCCTGGTCCAGGAATCGCGCGCCCAAGGGAGCCCCATTTCGGTTGCCACCGCTTCGAACAATTTCGCTTCCGCCACTTCTGAGCAAGCTTCCCCGCCGCAGGCTGAAGCCGACCTGCCACCGCAAAGTGGACCGAAGCAGTTGACCAACTACGTGGAAGCTGGCGGGGACTATCTGACTCTGACCAATGGCTTCGGCTACTGGTCGGGTGGGTACGCTCGCGGGGTGGTTACGAGCGGGCATAACGTCTGGAATGCCGAGGTCAACGGTCAGCACGAATTTGGCGACTCCGGCGTGTACCTGGGCGCTGGCGATATCTATAACTTCAATCCTGACTGGTACGGCTCGCTAACAATTGGTTCGAGTGTTGGTGGCTTCTTCTGGCCGCGCTTCCGGGGCGATGGCTTCATCAACAAGAAATGGATGGCTCACAAGCAGTTGATCACGACGTTCGGTTTTGGATACTACGCCGCCAAGGACGTTCACCGCGATCACAGTTTCTTTGTCGGCACGACTTATTACTTCACGACGCCTTGGATCCTTGAAGAAGGAATCCGCTTTAATGTCAGCAATCCGGGATCGGTCTTTTCGCCGGCGGGCTTTGTAGCCCTAACTCATGGACGAAACCTGCGACAGTACCTCACGCTTCGCGCTGGTTTTGGAGTAGAGGCGTACCAACTCGTCGGGCCCACTGTGGCCCTTACTGATTTCGAGAGTCAGACTTTAACCGTTACCTGGCGTCGGTGGGTGGGTGAAAGCTGGGGCGTAAATCTGGTGGGAGACTCCTACCACAGCCCCTTCTATACGAGAGGCGGAGCTAGCTTTGGATTCTTCAGGGAGTTTTGAGCGTCGCGAGAACTCAGCCAGCGGGATCAAAGCCCCGAAGCTGGCGAGTCCTGTCCCTTCCCGTGGACATCGCGGCGGTGTTATTCCCATGCATCGCGCGCTTGCCCACTTCCGTCTTGGCCCCATGAATCTGGTTATCGCCATTTTTCTTTTTGTATTTTTTACCTCCATCTGGCTGGTACTTCTGCCGAAGGTCTGCCAATTCTGGGAGCACGTTTTGGCTTACGGGATTCGCGTACTGCCTTTACATGCTGGACTCGGTCTGGCCGAACATCATTTGACGCCCTTCCTCCGCTTCGATGTTCCCTTTCCTCGTATGGAACCTATGCTACCCAGCTCTCAGATTTGGGGGCTAGTCGGTGCAGCCGGGTTGGCACTCTTGGCGGTGACCTTTCTGCTGCCGAGTAACCTAATCCCGGTCAAGTATCTACTTCGAGGAATGTTGCTAGTGGCGGCAACGGCGCTATTGTATTTCGCGCTTTTACCGGCGCGTTTTCCTCATACTCCCGACAGCTACATGGAAGGGCTTGTCACCGCTGGAATAGCGTTGATATCTACCGTCCCGCTGTTATTCGGATTGACTTACTACATTTTCGATTTCGGTTTGATGAAGAAGGCACTGCTTACAGCCATCACTATGACTCATATGGCATTGTTCCTGCCTTTGCAAGTCCTGGTGCAAGCTTTGTTTCTACAGAAAACTGTTCTATTTATGCCGGTGCTCTACATTATTTTCGGCATGCCGGTAAACATTCTGATCATCATCGCTTTCTACTCCTGGGGAATGACTTGGTTCTTCCGCTCGCCACAGGAACTTTAAACATCTCGCCTGGCACTGCTGTCCTGACTTCCACAACTCTGCTTACGTCTCTCCGCAGATTGGCTTTTCACCAACAGATCGGGAGTCTTCAAGCCGGGCTGCAGCCAATACCGGGATATATCCTTTCTTGATAAGGGGCTAGTCCTTTGTCGCAAAGTCGATGAGTTGCGACATGCAGTTTTTCCTGCTCGGGATTGCCCCCCTAAATCGAACCCGAATAACGAAACGATAGCTATCCGACCAGCACCATTAAATGATGGTTTGCCCGATTGACGGAGTTGAAGGGTAGAGGTATGCTTTGCGACCAAGCGTGTTCCGCTCGTGGGGTTTACAGTGAGTACAGGTCCATCGAAGCCAGTCACTGAGTTGTTGTCAAAGTGGAAAGGCGGAGACGCGCAAGCCCTTCAAGCGTTAATGCCGCTGGTTTACGGCGAGCTTCGTCGTGTAGCCCATCGCCATCTGCAGGGCGAGAGGCCCAACCACACCCTACGAAGTACCGAACTGGTGCACGAAGCATATCTTCGCCTTGTCGATCAGAAACCATCTGAATTCGAAAGCCGTTCGCATTTTCTTGCTGTGTTAGCGCTATTGATGCGTGAGATTCTGGTCGACTACGCTCGCAGGCATCGAGCGGCCAAACGCGGGTATGGATGCAAAATTACGCTGGATCCTGCGCTCGCCGTGCCCGAAGCGCAAGATCTCGATGTGCTGGCCCTCGATGACGCATTGAAAGAACTTGAGCGTTTCGATCCGCCTCAAGCACGAGTGGTTGAATTGCGCTTTTTCGGCGGGCTTTCTATCGATGAGGTCGCTGACGTGCTTAAAATTTCTCCGGCAACGGTGAAACGAGAGTGGGCCACGGCACGCGCCTGGCTTTATCGTGAACTGAACCGGACCGCAGAGGCATGATCGGACACGCTCGGATAGTTAAGCCAGCAGTAAACGAACTGGCGGTTTTCCATGATCCAAGAGCATTGGATAGCTGTTAAAGAGAAACTGCAGGCGGCGCTCGATCTCGAACCGGCGAAGCGCCGTGCCTACCTGGATGAGGTTGCAGGTTCCAACCCAGAATTGCGCCGCGAACTGGAGTCACTTCTTGTTGCTCATGAGAGTGCCGGCACGGATTTTCTGAGCTCTCCACCGGCACCCGTCATTGCAATAACGGAAAACCCCGAGCGCTCTGAGCTTTTTATCGGGAGACGCATCGGACCTTATCAGATCATTAATAAAATTGGTGCAGGCGGAATGGGCGAGGTCTATCGCGCCTTCCGCATCGATGAGTACGAAAAGGAAGTGGCGATAAAAGTCGTGCGTGCAGGTCAGGAGTCAGGGTTCTCAGTCAACCGCTTCAAGAACGAGCGCCAGATACTTGCCAGGCTCGATCATCCCAACATCGCTCGGCTGCTTGACGGTGGCACCACCGACGATGGTCTGCCGTATTTCGTGATGGAGTTTATCGAGGGGAAACCGATTGACGAGTATTGTGACAGTCACAAGCTTCCAACCGAAGAGCGATTGAGGCTATTTTTGCAAGTGTGTTCAGCCGTGCAATATGCGCATCAACGTCTGATTATTCATCGCGACATTAAACCCAGCAACATTATGGTCACCTCCGAGGGCACGCCCAAGCTGCTGGACTTCGGCATCGCGAAGATTCTGGACACAGAAGCGGTCAATGGCCAATTCGAACCCACGTTAACTATATTCCGCCCCCTGACGCCGGGTTACGCGAGTCCCGAACAGGTCAAGGGAGACCCGATCACGACAGCTAGTGACGTTTATTCCTTGGGCGTCGTGTTGTATGAGTTGCTCACTGGCCGCCATCCCTACCGAAGGCCGAATAGCACGGCGCAAGAGATTTCTCGTGCGGTCTGTGAAGTAGAACCGGAGAAACCGAGCACAGCAGTTAAAAGGAAGAACGCAGGTGAAAACGCCGGCGAAGGTTCGTACATCGCCCGGCCCGACGGCCAAGACAATTCTGCCACAAAGCTAAGTAAGAGATTGCGCGGCGATATAGACAACATTGTTCTTATGGCGTTGCGCAAAGAGCCAGAACGGCGGTACGCGTCAGTCGAACAATTTTCGGAGGATATCCGTCGCCATCTGGAGAATCTTCCCGTCCTGGCGCGCAAAGACACTGTCAGCTATCGCACCTCAAAGTTCGTCAACCGGCACAAGGCTGGGGTAGTCGCCGCAATTTTGTTGACTCTGACTCTGCTGGGCGCACTAGCAATTACACTTTGGGAAGCTCGCCTGGCACGTGAACAGGCCGCGGTTGCGCGAGCCCAGGAGTCTCGGGCGGAGCGGCGTTTCAATGACGTACGCAAATTAGCTAATTCTTTGATATTCGAGGTTCATGATTCGATTAGAAACTTGCCAGGAGCAACCCAGGCGAGGAAGCTCGTGGTCAGTCGCGCGCTTGAATATCTGGACAGCTTGTCTCGCGAAGCAAGCGGCGACCCTTCTCTGCAGCGGGAGCTCGCAACCGCGTATGACAGCGTCGGGGATGTGCTTGGCTCTTCGGCTAATCCCAACCTCGGTGATTTCCAGGGTGCGGCTGCGAGTTATGCCAAAGCGCTAACCATTTGGGAAGCTTTAGCGGCCGCAAATCCGACTGATGTGAACGTCCAGCTTGGTTTAGGGAGCGAATATTTCAGAATAACGCAGGTACTCGAAGATATTGGCGACTTCGCCCAGGCCCGCGCCACGATGGAACGAGCCCAACCCCTGGTGCAAAGGATGATGACCGAGCAGAACAATCCCAAGTTGCAAACCCAACTCGCCGGTCTCTATTACTACACCGCTGGCGCCCTCGAGAAAACGGGCGACTTCTCTGGCGCTTTGCAAAATTATCGTCAGGCGGCCGCTATTCTCGAACCGATCGCAGCCGATCCCAGGACCAACGTTTTTGTGCGAGCTTATTTGCCGGCCAACTATAACGGCGTGGCAAGAATGTTGGCAGAAACCGGCCACATCGATGAGGGGATCGCGACGGCGGCCAATGCAGTCCGTAGCCTAAAGACCTTGTCAGAGGCCAATCCCACCAATGTAACCCTCGGTGAGTATGCGGCGGAGGGATATGGGACCTTGGGCGACATTCTGCGAAAGAAGGGAGATTTTGAAGCAGCACTCGCGTCGTATCGGCATGAGTACGCGATATTGAATGAATTGAGGTCGGGTGATGCGAATAATCAACAAGCCATTTTGAATTTGGGATTAACTGAAGCGAGCATTGGCGAGATTCTTATGCGGCAGGGCAAGATCTCTGAGGGCCTGCACAGCGTTCACCAAGCGATTGCTATTTTTCGGGCGGCGCCGGGTTCCAAGAACCTGTGGATCAATAGTGGCTTAAGTGAAGGTTACGCCGATATGGGGGCGGGATACGAAGCCCTTGCTGGGCAGTCTGTTTCTCGGGGCGAGAAATTAAAGTATTGGCGTGAAGCCAGATCATGGTATGAGAGAGCCATGGATGTCTGGACAGATAATCCGAAATCCGGCTCACTGGACGCCTTTGGTCACAATCAAGCTGCGCAAATCAGTCAAGAAATTGCAAAATGCGATGTGCATTTAGGAGCCCTAACAGGTACCGGCGCCACAAAAGCGGTAGAGCTTCCTAGTCCGAGACTGTAGCATCGTTCCGGGCCACGATCTCCCCATCCATCCACACCCATTGCGTCTGCTTGAACATAATTTCCTCAATGTAGGCGCGGGCGTCCACGCCCGTGCGGGCGCCAATGAAAAATTCTCAATTGCCTAGACACCCCACAAACTCTGATCAGGATCGTAATGAAGCGTGCGGTCAGCTCCGCTGAGCCAGTCCTCGCGAGCGGGCCTGCACACGTCGATGGCCACCACGTCTTCCAACACCTCGCAGGAATGCTCCAAGCCCGGCGTAATGGTCAGTATTTGGTTGGGACGCAACATGACGGCGCCAATTCCGCTACAATCTACGAGACTATTCTTACTGAGCAACCATAGCTCTCGCGCTTTTTTCCCGCCCAGCCTTTAATCCGATTCCGGCAATAGCATAGAGACCCACCGCGACCAGCAGGAGCGAGTGCAGTCCGATCAACAACGAAAAATTTTCCAACAGTCCCCCGGCTACCGCTCCGAGAACGTTGGCGCCGAGTGCAGCGCTAGGGGATGTCACATTGCGGAATTCCAGGGAGAACAGTAGTCCAGCAAAAAACACCGGCACTGCGAAAACCGCTGCCACCAGCATTCCCACCGCTGCAGGCGGTCCGGGAATTCGGCTAAATGGCAATGAGTACGCCAAGGCCAATCCCGCGAGCAATCCCACTAGCACCCAGCGTCGGGACGTAGGCCTGGGGTTCCGGTCGATGACCATGTTTGCCACCAGCAGTGCAGTCAACATAGCGGAAATAACGATGCCATTGACCTGCCAGGTTGTTCCAAAATACAGTGCCAGCCGGCTAATAACCTGCGTCTCCAGGAGCAAAAAACCCGCACCCATGCTGAAGAAGAACAGCGACGGCGCTTGTCGACGAGCTTCCGGAATCTGCAAGTACAGGCTGAAGGCAAGCAGAATCACGAGTGCGCCCACTGAGAAGTAGGTGCGTGGAATCCAGCGCCCCTCCTGATAAAGATAAGGCCAGTCATCGGTGGTAGGCGGGACCCGCGCCGCCTGCGGAACAATCTGATTTTTCCGGACGAATGCCGCCAGACGAGGGTCCGCCGCTAGCGCTTCCTCCACTCGCGCCGATGTCGAAATCGCAAAGCAAGCCGCAACGCTCGTGTAGCTAGACGGGGCCTGGAAAACTAATGGCGGTTTGCCGAAACTATGTTCCAGCATATCGCTCAAGCGGCGAGCCATCCACGGATGGTTCACCTGAAACTTTACGAATAAAACCCCCGTGGGCTTCAAACGCTCCTTGGCCTCGCGGAACGATTCCTCCGTGTACACGAAGTTGTCAATCCGCATGTTGGAGTAATCGGAAAACTGAGTGTGGGAATCTAGCAGACCGAATAACACCAGGTCATACCGCCGATCCGTCCGTTTCAAAAATGCCCGGGCGTCAGTCACATGGACGAAAACTCGCGGCGAATCATAAGGACGCTCAGGATGCTCACGCCTTCCTAAGGCCAGTATGGCAGGATCAATCTCGACCGCGTCCACTGAAGAACTTTCGTGACGCAAAGCCGCCGCGACATCGTCCCCGGTTCCTGATCCCACGATCATTACGTCGGGCGAGTGTTCGGCAAAACGGAACGGCAAGTTGTAGGGATTCTCGTCAGGCGACTCTTTCAAGAGACCAGGGTGGCGATCTAGAAAAACTGGGGAGAGATTCACGATCCATTGGTAGCCAGTGTGATTCACTTCCACATTTCCACCCAGGTAGTCCCCATTCTTAGCATAAAACCGCGAATACTCAATCTGCTGGTACGGGGTCCAGATGTTGTAATGGCTGGGGTTCGAGGGGTCATGGAGTAGCAGCAACAAGGGCACCAGCAGACCGAATAGCAATATCCGATCTCTCGTTCTGACTTGCAGTAATGCAAACCCTATCAGCACTAATCCCAGCCAAACCGAAGGAGGCAACATCAACCGGCTCACCCACAAGAACACCAGGATTCCAGCCAAGCTGCCGATTAGGTTCAACGAGTATGCAGATAACGCGTGCGGAGCCGAATCCATTTGCCGGCTTACCAACTGGCCCAGCGGAACGAAAATGTATACCAGCAGCAGGAACAGAGTTTCCGCTAACAGCGCCGCCAGGAGGAAATGCGCCCAGTTCCAGACGTTTCCAGCTCCCCATATTTCGACGTCCGGTGCCGCCCCCAGGCTTTGCGAAAGTGTTTCCAGCAGCCTTCCCTCCGGCACGGGCAGGCGCAGGACCAATATCAGACCCAGAAAAGCCGTAAGCCCGGCTGCCCAACGTACCGGACTGCGCGCTAATGCGCAGCCCAAGCCAAAACCTAAAAAGCACAGCAGCAATGCCAGGTTCATAAAGTAAGCAAAGACCCGAACCTCGACAGAGATCCAACGAATGAAAGCCAGTTCGGCAAACAACGTGAGAAAACTGGCCAGTAGCAGGCGCGACGGACTCCAGCCTCCCAGTCCTTCCACCTCGGTTTTGAAGAATGGATGCCTACGTCGCTTCGACCAGGCAAGAAAGATTCGGACCCCGCCCAGAATGGCAGCGGCCGCGACGAAGGTAAGAATCCGCAAGTTCATCTCGTCGGAGAGTAGTGCAGTCATGATAGGGGTCCCAGCAGCATATCCTCTGCGCTTCTGTAGGGCAACCTGGTTAAATTGGATAGTCGCTGTTTGCGTCGACAGGCACTACGTACAGCCCATCGATTCAGAGGACGGTCGGTTGAGCCCCATCGACGCCTTCATTATTGGCAATCGTTGTGCATGAAGCGTTGTTCTTCTGCCTAAGCCTGGCTGCTCCTTGGGGGCGCTCGGAATGATGGTCGCCAGGCGAATTAATGGAGGCGCACAGGCGCACCATCCGCTGGCAGTTCTTCCCGAAGCTGATAACCGCTGTTTTGAGTTTTCATCATCAACGCTGCCAAATTTAGGATCCGCTGAGCGGCATACTCTGTGCTTACACCAGGAGCGTGGATGTTCGAGATAAGGTTTCGGTCAGAGTTGCTGTGCGACGCTTTTGGCTGGTATGCCATGTACGCCGAGAGACTTTCAGCCGTTGCCAAGCCCGGACGTTCGCCGATCAGGAGCACGGCAACTCTTGGCTTCAGCAACTCGCCAATGTCACTGAGAATGCCTACCCGGCAATAACGAATCACAAATATCGAACCGATACTCCAACCTCGGGTCCGTGCTCCCTCACAAAGGAGCGGCAACAGGCGAGGAACCTGCGTGGCAACAGCGGTTACCGACAGCCCGTCGCCGATCACGACTTGCAAATCGTTTCCCGTAGTGCAACGCTGGCTAACTTCGCAGCGGGACGCGTCATGCAGGTGACGGCCCAAGTCAGGGCGCAAAAGATACTCGTCTTTGCTACCGGCCTGGGAGCAGACTTCAAACAAATTCCATTTCCGTACAAATTCGTTGCCAAGGTCGGTAAGGAGATTCAGTTCCGTCCGCACGGCGTCGCGAGCCGCGGCATGCGCCTCACGTAGGGTGAGTTGGGTGTTCGTCCGATACGATGCTCCGCTTCGGCCTTCCAGCAGCCGTGCGGGAGTCCGTAGACGAACTTTCCTTATGATTTCGGACAACTCAAAGGACTGCCCAAGTTTGTCTTCTTGTTTCTTTTCCCTTTTGTCCTCTTCTGGATCCATTCAGACAGTCCCCTCGAGCGACAATTCCAAATGCTGCATGAGTTGCCGCCGCGCGAATGGATCGAGGGATGCCGGTTCAGTATCACGGTAAATCCCTCTATTCTGCAGCCACGCGAGGAACTCCGGTGCAGGACGCAGTTGGAAGAGGCGCCGTGCGGCCAACGCGTCATGATAGCTGGTGGATTGGTAATTCAACATGACGTCGTCAGAACAGGGAACCCCCATAAAGTAATTGCAGCCCGCGGTTGTCAAAAGCAGCAGGAGGTTGTCGGCAGAATTTTGATCGGCGGCGGCATGATTTGTATAGCAGACGTCGCAACCCATCGGTAAACCGAGTAACTTACCCATAAAATGATCCTCAAGTCCGGCGCGGATGATCTGCCGCTCGTCATACAAATACTCCGGCCCGATGAAGCCGACAACGCTGTTGACGAGGAAAGGGTGGAACGCTCGCGCAACTCCATAAGCCCGCGCTTCCAGCGTCAGTTGATCGACTCCGTGATGTGCCTCCGCGGAAAGAGCGCTACCCTGGCCGGTTTCGAAGTACATCACGTGATCGCCTGCCCAGCGGACATCGCGTTGACCGTGGTGATCGAGGACACGTTCCCGGCCTTCACGCAGCATGGTCAGAGTAATTCCGAAGCTTCGGTTGGCCGCTTCCGTCCCCGCCACGGATTGGAAAAGAAGATCGACCGGCACGCCCCGATCCAGTGCGGCCAACTGCGTTGTGATATGCGCCAGGCAGCAGGTCTGCGTGGGGATTTCGTAGGCGTTAACCAAGCGATTCAGTGCCCCAAGAATCGCGCTGACGGTCTCCACCGAGTCGGTAGCTGGATTCACACCTATCACGGCGTCTCCACAGCCGTAGAGCAAACCCTCGAATGCAGCCAGCAGGATTCCACCGATGTCATCAGACGGATGGTTGGGTTGCACGCGAATGCCTAAGACGCCGCGTTCTCCCATCGTATTGCGGCAACGTGTGACGTTACGAATCTTAGAGGCCGCGAGAACCAGGTCCTTATTGCTCATCAGCTTGGTTACCGCGGCCGCGATTTCTGGGATGATCGCGTTCTGCAGCGAATGTAGTTGCGCCTCAGTCGTGGCATCGTCGAGCAAAAACTCGCGGAACTCTCCGACTGTCATACTCGCGATTGAGCGGAATGCTTGCTGATCGAATAAGTCGAGTGTGAGGCGAGTGACGTCATCGTTGTCGGGGTCGATCAGCGGCCGTCGGACAATCGCACCGAGCGGCAGGTCCGCAAGTTTTAGTTTCGCCGCGACTCGCTCCCGTTCCGATCTGGCGGCGACGCCGGCCAACTGGTCGCCGGACTTTTCCTCGTTGGCTTTGGCAAACAGTTCGCGGAGATCAGAGAAGTCGAATCGCTCAATCACGGGATACCGTCCGCACGGTGACACCATGTTATCTAAAAAATCCACCACGCGACGTACAACAGTTGGTCGGAATCTCTGGAGCGCGATGTTGTAAGGCGTTTCTTTTAGGCAAGTCGGTCGTGAAGCATCCATGCTCTGTGAATCCCACGCGACGTGATCTCTTGGCGCATAAGAAAAGCGGGCACCGTTGAGATGCCCGCTCGAAGTTTCGTTTGCGCCGATTCTCCCGGTTATTTCTTTCCGGAAAAAACTCCTGGTAGTACCTCCGTGCCTTGCACTTGAACTGCCTGCAGGCTCTGAGGGTTTAGTCCGAGCACCTGCAGAACAGTTGGAGCAACTTGCGCCGTCTGTACCGGAGTAGTTAGGGTTTTGCGTGCGATGCTCGGGTTCGAGACCAATATCATCACATTGGTATCGTCGTGCGAGAAGCCGCCGTGTTCCGCCTGTTTCGCGGTGCTTCCTGAGTAAGTCACACCCACATTGGGAGCAACCGCGATGTCCGGGCTTCGCGGATCGCCGTTTGGCGGGATGCCTGGCGGGTTAAATAGTTGATTGATAGATTGCCCAAAGAAGATTTCACCAATGCCCGCGATGTTATTCGTGGTCGGGGATTGGGTTTCCAGAATATCGACCTCGGCGGCCGCGTTGCAGGAAGGTTTTAGCCACAAGAGCGAAATGTCGTCTTCTGTGGGGCCGATCTGGCCACCTGAGTTTGACTCGGAGGGTGGCAAGCAGCTGTCGATCAGCCTGCTCGGCGAGGTCGTTACCGGCCCAGACGAGGTAATCCCAACGTAGCGCTGAGAATCGATTGGACTCTGACCGTGCTTTGCCGTAATGATGACGAGCGTCGAGTCCAATAGACCCTGCTTTTGGAGCTCCGCAGTCCATTCTCCGATGGCTGCGTCAGCAAACTGAATCTCTTGCAGCAAGAAGGCACTTGGGGTACCCATTCCGTCAAGGTAACCACCGCTGCCCGCAGTGGCTTCGACCAGCTTTTGCCCTACACTCACGGCCTGGAAATTCATGCCGAAAATTGTGGGCACCTTGGTCTTTCTCTTATGGTCGTGGCTGTAGCCATCAATTTCGTTGAGAATGGCGTTCACCTTGAGTGTGTCGTAGCACTGGATGTTTAGAAAGCTATTGGTCCAGGCGGTAAGATCGGCTCCCGGGTCCGGAATGGGATCGCAGGCCAACCCTAGCGGAGTCGTGACACCCTTCAGGGCAACTACGTCGGAATTGATTTCTGGTGCATAGAAGTCGTCCAGGTTTGTGCCATCACCGGGACCGGAAACCGAGGAGTAAGCTGGGTGCTTGTCGGACCAGGCGGTGTAGCCGCCGGCAGCGTGAATCACGCCGAAAATTGTGTTCGTCCGGACGAAGTTCCAAGGGTACACCGGAAGACAGTTGTTAAACGGATCGCGAACCAGTCTCGCCGGATCTATCGAGTTGATTCCTCCATCCCCGTTCTTGGTGCTTATACCATCGATGCCGTTCAAGAATTTTTGGTTGATGTCGATGCCCTCTTCGTACTCGGTAGTTGTGCCGTTAGCCCGTCCGGCAGTACAGGGTCCGCCCTTGAGGCCGTTGCCTGTAGTTTTAATTGGAGGAGCGAAGACCCGGTCGTAGGCCACATCGTAAAACACGCCCATGGTGCGCGGTGTGCCCCCAGTCATAATCGCCATCAAGCCCGGGAATGAATCGGAGGGCCGCGACGTGCTGGTATCCAGATAGTTCACGGCAGTTGCGCCCAGTTTCGCCAGGTTCGTGCAGTAGGGTTGTCCGCCGTTCACTCCTTTAACTCCCTGCGAACAGTTCAGATAGTCCACGGCATGCATGCCGTCAATGCTCACAAGCAAGACATGGCTAATTTTGTTCGGTCTACCTGAGTCTTGCGCAACCACGGTCTGTACCAAAACCGCAGCCATAAAAAGAATGGTGAAAAAAGCCCCTGAAGGCATTTTGGTTTTCATGTGAAAAAATCCTCCTGAGGGGGAAACTGTAGCGATCGAATGTTGCGCTCAGGTTAACCGCTAATGAATTTCTGACGTCCGTATGTGGAAATTGTTGATGGCAAAATGACAGTTCTACATCCTGCGTTATTGACGAGAGCCCCAACTCACGGAGTCCAACTCCGTCCGTAAGGTTGGCCAGGAAGGAGCCCGACTCGGATCTTCATTGATCAGATCGTTTGCCGCATCCATGCCATAGCAAAAAGGACGCAACGTGTGCGCCCTTTTCTGATCGGGTCGGTAATCGGCAAGATTGATCTGGAAGGACTCGACGCAATTTCCTCACTGCCCAATAAACGTCATTCCATGTGGACTGACCATGCCGGTCACGACCGGGGTGAGCACACCGGTGTGCGTATCGAGACGGCCTACAAACGTCGGTCCTGCAGAATAGGCTTCACTGGGACCGAAAAATGGCGCTTGTATGGAATAAATGGTTTCGCCATCGCGATCCGAAACCAGAATCAAGCCCTGGGATGAATGTGCCAAAACCGTATCGTCGATTTGAGTCGAGTTACCTCCTGAGGTGAGTGCCAGGTGAAACACACTCTGATCCGCGGACCCAGGGTGGTGAACGAAGATCAGTTCTGCGTCAGCTTGACTGTCAAGAACCAGGTCGCCTTCCGGATCATGAGTCATGGAATCCGGATCCTGAAGATTTAGTTGAATTGGATCGCCGGTGGTTATGTCCGTGGCATTGGCGTCACCAAGAAGAACCGGAGTCACATCAACTCTGTCACCATTCAGAGTCGCCTTCACGATAGCCTGCTTGGTATTGGGGTTGTTCGATGGATTCGAGGCGCTGATATAAACGTCGTCTCCGATAAACGCCATATCATCGTAACCACCGCCGTGGGCCGGCTTTGCGAAGGTATATTTCTTCGAGCTCCAGTTGCGCGGATCGATGATAAGCAGATTGGGACGCGCGTCTTCGTTTTGCATCGCCCACAACAGGTTTGTTTTCGGATCTACCTTCAATCCATCGTTGTGGCCGCGGACTTTCATCTTGTGAAGCACGGTTCCGTCCATCCCGTATTCGACGATCGTGCTGAAACCGCTGGAACCATCAGGCTTGGCATTGTTTCCGTAACCAACGAACACACGGCCGTTCCAGACAGCGATTGAGTCGGGCTGGAAATAGACATGAGGCACGCTGGTGGCAAATACCGATACTGTATAAGGCGGTACAGCCGTGACTTGAGCAGCGGCCGTAGCTGTAGATGCCATCACCAAGAACAAAATTCCGCAGATAGCAGAGAGCTGGGAGCACAAGTACCCGGTCCCAGTCACACGTATCGATTTCATCGCGTATCCTCCGTAAGAATTTATCCAAAGCAGCGCAGAGGGAGTGTATGTCTTAGGCGCGCAGGCTGGGTTAATGACAGGTTAAAAATCGTCTCGATTGTCAGAATTTCATCATTCACATGTAGACCATCTAAATGGGATTCTGAGAAGCAGGTAGAAATCATGGCAAACGTCGCATGCCCAAAATAAGAAATTAATCCGTTATTCATCTGGCGGTCACTTGAGCGTAACCATTCGCGGCATACACTACGCCGAAAAGAAAACCGCTGATCAGGTCCGGGATTCAAAGTTTAGGGTCGCGGAAGATGGCGGAGTATGAGCACCTGCCCCTTTGATGACGAGTTAGGACACCGTTTCGCGCTCCTGCGAAAATTGGTTGGAGGCCCGCCGGGGAGCTTGCGCATATTGCGGGTAAACCGCATGTGCACTACGTCAATCTACTGACATTAAGAATGTAAGCCGCCGTCGCGACTAACGCCCGATTGGATAAGTGGTGCGGTTGGTTCGTCCGATCTTCAGCAGCCTCTCAAGCCACCTTCTCCGTCGCAACCCCTGGTTCGCAACCAGCACCGAGTGGGGGTTGGAGCTTGGGTTCGGTAGGACGATTTTCTCCGGCTTTCGCCCGTCGGTTCGCGGCAATTTTGGCAGTAAGCAGAAGAGCTGACAAGCTTGCGAGAATTACAACAATGGCCTTCCAGCCTCCCAGCATCGGATCGTTCTTCATGATGGTCAGTGCGCAGAAGACACACAACAAGTGCACACAGAACACAGGAAGCGAGGCCTGGCCCAGCATCACCAGGGGCCTGATCGCAAAAGGCCTCAGAAGCGATCGAAACCGGATCGCCAGAACTGCGACGGCGGTGAAATCGATCATCCTGCCGAATCCAAAGTCCCACTTATCGAGCAACAAGCCGAACCTTCCGAATGAGAGAATCCCATTTAGTTGCGCGTAGCGTAGTCCCAAGAAAAAAAACGCTACTATTGCTGCCGGAATCGTCACTCGCTTCACCCAGTCGAGACGCAAGTTGTCCTTGGCCCAACGCACGCCCAGCCACAGGCCGACCAACCACCATAGCTGCCACGCCCACAGATCGAATGCGCCCATCTCGTTCAACGGAATCTGCAAACCAAAAACGCGCATTTGTACGTGGTATACGAAACTCCGGAGTCCGAACTGTGCGAGCAGCCAGAGTGTGAAGCCGCCAGTAAGGGCGTACTTCCACCCAATTCGCTCCCCTAGCACGATTGCGAAAGGAGTCAGGGCAAGAAGAATGATGTAAATCGGAAGGATATCCAGCAACGGCGGCCTGTAGACCATCAATGCCGCATCGATGAAAGCACGTGTGTGACCCGTGGAAAAGTAAAAATCGAGAAGATTATGCACTGCAGGTCTGTTGCCGCGCGCCGCAATCGGCGCTTCTATCACGAAAGCAAACGCCAGCAGCAACAGTTGGTAGAAGTACAGCTTTCCTGTTCGCATCCATAACTTCCGCCACATCACGCCGTAGCCGTCGCGCTCGGCGATCCGGAAATAAATGCGGCCAGTAAACAGAGCGGAAAGAAAAATGAAGCCTTCAGTGGCGGCGAAGAAACCAAGCGGCTGATTGACATATGTGCTCAGGATTGTCGGCAAATGGGTGCACGTGATCCAAACCAGCATCAGTCCGCGAAGGGCATCGAGTTCTTCTATTCGGCGTGGCATGGATGCTCGTAATCACTTGTTCGCAAACCGGGCAGTGTCTCCGCTATACGCCTGCAAACCATGGGACTCTACGTACTGCCTGGCCTTAGTATCTTGCTTCAAATATGCGTCCCAGAATGCCAGCGTTTCGAGCTTCGCGCACTGAAATACCTCGACCCGATGGACGCCACCCGAAAAAGGGGCGGCGAATCCCATGTGGGTTCCACCCTCGAGTTCCACTTTATATTTGTTGCCGGGCGGCGCCTTTTCATACGCCTCACTTCGCCAAACTGGCTCCTGGCCAAATGGCCCGAAATCGCGCGAACCGTACATGAGCAGCATGGGCAAATGAAGCGTATCCCACGAGTGAGCGGTCAGTCCCATGATGCCTTCTCCTTGAGGAGATAACATCACAACCGCAGAAACCCTTTTGTCCGCAAAACTCTGTGGCTGGGATTTTCCCGGCAGCAGAATAGTTGTGCCAGCAATCAGACCTGCCGTATAAGCTCCAAATGAGTGTCCACCCACGCCGATATGCCGAAGATCGAGTTTGCCGCTGAGTTGCGGAGCAAACTTTTCGACATGCGCAAGCGAGTCGATAATGAAGGAAACGTCCTCCGGACGGTTCTCCCATCCGCGAGGATCGCTGATCGCCTCGCGCAAGCTGCCGCGGAAGCCAGAATCTGCAACGGAGTCGGCGTGCGAAGGATGGATGCACACATATCCGTTACTTGCCCAGAACTCGCCAAGGGCCGAGTAACTGTTTTTAGACGCCAGTGCGCCGTGGGAGAAGATGATCACGGGGAACGGCCCTACACCACCTGGATAATAGACTTTGATTGGGATGTTTTTATTGCGCGCCGTGTCGTGCAGGGAAATATTCTCGACCGTAAGTACGTTATACGGCGGTGAAGTTGGGGCGTATTGGCACCAGACTGCGGACGACCACAGGCAAACTAAAATAACCGCAATAGTTACGCTCCAATCCGGTTGCCTATGACTCACAACTGAGATCCCTCCAACTTCTCGCGACTGTTTCTCTTCAAGTTTTAGATTTGGTCGCCGCAATGTCGGCTTCATAGAAAATTGTAAACCAAAATGCAGTTGCCAGCTCTCGACGCCCGCAGACGCAACGAAGAACGTGATTGAGAACCCATCCGGGCCACCCGCACGTCTCCGGCCCAGAATAGGCAGCTATGCCTGGGTCATCTATACTCACTCAAACTACGCTGTGCTCCAGGCCGCGCATTGATGGTGTAATCCTCGTCTTCGGTGCAGGTGTAGCGGACTCGCTGAACAGAGCCAACGCAATCATGAAGACGCAGGGAGGCAGCAGGGCCCAGAACCGGAAATGTGAATGCGCCATGCCGGACAAGGCTGCGCCGACCATCGCAGACAAAGCCGGATTCATCATGCCCATGGCCAGGCTGAGCATCGCGATTTCGGAGGGGACATTCCGAGGTCCAAGCCATTCAAGGCCAGCAACCGTAGCCAGCAGGCCTGCAATCACGCCGAAGAATCAATCGATGGGAATAACGCAATTTCGATTGACTCAAGAGGTTCCCCAGGAAACTACCAGTGACGAAGGACAGAACGGCGATTGCGGAAGGCAACGCGGCTTGGAAATTGCCCTGTCCGATTTTTAAGCCGGTGAAAGTCGTATTTCCGCTCATGAATGAGACATAGGTTCGCAGGAAAAGAAGTCCATAGCCGTCCAAATAACCAGCGATAAGAGCAAGCGGATACCATCGATTGATCCATCCCTGAATCGTGTCCCTGTTGCGAATATTATCTTCGATCGCCATTCGAACCAAGCACTCACTCCACTGCCGGTGCCACTCGCCAGTCCTCATTTAGCGAATAAAATACCTGCCCGAGCAGGTAGTCGTCCTCGCGAAGAGCCAGATCGCTCAAATACTTCATGAATAACTCGTCGACGAGAGGTTTGAGCACCACCTTTAACCCGACGAAAGATTCCGCCCAATAATATGTGATGAGCAATTTCTCTACGACTTCACGCAGGGGTTGCCACACTGAGTCGGTTTCCCACAGAGTTCTGCTGTCGGCCGCCAACCCAGGGTAGATTTGCTGAAGTTGCCGGATGCGATAAGCGATCCGCTGAATGCGACACATCTCGTCGGCGGATTGAAGCGCCGCGCAATCGTAATACGTCCGCTGGGAGCCATTTGGCCGATGTAGGATGCGATCATTTGAAAACCATGGCTGGGGTAGCGGAATGGAGCAACCTTCGCAGTGTTCTTGCGCGGCAACACAGAAATTGACACGCCGGTGGATAATAACTTCAGGGTTGTCGACTATGTGTGAGCTACCAGAGGAGCATTAAACCTTTCGTTGGACTTCAAGTCCGAACTCGGGCTTGTTAATCTTCACCGCAGTGAGCTAAATTTGCTGCGGTAACGCGGTAAGTATGGGCTACGCCTGCGCCAATGACGAGACCCACCGAGCCATTGGCAGCGTCCCAAGACCGGCTGATCTGATTGAGCGAGTCACATGGTTGCCATGAACTTGATTGGCTCGTACAACTACGCGCTCGTGGCGCTTTCGGTGTTCATCGCCGTGTTCGCCTCGTACGCCGCTCTGGATCTCGCAAGTCGCGTAACGGCTGCGGGCGGTTGGACTCGTGCGCTTTGGGTGCTGGGCGGTGCCTGTGCGATGGGGACAGGCATCTGGTCAATGCACTACATTGGGATGCTGGCGTTCATCCTGCCGATTCCCGTGGCTTACCACTGGCCAACCGTTCTGCTGTCACTGGTTGCGGCCATTCTCGCGTCGGTCATTGCGCTGTACGTGGTGAGCCGACGGAAAATGGGCGCGTCTCAGGCGCTCGCCGGAAGTGTCCTGATGGGTTCGGGTATTGCCGGTATGCATTACATCGGCATGGCCGCTATGCGCTTACCGGCTATATGCCAATTTAATTCCTTTGTCGTCGTCCTGTCCGTCGCGTTCGCGGTTCTGATCTCACTCGCGGCCCTATGGATTACATTTCACTTCCGAGATGAGAAAACGGGGGTCGCCCGGAAGAAGTTAGCCGGGGCAGTCGTGATGGGTGCTGCGATCCCTGTCATGCATTACACCGGCATGGCCGCCGCCAGTTTCACGTCCTCCGCCATGCCGGCCGACCTGTCTCACGCCGTAAGCATCTCCGCTCTCGGCATTGCCGGAATTGTCGCCATCACCTTTATCATCCTCGGGCTGGCTCTGGCGACGTCCTGGGTGGATAGACGATTCGCTGCCCAGACCTTTGAACTGCAGCAGCGGCGAAGCGAGGCGTACCTGGCGGAGGCTCAAAGGCTCAGCCACACGGGCAGTTTCGGTTGGAAACCCTCCACTGGCGAGTTCATCTGGTCAGAGGAAACCTTTCGAGTCTTCCAATACCACCGAACGACGACACCGACTGTGGAACTCGTTCTCCAACGGGTTCATCCAGAAGACGTCGCGCTCGTGAAACAGGCAATTGAACGCGCGACGCAGGATGGAAAGAATTTTGAACATGAATATCGGTTGCTGATGCCGGATGGTTCAGTCAAGCATGTCCACGTTGTGGCTCATGCCTTAGGCGACGAATCGGGCGGCATCGAGTTTGTTGGAGCGGTGATGGACGTCACCGAACGCAAGCGGGCCGAAGCTTTGCTGGCTGGGGAGAAACGGCTTCTCGAGATGGTGGCACGCGGCGACTCGCTTGCGCAGATACTTGATAGCCTGTGCCTGCTCGTGGAAGGGCAGGCCAGCGATGTCTTCGCCTCGATCCTGTTGCTGGATTCAAATGGTAAGCAACTGCGGCACGGCGGAGCACCTAGCCTGCCGAAAGCCTATACGGACGCCATCAATGGAAGTGTCATTGGGCCTTCTGTGGGTTCATGCGGAACCGCTGCCCACCAAGGTAAACAAGTAATTGTCTCCGACATCGCTAGCGATCCATTGTGGGTCAACTATCGCGAGCTTGCCCTCGCCCATTCGCTGCGGGCCTGTTGGTCTACACCCATTCTCTCCGCGGAAGGCAAAGTGATCGGAACGTTTGCCATGTACTACCGGGAGCCGCGCAGTCCCAGCCCGCGTGACCAGGAAATCATCGCGCAAATAACCCATCTTGCGGGGGTGGCTATTCAACGTAAGCTTTCGGAAGACGCCCTGCGGCAGAGCGAGGCATACCTGGCGGAGGCGCAGCGGCTTAGCCACACCGGTAGTTGGGCAACGGGTGCGATGCGGTCCGGCCCTACATACGTGCCCGCCACGGGCGAAATCCGGTACTGGTCCGAGGAATGTTATCGCGTGCTGGGTTTTGACCCGCACGCTGGACAGCCGCGATTCGAAACATTTTCTCAACGCATCCATCCGGATGATCAAGCCACGGTGAGGGAAATAGCCGACACGGCACGGCGTGAGAAGGCGGAGTTCGAGATGGATTACCGAATTGTTCATCCCGGCGGCGAGATTAGGGACATCCACACGGTAGGCCATCCTGTTCTGAGCCCATCCGGCGATCTCGTTGAATTTGTTGGTACCGTGATCGACATCACCGAACGCAAACAAGCCGAAGAGGCTCTGCGCCGGGCGCAGGCTGATCTCGCCCACATCAATCGCGTAAGCATGATGGGAGAATTGGCCGCCTCACTGGCTCATGAGCTTAAACAGCCAATCGCCGCCGCCCTAACGGACGCCAAAACCTGCGTGCGATGGCTACGACGGGATACTCCCGATGTCGCTGAGGGTTGCGAGGCGGCATTAAGAATAATCAATGATGCAACGCGCGCTGCCGAGGTTATCGACAGGGTTCGCTCGCTTTATAGGCGAGACACATCGGACCGGGAACTGCTTGATGTAAACGAAATCATTCGAGAAATGATTATTTTGCTGCACGACAACGCGGATCGGAATTCTATTTCAATCCGCACCGAGCTCGACTCAGGGCTTCCGCTGATCACAGCGGATCGCGTACAACTGCAGCAGGTATTAATGAACCTGATCCTCAACGGCATCGAAGCCATGAAAGATGCGAAAGGTGAACTGAGCGTCACATCGAAGAAAACCGACGATGGTCAACTACTCGTTTCAGTGAGTGATTCAGGTATCGGCCTTCCTATCGGAGAAGGCGACCGTATTTTCGAGGCGTTCTTCACCACCAAAACACAGGGCACCGGCATGGGACTGTCCATCAGTCGAAGGATTATCGAGTCCCACGGAGGCTCTTTGTCAGCGTATGCCAATGCGCAACGCGGCGCGACATTTCAGTTCACACTGCCCACCGACGTGGCGGCGTCCTCACC
>Ga0210394_10002498_pt1 | contig 25065 bp, 25 predicted proteins | sample IncBWC12MmetaG_FD_160121 | JGI IMG/M metagenome (GOLD analysis project Ga0210394, IMG submission 160121) | Forest soil microbial communities from Barre Woods Harvard Forest LTER site, Petersham, Massachusetts, United States - Inc-BW-C-12-M | ecosystem: Environmental > Terrestrial > Soil >... | reverse complement strand
GCCGAAGCGACTGCTTTTGTCGTGTGCCATGCCATCGGGCTCGAAACCGGGTCCGCAGCGAGCGACTATATCCAGCTCTGGAATGGAGATGCGCAACTCCTGACGGAGAGCCTTACCTACATCCGGCAGGCAGTTTCGCAGATGCTAACCGCGCTCACCGATGAATGAGCGCCGCAATCTCGAACCGTCGCTCAAATGAAACGATATGGTACAGAACCGAATGCTGGCGCGCATTTCCGTGCTCCATTTTGACCGACATTCCATCTAGTGTCGCACGACCCGCCTGCGGATTTCTTCAACTCTCCACAGATGACATTTCTTGAATTTCCGACGACTCCCGCAGGGGCAAGCTTCGTTACGGCCTACAAATAGTCTACCGAGAACCAGAGGGGCCAGTGCGTCGGTAAGACCTGCATCATCGTTTAGTTCTTCCTGAACGAATTGTCGATACCCTTGTTCGTCGTGATCGTAGGCAGGTCCCGGCCACTTGCCGTTGTCGTCGTAAATGAGTTGTCGGTCCCAAAAAACGATCACTTGGTCAAGAAACGAGCGGAGCGCGTTTGCATCGGAAGGTCTCCAAGGGCTCCGTGGCGGCAACCAGAGACAACACTGGCCAGTACTGGAGAGATGGCGATCTTTAATATCTTTGCCCGGGTACGGCTTGAACCGTCTGGCAGAATCAAAAGCTATAGGCTCTGTGTCCGGGTAGGTTCTCGGAAAGACCAGTCTAGTTTCGATGCTGGTATCAATTCCACAATCCGAGTGGATTGACAAAGGCCCTTCGAGGTAAACCATCTGGGCTTTGTCGTCAATGCGAAAGGCGAGCGTTGGGAAATTCCCAGCGACAAGTACTCTGTCCGCGGCTAAACGAACCCCACTATCCCTCTCGTACCAAGGCTTAACGGGACCAGTTTTTTGATGGAACCACCTGGCGGCCACTCGCTTCTCCCCCACGCACAACAGTCGCCGTTTTGCTCGCGGTTCGAACGGTCACCGCGGCGCCCGCGCCGTACGCGGCGGCTTTCGCCGCCCGTTCGAATCGATCGGAATAGAAGTTAGAAGCGACATACAGATTCCGCTTCTCGTCCAGATTAAATTGCGGTTGAAAGTGCTCATCCAGAAGCTGAAAAGCTCTCTGCGTGAGACTGACCTCCCCGCCGGCCGATTTTTCCTGCGCCCGAGCCGCATTTTCGACTCCGTAACCGATGCAAATCCGATCCCGCTGACCACGGGTCCCGATTTTTGATACAAGAGTGACGTCCAGATCGATCCCAATCGCTAGGCCCAATGGTCCCGCCTCCGGAAGACATTGTTTTAGCGCATATTCCATCGATGATTGCAGACCCGCAGCTGTCTCTACAGCCTTCTTCAAAATCGCCGCGTCCTCATTCTTGGGGAGATGAAACAAAGCCTGAATCCGGTCGCCTTGGTATTGAATACGCAAGCCCGAAAAATCATGCTTCACAACATGGGCCATTTCTTTTCTGATGGCATGAAATACCTTGAGTGCTCTCTTTCTATCCTCTTCTGCCTGCGCGGCATCAACGTACTTCGTAAAACCAGACACGTCGGCAAATAGTGACGCCGCGCAAACACGCTTGTTGTTGGTGACACCCAGACTGTCCAGATCGATAGCGGAATCGGCTTCGCTGTACTCAACGCTCTTCAGCGGGAACAATCGCTTGTCTTCCTCGAGGCGTTCGCTGCTATCGTCCGAATTCCACCCAACGCCCATTTCATCACAAATTTCCGCGAGTTCCGTCGAAGTTGTTGTGCCGATCTGATAGACACCATCAGCTACAGATGAGCACAGCTTGCGCAACCGCAGCGGCAGTGCGGAGAAAATCGCCGCGGTCACGCGCATCTGGCCGGGCGCTCCAATTATTTTTGCTGCGTAATTGGCTGGAGCCCCCAGGAAGAGAAGTTCTCGATCACCGGCCAGTCCATTTTTTGTACCTATGGCATTACCCAGATCTGCTCCCCCTGAAATCGTGAGTCCAGGTAGCAGAGGAAACGCGGGGTTAAACACCCTGTCGACGAATCGGCGCAGGATAATCTGGAGAAGCACCGCCTTGCCTGCGAGATCTTCGCTCGAATCAATCGGACGGAAAAACAGTGCGTGAAGTTTGGGCCCCTGAAAATGGATGCGCACGCCGTCAAACATTTCAGGATTTTCCACGATCCGAGCCACCTCACGGTGATAAAGGTGAATGGCCTGAATCACGCGACGGAAATCCTCACCTTCTGCGTGGCTGGCCAACTCGCTGAAATTCGGAACATCCACGTAGACGTGCGCGCCGTAGACCTGCCGACAATTCGTGGGTGTCAACAAGGCGGACAAATCCGCGTCCTTAACAAGCTTCTCGACCTGGATTTCACCCAAATCAGCAACATACTTCTGAATCCGTTCAACACTTTTCTGAAGATTCCAACTCATTTCAACCCATCCTTTCCTGAAACCAAAACGTGTTTCACGCCGACAGGTCGACGGGACCACGCATACACCGTTTGTAGGCCAAATCCCTTTATTGGCCTGTCCTCATACTTCTCGAACTCCTCACGCTTTTCGGCCGGAAGGTCCGAATAGAAGTGATTGCCAGCCACTACATCCCGCCCAATTTGTTTTGTCTCCGACTCCAATCGAGCCACCAGGTTGACTGGAGGACCAAGCACTGTGAACTGGCGCTTTCGATCGCTTCCAACATTGCCGGCGAATACGCTGCCGGAATTAAGCCCGATGCCGATCCGGATAGGCTGTCCGCCAAAGTACATGCGCGAGGAAACTGACAGCATCTCCTCCGCACATACGAGTGCGTGTGCGGCGAGATTGCCGTCGTGTGGTGTCAATCCCCACACGGCGAGTATCGCGTCGCCGATGAACTTGTCGACGAACGCGCCGTGCCGATACAGAATCTCGACCATGCAATCCAGAAACGCGCTGATTTCGCTTGCGATCTCAGCAGGGGTCATCCGTCCGCATGATTCGGTGAAGGAACGGACGTCACTCATGAGAAGGGCTACATTCTGAAACCGCGGAGCGCCATACGAAGCTCCTGTCGCGAGCAATCGGCTCGCAAGCTCCGGAGACACGTGAGCGCTGAATTCACCGAAAAGCCTCTCTTCGTTGCGATAGCGGATAGCGCGCATTGAAGTGGCCGCCCGCAATTTCGCCGAAAGGCCTTCCGCGACGTTGCCCACAAACGCAGCATCGCCCATTAATTTGCCAACTACGTGAGGTGGGATCAAAAGCGTACGCACCATCCCGCGCGCAACAACCGTCGCACTTCGTACGCTCCCCTCGACGACGGCTTGCTCGCCGATTAAGTCACCCGTCTTTCGACATACGAGAAAAATCCCCTGGCAGAAAATATTGGCCTCGCCGTCGAGCAGAACGACCAACTCCCCGCCGTCCACTTCCTCGCGGAGAATCACGTCACCGTCACGGAAAAATCGAACCATGTCATCGCTCAGGAGCTGAACGCACTCTTGGCTGACATTCCGAAATACCCGCAGATTTGCAAAATCGGTCATCTTGCTATCGCACCCGCCTGCTTTCGACCAGAAACCCAAAACCTCATTCTCCCAACTCCTTCTGCCAGCACTTTTTCCGGGTGACGGGAAGAAGTTCGTGCTATCCTTGCAACAGGCCGGACCCATGGCCCCGGATTCTGGCTAGAAATGATACTCACATCTTCGAACTGGTACAACGGAAAAATCGTATACGCACTACCAAATATACGAATCGCAATAACTCCCCTGTTTTTATACGTTTGGAATGGCGCATCCGTCCTTAGGCCCTCTCCCACTTCCGATATCTGGCAACTTCTTGTCTGAAAAAGGAGGCGCATCATGGAAAATTTCGGAGAACGGCTGCGAAAGCTGAGAGGCGATCGCCCGCAAAAAGACATTGCGGCCCATCTCGGGATACCCACCACGACGCTTTCGACCCTGGAAAATCAAGACACAATTCCGCGCGGGGAAGTGCTCAAAAAATTGGCGGAGTGCTACAAGGTGCCCATCAGTTACTTCTACGAAACCGGCTCACCCGAGGTCCGATCGAGCGCTGCTGCACACGCATGGCTCCACAGTTTGCGCGAACCCGCGGTGGGGAAAGATACAGTTGCGACCCAGTCGAACACGCAATTCGATGATGAAACTCTCGAGAAAATTGCGGAACGCATGAGGTTACGGCGTGCAAAAATTTCACGTAACAAATGATTCTCTGCAACTCCTGGCTCCGCAGGAGATCGTCGAAGCTCTTCTTGTCGAGGCGGGTACGGCAGACGAGCTACCCACCAATGAACAGAAGCTTCTCGATTTTCTCAAGCTAGAGCAACTCAGCTTTGATTTCATGCATGAGTTGGACTTCCTGCCCGAATCCCAAAAAAAATCCCTCGACCTACGCGCGGCTCTTAGTCTCAATGATCGTTTGATCGCCACACAATCCGGTTTGCCCGAGAAGCGAAAGCGTTTCGGAATCTTTCACGAAATTGGGCACTTCATCCACCCGGAACACCAGAAAATATTCGTCGACGACGACTCGACCCTCAGCTGGTGGACAAGAGCGCGGATGGAGCGCCAGGCGAATGAGATTGCAGCTGAACTCGTGTTTCAAGGCAATCGTTTTACAGAGGAAGCTCTGAATTCACCAACCTCAGTTTCAACGGTCACGGAGTTGGCCCCCAAGTATGGCGCGTCATACGAGTCCGCAATTCGCCGCTATACCGAGAGACACGTCTTTCCGTGCTCGGTGATTGTTTTTGACAAGGTTCACAAAGATGCGGATGAGGCTGAATTTGAAGATTCGGAATACAAAATTCACTATACCGTGACGTCACCCTCATTTCGAAAAAATTACTTTTCTGCTGTGGAGATCAAGGGTGGAACCATTAAAGGCAGTGAACTCTGCGGCAAGAATCGCTGGCGGGGCGTGGACGACATCCAGGAACAACCTCTTGTGGTAGGAGACTGGCACTTCGACACGGAAATTTTCTCAAATGGCTACAAAGTCTTTCAATTCGTCCTTCCGCGAAAACTACACTCGAAAACGCGATAGAACGAATTCAAACAGGATGTTACCCGGCCGCAACCTCCGCGATTTCCGCGCATGGAATGAAGCGGCCCTCTTTTCGTAAGTCAGTTTGAATGCCCTTGCCCACAACTCAGGCCCAGTTCACAGCAAACTGTCTTGCCGGTTATCCCCCAGTATCCCAGTTGCGATACTGACAAAGAGTTCACCGACGGCTGCCATTTGTGCCGCCGAGCTGCGAAACTAGATCTGTTCGCCCAGTGCGAGCAATATGCCCTTTCAGCGGATCAACCACTACGTACCGTGCCTGTACCTCAAGCGCTTTGGGTCTCCCTCGGGACGCGTTCTTACCTATCGCGTTCTAGTCGCGCACAACAACGTTCCAATGTGGCGGGAAAAGTCGATCAAGGGCGTCGCGTACCACGCTCATTTATACACAAGGATCGCCGCGGGAGTTCAAACCGACGAAATCGAGAGATGGTTGAATACTGAATTCGAATCACCAGCGGAAGAAGCGCTCTCGAAGGCCACAACGGACGCACGTCTCTCTCCAACGGACTGGAAGATTCTCGTTCGCTTCCTGGCGGCACAAGATGTGCGCACTCCGGCCCGCCTCGCGGAGAATCTACAGTTCTGGAACGAAAACCTCCAAGCCATGCTCGACCATACCCTTCAGGAAGCGGTGGAACAACTCGAGATGGCCAACAATTCCGGGCAGCCGATCCACTCCACAAAGACCCCTAACGCCGAATACATACCATTGCGCGTCACAAAGGAAATAGAACCGGGCCAGGACTTTGGAAAGCTCCAGGTCGAGACCTTGGTGGGACGCGGGCTTTGGTTTTTCACGATGCAGCGCGTCCTCACCTCTACCGTCAATGTCCTGCATACTCACCGATGGACGATCCTCAGACCTCCTGACGACATGACATGGTTCACCACAGATGACCCCGTGGTCCGACTGAACTATCACGCAATGGACAAATACGACTTCAATGGAGGGTGGGGAAGTCCCGGGACTGAAATATTCCTGCCCCTCGGTCCCCGGCATCTTTTATACGCCAAAGTCGGAGAGCATCCGCCGCAGCGCGGCTCGGTCGTGCCCCGCGGTACCGCGCTCATGATCCGCCGTTTTCTTGCCGAGCATGCGCATCGGTTTATTTTTTCGGCGATCGCGGACGCAGAAGTGCAGAAATTGCGGCCTCGAAAAGTTGACGCCACTCTCCTCCGACAAGAGGATAAGCAATGGCGCCGATGGCATGAACAGCAAAGTCTTGCTGAGCAGGAGTTGCTCAGTTCCGGTTACGTAGAGCGCTGAGTGTCGGCAATTCTCCGTAACGTTCAGTCCGTTTCTCATCTGAATCTTCGGCTTTGTGAATGGCAGAGACATGGCCGGCTCTGCACCCTTCCCGCTCTTCGGCAGTTTGACGATCTCGCGTACGTGAGCGCGGCGCTCCGGATGCAAATCCCACAGCAACTACTTGGCGAGCAGTTCCATGAAATGTCGAAGTCTCTGTGTCGCTTCAATTGCTTCGCGTTCCGTGTAGCGCTTTCGCGTGTGAGAGACCTCATTGCGCCAGAGATCCTTGATGTACATGCACTGTTCGGCCGCGTCCGAGTAGAATTGCAGTTTCCGATTCCTGCCCGGCCCGTGAGGCTGGGCCCGAACTGACGCCAATGCGCGGTTTATGCCCTGAATCACTTCACCCCACGTCGCAAAGTCCAACCGCTTCTTGAGCTTCACGCCTACCTTCCTCGCGATGCTTCGAAGGCCAAATTCAGCTACACGCATTAAATGAAACACGCAGGCGGTCGGCAGTCCAGCAGCGAGACAATTCCCAGCATCCTTGACATCTTGACGGGCACTTTCAAACTTGTCGTAAACCAAATCACCAAATAACTTCTCCTGCTCAAAAAACTGGTCAGTTGCTGCTGGCAAAGACGCGAAGTGAAGCTTGCCCAACTCCACTTGGATTCCGTCGCGGAGGGCACTTAGCTCTTGCTTCACGTCTCTTGTGTACTGACCGAGCAACTCGAACTTCTGCACCTCGGCCCTGATTCGACCAAAAGGCAACCTCGCGGCATCCCCCAACGGAACGAGATTGAAATGATGTTCCGCAAACTCCATGACCATTTTTACCTCGAGGTTCCAACCAGCCGGGTCGCCGGAATCTTTTTCAAGTCGCATCAGCTCGTGCGATAACCACCACCAATGAATCACAAGAAATTCAACCATGTTTACCAGACTGAAGAGTCCGCCTCCAATCAGAACAAATCACAGAAGACCTTGACCTCAACTAAACAGTTTATCCGGAATATTTGTTCTCCTTAGCCCTTCCTGGCCAAACCCTGCGCCTGATCCGTCCGCTTCTTCTGTCAAGGCTCTGCGCTCCGCTCCGACGAGGAAGCGAAGCGTGTGTATGATCGCATCCTGCGAGAGAAAACAGGCAAGGGTTATCAAATCGCTCAGGCAACGACTGACGGAGACGTGCCGATTTCCGTTGGATTGCCTGTCAGCAAGGAACAGTCCGGCCATGTGCCGGAATTGCTGACGCCCATTGAGGAGCCGGAGGCGTTGCTTCTAGCTCAGGATGCGTCTTGGTGGTTCCAGCAGAAATTTGATGGACGGCGGCTCGCCGTGCAAAAGGCCGATGGGAAGTATTCCGGCATCAACAAACTCGGCCAAGTCATTCCCGTCGACTCGCGCCTTTCCGAGCCGCTGGACCTCGTGCAAACGAAGGCTTTTCTGGCGGACGGGGAAATCACCGATTCCCATTTCTATATCTGGGACCTCCTCGGTGTGAACGACACCGATCTGCGCACCGAACCCTACGAAATCCGCTATGTCCACCTGACCCGGCTCTTTCGCGGCGTCCATGAAACCCTTCGCGTCTGCGAAACGGCCATGACAACAAAAGCCAAACGCGCCTTTGTGAAAGCAATGCACGACGCGAATGCCGAGGGCTTTGTCTGCAAAAAGAGGTACGCTGCCTATGCGGCTGGCCGCGCGGGACAGCATTTCAAATGTAAGTTTGTCGCCACGGCGTCCTTCATCGTTGGCCCCAAACCCGACAAGAAGGCGGACGACGGCCACCGCTCTATTGCCGTGTACCTTTTAGACGGCAATCGGCCGCGTTTCATGGGAACGGTTGGAGTGCCCGAACGCTATCCGCTCCCGCGCGTGGAGCAAGTTGTAGAAGTGCGTTACCTCTACTGCCATCCCGGACCCGAAGGAAAACTCATTCAAGCGAAATACTTTGGCAAAGTACGCGATGACGTTCAGCTCGCTGAATGCACAGTGAGTCAGTTGAAACTGAAAGCCGGTGAAAGCGAACCGACAGAATCCTGACGGTCTGCTTGAACTTGTTTCCGGAGAGCGTCAGCCCGATGGAGTGCCTACATAGGTTCCATCGGGCTGCAATTATTTTTTAGAGTTGTTCATAAGGAAAAGCCTCCTGTCGTAATTACGCATCGAACAGAGATGGCTGCCTTTCAACCGACGCCGGTAATCCCTCGTCTCCCCAGAGCTGTCGGAACAGCGCAAGAGTTCCAGGTCCGAACCCAGCATAATGATTATTCGCGAATGCCAGAATCATGATCCGCCGTTCGCGAACTTTCTTTAGCTCCTTCACCCACTCGAATAGTTCTCCTTGGCGATCGATGATGACCTTGTCCCAGGTCGTCGTCTGTTCCTCAATCGCTTTCCGGTCGCCAAGCCAGCGCACGTAAGTGAAGTCCGCTGTGATGAGATCCAAACCGTTTTTCATCTCCCAGGGCCGTGGCATCCAGTTGTGATCCGTGAGAGCGAAAGCGACACCATGCTCCCGCAGCAGGTCAAGAAAAGACGCGTCGAGCCAATCCTTGTTCCGAATCTCGAGGGCGAATTTGTATGCTCTGGGGAGCTTCTCGAGGAATGGTTTCAATCGCGCCACGAACTCTTTAGCGCTCTTGAATTTCGACGTGTTGAAGTATCCAAATTGAAGAAGGAGCGGGCCTAGCTTCTCGCCGAGCGCATCCATTTTTTTCAAAAATTCAGTGAAGTCTTTGGCACAATTCAAAAGAACTTTTTCATGCGTTATGACCTGCGGTACTTTGGCAGCGAAGAGAAATTGGGGTGGTGTCTTCTTGTACCACCCTTGCACCGTGGAAAGAGTCGGAGTTCCGTAATAGGTGCTGTCAATTTCGACCGTATTGAATTTCGTCGCGTAGAACGACAGCCGGTCCTCCGGTTTCAGACCTCTCGGATAGAACGGTCCGCCCCATCCTTTTGCGGTAAAGGACGAAGTGCCGATGCGAATTTCCGCCATAGTCTCGCCATTCTACATGCCGTAGGACTGCGATCCACTTGCACCAAGACGGAATGGGTATGTTTCCGACGAGCCGGTCATACGGCCCGGGGGCATTGCTTCCGAGCTTAGGGAAGCGAGGGGGCTGTCATCAACGACATAAGCCAAACGATTCACACGTTCGTTTTTTGAATGTACTCGGTCATCTATTCCATTTGAGTAATCCCAGTCTTGTCGTTGCACCTAACGCGAAAAATGAACCGGTCAGGAGGATGCGGACACAAAGCCTGCAGCGAATTCGTATATTACGCGAGCTTCATTGGGAGCGGTAAAAAACAGCAATACGAAGCTTCGCATGCAATTCGAGTGAGGAGAAGTGGAGGCAAGGTAGGAAAAAACTAGCCCGCTCGCGATCTGTTTGTCCTGTGGTGATCCAGCTCCACACATCGCCTCAAGTTGCGGAAATAATGCGGTGAGAAGCAGAGCACGCTCACGAACGAGGTTTTTTCTGGTGTTGAAATCATCTAGCTTGAAAAAATCGATTGTGACCAAGGCCCGACTGCGCCCGTGACCGTGCTGCATTGTTGGCCTGGGTGAAACTCCATAAAATTCGATGAACTGTTCAGCGTCATCCGTAATTGGATAGAGTAGCAACGCCTGCTCAGCCGCGAGAGCAGCAGAGGTCGTGGCGGCGAAGCCGTATGCACCTACTATCGGGAAGTAATTGCGCTTCAGGATCGTGTTGCATGGACCGCAGGCGGCGCAATAGTTATGTACGTCGTAGGTTAGCAGGTAATAGCCGCCATTCGGCAGAGGCACATTCGCGAGTGCGATCCCAGCGTTCCGTAACGCAACTGGAAGACGCCAGCGCTTTACCTTTGACTTCGGACGAAAGTGCTCGATTGCCAGCTCGATTTTCCCAAGTTGCACACTCTCGAATTTTCTCTCGCAGTAGGCGCATTTTGAATGGCCTTGAAGACCTATATAAACAGCCTTGATCTCGCTCCAGATCGCAGTGTGCTTGATGTAAGCTCCCTGCACGGCGAAAGTCGCTGTGTGAACGCCTGCGCGATTCAACCATTGTGGGCTGTATTGCGTGATCAGCGCTTCAAGGCCGGGACGAGAAATCAGGTAGCCAATCAATCTCTTTGCTCTCCGCCTCTGCTCAATTCGGACAGCAACTCTCTAGCGGCGACTGCGTCTCCCTCGCGTGCGCGAAGTGCTAGCTCCCGCAAGGCTCGAGCCCTGCCACGTGCCCTTGACGAAAAGAGGCCGAAGAACTTGGTTAACAATACTTGATCAGCGTCCAAACCATGTACTGCAAATGGGATTCGAACAGGAGCAGAAGACTTTCCATGCATGACGAGAATATTCATCCACTCCAAGGACCCAACTACTAACGGACTGTGGGAAGTCACAATAAATTGGATTCGGGGAAACTCTTTGGATAACTTCGGCAGCACTTCCATTTGCCACTTGGGGTGCAGATGCAAATCGATTTCATCGATGAGTGCCACGCCCGAGCAGTCGCGTAGTGCCGAATTAGCTGGCAGTGTTATGCACAGGTGGTACATAAAATCCGCTAGCCACCCAAAGAAAGCACGATAGCCGTCGGAAAGAGCTCGAAAGGGAATCCTAAGATGATCCTTGCTGAACTCATATTCACCTCCGAGAAGACGCCCCGTGAATTTGTAATGCCCTCCACCGATCATTCGATTAATCACGTCGATAAGCTGCTTAAACCGGCCCGGATTTTCGACGCTCCATCGAGGCGCCCAACTCTCCATGGGAACGAGTGTGTAATCGTCCTCGAACAAACTTTGTAAGCGTTGCGCACGCACAAAGCTTGTTTTCTGGCGAGAACCAAGATCAGCGCGCTCGCTTCTTTCTGTTCGGCGGTTCGCACCGTAGCCAACTGCGAAGAAGGCGCTGGAGTCCGCCTTGTAGATTAGATTCCACTGCTGATCCGATCCACCTGACCATTCCATCTCTTCTATGTCCCCTCGTCGTTTGATTGTCAGCGAAGATCGGAGACCCAAATCAACACCACGGCCATCCTGCGGGTGTGTCCTGATGTCAGCACCAAGTTCGGCTGATGCTTCTTTTGATTGAGCGACACCGTCGCTTGAACCATTACGGCGCACAAAATAGTACGGATAGATTCCGGAGGACCTAACAGCAGGCCCCAAGCATAGAAGAGCGACTGCCTGCAAGAAGGCTGTTTTCCCTCGCCCATTATCTCCGAGCAGCAGATTAATGTTTTTGAGTCGAGGCTCCTCAATACCTGCCTTATTGAAATCCTGGTCCGGGTGGACCAATACACAGTTCGCCTTACTGAACGAACGAAATCCTCTGATGTCGATACGGTCCAGGTACATGGAAGCATTCTACTTCGCGAAGAAAGCACAGCATAGAGATACAAAGATGCCGTTCGCGGTTCTGACCAGAAAGGGCCTACTTGGACGCACCACCGGCTTGCCGGATACTCTAACACTGAAGACCCACTACTCCCGACAGCCCCTGCGGGACAGACTCCCACTTTGGGGGGTTACGGTTTTCCCTCCGAACCTATCGTTCCGCAAAGAGCGCCTTGACTATTCGCCTTTTGTTCGCCTACTATCATGTCAGCATTCAGGGGCGAGGGCACGTCATCAATGGGCTTACCGATCGCAGCAGCAAAAACGGAACAACTGGCAGACCCGAACCCCTGGGTCTTGCCCGACCGTGCACTCACGGTCCTCTATGGATGCTCTGAAATCCAGCGCCTTTCGCACTACTTCCTTCCGAGGATTCTTCTTCGCCAGAAACGTGTTTTGTATCTCGACGGCGCGAACCAGATCAGCCCGCTTCTCATCGCACGGTTTGCGAGAGAGCGCGGCATTGAACCTTCCGCGTTGAATGCCCTCATTCGAATCGCACGCGCCTTTACTTGCTTTCAACTAACAGAACTCATCCGCCGAGTCCCGAAAGTGCTCGCGACGTTTCACGCCGACGTGCTGATCGTCACGGCTTTGCCGGATTTATTTTTCGACGAGGATGTTCAGGACCGTCCGGCGCGAGCCTCGTTTGAACACGCGCTCGATGGCTTGCGAGAGCTTGCGCCGCTTTCTCTCTCCATTGCGGTTTTTTCCGATGCCACTTCCTTCAAAACAAAACGACGCGACTTCTTTCAGAAACTTCGCAACCAGGCAGATCACATCGTGAAAGTCGAATCCGGTCCCGAATCCTCCCTTTCCTTTACCCGCGAGAAACATACACCGCTCCTATCTATTTGAACGGAAAGTGCGAGGTGCACCATGGGCAGGACCGTCCCTACATTTGTCCAATTGATTGAGCAAAACGCGGAGCGATGGAAGAAATTCCGGCGCGCGTTGCGGCGGGAGGACCAGCCGCATTTCGACCGCCTTTTCGTGCGCGTGCGCTGCTACACCCAGGCGGCCACCTATCAGTGTCACGACAACCCCATGGAGGCCATTTTGCTTTCCATAGCCCTCGACCAGGAAAAACGGCTCGACGCCGTTGAGAAAGTTCTTCAGAACGCGGGGGTGCTTTGTGAAGTTGCGGCAAGGATGGATTCTCGACCTTTACCCGAACCGGCACGGGGTGACGCTGTGGCTGATCGACCGGAACCAGTCGCACTACCGTTTGACTGACGCGTTCGCGCCGGCGTTTTACGTTTCGGGGGACCACGAGAGACTTGTCCATCTGCAGGACGCCGCTCAAAAACAAACCACGGAACTGCGCACCCAGTTCACCGAGCGCACCGACCTGTGGCTGAATGCGCCGCGCCCGGTCCTTGAAGTCTCCGTTCTATGCCCAACAGATTTCGTGGGTTGGGGACGCTGGGTCCATAAGCTCGACTCGCGCTTGCAACTCTACAACAGCGACCTCATGGTGGCTTCGCTCTACTGCTGGGAGAAGCGGATCTTCCCGCTCGCGTTTGTCGAAGTCGAAGCGGACGAGGAAGGCAAAATCCAATCCATCGCGTGCCGCGATGACGAGTGGACGCTCGATTATGAAATGCCGCCACTCAAGATCATGCAGATTCGGCTCGCCGGGATGTCGGGCATCGATCCCGCGCATGGTGGACGCGCCGCCCTCGAAATCGAAATGGACGGAAGGTGTTGGGAGCTTGACGAGTCCGGCGAACCTCCCGCGCTTGGATTTGCGCGGTTGCTCAAGCGGGAAGATCCCGATGTGATTCTTTCTGAGTGGGGTGACTCCACGATCCTGCCGTTGCTTCGCCAGCAGGCGCAACGCATGAAGTTTTCCTTGCCCTTGAATCGCGACGAGTCTGCTTCCGTTCATCAGTCCCGCGGCCGCAGCTACACGAGCTACGGGAGAATTCTCTTCAAGGCGAGCGCGATTACTCTCTTCGGGCGCATTCATGTCGACAAGCAGAACTCCTTTATTTCGGAGAAGTGCGACTTTGCCGGGCTGTGGGAGCTGGCACGCATCACGAAACTTCCGATCCAATACGCCGCCCGAACGACGACAGGTACCGGTATTTCCTACATGCAAATGGAGCTCGCCCATCGCGACGGCGTCCTGATTCCCGAGCAGAAAGCGGAGCCCGAAGATCCCAAGCATCCCGATGAACTCTTGTGTGCGGACCGGGGCGGACTGGTGTTTGTGCCGAAGCTCGGTTTCACCGCGAATGTTGCGGAACTCGATTTTGTAAGCCAATTCCCGAGCATCATGACGCGATTCAATATCTCGCCCGAGACTGTAAACTGCCCCTGCTGTCCCGACGCTCCACGCATTCCCGAACTGGGCTACCGTATCTGCGAGAAGCGGCGAGGCATCACCAGCCGTGTCGTCAAACGCCTGATCGCCAAGCGTACCGAACTCAAGAAATTGCAGAAAGCCTCGCCCCCGGAAATCGCCGAGCGATTCAAATTGCAGCGCGACTCGCTCAAATGGCTTCTCGTGTGCTGTTTTGGCTATACGGGATACAAGAACGCGCGTTTCGGAAAAATCGAAGCCCATGAAGCAATCAATGCCGTCGCGCGCGAAACCTTGCTTCTCGCGAAGGAAATTGCCGAAAACGATGGGTTCACATTGCTCCATGCGTTGGTGGACTCCTTGTACGTCTGGAAGGAAGGGGCCACCCGCGAGGACTTCGAACGACTGGCCCATGAGATCGAACTCAAGACCCTTCTCCCGCTGGCGATCGAAGCCGTTTATCGTTATGTCGTCTTTCTTCCCTCCCGGCAGTATGCGGATGTGCCCGTCCCCAACCGCTTCTTTGCGGTCGCAGAGGACGGCGAACTGAAAGTTCGGGGTCTCGAATGCCGGCGTCATGACACGCCTCCACTACTGAAGAAAATGCAGCACGAGGTGCTGGCGATCCTTGCGGAAGCGCACGACTTCGACTCGTACGTGCAAAAGATTGATGCAGCACGTCTGGTGCTCGCTGGCTACGAAGAGCGTCTTTCGAGCGGAGACGTAGAAATCAGGGAACTCATCGTCAGCAAGCGCATCACGCGAGAGCCTCGTGATTATCAAAAAGCTGGTGTCACCGCAATTGCGGCGCAGCAAATCTTTGGCAATGGAGTAAAGCTCAGACCTGGCCAAACCGTCGAATACATCATCACGGACAGCGAGTCCGTGGTACCCAATGATCGCGTTCGCGCCTTCGCGCTATGGGAAGGCTGGTTCGGTTACGACCGAAAGAAATATGCAGCGATGTTACGGGAAGCATTTGAGCCGTTTGTGCTGTGCATCGCAAAGACGGCGGCAGAGAATCTCTTGCAGGATTCGCTCTCCGAGGAAGAATTGAAACGTTTCCCGCTTTTTGCCGCTTTAGCGCTTCTTCGCCCGTTGAAAGTTTGATTTCTTTTCGTAGGGCACCCTCCCCACCAGTCTGCACAGATTTACAAAACCGCAACTCTCGTCTGTAAGTTCCCACCCGAACTGTTCTTTCTCCTCAATGCCCTTCATGCCGCAAGAGTGCGCCTAGACCGCCCGCTTCTTCTGTCAAGGGTCTCCGCTTCGCTGCGATGAACGCACACCCCGCGCCCTTGACAGCGCGGGCGGCTAGTCGCCTGGGACCGCCATGAAGGGCATTTGTTTTTCATGCGCGGCTCAGGCCGCGCCTCTGAGAAACAAAGGCCAAATTCAAAAACAGGAGGATCCCATGCAACAAACCGAAAGAAAGCCGCTGTTTAACCTCGGCCAACTCGTCGCCACACCCGGCGCGCTGGCCGCTCTCGCGAAAGCCGGACAGACCCCGCTCGATTTTTTGTCGAGGCATGTTTGCGGCGATTGGGGAGACATCGACAAAGACGACTGCAAGGAAAACGAACTCGGCCTGAAACGCGGGTTTCGGCTCTTGAGCAGCTACCGCACCAATGCGGACGTAACTTCGCTAGTCAATGTGCTCGGGAAATTCATTCCCGCCGACGAACGCATTGTTCTGATCGAGGACACCTCTGAAATTCACATGTGCCAGGACAATCTGGTTCGTTTCGAAGCCCGGCAGCCCCAGAACGGGCTGCCCGCCATCACCATCCGGGATCTTCTCAAAGCTTCTCTTCGTCATAGGCCGGACCGGTTAATCCTTGGGGAAATACGCGGAAGCGAGGCCTTCGATCTTCTACAACTACTCAACACAGGGCACTCGGGGAGTCTCTCGACCGTCCATGCCACTTCCGCAAAGCAGGGCCTTGCCCGATTCACGAGTTGCGTGTTGCAGAGCGGCGTGGACTTGCCGTACCGCGCGATCAAAACAAATGTGGGCGATTCCGTGAACGTGGTCGTGCACCTCGAACGCCGTCCCGGCCGGCGCTTTGTTTCCGAAGTCGTGGAGATCCACGGCTACGATCCCGACCGGGATGAATACAACTACGGCTTTATTTTCGACAGTCACAAGGAGGTGCTATGAGCGCCGCAGAGAACGCAAGTGCATCTGTCCCGTCTGCATCAGAGTACATTCTCGATAATTTCGAGGCGACGCACCGGATCGCCATGCTCGTGCTGAACCGCGATTTCGGCGAAACGATCCAGCGCATTACGAGCGCCCAGAAAGCGTCGAGTCCGGAGTTTCAAGCATGGCTGCGCTACAAGAACGCCAACGGGTCGGACATCTATATAGGGATGAACCCGCTCCGGCAGGACGCCTCGACGCGGACCAAGGAAGACATCGAATCCATCCGCCATGTCTATCTCGACCTGGATCACGGGGGCCCAGAGGCCCTCAAATCCGTTGAAAACTCCAGTGCTGTCCCGAAACCAAATTACATCCTCACCAGTTCGCCCGGAAAATTCCAAATTGCCTGGAAGGTGGAAGAGATGACTCTCGACGAGGCGGAAGGACTACTTCATGCCATGGCGCGCGAATTCGGGGGAGATCCAGCCGCCACGGATGCTACGCGGGTCTTGCGCCTGCCGGGTTTCGCCAACAAGAAATATGGGGCCGATTTCTATGTGGAAGCTCGCAGGGAATCGACGGACACTTATCATCTTCGCGATTTCAAACTGCACATCGACTCCCAGGATTCTCCGCGCCGAAACTATAACAGCCGTGCGAAGCGTGAACCCTCGCCGCGCACCGGTCTGAGCCAGTCCGAACACGACTGGGCCTTCGCGAAGCGCGCCCTCGCGCGTGGTGAAGAACGGGAAGAAGTCATCCGGCAAATTGCGCAGCACCGAGCGGCGGATAAGTCCGATCCGGAGGACTATGCCAGAAGGACAGTCACGAAGGCACAAGCGGAGTTGGATACCAAGCGCCAGGAAACCGAGCCTCCGGGCGGGCAGGGAATTCAAGAACGGGACGCGTGAGTGCATACAGGGGACAAAATATCCACCAATGGAAGCGTGGCGATGGAACCTCAGGCTACAACCATTAGGGCAACCCAACTCGTAAACGTAAATGATGCGGCCCAGTTCCTGGCGGTGTCGCCCTCTACCCTCTACGGATGGGTCTGGCAGAGAAGAATTCCTTTTGTGAAGGTGGGCCGTGCCGTCCGTTTCGTCATGGCTGATCTCGAGCGGTTTGTCACCCAAAATCGGATCGAAGCCCGCAGGCCAGCCAAATTCTAGCTTCACCCGCCGCGCATGCTTGCTAGAATGAGTGCGCGGCTGGCAAAGGGTAGAAAAGGAGCCGCAAGTGGGAATCTACCGCAGAGGTGGTGTTTGGTGGGTCGACTACTACGACAAGAACCACGAAAGGATGCAAGAGTCTTCGCATAGTTCCATCAAGCGGGATGCCGAGGAACTTCTTACCTTACGAAAATCGGAGATTTTCCGGGGCGCTTACAAGCGTCCGGTAAAAACGATCTTCGGACAGTTCGGCGAGCGTTACATGGAATATGCAAAGGCCAACAAGCGGTCCTGGTTGCGTGACGAACAAATGCTGAAGAAGCTGAAGAACTTTTTCGGATCAGAAAGTGAACTCTCAGAGATCTCTCCTGCCGAGGTCGAGGGCTACAAACTCAACCGTCGGAAGGAAGTCTCCGGTTCGACCGTGAACCGGGAGTTGGCTCTGCTCAAGCGTATGTTCAATGTCGCAATCGATTGGGAACTTTTCCGGGACATCAATCCGGTGCGCAAAGTGAAGTTCTTTCGGGAACTGAACATTGGCGTGCGGGTTGTGAGTCCGGACGAGGAGGGAAAGCTCCTCCGGAATGCGGCACCCTACATTCAGGACGTGATTCGATTCGCTCTGAATACGGGGCTGAGGACCGGAGAGATTTTTACCCTCCGCTGGTCCGACGTGGATTTCGAAAAGAGCATTCTGAATGTCTTTGCACCCAAGACGCAGAAGACCAGGGCCGTTCCGATTAACTCGGAGGCTCGCAAGGTCCTTGAGGCCTGGGCGCTCGGCAGGAAGAGCGAATTCGTTTTCTACAATCTCGAGACCGGAAAACCGCTTGTCGATCTGAAGTCGGGCTTTGGACGGGCATGTCGAAAGGCAGGAATCGACGGCGTGTCGTGGCATACGCTGCGTCACACGTTCGCTTCGCGCCTAGTGAATCGAGGCGTGGACATAGTTACAGTCCAGCAGTTGCTCGGGCATTCGGCGATCACTGTGACCATGCGTTATACGCACACAAATCTCGATTCGAAGCATGCTGCGGTTGCGAAGCTCGAAGGGTTTGGTGACAATTTGGTGACAGCATGCACCAAAATGCAGCAACCGAAGGAGGGACTGTCACCAAATGCGGTAATAAGTTACAATGTTGCAAGACGTTAGCCGCGGAGAGGTGGCAGAGCGGCTGAATGCGGCGGTTTGCTAAACCGTTTTAGGGAATAAACACCCTAACGGGGGTTCGAATCCCCCCCTCTCCGCCATGTCAACTAAATTTTTCCAATTCTATTGGGAAATCTAAATCCTTCAACTACTTGGGAGATTTCGTTTGTTCGGCTAATGTCTCCCTGTTCTCTCCATTTCCCTCTTTTCTCCCAATTTTTCGAGCTAAATTCGAGCCAAACGACGGGCTGAAACTATCTCTTGAGCAGTCCGCTTACGGTACGTGCCGTGGTTCGTCTCCGTACGTGAACTTCGAACGCACCCAAGTGGTCAACTACGCGCAGTGGAAGATAGCCGCGAGACGACCGCGGCCGCGCGCGAAGACGATTGGATCACGGGCTAAGCGGAAGTTATTTCGGACCAGAAGTGGAAACCGCGGCAGCCTCTGTGACCTCATCCACGCTGGCTGATTTGAGGTAACGACTGTTCGGTGCGCCGCCGAAAACTCATCGCGTCGACTGAAACGCTGTATTAGAGAATGACAAGAAATGTGTTGCGCGGTTCTCCGGTAGCTCAAAGGTAGAGCGCTCGGGTGTTAATCGAAGGGTTGACCCGCGCGACGAAACTGCAGTTGGATTTCGGACCTGCAATTGGAGCACGTTTGTGGATGCGAGCGGGACTGTTGGGGGCGGGGGGAAGCGAACGGTGCTTCTACTTCTCCTTAGGCATCATCTCTGGTGGTGCTGGAGCAATGTCCTCCACCGATGTAGTCTCGCACCGGTTTGACCGACACAGAGGATTGGCTCCCAGCGTCATGATGCTTGGGATGGAATTGGGCGCGATTGTTATTCCTTCGGTCGCGCAACGATTGATCGCAACCCTCGGCTGGCGTCTCTCGTACACAGTCTTCGGTCTCGCGATTTTGTTTCTCCCCTTACCGGTTGTTGCAGCATTCTTGAAGGAGCGGCCCGAGAATGTGGGTCTCCTCCCAGATGGGGATGCAGAGGCCCACGCCTCGACGACGAGCGCACTGAAGTCTTACCAGGGTCGCGTGTGCTTCTCGGAATTCGGGCATCCTGAACAGGATTCACGCCGTCGAATGCGCCTTCATTCTTCGCATGAGTGAGCTACGTACGGTTTCCTTGGGGTAGCAACGAACTCCGTGAGTGGCTAGATCGTCAGCTCAAGATGGGCGGTTGTACATTCACGGTGGAGCGTGGTTCGTCCGATACCGTGTACGCGTGCGGCAGGAGGACGGCTCGACCAGACTCCAGCAGAAGGCAAAGGAACATACCCAGGTTTCGGGGACGTTCAGCCGTTTCGCCAGCTCGGTTGGGTCTATCACTTCTACTTCGACTTGATTCATGGATGTTCGGCTAAACGAATCGAATTGAACGCGCTAGATTGATTTGTGAGAGCCATCAATCGGTTGGGTCGGAGTTGCCTTTTCCGTCGCAAGGTGCTGCTGCGCTTTGCTGACGGTTAGCCGCGCGTAGTACAGCGGGTCGCTTTTCTCGCTGCTGCGAAAATCCGCGATCCTGCCGATGATTTCTTCGGGGTCGTCGCCGCGGGCGAGGGCGCGCTTCGCATAGATCCAGTCGTGCTCGGACTGGCTCAAGGGTCGCCTTTCAGAAGACCGTTGCGTTAACAGCCTATAGTGCGCGCGGAAGTCGTTGTCGATCGGCTCAGTGCGTAGACAAAAATCTTGTAGGTGATGAATGCGGTCGGTGTGCTTCTCGGCTTGCACCCGAAACTCGGTTTGATACTTTCGGTTGACGAATCCCGGGAGACGCAGAACGCGAGTGGAATCGGTGGCAGCAGGATCGCCTCCGAGTTTGCGTGCCATGGCACGCAGCAGGGCCTCGCCGTGTTCCCGGTCAATACCCTCGACCCGCCACACAATCTGGAATTTCTCAGGCGATGTATTTACGGTGTAATTCGGCGGCGGCACCAGGTTGGATTGTCGAATCTTCGCCAAGGCCGACGGGCCATCGTGATCGATGTCCAGGTAAAGATGACGGATGGTCTGAATGTCCTCCTTAGTTCGCGTGCGGGCCTCGGGTTTCAGGGTGTTCATTCCGATGTAGATGTCGCATGCCTCTTTTTCATTCTTGTGCTGGAGCCATTCCTGAGTGGAAGTTCCCGCGATCCGTTCAGCAGTCGCGATACGCTGGATCGTTTCGCCCGTACCGCCGTTGCGGACCAGGACGGCAATCCGATCAGACGGATGAAAGTTTGTGCTGATGTATTCGCTGGCTGAGATGTCCTTCATGTGTTTCGACTTTCGTCCGTCGTCATTGGGATGGCTCCTATCTCTGGTAGATTGCACAGTAATCGAAGGGGTCGCCGTCGGCGTCGTAGCTGTTGATTTCGAGCACTTCCGAGATGTAGCGGCGTCCTGGTCTGCGCTTGATCTGAATCACGACATGGAGCGAGTCAGCGATGTTGCTCTTGATAGCTCGGTAGAGTAGCTCGACGCCGCTTTGCAACACGCGACTCGTGAAGCGGGCGAGGCCCTGCTTCGCCGAATTGGCGTGAATCGCTTCGCTGATGAAGTCATCGAGAATGAGATGTTATACCCTGTAAAACAGAATCCGTCCTGACGGACCGAGTTGCCGAAGGAAGTGGAAATCCGCCGCGTTGCGCATCAGCCATGGAATTCTGAGAGAGCAGCCAGTCCGGAAAGTAGTCGGGCAGGCTAAGTTAGCGAGAACTGTTTGGATCGAGTCCGAATCTGATCCAATTCCCGTCCGACCTCTTGCTTTCGCAACGACCGCCTCCGGCATTTTCCTTGGATCGTCTTGGCACGGGTGCGGAAGAAAATCCCGACGTGTTCCTCACGGGAGAGAGTCTCTCTCTGCGCTTCCAAGTGGGGGTTCTGCCCGTTTCGCCTTGTCTACGGACACGCTGACCGATGTGCGGTCTCCGGCGAGTGCTCCTTGCGGCTGGTCCCATGTTTAAGGGCGGGCTAGTCCTTACGCTTGGGCAAATACGATCCGTTTCTCCCCTTGCAGGGAATCATGAAGAGCAGCTGCCACAGCCATGCCGTCCACAATGCCTTCCAGGGCTTTTGCTTCTTCTCGCGTCACGCGAAAATTCGTGGCCCGCGGGCGCCGCAAGATGCTCAAGGTAGCGAATTCCGCCCGCGATGAAAGATACGTCCGTTGAATCGCTGGTTCGATCAGCTTGAGCAATCGGATCTTTACGCGAAGGCGGTCTCCTCGGAACTTTTCACTGTTCCGGATGAACAGCAGTTGTTCTTTCGGCTCCGGTTGAATCCGAGGCGGCTCGGATACCTCCGCCAGTCCGATGATCCCTCCCCGCGGACCCGACTCCCACACATACACCCTGTCTCCCGACTTAATCTGTTCCTTGTGCTGCTGGACGAGCCAGGTATGTTCCCTAAGGGTGCGAACTGCACTCCGAACGTCGGAGAATTCCGAGCTGGCTTGAAAGATCCAGGTGTTCCGGCAGTCTGCCGTGGTACCTATCGGCTCTTCCTTCTTCTCTTCGTGTTGTGCCCCGTCTTGAGTCGGCCCTTTCCCGGAAACATGCGCATGAGAAACGCACCAAGGAGGAACCCCGTTCGTCCCACTGGTTTCCTTTCCTGTGCGAGTCATTGCTCTGTGGGGGTCGATTCCATTGCCTGCCAAGCCGCCACCGGGCTTGATGACTTGAATCCCGATGCATTCCACGGAATCACCACGAACCTCTAAAACCAAAGAAATGTTTAGTTCCAACGCCTTGTCCGATATCACAGTCCATCTCCAAATCCGCGCCCTTTCTTGGGGCACGCAATGCTCGAATTCAGCTCCAGGGCTGATACCGACAGAGCGAACCAATCTCGCGAATTTGGGTGTTCCGAAAGAAACAATATTCCCGCGCGTGCGTGGCCAGAAACGATCTTTTACTTCGCATACTGATATTATCCTGGTGATTCTGCTGGCCCATGCATGTTAGAACCGTAGACTCCCGCCGGTTAGACGGCTGTCATCTCGGCGCCCGAGGTTTCTTCTTGGAAGCGCAGCAGAGCCTGGATTTTGAGGAACTAGCCCATCGGCTGACCGCTTTTGGGCTGCGAACCTTTTACGAGTTTGGACTCGGTGGGCGTAACTCTACAGTCGCCGGCGTCGGTCTGTCCGTCGACGACTTTGTCTCGGCAGTCTTGGTGGAATATATGGAAGGCAAGCTTCAACATCAAGCCTCCCGTGGCGATTTGTTCTCCCTGCTGGCGACCGCCTTGCGCAATGACATTATCGATTCCCTTCGTAAGGCGGCACATGCCCACGAGGAGAGCCGATCCTCGCTTCCTGCCGAACGGGATGCCGATCCTGCTCCCCTGTCGCTCGACGAATTGCCGGGATCGACCATAGATTTTGCGGGGTCCATCGATGAAGAGCGGTACGGCGAACGCGCACGGACTGCCTTTGCCGGGGAACCGGAACTAGCGGAAGTTGTGAGCGCGGTGCTGGAACTCAACCTTTACAAGCCCCGCGAAATAGCAGCTGAGTTGGGCATTACTGCAGCAGAGGTGCAGAACAGGAAGAAGAGGCTGCAGCGGCAGCTCATCGATCACAACTTGGTAGAGAGGAAAACCGCTTGAGCGAACAGAAGGAAAAGGGTCTTTTTCCGCAAAAGGCGCGGTTGGCACAACTGTCCGACAGCTTGTACGGCAGCCCGAGCGAGCTGGTTGCCCGGGAAGCCCGGGAACTCTTGCGGCGCGCAGGAATTGATCCGGAAGACGTCAAAGCACGCCTTTATCGAAAGTTCGATGCCCTAGCAAAACAGTACGCGGCAGCAGGCCGGCCCGTTCCGGCGCTCTTGAAACAGGCGCTTAGTGACTTGCGTCCAGGCGCACCCGGTTCCCCAAAGGAAAGAGCATTAGTTCGCGAAGCCCGAGCGGCCATCCGGAGTGTCATCGACCATGCTCAGCGTATGCAGGAACGACTCGCGAGGCTGCCGCGTGTGACTTTGGCTACCGCCTATCGCAACAAGAAGGAACTCTCGGAACGGGACAAGAAACTCCTGGACGACCTCGCCGAGGATCTTTTGAAACACAATAATCGCAGCCGCCCGAAAGACGGTCGATGAGCGGGTCGCAAAAAGGCGGCGCCTATGCACGTGCCCTCGCGCGCGAACTGCCGCTCGAACATGGCGATCTGCGGGCAATCGCTTCGCGACTCGGACTCCAAATTCGCGAGGTGGACGCTGATGGGTTTGACGGCGCCTTGATTCGAGCGCGCGAGATTCCTTTGGGAACGATTGCGATCCGGCAATCGATCCGCGAGGCTGGCCGCAAGAATTTCACGCTCGCCCATGAAATCGCTCACTTTTTGCTGCCCGATCACGACCTGACGGAGCTCGTTTGCACCAAGTCCGACATCGGGAACTGGGGCGACTGGTCGCGAGAACTCGAGCGCGAGGCCGATGAATTTGCCGCCGAGCTTCTCCTGCCCGCTTCCGCGGTCCAGCCGATCGTCGAGTCCGCACCGCCTTCTCTGCAAGTGATCGAAAAAATCGCCCAGCGATTTCATACTTCTCTTTCGGCAGCGGCCTGGCGGTACTGCGATCTGTCGAAGCAAAGCTGCGCGATCGTATGGGCCACGAATGACCGAATCGATTGGTCGAAACGCTCGAGACACTTCGGCTTTCCGCTCCAAAAGGGGGCGCCCCTTCAGCAAGGCACGTTTGCGTTGCAATGCTTTGCGGGAACACCTGGTCCAAGCAAACCGCAGGAGCTCCCCGCGCGTTTGTGGATCTCCGCAACCGGTTTTCCAGAAGATGCCCCCATATGGGAGGAGTCCAAGGCGCTGCCCGCTTACAACAGTGTAATTTCGCTGCTTTGGATCAAATCGTAGGTTCAACGAAGGCCGTGGTAGAGCCTGGCGTTGGTGCAGGCGGGCAAGAAATCATCTAGGAAATCAATCGAAGGAAGCTTGGGGCTAGTCCAGACTGCAAGCCCGCGATAGCCCCAAGTTCTCGGTCATTGCTAATCGCCGGTATGCTCGTCGGCGAGCTCGCTCCCGCTTTGCGCTCCATTGCTTGGAGCCCGCGTAAGGAAACGTACATCGCTTGCCACCACTTCTGTGGAGCGGTGCTTCTGGTTTTGCTTGTCGATCCAGTTGCGGATGATGAGCTTTCCTTCGACATAGACCCGCGCACCTTGCCGCAGGCTTGCGCTTACCGTTTCCGCAAGGTCTCCCCACACCTGAACCCGGTGCCACGCAGTCTTTTTTTGCCACTCGCCCAAACGGTCTTTGTACGACTCCTCGGTTCCCAAAGAAAAATTCGCCACGATCTGACCGACTTTGGTATGCCTCACTTCGGCATCCCGGCCGAGTCGCCCCGCCAACATGACTTTGTTGACGGCGTTCTGTCCCTCAAGATCCAGCTGGTTCCCGTTAGGTTGGGCCGAGCTCGTCGGCGAAGAACGCTGTGGCGTCTTACCGCTACCGTTTTGTTCCGCCGGTGTTTCTGCGGGCTGCCCAGGCGGTCTCGGCGGAGAGGCCGGTGTGCCGGTCCCGCTCGGGGTTTGCGCCTCCTTTTCAAACGTTGCC
>Ga0210394_10002497_pt1 | contig 25067 bp, 33 predicted proteins | sample IncBWC12MmetaG_FD_160121 | JGI IMG/M metagenome (GOLD analysis project Ga0210394, IMG submission 160121) | Forest soil microbial communities from Barre Woods Harvard Forest LTER site, Petersham, Massachusetts, United States - Inc-BW-C-12-M | ecosystem: Environmental > Terrestrial > Soil >... | reverse complement strand
ATTTCAAGTTCTAATTTCAATAGGAATGTGTGCGGGGCTTTGCAACCTCGCGGAGATGTGGATATGAGCCGCGGTCAGGGCTGGAGACAGAGTTCCGAGAGCGACGGCCTATCACACTCTTATACGCGGGTTGGATACCGCAGGACCGTTTTTCGTCTTGGCCTTCCGGAAACTATCAGCGTGCATTGGAGGTCCGTCATGAGCAAACAGAATCCAGCAAGAAACGTCCGTCCCGGGTTGCCTAAATGGAACTCTGTCTCCGGCACCGACCATGAGCTGTATGTAGCGCCAAAGCCAGAGAAGGCGAAGCGTGCAGGTTCCCCCGCCGTGTTTCACCCTAGGAGACAAGAGCCGTCGTTGGGGACGGCAACTGAACCGTCCGCGCAATCGCCCAGATGAAGCAGACCATCTCACGGGCGATGGCCGTGATAGTAACATTCTTGTTCTTGCCGCGCGCGGTCATGGATCGGTAGCGCTGGCAAAGCCGCACTTGTGCCTTCCAGGCGATGTCCAGAACCTCCTTTGAGAGAGTATGGTGGCGTTTCGCGATATGGTTGTCCTGACTGTATTCCCCAGTGTCCTGGGGAGGCTAAAGATCTTCTGTTTCTCCGGTCGCAGGAGCGCCGAACAGTAGATGGAAGACGCCACGATCTGCGGCCAGCACCTCAAAAGGCCTCGAATCGTTGCGCAGGCGGGCGATGAGTCGCCCCAACACGCTTGGTTCCTTTAAATGTTTTGTCAAAGTCTTTCTTCCACCTACTGACGAAGTTCGCAGGCTCGATTGTTCCACAGTACTCCCCCGCGACGAAGGCCTGCGTGAGTTCTTGATGGCTGGACTCTGGAACGGCCAAAAGCCGACGGCCTTGCTTCCCGCTTGCCGCCTGGGCGAGCAGCCGAGGTACCCTCAGAGCATTCTCAGATGTGAGATCTGCATGAACTCGCCAGTGTGAACTGGAGATGGGGTCCCCTCCTCCTGCCCAGACGAGCATAGGATAGTCAAAAAGCAAATTTTAGTGTTAGCCCGCCTGCGAACGCAAGACGGTCCTCGGGTCCCCCTTGGGAACGAAGTGAATCAAGGACACCATTCCAGGTGGACGTCTCCAAGACCAGGGAGCTGGACGATGGTTGCTCTCCGGGGAGTCGCTTCCAATAGAAGAGGAGGCGAGTGTCTTTGATTACGGCAGTGCGGCGGACGGGACACCCATGAGGAAGTGTCAAGCTCCGGCTCTGACACCGGCGCCAGGCCGAGAGACGATTAGTCCCGTGAAGCGAAGTAGGCCGCCCAAGTTGTTCCGATTTGCACAACATCGGGAGGGGGGCTATTGTCATCTGGCTTCCTTGGCAGGTTGAGGTCTGCAAAAGCGCTGTCCCAGGTGACGAATCTAACATTGATTCTGGTTTGGTGCATCGTTGCGAAGCGCTGTAATGCCTTGATTGTCTCAGTCTGATTCTTGACCCATGCCCAGTTCGGCAGAGCAAACGCAGCATTCCACACAATCTTGCTCATCCAAAGGAAAGAGCGTGTTGAGGACGCGCACAGGCCCGTCCTTCAGCAGTTGGTTGAACTGTTGTATTTCTTTGGCGATATCGGCAGAATTTGAAGTAGCCTGGGCTTCAGCCTCCTCGCTGGGAATGAGCCAAACTGTAAGTGGACGTTTATCAGCTCCAAAGAGAGTTCCAATCATTAAGAGCATCGCGAGAATTGTCATGCCAACAGCGCGAGAACCGTTCATCGTGCCTCCTGCCAGTGCAAGACGCAAACGCACGTATCATATGCTGGGGTAGTTTTCGAGAGTCGCACCTTTGTTCTGTAGGTGATTCATTCAACAGGACTCAGCAAGACGGAACTCACGGGCACAACGGCGAGTTTCACCGGTGTCGCTGTTGGGCAACAGAGCTACGATCAACTCTTCCATTGAAGCCTAGTTGTTGCCAAGCTTTGTGATGGGCAGTCGTAAAGTCACCAGGGCGGTGTATCTGACTTAACATTTATTTCTGTTGGTCATAGGTCCCCGATAATTCCTAGTTATCCATACCGGCTCGGCATGCCAAGGGACATGGTCATGCGAACCCTGGCACACACTTGGCGCACCGAACCCAGTCTGCGGTCGCCAAAACTGACACCTCTGGCTTGCCGACAGTCATTTGACTTAATTCGGCGGAGCGGTGCCCTCTTTATGACAGCACAAATTAATCAGCTTGGAGAGTTGGATTCGAACCCGCCAGGAAACGTAAACTGAAGGACTTGCAGCGCACAGGTAGCGACCTAAAGCAACATAAGTTCATGAAAAACCACAAAATGGGTTTCAGGGGGATTCAAAGGGTTTCAACGTTCCAACAAGGCAACTTCTCAGGGGTGGCCCGAGCCAGAAGAGATAGCGGCTCACTTGGTTGCATCAGCTGCTTGAGCTGAGCTTTATCGCGCCGATGGGAGGCGGACTCAGAGCCAACGGGCAGAGTTCGCGAATACTCATAAATCGTGCGAATCATCGGTTCAGACTAAGCAAGATCCAGGCATTGCGGCAGTGTTCCGAAAGATTTCCAAACAGAAAGTCACGAAGAACGGGCCAAAACGGTCAACAGTGTATGCCGGAAGTTGGAAGCAAGTATGACGCAGCTTGTTAACAAGGCCGCGGGCGGGGATCTTAAGGCGATGAGGTTCTCTTCCAGATGGCGAGCCGCTTCCCAGAGCTCGTTACAGACCCTGAATCCCCGGTGACTATAGTTATTCAACCCGTTTGACGCTTAACCATATACGCGAGGATGTAGCGGTCGCCGAAACATTCGGCGACCGGCTTTTTTGGCGAGAGTGACAGCCCGTGTCCCTCGTTGAACTCCGCGCTCACCAAGCACCTTCCGAATCAATAATTTACGAAACCGCAATATTTGTCTCTCTCCCTAATGGCTGAGGATGGGCGAGGATGTAGCGATGTAGCAATGTTACATCGGGGTCGAGTCCATTCGGACGGAGTTTTCGCGAGGGACAACTATGTCGCCACAACCCTTTCATGACAATCGAAATTGCGGCCAGTGACGCGCAAGAAGGGGCCGCATTTGGGTGAAGATTGCACCGAGAGCTTTCGTCCCGTCGATGAGGTATGTTTCGTTCTCGTCCTGCGCAAGTCTCCGATACGCATCCGCAACTCGGTCCAAATATCCTGCTCCCTTAAGCTCAAACCGGTTCAGATAGCCTTGGGTGAGCCTTGGCAAAGCCACTGCCCCCGGCACATCAATGACGAAAGTGATGTCTACGCGCGTGATACGCGACAGGACGCCTCTCAGTTCTGTAATGAGCGGAGCACGAGCACCGTCGGCATGACCGTAGGCGCATAGTGCGAGCGACCACCGCTCTAGAAGGATGACTGTGTCTGGGTGTTCAAGAGTTTCGCACAGCCTTCGGAACCCCTCCGCTCGCAATGCAGCAAAAAGAAGAGTGTCAACATCAGGGTCCGCTCCGAACTCAGGATGAACCAGCCGAGCACGGAGAAGCTGTCCGATCGGACCGACCGCTGCCGGATCCACGGCGATATTAGGAACATTTGCAACATCAAGTGCGCTCCTGATCAGCGCAGCCAAGGAGGATTTACCCGATCCGTTTATCCCCTCCAATACTATAACCTTCATTTGCTTGTAGACTTGCAGCTGTATTCCTCACCACTAGTTCAAGCAACTCCTGTCCCTTGAGTCCACGTGATAGACCCGCGATCACCTCAGCCGAGAACAATGCCCCACTGCCAAGTACTCCTACCTTTGCGCCCACAGTACACTTCGAGGACCACCTCCCAGCGGGCGTGTCGAGTACCGCCCCATGATATCCCCTTGTTCCAAACACGTACTCTGCCCCCGTACGCTCTCGTAACTGCGAACACAGTCGGAACGCTTCCTTGCTGGGACGGACCGTGCCAATACTAGCCTGCAACACGGTAGGTGTAAACGGCAGTCGCGGCACACCAGCGATACTCGAAATGTCGCTGAGATTCACGAAAACACAAGAATGGCCCGCGCGGACCTGTCGAGTAGCGCGATTCAGGAACCCTCGCAGCTCCGGGTAGTAGTCTAGATAGAGAATCGCAGCCCCGTGGATCTCAAGATCTCCAGACGGACGTACATGTCGAGACACTACCCATCTGCGACTACCATCAGCGTCCTCTAGGCAGAGCGACCGTGTGAGCATTCCTGGGCAAGTACCAACTCCAACCACCTTAGCGCCAACTGCCCTACGAGCCACTTGGAGATCCGCATCTGTAGGTTGAATTAGGATGCACGTAACTGCCATCCCCTCATGTTTTATACGCTGAGCAACCACGACGGCATCATTACCGACCACAGAGCCGCCCCATTGTCCGAGAGACATGTATGGAATATGTCCATTATTGCGGACAGACCAAAGATCAACGATGGCAAACGTACCGACGCAGACGATCTGTTGCTTAATCCTCACGGTGCCTGCGTAAGGTGTCCAAAGTGAAGTTAGGCTGTTCAATGTCTGATCCGGCCCCGTTTGTCCCCACAACCCATTTCCAGAGCTCCTTCATGGTTACAAGGCCTTTTGATTCGTCACTAAATGGAATCGGCATCCCGTTCAACCCGACGGCAGTGTGTGCGGTAAATTCATCGCCGGATAGGAATCCGAAATGATGTGCCAGAGTTGAAAGCAATGCAAATGTCGCTTGGCGATACCGCCCTACAATCTGGGCACTCGTTTCGCGTGGCGTCGTCGCCGATCTGATAGCCAAGCGTATTCTGTAAATCGACTTGAACGTTCCCTCGGTCCAAACCCTACACCAATCAGCGATTTGGCTAACTAAGGGATCTCGAAAGGAATAGTTATAGCGAGCAAATCCTGCATCGTAATCTCGCAAGAGCTCAGGATGCCCATGATCGAGGAGTTTCTTGAATGGACTATTCGCAAACAGCTCCAACTCCGTGGCCATGTACGCAACTTTCATGAATACCGGGATACCACTCGGCCATTGCGTCTCGCTGTCCGTTCTCAACTCGCGATCGATTTTGGCTGCGCAATCACGACGATCTTCGAACAAGATGTCCTTACGGCCAAGAAAACGTAGATTCTGGACTAGTTCGTCCCTGGTCAAAAGCGGGTCAAACGTTATGAATCCGAACTCTAGTGGTAAGCCCAGCAAGGATCCCGCGCGGAGTGCGTCCACAATATCGGCCGTCGATTGTCCCTTACCGTATCGGCGGAGCTGAGAGTCAGATCCTGACTCAACTCCGACGAAGAACCGCCTGAGCAAGGGACTTATCAAACGAAGCTGTTCAAGACGGATGATCGACGATTCGGATGATCGTCGCCGATTGAATATCTGATCGAGCCGTGCATATATCTCACATCCAATCCCGTGGCATCCAGCGGCGCGCACAACATCGACGATAGTTGGCGGGCTGTCGTCGGGTGTGCGGGACTCCTCAGTGCCGAAGGCGTCTTCATCGATAATTGAAAGGACTCGTCCTTCCCCTTTGCCAAGCGATGCCATGGCAGATGCCATGTAGTCCACAACGGCAACAACGTTCTTTCGGTCTGATTCCTTCCACAACCCGCCTCTGTGATCTCGTGGACAAAAAGTACACTTCGAATATTGACAGCCAAAGCTGGTCTCAATTGAGATTTGGCCGTTCGCGGTAATGGTCTCGCCAATTAGCAATTCATCTGGTACCACTATCGTCTCTGGTTCCGGGACCGTTCGATGGTCTAAGATCAGCATGGTGTGGGCATCCTTGACAAAGATAGATCCACACACCGTCTCCAGTTCGTGCTCTCCGTAGGAATGAGAAATCGTGACCTCGAAACCGTCGCAGATGTCTCTAACGTGCTGCTCGGCCCAAGCGGCAAGAACGTTACCAAGACAGAGTCGGGGACGGATGCCAGATGGCCGTATAAGCGAAATCAACGATGCAAGAGTTTCAAGCTCCCCAAAATTGACCGAAATTCCCACGACATCGGGGCGTCCGTCTATGATTTTTTCGGCAAGGGTACTGAGATTACCGGAAAAAGTCAGAGGTAGATCGAGAACGACCGCGCGAGCGCAATGCTGGAAACGAACCCATTGGGCTAACCGCGCTATGTTTAGCGGATACCGCCTGGCTTGATATCGTGAAGCATTTGTCAGAGATGCTAGGTAGAGTGTGGGGGCTGCTAGACGCTCACTCAGTTGCTGTGACAGGGGGAGCTCAGCTACTGTGACAACGCTTCCTTCACACCTGCAAGGCATGAGAGTCGCACTACCAAACCGTCCCAGGTGCAATTCCGAAAGCAATTTCGGGCGATGCGCAATCTCACTAGCAGTAGTTGCGACCCACGCGGACTCTTTCGACCAGACGGCCAGATAACACCTTAGGGCATCTCCCCCAAGGTACACATTCTTCTCGGGCAAGCTGCTGTCTGCGAAAAGCGGAAGAATGCACGCCCGCGCACTTTGTTCCCGAGCGTTCCAGTCTGTCCCTATCGGCTCGCGCAATGCTTGAGCGAAAGCAGTCGCTATAGAGGTCGAAATTGCTGGAGGTGGCGACGAATCAGGCGTTGACATATGGTGCGAGGGACAAGAATCCAGGAGTGATATCTCCGAAAAGCCCAAATTGAGCCTCAGCGTCGATAGAATTGCGGCCGCAGTGTTTCCAATATGGCATCAACGGATACGTCTGGTATAGATCCTGAAGCGCAAGGGCTACAGCCCGGAGGCTTTCAAACGTTGGACGGCTACCCAGGCCTATCTTCGAGTGCTGGTCTGAGTGATACACGTTGATTATTGGAGAGATACCCAACTCACTAAGCGCCGTCGCTCCCGCAATGGTCGACTCGGAGGACTCAAGACCCGTGACGAGCAAAGAATGGGCGCGGTAGGGCCCAATATTGTCTCGAAGAGCTTCCAAAGCGGTCAGAATTGCGTTGCGGCCGTAGTCGCTTGCTTTCCCAGGACAGATAATGTTGAACTGCGTTTCATCCCACACTTCAAGGTTAAACATCACATGAATGTTCTTGATCTCCTTCAAGAGTGCTATAAGTCCAAGATTGTGGGGCGGCATCGTTGCGATATGAACGGAGATTAAATCCGACAACCCTGCCCTCTCTAACTCTGCAGCTGCAGCCTTTGCAAGCGCGACGTGATGTTCGAAGCCGTGATCCAAGTCTCGGAGGTTTCCACCCACAATCATTATTTGCTCGATTTGATCTCGATCCGTTTCAAGTGCCGTGCGGACTGATCTGGTGACGTCATCAACATCCAGAACATTCTTGAACGACTTGTCCTCCCGAGCTGTTCCGTCTAACGAGCAAAACCCACATTCGGTCTTATCGGCGAAGAAGTAACAATGACGTGGGGAAAAAAAAGACAGAGCGTGACCACCATACAGATTGGCAACCCTCCGGTGTTCTGGATGTTGCCTGAACAAACCCAAATCAGGTATGAACTCAGGCTTGAGTTTATACTCCGCTTCTCGGTTGATTATTTGGAACGAGTCATCTTGTTCGGAAAACTCAAGCTTCCATTTGGAAGGACCATAAGAATTTAGGCCGATTACCAATCCACCAACTCGAAGTTCCTGCGGAAGAGTCGCGGTGGATTCTATGGACCACAGCGGAGTGTTGTAGACACGATTCCTCAGCGCGATTCCACTATCAGAAAACCGCCATAGAGCGCCGCGGTCGACCTCGATTCCTCGGCACAGGATGTCCAACTTCATCCAGGCAGCTCCGGGTGCTATGTCCTTCCGATTCATAGGCGAACTCTCTCAATCGCGGACTAGAATAAAGCGCCTTGAACTGGAGCTCCAGGTTCAACTGTCTCCATGAACCTCGCCATCTCAAGCCGGATGGAAACTACAACCGCAGAATGGTCCGTTATTCGTGTTGCGATTCGAGGGGAGTGATCGTATGAAAACTTAACTTCACGACTCGTCAGCGATTTAGTCATGAAAATATGGTCGTAAGTGTACCCTTCGCCGGTAAACGCCTTCCAGGTACTCTCATGTCCAGTCTCATTATGAATTAAGGCGGCGTCAACCATTTGAGCCCGGGACGTTAGCATCCGATACCACTCATCCTCAAAGGGTTGTTGAGGGAGAAATGTTGGGTGCTGGGAAGGAGGAACAACATTCATATCGCCGACTAGTATGCATTCGCCGCTCCCGCGCGCGGCTCTCTCCTCCAGATATCGCATCCACGATTCCAAGAAGATCCGCTTCCGAGTCGTCTTCCGCGGGTCATTTCCCCGATTCGGGACATAAACGCCTAGGAGCTCAATCTCTGGAGATGTTGTGAGCGTTATTCCTAGCGTTCTACCCGGCGCTGGGTCTCGTTTGGGATAATCGCTGATCTCTACGCTCGCAACTCGCGTTGCGATAAGTACACCACGATCATTCGCAACGCAAGGCCGCTGGAAGACAAGCCAATTCGACCGCTCGAATTCGCCACGTAACCACTTTGTTCCTTCGCCCTCAGACGTCTCTGTAAATACATAAACGTCAAAAGGTCGCGGGATCACCCAGTCCGACAAAATGCGTTCCGCTCTTTCTTTGGCAGCAGCCCCTATGTTGAGTGTTGCAATGCTAATGACTTCCATAAATTATGGCGTTTCCTGAAATAGGGGTTAGGTTCTGTTATGGTCTTTGCCAGCCTCTTACGACCATCCGCATCAACGGAACCGCAACTAGTATGGCAAATCAATGCTGGGTGTCAAGTTGAGTTTGCAAAGATATTCGACGAGAAGCGAGTTGCACGAAGGCAGATGGCTATGAGGGCCGGAAAGGCGTGGCAGTACTGGATCGCCGGCCTTCACAGGCGGTTCTCGATCTGACTTTCGAGGGCATCAGTCCCAGTTCCTCTTTCCGTCCGATCTCCAAGAACCACTCTCCTCCTCAAAGGTGTCCAGATCGATCAACTGGCTTTCGTCCTCCCACCAAATCAACGAGAGGACACTCTGATTCGTCCATAGAATGGAATCTTCTTTGATCCAGTATCGATCACCACGGAAGTTCTTGATCCAGTGATCCGCACGTACATCCTGAGGTCCCTGAGTTTGCGGGCGTCGATTCAGGAATGCGGCTGCTTGGGTCACCTGACCTGGACGATCTACAGGCCAGAGTCTCTTTTCTACGGTTGAACTGGCAACGTACCATTCCCGTCCGACAGCACTGTTACAAATAAGCATCGCAGGGTACGAGCCGTATTCCACGAATCGAATGGCCGTTGCCGACAAACTCATTTTGAAAATATCTGCCAGTTGTTGAACGGATGCAAACGTGATCGGAAGACCTTTTGACAAGGGTCGGAACATTTTGGCCGGTAGTAACAGGTCTGATGCAAACCGATTCGCACGCTTTTCCGGGTTGTCTACGGACCACTCCCGGACGAACATCTGCTCGTCACACCGGAAACTGGCAGTTCGCCTGTCTCGCATCCAGTGTCCAAGTTCATGCCCTCCTGAAAATCGTTGCCGTTCGGAGGAAGAATTGACGTTGATGGTAATGATGGCGGCATCGTCCAAGCCCATGATGCGCGCCTCACAGCCACTTAGTGGCTTATATTGAATTGTGGCGCCGCAGTACTGGGCTATGGCTTCAATATCTAGATCTTCCGGTTCTCGAATTCCCAACTCGGCTAAGATTTCGGCCGGAGTTTGCCCCGAATTACTTATTCCCGTCATCCCTTTGCTCCGCCGCGTCGTCAAACATACCTAATTCCATGAGATCTTCTAGGGCCGACTGGACATCCTCGTCGGAAAGTTCCCTGAGATCTCGGAATCGAGCGGTGACCTCTGCAACGCGTTGATTATTTGTGACCGCATCCAAGAGCAGTCTGCGACGTCCGTCAGGAGTAGCAGGTAGCACGATGCGTCTTCGTCCAAGATCCGTCGAGCGTGTTCGATATTTAGCACGGGCGGCATGAAGCTTTCGTTGCTCAAAACTCCGAACGGCATCGAGGAGAGCGCCCTTAACCTCGGACGCAATTTGTTGCGTGTCCTGACCTGCCGCTTTGGCTTCCGCCAGGAGATCCTCTGGAGAAGCACGCTCAACGGAATCGGCAAGATTGCCGAGCAATGCTTCGAGGTCCATTTTGCTGCGATTCTCGTCAGCGGACATAGGGCATTCCTCCCGGCCAGCGCTTCTCGATCGCGCGATCCATTCTTCTGACGGCCGTATCGTAGTCTTGGCGAGTAAGATCAAGGGCCTTCATGATTTCTGGGCCTTTGGTTCCTCTTTGCCATTCACTGAAGATGAGAGCGGCAAGCGGATCTTCACTGAAAAGCGCTTCGATCTGTTGGAAAAGTTGTTCCTGGGTAAGCGCCTCGCTGTCGATGATTTGTTGCTCCGGGTTGGAACGAGGATCGGCGGCTTGCTGCAGAACAGTCGGCACGGTCTCCCCATCGGAGTTTGTTGTCGGCAGATCGGTTTCAAGTATTGGCGTTTCCCCTCGTTTCCCGCGTTTGCGCCAGCCTGACTCGATGCTCACAATGATCCCAGCAAGCAATCCGACGAAATCGATCTTTTGTGACTTCCAGTGACGTTTTTCTTGCAAAAGCCTGAGCGTTGCCTCCTGCAGTATGTCCTTGGGATCTGCCCCCCATACTTTCCTGCGGAGGCGGAAAGAGGCTTGTTCCGCCAATCGACGCAGCTTGACCGACTCGGCTTCCGTCAGAGAAGCGATCGCCTGCCGTACTTCATCGGGGCTGGCGACCAGATCGGTGTTCACCAGCACCCTTGCCTTTTCTTTCATGCCGCCTGCCAAAAGATCTTCTACGTAAATAATGCTCCTGAATTCAGAGATTTGGACGCCCATATTTCCGGCGGTAGCCGGCTGGCAACAAGAAGGGTATCCCGATGTCCAAATCCGCTGAACCAAGAGCATTCCATATTAGGGATTCCCTGACGGGAGTCTCTGGAGAACCTAAACATGCCCCACAGCGAAGGAGTATCGGCGCCAACGGAAGCTGATCGCCACCACCGCCGCACGGTCCACATCTACATCGACCGTATCGAAAAAACCTCTCCGGACCCAACGACCGGCGTCGCGCTCTATGCACTCGGTTCAGTGTCCGACACCTATGTATTATTCCGGGAAGTCCAGGGGCGTCGCGACGACGAGCTTGTTCCCAGAACTGACGCACCACTTCGCCTGACAGAATGGGAGCACTTTTATAGCGCCCAGGCAAAACTGAACCCAGGGAGCGCCGCCTGAATGAGTGCATCCGCAGCTACAGCGGTTCTTCCCCAAGCCGACCTGGACTTTCTCAATGAAAAGGGCTGGCGGTTCGAGATTGCGCCTCATCCAGGCGAGGTCCGCATCTACATTCGCGACTTTCAACTGCCCGAATCGTATTCGCCACGGCTTACCGATCTCCTCATTCGGCTGCCGCTCGGATACCCCCAATCGAATCCAGACATGTTCTGGACGAAGCCAGACGTGCGCCTGGTAAGGGGTGCATATCCAAATCGAGCCGACTACCACGATCCGTCCGCGGACAATTGGCAACGGTGGTCGCGGCATAGCGAATGGCGACCGGCGAAAGACAATCTCCGCAGCAAGATGGCCTCGGTCAGGAGAGAACTTGAAGCAGGGGGTTAATGCGCCATTCAATTACATTTACGGAGACCGACTACAGCTCGCTAATTGACCACATATACCAGCCAAGTTCGACGGAGCAGGCAGCTTATCTCCTCTGTGGTCTCTCGACCACGCCGTCCGAATCGCGATTGCTGGTCAAGCAGGTGATACCCGTAATGCCGGCGGAAATCATCAGCGCCTCCGGACGCCACATGGAGATTGCTGCGCAATCTTTTATGTGTGCAATAAAATGGGCCGACGCAGAGCGTCTGTCCTTTGTCTTCGTCCATTCCCATCCGGATGGTACTCTGGGCCACTCCGGGCAAGATGACAGAACGGAGCCTAGCCTTTTCCGCACAGCGTATACGCGCATTCGCGGACACGCTCTCCACGCCAGCCTCGTCTTTTCAGATGTTAATCGTCCTCAAGCGCGAGTGTGGCACGTGGACCAAACCACCTCCCCGGTCGAAGTCATCCGCGTCATTGGCAACCGGTTCAGATTGTTTCGACGAGACGCACGGATGAATTTAAGCACTGGTGTTTTCGACCGGCAAGTGCGGGCATTTGGTTTGGAAATCCAACAGCTACTCAAGAGCCTTCACATCGGGATTGTTGGAACGGGCGGAACGGGATCTGCGGCTGCCGAGCAATTGATAAGGTTGGGAATTGGCAGGCTCTCGCTTTTTGAAGGGCAAACACTGGAAGAATCCAACGTCACGCGCGTATATGGTTCACGACTTGCCGATGTCGATCGGCTTAAAGTTGAGATCATCAAGCGTCTTGCCGACGACATTGGGCTCGGAACCGAGGTCAGCGTATTTCCTCAGCACATCACGACGTTGAGAGCTGCCGAGGCACTACGAGATTGCGACGTAATCTTCGGGGGCACCGACGATGAGTGGGGGCGCTCGATTCTCTGCAAGGTGGCCATCGATTACTACATTCCAGTGATCGATATGGGCGTTAAGATCGATTCTAAAGAAGGTTCCATTCTTTCCGTCCAAGGCAGAGCAACCACTCTCGTTCCCGGCACGGCGTGCCTTTTCTGCCGAGGGAGAATTACCGCCGAAGGCGTCCGAGCACAAGTAATTGAAAGCTGCAATCCGAAGCAAGCAGAAGAACTGCGCCAGCAGCGTTATGCTCCTGAGTTGCAGGACAACGCACCTGCCGTCATTCCCTTCACGAGCGCCGTTGCTTCCACCGCCGTCGGAGAACTCTTACACCGGCTGACCGGCTTTATGGGATCTGAGCGGATCAGCAGCGAAGTCATTCACTTCTTCGATGAAAGCAGAATAAGAACAAATCACGTTTTGCCTAGACCCGACTGCTTCTGTGGCGACCGGCAACGCTGGGGACTTGCTGACCAACAACCATTCTTAGGAATGCTATGGCAAGAGTGAGAATTTCCAATGTACTCAGACGCGTGTGGGCCAATATCGCACAGCTTCCAGACGATTTGCGGGTACAAGTGATCCCATCTATGCGCGAACTGCCGCTTGCGCTCGGCAATCATCTCTTCATTGTTGGAAAATCCAGAAGATACAAGTGGGCAATTCTTTCTTGTCCCTGTGGCTGCGGAGATCGGATTGACGTATGCCTTATGCCGTCGGCAATGCCGAGATGGAACCTCTCATTACGCAACGGCCGAGCGTCCTTGTCTCCTTCGATCTGGGTACCAAACGACCGGTGCGGAAGCCATTTCTGGATTCGTAAAAGTCGAGTGGTTTGGTGCAGCAAATAAGCCTTCAGATAGGCCTGAGAAGGCCCTTTCCTGCCTTGCGCCTCTGGTAAGTTCCCAGACGAACTTCTCATGCGTATTGATGCCGCAGTAAAATTACGCGGCATCAAGGGGGAAGTCACCGCCGAATTATTTAGAGACATTGTGATAGAAGTATTGGGCGATGAGTCGCAACAAAGTGGTAAGCGCAATGCAAAGCGGCGGCTCAGGACGAAAAGAGACTCTTCTGACTCTCATCGAGTTTGACAGGCGTCGAACATCCCTCGTCGTCATTGGCAATGTGGTTGAGCCGGCTGCTCACGGGATAGCATCTCATCAGCCCAGCATCGGACGGCTTCAACATGTCGGACACCACTCTCACGTCCTGCAACCCCGGATCGAGCCACAGATCGTAACAGTCCGTGTCGAGGATGACTGGCATTCGGTCATGGACTGCTGAAGTCACAGCATTCGCTGTCGTTGTCAGGATTGAACACGTGTTGACCCAGTTGCCGCCTGGGTCTTTCCAGCGATCCCAGATTCCTACGAAAGTAAACAACTGGCCTTCGTTCACTTCAAAACAGTACGGCTGCTCGTACGCCAATCATGCAAGCCGGGGCTGAATCGCGTCTCATACGTCTGACATATGACGGTGTGCGCCGGGATGTTGAGCCATACTCGCTGGTTTATAAGCAGCGAGCTGATGGTCATCGGGAAGAGTACTTATACGTCTACGACCGCACGGGCGGCCGCACCTCGGGACCTGGCGTCAAATCATTTTTCAACCATAAGATCCATGATCTGCAAGTGCTCGATGAGGTTTTTGAACCTCGTCAACCAATTAATCTGGCGAAGGCAGGGGAGTTTATCGGTCCCAATTATTTCAGCCAGCCTTTTGGCTCTGGAAGAAGTGGCAGGGGTCGTAGCCGGGCAACATTGCGGCACGGCTGGCGCTATACGGTGCAATGCTCCTACTGCTCACGCACATTCAAACGAATGCGTCGCGACACAACTATGAAGCCGCACAAGGACGGGTATGGCAACAACTGTTTCGGGCGGCGTGGTGTGATTGTCGATCAGCACTTGGTCTGATGAAGCCCGTTCCACGGGGAGCCGTTATTCCACCTCGCAGGTTGCCTGTGGTAAATCCAGAGCCAAGACCCAGCAGCAGATGCGAAACCTGTGACCGCCAGAAGTACTCCTGCGATTGCGAATCGGTACATGAGCGGCGGTTCGTAAGTGAAATGGCCGAGCGTCCACCAGCGCAGTTGACTAATCCGCATCATTCTCGCTGCATTAAGGAGAGCTGTTTTCTTTGAGCAGTATAAGCGCATTTCTGCCTGATAACCGGCTGTTCAGAAGGTATGGCCATATGCACTGACCTCGTCAAACCCACGCCATTTGTCGTTCTTGACCGTTAAGATCTTCGCGGGCACCGTTTGGACACCGTTCAACCCTACGCCATTTGTCGTTCCTTACCGTTCAACGGTGACTCAAGAAAGTCTCGTCCACGCACGGCTATCCGTCTCCCCTGAGTGGGTCAGTAAGATTTTCACAGGTCTGGCCAAGTCGCACGGCTTGTGGGAGACTGGCCTTGTGAAGAAACCAGAATTGACCGGCACCGGTTGGCTTGGGCCAAGGGACGAAATGGATCGCGCCAGTCATCGTTTCGGCAAGTGCTCTGAGTGCAATGAGATCATCTGCGTCGAAAAGGCCGTGGCTGATGGACCGATTACCCAGCGAGAAACCAGCAAAATGCTATCTAAAGCATTTGATAGACACGTTAAGCTGAATCACCCTGAGAACTACAACCAAGCCGCTTCCCGTACCACAAACAATTACGACACCTGAGGGGATTTTGCTACACTTCTGGGCCTGCAATGTCGAGTGATCGACCAGACTAGATACGACCCGCGACGGACTTAGCTCGCTTTATATGAATAAGGCTTCTCTTGACTTCCGATGCTCGCTAGAGGGCCTCTCGAAAGACTGTGCCCTGACTTAGTTTCGGCGTCACAGAAACGATATAGTGGGACCGATCCCCCGTGGGAGAAGCGAAACGGACAACGCGCCCCTCCTCTTGGGTGCACTCGTTATAGATTATGTCGCCAATCTTGAATCGCATAATAAGCCAGGACTCAAGACGAAGAGGCTGAAGCGCAGCACCAACCTTCAACTAGCGGTCAAGAGAGCGAGAGAATATCGGCTGTTGGCATACGCCAGAATGGCTCTGATCTCTTCGCTTGAAGCAATGTAGAACTCTGCGATTGATCTGGCATGCTTTAGTCTAGTCAAGACTGACATCGAAGGATGGAACAGCAGAAACCGGACTTTGTGTTCTCGCGCCCATCGTTGCAGGAACACAAGCATGCCAAGACCGCCGCCTCCGATGGCACGCACCTCCGAGAGTTCAAGGACAACGATCCGGACATCTGTTTGCGAGGTCACGGCTTCACGCATCTTATAGGCCGAGTCAAGGCAACCGACCGACCAAAGCAATGCGCTAAGGGAACGTCGTAAATCGCGGATTTTAATAAGGAAGAGAAGATCATGCGGAGGATGGTGTCGAGAAATGTCCAGGCAATTTCGACACTTGCCGACAATTTGTAAAGCGGGGTACGTCTAGAAGCCGCAACTCAGAGAATGAGCACGCCCCAGGTGAGATGGGGTATCGCTTCGAACAAAATGTCGTAATGTTCGCCAACTGTCGAATGGTATGTCGAGGTGCTCGACAATCCCGTGCTGAGTCTCCAGCTCCTGCTGAGCAACCTTCGTTCGCTCAAGCACTTGACTGAGCGGAAAGCGAACCGAAACTTCGGCCTCTCACATGCTCCCTTGGAGCGCTACGGTGAGTACGAGAAGGAGCAAATCACTATGGCTCAAGAAGAGCGCAAGAACTGGAGAGAGTTGTGCAAGGCCGCGCTGCGAGCGAAAGACCCCGATGACGTGCTGAAGATCCTTCAGGAACTCAACCAGGCCCTGAAAAGCGAGGAGCAGGTTCGTCGTGATTTCAGGGCAGCCATGAGAACGACAAGTCCCCAGTGAAATCCGATGTTAACAACGGTCTGGAGAGCAACGACACGAGCGCATATTTCCAACACTAAGAAGCTCCAACACCAAGGAGCCGACATGAATGAGCGAAATCATGGTCCTTTGCGTTGAGAATCACCCTGAGTACATGGACGCGCTGAAATACGTGCTGGAAAGAGCTGGCTACGAGGTCACGCCAGCGACGACTGGGGATCAGGCTTTGCGCCTCTTGACAACTATGCACGTAGGCGGCGTTCTCCTGGAATACGACCTGCCCGATGCTACCGGCAGCGCTGTGCGGGCGGAGATGAAGCGGATCAAACCGGACGTTCCAGTCCTGATGTTTGCCGGCTTGGCAGTCAAACACCGTTCCTGCTTCGCTTTCTTGAGGCTTATCTCCGGAATCCTGAGAGGCCCGATTCCGTTCTTCGCGACTTGGACGGATAGTTTCAACGACTGCTGCCGCTCTGTCGAGTCTGATTGAGCAGGTTACGGGGATTACGGAAGGGTAGCCCGTAATGCGTCCACTGAGGTCGCCATGAAGAAATCACTGTTGTGAATCCGGCGCTAGCAGGAGGATCTTCCCAATGCCGCCTTTCTCCCCTAGCACATGTGCTTCTGCCGCATCGCGCAAGGGCATCCGGCGACCAATAGGCAGAACGAACTTGTCATCGCGCACGTCATCGGCAAACTCACGCACCTTGGACGGATCAGGCTGCGCGCGCACGCGACTGATCTTCACTGCCGGATTTTCCGCCGTCGCCCTTTCCGGCAATACGGCGGTGTAGCCAAAGGAACCGTCCGGCTTTATTTTAGCGATCAACTTCGCCGCAACTTCACCGCCAACGGTGTCCGCAATTGCATCCACTAAACGGAAGTTCTCAATCGCCTTATCGTCATCAATCGCGAGCACGTCAGAGACACCGAGGGAGCGGGCGTCATCCAGCTCTTTCCCACGAACACCTGCAATCACCTGTGCGCCTATCTTCTTCGCGGTATGTACCGCCGCGCGCCCAACACTGCCCAGCGCTCCCGTTATCAGAACAACCTGTCCCTTTTTCACGTTTGTCGCAAGGCGCACAAGTTGGTCTCCCGTGAGGGAAATCAGCGGGATCGCGGCCGCTGACAGAAGCGGACTGCAAGCGGACTGAACGAGAGGCAATTCGAGGTTAAGGCCTTCACCATCATCGCAGCCGGGAACCGAACCGGATCTCGCCGAAAACAGCGCACTGAGAGCCGACTAGGCGGGCAAGACAGCGATTCCGCTAAGTTCCTTGAAAACATGGTGGCCAGGGACGGAGTTGAACCGCCAACGCACAAACGTAGGACGGACGGCATATACGGAAAGAGTGAAGGGCATGCTCCTCTCTTCACAATCTGAAGAAGTGGCCCAGGTGCTGGCCGCCGACTTGTCGAACATTGAGCGCGGCACCCAACACTACGAGGTAACGTGGACCGACGTTGCTGTTCATGCTTGTCAAATACTGAATGCGCGCAAGAAAGTTGTGTTTGTAACCGCATCGGAGCTTGGCAGCGCACGTGATTCAATCGATCACGCGACCGAAGACGGATATGAGGTCATTGCGATTCCGGACAACGTTAGACGATCGCTTGCAGGGCTCAAGGATATTCAAGGCAATCCTGTTCGCGACCTTTCGGTTTACCAGGCCGAGTGGAACAGCAGCTTTGAGTTCAAGTTTGTCCCAAGGGACCGCCTTACGCCAGCGGAACAAAAGGTTTTCGACCGCTGGCAGCAGATCGTACAGTTTGTAGGTGGTTTGCCTGCTGTGGTTCGCGAGGTGAGGGTGTCTGAAACCATGCGTCCTGACTTCGGCACAGGTGGGGAGTGTCAAGGTCTTTGGGAACCCGATAAGAAAAGGATCATTGTTAAGAGATCCGAATTGGCCACTCTCACTTCATTTGCAGGCACACTCTTGCATGAGATTACACATGCAAATAGCGGATACCCGGATGTCAGCCGGGAGTTCGAGAGCGCTCTCACAGAGGTCATCGGCGAGTTGTCCGGTGTATGCTTGCGTCAATCGTGAAGTTCCATAATGCCGATGTTAGTCATCGCGCTCTCGATCTGGCTGAAAGATTAGTCGATCTCCGTTTGAGCACGGCTGACAGACACCGTTTCTCCAGTTCTCGGCGGGAACGCTCAAGTTCCTCGGCGATGAGTTCTTCGTCTGGAAGGATAGTCTTATACTCCGCGGCGAGCTTCCCGTAAGCCCAAATTGCCAGGAGAGACGTCCTTGCCATTCGCCCGCGATGACGCCGCGTTGCGACCAATAGTTCCCGATTGGATTCGCCGGCCACCGCCGACTCGTTTTCGCGCTTTGCACAGCATCGCCCAATACCTTCTGAATCCAGCCCGGTGCCAGCGGACCACCGTTTCTGGCAAAACGAAAACGAGTGTTTCTTTCCATCGGGACCAGAACCGGAGTGCCACGACCCAGAAGAGTTTGTCGAGCGGACCTAGCTTTGGCCTTGGATGTTTACGTTTCAGAACTGCCAGTTGTTGGCGGAGAGCAAGGTTCTCCAGCATCAGGCCGCGGCGACTGCGAAAAGTGCGAACGATGGCTCCGCACCAGAGCCGAAACAGGTCAAACATGGCAGCCAAGTTATAGCAGATGGGATTCTGGGCTACGTTCCGATGTTATTGAATTCAAAGGTGGACGGAATTGTGACGAGGGACAGGCATCGTCAGGGCAAAATGATACCGCCATTTGCGGGTCCGGGTGTTTGCCCTTTCCCAATGCACCTGAAACAGATCCACTAAGCAGTGGTAAGTACGCGTCTCCAGTCTGAGCGACTATCTTATAAAACGGTGTGTGATAAATTATATGGAATCGCACACCCCGACAGGTGCTTTTTCTGGGTTTTGCCCACCCGATGAATGTTTAAGGGGATCTGTTTATGGCTGCAGCACCCGTTCCCACTCCAGCCGTCGAGCATCCCCTGCGCAACCCAAACTATCGCCTCTGGCTGATTGGCAACACAATTTCGCTTGTGGGCGACCAGTTTTATCTGGTGGCCCTGCCCTGGCTCGTCTTGCAGCAGACGGGATCCGCTGTGGCCATGGGCGCAATCATGATGACAGGCGCTATTCCGCGCGCTCTTCTCATGCTTCTGGGTGGCGCCGCCAGCGACCGCATATCCGCGCGCAAGATCATGATGGCCACGGCCACGGCGCGCACCATCTGTGTTACCGTGATCGGCGTTCTAGTCGGGCTGCGCGTTTTGCGGACGTGGGAGCTGTACGTTCTGGCGGTTGCTTTTGGCGTGGCCGATGCATTTGCCATTCCCGCAGGATTGGCCTATCTGCCCGCGCTGGTGCAGCGCGAGCAACTGGTCGCGGCACAGTCGGTCAACCAAAGCGCGACGATGTTGAGCACCATTGTCGGTCCAGTTCCAGCAGGATTTGTGATCAAAACCCTGGGGGTGGCGTGGGCCTTCTTCGTAGACGCAATCAGTTTCCTGTTTATCATCGGCGCGCTGTGGAAGTTGCCCGATCCACCGAAATCTGAGGCTCCCCGGAAAGCGGTGCTGCACTCGATTGCAGAGGGAGTCGCGTACGTAGTAAAAGATGTGCCCCTGCGCTCGTTGATGCTGCTGATCACGATCATAAACTTCTGCATTGCCGGGCCGGTTGTGCTTGGTCTCGCGTACTTGAGCAAGACGAGGTTCGGTTCGCCTGCCGTGTACGGCATTATGGTCTCAGCTATTGCCGCAGGAATGCTGCTGGGTGCGCTGCTGGCCGGAGTGTGGAAGATTCGCAGGCGCGGCGTCATGATTCTTCTGGCCTCAGTGATGTTGGGCGTTTGCCTGGGATCCATCGGGCTGATGGGAAGAGAGTGGAGCATCGCCAGCGTGCTGCTGGTGATGGGCGCAATGGCGGGAATGGTCAACGTCCACATCTACGCCTGGGCGATGCAGCGCATCGATGCCGATGTGCGCGGGCGGGTGGCGAGCGTGCTCATGCTTGCCTCCTTCGGAGTAGCCCCCATCTCCCTCGCGGTGGCAGGATTCCTAGTTGCGTGGAACCTGAAGTTCATGTATCTGCTGGCTGGTGGAATCATGTTGCTGGCTACCGCCGGAGCAGCCTTCCAGAAGCCGGTGCGGGAGATTGAGTAAGCGATCACAAGTTGGTAGCGGTTCACCGAAAAAGCGGTCCATCCACCTCTGTGCCTCGTTACCACTCAAAACGCATTGCGGACGGTGCACATTCAAACGGCATTGCCATTGTTCAGATGTGACGTTTGCCCGGGTACTGACCTCGTATCCCAATGTATTTCGTCGCACGGGCTCCATGGAGCGCACTCCCGCCCCACTACACCTTCAACGAGGCTAGCTTGTCGACACCCCAGTCTCAGGCAGCGCGGTCGTAACGGTGGTGCAGGCCTCCGAGTCGTGGCCGCGTAATGACCCGGCCGCGAGGAAAGTCTGGGGTTCTGCCGCTGGGCGTCCTCTTGCCGAGTCCGAGATGGGTTCGATCCTCGTGATAGTAGGAAATGTAGTCCGAGAGGATTCGCTTCAGATGGCGCTCGTTCAACGCAATCACATTGTCGAGCAACTCGCGACGACAGCTTCCAACCCAGCGCTCTGCCACTCCATTCTGCCAGGGACTTCCTATCGACATTTGCACCGGTGTGATCTTCATCGCATGGATTGCAACGGGCACCTCAAAACCATATTTTGCGTCGTGATCAAAGATGATGAACCTGTGAGTCGGCTGATACGGAAAAGCTTCGCGCAGTTGCTGGACGATCCAACTGCTGGTCGGATGCCGCGTGACGTTGAAGTGCAAGATGCGTTTCCGGTCGTGGCTGATGATGAAGAAACAGTAGAGCACGTTGAAGGTAAGCGTCGGGACGGTGAAGAGGTCCATCGCCGCGATGATTTCACGGTGATTGCGCAGAAAGGCCTGCCAGCGCTTCGCGGGTTCTGGATTCCGGGGCGCTCGTCTCATCCAACGGGAACCGGAGCAGATAAAAGACGCGAAACACTCGACGAAAGCTCTCGTGGACCGCAAGGATTGCGAGAATCGTATCCATCGGTGCTGTAATCCAGTAAACATAGAAATAGACGTGTGGGCGGGAGAGGGTAACCGACCCCATGATCGTCCTCATCAAGTCAAAGAGGACGTAACCGAAAAAGAATGAGAAGGTTCGTACAAGGCTTCGACGCCACATCAGCAGAAGAATGCAGATGAGGAGGGTGATACTCGTTATCTGTGTACCCAATCCGAGCCAGTACATGGGAAATAGGAGTGGCCCAGCATAGCTGAGCCACTCCTAAACGGCAAGAATCAGAGGGCGATTACAAATCCTCTAATCATGCCAAATCTGCTGCCTCAGACAAGGGCTTGAAAGGCGGCTTCTTCGTGGGCCATGGTGGGGGATTTCCGTCCGCCATCAGCAATGGTAAGCCTGCCGTGTTGATCGCCGGCGCAGCCGGCACAGCCGATCGCGCGACGGCGTTGCCGAGATGCAGCCCTGCTCCCAGCAACATTCCGAGTAGAGAGAGTCGGACAACTGATTCTTTCATAATTTGCTCCTTTTGCTTTTGTGAAGTTGCGGCTGGCCTCGGGGGAAGCGCTTCTACGGCTAGGCTCATTCCTAGGCGTAGCACGCTGGAGCAATTGTCTCCCCTAGCAGGGGACTACTTACGTTTTTTGGGTTTGTTTCGGGCTATTCACGAACCAGAGAACTTACTAGGTTCCAGTTCATCGCTGTTAGTCGCTCCGATTGGGCTGTGACGGGCAAATCCTTCAGCGAGCAATTAGGGACTAGCCGCTGTCGTCGCGGCGGGTTTGACTGTCTTTGCGTTGGCTGACGGCGCACGGAGTTAGGAACTTTCGTTCACATCCCCGAGGATAGGCGACTTTGCAAATCAGCTAGCTCGACGGGGCGCGAACAATCTTCGTCATCATTTGCCGCGCTGTTGATCCGCATGCTTACTGGATAGCATTGCATGAGCCTGGCATTGAAGGTTTTTAGGAGTTCGGACGCCGCCGTCGTGTCCCTCATTCCCTGATCAAGCCAAAGATCGTAATCATCGGGATCGAGGATGACGGGCATTCGGTCGTGCATGTCGGCCACGAGCGAGTTCGGTGTCGTTGTCAGAATCGTGCAACTCTCTATGATCTCTCCATCAGCGCTCTTCCATTGATCCCACAGCCCGGCGAGTGCAAACAAATCTCCCTGACCGACTTCAAAACAGTACGGCTGCTTAACGCTTCCCATCGATTGGCGCACTCAAAGCGCTACCTAGCCGAGCGGTTCCGGCATGGGATGAGATCGAGCACAGTCCCCGATACAACATCGCGCCAACGCAGCCACAAGTAACAGTTGAACCCCACGATCATGAGGCCGAATCGGTTTGACCTCTTGCTTTGCGTCGCGCCCCCCTCTTGGAGAAATAAACGTTTGGCAAGGCGGGTCGCGGTTCGTGCGGACAAGATGGACGTGGAAACCAGTAGGAGCGAACTCCGTGCTTCCTTCACCGATAACCAATCCGGTGCGTCCTTCCGAACACCATCACAGCAGCCGGTCACGAGCTCGGATGACTTAATTCGTCGTACGGTCGAGGCGCAGCTCAAGCATTGCGGCAAAGAAATGTGGCTCGTCGGGATCCCTACCCTCCATTCGCGCCGACCGAGTCAGCATCTCCAAACAAGCGAAGCCGGGCAACCCCCGCCGCCTCACGAAGACCTGAGACTATCAATCGCCGTTCTTGAATGCCGGTCCGAAGCAACGCTTCACTTTTCTGCTGTAACTAATGAGGCTTCATTGAGAGCACATTTCACTTTCCGAACAACACTAAACGCCCGGCCTAAAATTACTCCCCGTTTAGGTCAGGTTCTGAAGACAGCAATCTCATATTGTTTGCCACCACTTGCGAGTTACCCGCCTGTCGATGTTCTGATTCTGGAAAAAACCAGCCCGCGTGTTATATCGTGCCCGCCGATACGATAAACATTAACGCTTATAAAATCGGTTCGTTTCTTTTGGGAGATACGCTGCTTCTAACGGAGGTCTCGAATGAGCTCACAGCTTCAAATGCGCCCACAGCTTCAGACCGAACCGATCCAGCTTCAGACCGAACGGATCCAGCCCCAGACCAACATTCCGAGATGGAACCCGGCCCTCCGGATTGCCTTTCGATTCTGGATGATATATTTGGGGCTGTATTGTCTTACCACACAAATCACCACCAGCCTGTTCGCTTCCAAGGGAGTCGACTTGCCCGATCCGGCCACTCTCTGGCCGCTGCGCCCCATGATCGTCTGGACCGCCGCCCATATTTTCCATGTGAATGCAACCCTGTCCTTCGAAGGTGGTAACAGCGGCAGCGCCGACTGCACGTTCGGTTGGGTCACGGCCTTCTGCCTGCTAATGATTGCCGCTGTCGCGACCGTCGTCTGGTCACTTCTCGACCGCAACCGGGAGAATTACGCCGAGCTGCATAAGTGGTTTCGGCTTTTCGTTCGCTTCGCGCTTGCCGGACAGATGCTTACCTACGGTTTTTTGAAAGTCTTCCTGGTGCAGATGCCGTATCCCTCATTGACCAGGCTGCTGCAGCCTTTCGGCACAATCTCTCCCATGTCGATTCTCTGGAACTCCATGGGCGCGGCCCCGACTTATCAAATCTTCGCCGGCTGCGCCGAAGTCGTAGGCGGATTGCTGCTGATCTTCCCTCGCACGACTACCTTCGGTGCCCTGATCTGCCTCGCCGACATGACCCAGGTGACTGTGCTGGACTTGTCGTACGATGTGCCGGTAAAACTGCTTGCCTTCCACCTCATCCTGCTCTCCTGCTTTCTCCTGGCCCCCGACGTTCCACGCCTAGTCAGATCCCTGTTGCTGAACCGGGCCACGGTGCCTTCTACGCAAGCGCAACTCTTCCGTGGCGTCCGGGCCAACCGGATCGCATTTGCCGCGCAAATGATATTGGGCCTGTGGCTCATAGGCATGAACTGCCACCAATGCTGGGGTATCTGGAGTGCCGTGGGCAGGGGCAGACCGCTCCCTGCGCTCTATGGCATCTGGGAGGTGCGCCAGATGTCGATCGACGAACAACCACGCCCGCCGCTGCTCACCGACTCCAGTCGTTGGCGGCGTGCCATCTTCGATTACCCTGACCGGATGGTCTTTCAGCGCACAGACGAATCGTTCGCTCCTTATGGCGCCTCCGTTAATCTCCCGGACAGAACTCTGGCCCTCACGAAGAGTGACGACAAGAACTGGACGGCGAGCTTCACTTTCCAGCGGCCTGCCGGGGATCAGCTCATCCTTGATGGCCAGATGGACAATCATCAGGTTCATATGGAGCTTCAGTTGACCGACCGGAATAAGTTTCTGCTGGTCTCAAGAGGTTTCCACTTTATCAATGAGGTCCCCCCCCGCTTCTCTGTGGATTCATCAGAAGAATAGCCCAGGACGCGGTCGATTTTCGCCTGACAAATCCCGCGCCCGATTCAGGCGCTTACCGCATCGGTGAGGTGGTCTATGTCTTGCTCGGAGTTGAACAGATGAGGAGAGACGTGGCCGGTTGCGTCTCGAACCAGCCGTGGGTGACGGTAGTCGGCATTGTCAAGAACATCAAATACGCCGACCTTGACATTGGAGTTCCTCATAATATCTATACGTCGATTTACCAGCGCAGGAGCAGGATTCTTAGCCTGATGCTGCGTACGCCGCTAGCTCCGTCTCTCCTCGATCCGCAAATTCGCAGTGCCGTCCAGGCGGTCGATCCAAA
>Ga0210394_10002496_pt1 | contig 25068 bp, 26 predicted proteins | sample IncBWC12MmetaG_FD_160121 | JGI IMG/M metagenome (GOLD analysis project Ga0210394, IMG submission 160121) | Forest soil microbial communities from Barre Woods Harvard Forest LTER site, Petersham, Massachusetts, United States - Inc-BW-C-12-M | ecosystem: Environmental > Terrestrial > Soil >... | reverse complement strand
CTTGCATTAAGGCCGACGGCCGATCATCACAAATGACCAGCGGATGTCACCCCTTCACGACGATGCCATTGACATAGGCCGGGCTTCTCATTCGGAAACCGGTTAAGCGCCATCAGGCAGCCGGAAAGCCCAGCAGCTAAAGTGAGATCGTAGGCGAGACCGGTAGCAAAGGAACCGCGTCGTGTGGCAGTTGAAACTCCACAAAATCTCCACGTGGCATGTCGCCTATGCCGTGAATATGAGCGTGGCTTGTCTCATCACCTACTGGATCATGGTATCGCTTCTTCCTCACGTCACTGGAAGGCCTACTCCACCCGTGAGTGTCCTTTGGGCGGTAATCTCTGCAGTCTTCGTGTACAAGAATACTCGCAGGCGCAGTCTGGCCGCAGGTCTCTCTCGCCTATTCACCACCCTTGTTAGCGTCGTGATCTGTTTGGCTTATCTTTCGTTTTTTCCCGCTACGTCCTTCGGAATGGCAATTTTGATCGCAGCAGGGACTATGCTTATGGCATCCCTGGGCCGGTTTGATGAAATCGGGCTAACCGCAATAACGACGGCGGTTATAATGATAGTCGCGACCAGTGACCGGCAGAGCGCGTGGGCGGAGCCATTGCTGCGGCTTGGCGATACTGTAGTTGGAATCGTAATCGGCATCGTCTGCAAATGGTTAGCCTCATTCGCGTTCTATAAGTTGAGCGGCCAAGAAGTGGAAAGCCAGGCATAGACTCTGCTGGTCCGGCTAATCTGTCGTCGACCGGCGCGTCCGTTATGGACCAGAACGCATGACCGGCTTCCCTCCTGCTCACGCTTTGACTAAACTCGCCGTTAGCGCGACCGGAAAGGGAGCAAAAACAGAGCAACTTTTCCGAATCTTTTTGGAAAGGCTTGCAACATCAACAGGTCCCGTAGCTCAGCCGGATAGAGCAGCGGTTTCCTAAACCGAAGGTCGGAAGTTCGAGTCTTCCCGGGACCGCCAATCCAGTCATTCCGACGCCATTCAGGGGCCTTCTTAACGGGACGATCGCGGGCTAAAGTTCGCCCGGTTTCCATCCCGCAACCATGAACGCGTATCCCAATGAACAAGCCAGTACCGATCATCGACACGCCTGCGACGCAAGATTCCCCGACGGCGCAATTCGTGAACCTCCACGAAATCGTCGCCAAAGCCCGCGCCAATCTCAATCAGAACGATTGGGATTACATCGTCGGTGGCACCGAGACCGAGACGACGCTGCGGCGCAACCGCATGGCGCTCGACTCCGTCGCGTTCCGGCCGCGCGTCTTGCGCGACGTCAGCAAGGTCGATCCGTCCGTCGAAGTGCTCGGCAAGAAGCTGCGGCTGCCGATCGTGCTTTGCCCGGTCGGTTCGCTGGAAAGCTTTCATCCCGGCGGCGCCGAGCCGGTGGTCAAGGCGGCGGCCGAATTCGGCTGCGCCCATATGCTCTCTTCGGTTTGCGATCCCGGCCTCGAAGAGGTGGCGAAGGCGGCGCCGAATGCGCTGCGCATGTTCCAGCTCTATGTGCGCGGCGACGCGGCCTGGGCCGACGATCACGTCGAGCGCGCGATCAAAAACGGCTATTCGGCGTTCTGCATCACCGTCGATACCGCCCATTACAGCCGGCGCGAGCGCGATCTCGCCAAGCGCCACGTCACCGCCGGCCGCCGCCGCGTGCAGGGCCGCGATTTTCAGATGGCGCTCGATTGGAAAACCGTCGCGCGCATGAAGAGCAAGTTCAAGATACCGTTCGCCATCAAAGGCATCGGCACCGCGGAGGACGCCAAGATCGCGCTCGATCACGGCGTCGAGATCATCTACGTCTCCAATCACGGCGGCCGCCAGCTCGACCACGGCCGCGGCTCGACGGACGTGCTGCCGGAAGTCGTTGAGGCGGTGGCAGGTCGCGCGATGATCATCGTCGACGGCGGCTTTTATCGCGGCACCGACATCGTCAAGGCGATCGCGCTCGGCGCCAATCTGGTCGGCCTCGGCCGCATGCAATGTTACGGGCTGGCGGCGGCGGGGCAGGCCGGCATCGTGCGCATGCTGGAAATTCTGGAAGACGAGGTGACGCGCGCGCTCGGCCTGCTCGGTGCGACGAGCTTTGGCAAGCTCGATCGATCCTATCTGCACGCCGCGGCCCCGGCCAACGCGCCGCACGTGTTCTCGGCCTTCCCGCTGTGGGTGCACGAGCCGTATCGCTACTGACAATGAATCTTCAACTCAGTATCGGCATCACGTCCAATCCGCGGACCTGGCCGATTCTCGACGGCACGGTGAAGCCGGACGGCATCGAGCTTATTCCGACGGTGCTGCATCCTTCCGAGTTGTTCTGGCGGCAGTTGCACTTCGCCGAATTCGCCGTGTCGGAAATGTCCTGCTCGTCGTTCCTGATCGTGATCGGGCAGGGCGATACGCGGTTCGTCGGCCTGCCGATCTTCACCACGCGGCGGTTCTTTCACACCAGCATATTGGTGAGCCGCAAGTCCGGCATCGACAAGCCCGCCGATCTTAAGGGCAAGCGCGTCGGCGTGCCGGAATATCAGCAGACCGCCGCGCTTTGGGCGCGCGGCGTATTGCAGCACGAATTCGCCGTTGCGCCCAAAGACATGAAATTCTGGATGGAGCGCACGCCGGATAAAAGCCATGGCGGCGCCACCGGCTTCAAGCCGCCGCCCGGCGTTACCGTCAACCAGATTGCCGCCGACAAGAGCATCGGCTCGATGATGCTTAACGGCGAGCTCGACGCCGTGCTGCATTACCTCTCCGGCCGCAATCTGGTCGACCGCAGCCGGGCCGACCTCGCGAACCATCCCGATTTCAAATATCTGTTCCCCGACCCGATCGCGGAAGGCATCCGCTTTTACCGCAAGACCGGGCTCATGCCGATCAACCACCAGGCAGTGGTGCGGCGCGACGTGTTCGAAAAAGAACCGTGGGTGGCGCTCAACCTGATCGAGGCCTTCAGCAAAGCCAACGACATCGCCAATGAGCGGCGCGTTGAACACGTCGCCGATCACCTCGCCGCCGGTCTTCTATCCGGCGATGCGAAGACGCCCATGATCAATCACGGCGTCAAAGCCAACCGCAGGGTGATCGAGACCATCGCGCAATATTCGCTGGAACAGGCGCTCACCGCGCGGCTCATCAAGATCGAGGAGCTTTACGCCCCAAGCGCGCTGGAGACGTAACGGCCGAGTAACCGGCGTCGCGTAGAGCAGGACGGGTACGCCCGGATCAAGCCGAAACGCTTATTTCCAGCGGCCTATTGTGCTTTGCGTCCAGGCCTGCCAAATAAGCAGGTAATCCAGATATCGACGTTGGCAATATCGACGCAAGATTCTTGCCAGCGGTACTGTTGGCACCCGAACGGTGCCTATCCGTTAGCCAGTGGCCCGGGCGCCTTGGCCATCGGGCCATCAGCCGCTCGATCGAAGAGGAATGCCGCGTGCAGGTTCTCGTCCGTGACAACAATGTCGACCAAGCTCTCAAGGTGCTGAAGAAGAAGATGCAGCGCGAGGGCGTCTTCCGCGAGATGAAGCTCCGCGGCCATTACGAAAAGCCCTCCGAGAGGAGAGTTCGGGAGCGAGCAGAGGCCATCCGCCGCGCCCGCAAGCTCGCCCGCAAAAAGTTGCAGCGCGAGGGACTGCTGCCGATGAAGCCTCGGGTGATCCCGGGGGCCGCTGGAAGAAGCGGCCCGCCGCGCGCGCCCCGCTTCTAATCTCGGAAGCACCGCCGGCGCTCTGAGATAGGGCCGTTGCACGACCGAAACGTCGCCGGCGAGATCGCCGTCGGTTTACGTCAGTTGTCTGAGTAAGAGTTTGTCAACATGGCAGGAATGCGATGTCCTTTAAGTTTCTGGTCGGCCAAGCAGTTGAGTACACGCCGCTCGGTGAGAAAAAAGCCGGCCTCTATAAGATTGTGCGGCAGATGCCGCTGGAAGAGCAGGCCTTCGATTTAAGATACCGTATCAAGAGCGATATCGAAGCCTACGAGCGCAATGTACTCGAATGCCAGTTGAGCGCTGAGGTGGCCGCTGAAAGCAGCTATGCCACGATCAAGTCTCCGCGCTCGCGAGGTTCACGCAACTGAGTCCGGCGCGGGATTTTTGGGAATCGCGCTCCAGATTTTCCATTTGAGCATGATCTTTTCCGACCTTGCTTCGCCCGCCGAAGCGGGCTTCGCGAAGGCGGGAAACCGGTATCCACTCACGGATCAGGTCCGCGGGCAGGCTTTTCGGGATCGTGCTCTAGTGTCGCGCGTCGGAGCCGGCCGTTCCCATTTCCTCTTGCTGCCGATATTCGGCGTCGAATTTCATGATTTCACGCATAAGCTGTTCGATCAGATTTTGCCGGCCCGTAGCGCTCTGATTATAAGTCAGTTCCGCCACCGTTTTTGCCACTGCATTAATGACTTCATCGATATCGATCGTGTCCGGCTCATCGTTCGAAACAGGATATTCGGCAAAAAAGTTGTCGATCAACTCGATCATTAGGCAATGCAGGCATGGCCGTTCTTCATTTTCATTTTGGTCATCTGAACTTTGATCGTCTGACATGGCCATCCTCCTGCTTCAGATGGTAACGGGCCGGGTATTTTACAATAACGGTCAAGGTTTGGCGCCATCACTCCGCCGCGCGCGCCTTGGGCGGGCCATCGACGGTAGCGCCGGAGGCGATCAGCGCTTTGATCTCGTTTTCGGCAAGTCCGGCCTCGCGCAACACTTCGAGACTGTGCTCACCGAGCCGCGGCTGCAGGCGTTCGGCCGAGGCGGCGGTCTCGCTAAAACGCACCGGCATATCGGTGAACGTAATTTCTCCCTGGCTCGGGTGGTCCGCGTGCTTGAAGAAGCCGCCGGCGTTGAGCTGCGGATCGTCCATGAGACCGTCGAGGCTCGACATGCGCGCCGCCGGAATTTCGAGGTCGCGAAGCAGCGCGAGCCATTGGTCGGTCGTCTTGTCGGCAAGGCATGCGCCGGCGAGTTCGTAGAGCGCGACGACGTTGTGGCTGCGCGCCGCGATGCTGTTGAACCGCGGATCGTCGCAAACTTCCGGCTTGCCGACCATCGCCCAGAATTTTCGCCAGTGCCGTTCGGTATAGGCCATCATGCAGAGATAGCCGTCCTTGGTCTTGTACGGCCGCCGCCACGAACCCATGACGCGCGTATAGCCGAGCTTGCCGACCGGCGGCGTGAAGCAATGGCCGAACAGGTGCTCGGCGAGCACGAAGGAAACCATCGACTCAAACATCGGCACTTCGACGAACTGGCCGCGGCCGGTCTTCTCCCTTGCGTATAATGCCGCCGCTACCGCCCCGACAAGCGCCGATGCGGTGGTCTTGTCGGCAAGAATGGTCGGCGCGTAGCGCGGCTCGCCCGCGATCTCCGACATCAACGCCGCGACGCCCGATTGGCCCTGAATGACGTCGTCATAGGCCGGCTGGCCGCTATACGGCCCGCCGCTGCGATAGCCGTGAATGGCGGCATAAACGATACGCGGATTGCGTGCGCAAACCGCTGTGTGGGCAAAGCCGAGCCGCTCGATCTTTTGCGGCCGCATGGAGTGGATAAACACATCGGCGCCGGCGATCAGCCGCCACAGCGCGTCCGCGGCGGCGGGCTGCTTGAGGTCGAGCACGAGCGAGCGCTTGCCGCGGTTGAGCCCCATGAACAAAGCCGCCATGTCGGCAGAGCGGGCCGGTCCGGTATAGCGGGTGGTGTCGCCGTCCGGGCTTTCGATCTTGATGACGTCGGCGCCCATATCGCCCAGCGTTTGCGTCGCCAGCGGGCCGGCCACGACCGACGTGAGATCGAGAATGCGGATGCCCGAGAGCGGTCCAGTCATTTGACAATCACCTGCAGCCTGGACTGATCTCACCCGCGGCAACGGCAAGGGGCCATGAGCGATGCAACATATCGACGCGTTTTGTCATTTTTTCCCGCAGGGCATTTTCAGAAAACTGTCCGAGACGACGGGCGGCACGAAGGACATCGGCAAACGCATCCAGGGCGTGCGGACGATTTACGACCTCGATGCGCGCTTTCGTATCATGGACGGCTTCGAGAACTATTCGCAAGTGCTATCGCTCGGCCTGCCGCCCATCGAAGCCATGGCGGGACCGAACGAGGCGCCGGAGTTCGCCCGCGTCGCCAATGACGGCCTCGCCGAGCTCTGCGCCAAATATCCGGACCGGTTTTGCGGCTATGTCGGCGGCCTGCCCATGAATGCGCCGGATGCGGCGGCCAAGGAGGCCGAGCGCATTCTGGCCGGCGGCGGAGCCAACGGTCTGCAGCTTCACACCAACGTCGACGGCCTCTGCCTCGACGAGCCGCGCTTTTTGCCGATCTTCGAGACCGCCGCGAAAGCCGGCAAGCCGATCCTGCTGCATCCGGCCCGCACCGCGAGCTTCCCCGACTTCGCCGCCGAGCAGCGTTCGCGCTACGAGATCTGGACCATTTTCGGCTGGCCCTACGAGACCAGCGCGACGATGGCGCGGCTTATTTTTTCCGGCATCATGACGCGATTTCCCGGGCTGAAAGTGCTCGCGCATCACCTCGGCGCCATGATCCCGTTCTTCGATGCGCGCATCGAGACCGGCTGGGCGACGCTCGGCAGCCGGACATCGGATGAAGATTACAGCGGGGTGCTCAAGAGCCTTGGCAAGCCGCTGCTCGACTGCTTCAAGGACTTTTACGGCGACACGGCATTGTGCGGCGGCCGCGCCGGCCTGGTCTGCGGTCTGGACTTCTATGGCGCCGATCACGTCCTGTTCGCTTCTGACGCACCGTTCGGTCCGGAGGCCGGCCACGCTTATATCCGCGACTGCATCGCGGCGATCCATTCGCTCGATGAGCCGGCGGCGGTCAAAGAGAAGATTTGCTATCGGAATGCGAAGACGCTGTTTGGGCTCATATGACGCGGCCCGCGCGTTACGTGAAGGATAAGTCCGCGCAGCGTTGGGAAAGCCGATGGCGAGCGACGTCGCGCGGACGATGAGCGACCGGCGCCCATCGACCAGATGTCCGAGCGGTCACCGGGAAGGAGCGCATTGTCACTTCACCTGATTTGAAGTTTCAGCTCCTGCACGACGCTTCGGAAGCGCTCATAATCCTGCTTGATGAAATTCGCATACTCTTCGGTACCCTTCGCTCGCTCCGCCATGCCCAGGCTGGAAATTCTTGCCGCGACAACGGGGTCATGCACCGCACGCTCGGCTGCAGCCTCCAGTCGGGCGATGATGGCCTGCGGCGTGCCGGCAGGCGCCACCAGCCCGATGGTCGCGGCGTAGTCAAACCCATCGACCCCGGACTCGATCGCCGTCGGAACATCGGGAAGGCTCTTGGATCGGCGAGCGGTGCTGATACACAACGCTCGAAGCCGGCCACTCTCGATTAACGACTGGACGGGCGGTATGCCCGACCATCCCGCCTGAATCTCCCCCGTCATCAGGCCGTTCACCAGTTCCGTTCCGCCTCGGTACGGCACGTGATTGATTTTAATTCCCACCCGCGCGGCAAAGATCGCCATGGTCAAATGGTGAATCGAACCTAGCCCGCCCGAGCCGTAATTGAGCGCGCCGGGGCGGCTCTTTGCGAGCTCGATGAACTCGCCGAGTGTTTTCACGCCTACCGACGGCGGCACCGCCAGCACTGTCGGAACCTCGACCAGCCCGGTGATCGGTGCAAAATCCGTCAGCGGGTTATATTGCAGATCGGAAAAGAGCGCGGGGTTGATGGCCATCATCCCGGACTCGCTGAGCATCAGCGTGTAACCGTCAGGCGCGGACGAGGCCACCATTCGCGCCGCGAGGAATCCATTGGAGCCCGGAATCGTTTCGACGACGAAGGGCTTGCCAAACTCCTCGGCGAGCTGCTGTGACACCAGGCGCGCGAGAACATCAGGATTGCCCCCAGGCGCACCGGCAACAATCACTCGAACAGCCCTTGATGGATAGGACGAGGCCGAATCTTGAGCAGGCACGGTGGTTGAGACACAGCATGCCATCGCCACGATGATCGTCGCCATCCGAAGCATCGTCACTCGCCTTCCTAAAACGGTACGTGCCTTGCGGAACGTATCCCCGCCAGCGTATCCCCGCCAGCGTATCCCCGCGATGGCCTTACCTTGCCGCATCAAAGCGCTGCATGAATCGCGAGCAGATCGGCGATTGTATTCGGCGGCCGGCGTCCAAATCCGCACTCGGTGGCGGCGCCGAAGTCCGACACGAATTTTGCGGCGGTTGACATGCGACGGCGGGTCCCCTCGATCCCATCGCTCAGATGAATGAGCCCGAGATACAACTTCGTTTCCTGCCTCAACCGCAGGTCTCGAAGCGGCTCGTAGTAGGCATCATCGTCCCGGCTGCGCGGCACCGGCATGTGCAGCCAGTTAATCGGACGCGTGACCCGCTTGGACAGAGCGTTGTAGACCGCAACCATGTTCGCGGTCGTCGCCGGCTCCTTCCAATGTCTGTGGCCATAGTCCCCGTAGCAAAGGTGGATCCCAAGTTCGACCTCACGAGGTACTGCCTCGCAATGGATCGTCAGACGGTCGATTATGCCGTTTTGGACGTCATCGAAGTAGGCGTGGCGGACGCCTTCCCACTGCGCCATTTCCGTCGAAGCGTCCCATTGAACGGCGAGGTCCGACGGAGCGATGGTCTTGACCATCTGGTGGACCTCGGCCAGCAGCTTCGCGCGGTAAATCGCCTCGATGACGGTGTGCTGAGAATAGACCACATGTGCGTTCAAGAACGCCGCCGTGGTCGGCAATGACACTTGAAATTTAACGCCACGCGGAATCACGCCATCAACCCGCAGACGCCGAAAGACGGCGTAGGATTCCGCGGCCACTTCGGCATAGCCGAGAGGACCGAGCTCGATCTGGCTAGGGTCGACGCCGGCTCGCAGTCTCATTCTCGGCGGTGGCAGCTCGCCCTGCTTCGCCGCGTCGTTGCCGATCCAACGGCGCACACCCTCGACCTCCGACGTGGCGCGGGTGCCACGCGCGCCCTCTTCCGGATCGATTTCGAACGCATCGTTGCGTTCGAGAACACGACGCGGCCAGTAGACCCAGAGGCTGCGAGGTCCGGTCTCGCCGTCCGGTATCCGCTTGATCCGGTCGCCGAGCGCGTTGCTTACAGCGCGGAAAACATCCTCGGCCGACTGCAGAGCGACGCTGCCCACGAGCAGTAATTCGGGATGAGTTGGAATTCCGGCCGGCATCGACGTCCCCGGGAGGCGGAAGCTAACAAAACGCCGGCATCACCTCACGGGCGAACAGCCGCATCGATCTTTGCGCCTCGGCGAAATCGAGCGTGCCGAAATTGATTTGCAGCGAAGCGTGCTCGAATTTTCCGACCGTGCTTTGGAAGCGCCGGATGATGGCCTTGATCTCGTCGGGCGTGCCGACCCAGGCATTGCCGGTTTCGACCTGGCCCTCGAGCGAGAAGCCTTTCATGCGGCCGATCGACTTGTCGTAGCCTTGGTAATCCTTGGACGACGTGCCTTGCGTCCATTCGCCGGCGGATTCGACGAGCGCCTCGAAATAGAGGTCGAACGCGCGCCGCGGGATGTCGCGGGCGGCGCGCGCGTCCTCGTTGCAGAACATGTGGAACGCGATCATCACCTCGCCGTCGCCGGGATGGCCGGCCTCGCGCCAGGCGTTGCGATAAAGGTCGACGAGCGGCTTAAGCGGCCCGATCGGGATCGCCATCAGCGCATGGCCGGAGCGCCCGGCGAATTCGAAGGAATCCGGCGTGCGCGTCGAAGCGATATAAAATTTCGGCCGCGGCTTTTGCGTCGGCCGCGGCAGCGAGGTGAGGTCTTCGAAGGAATGGAATTGTCCGTGATGGCTGGCGTGCCCGGTCGAAAGCAACAGCGCGATCTGCTCCAGACCTTCGCGGAAGCGGGCAATCGATTCGTCGGGCGAAATCTTGAAGCGGCGGAATTCATGCGGCAGGAAGGCGCGCGCAAAGCCGACGTCGAGGCGGCCGTGCGAGATGGCATCGAGCATCGCGATCTCGCCGGCAAGCTTTATCGGATTGTTGAAGGCCGGCACGACCGCACCGGTAATGAGGCGCATCTTTTTTGTGCGCTGTGAGGCTGCTGAGAGAAACAACAGCGGGTTCGGGCTATAGCCGCCGTAACGGCGAAAATAATGCTCGACCGTGCGCGCGTGGCTATAGCCCAGCGTTTCCGCCTCCTCGGCGATTGCCAGGCACTCTTCGAAATAGGCTTCCGCGCTTTTGTCCTCGGGCGAGACGCAGGGAAAAAACTGAACGCCGAACTGCATTTCCGTCACCCTGAGGTGGCCGCGGAGCGGCCCTCGAAGGGCGACGGCCCTGGCGCCTCGGCCGCATCCTTCGAGGCTCGCTCCGCTCGCACCTCAGGATGACGGGTCGTAGTTTTCCGGCCGATATAACGGGTGAGGCTCGCCAAGTTCTCGCGCAATTGCGCTTCGTCGACCACATTCGGATCGAAATCGGGCGCGTCGAATTCGAGCATATCGATGTGATTGATGCTCGCCGGATCGGCAATCGTGCGCAGATAGGTTTCGTAGCCGATCGGTCCGCCGATATCCGCCGGAGGACAGCGACCCTCGGCACTGACGAGATGCGGATAGCCCAGGCCGGTCCGCGCGGCGCCGCGCGACAGCAACGTTATCGTGTGCTCCCAATCCTCTCCCAACACGTAGTCATATTTGAATGTGTGGCCAAGCGCCAAAATATCGGCAAGCGTCGCTTGCTCGGCCGGTATCGGATTGGCCTCAACGTCGCGATCGCGCAAGCCCCAAATGTGGTCGCCGATACGAAATTCGAATGGATGGCCATTCTGCCAGCCGATGGCGATTTGCAGCACGAAATGCAAATCGTCGAGGCGAATATCGACCGGCACCTCGACGCAACGCGCAACGCGCGGCGTCACGTCGTCGATTTCGACGGCAAGCCGCGCGATTTCGCTGACTAGCGGCGGCGCAGGCGTCATTCCGCGGCCTGCTGGAAAACCAGCATCTCGTCGCGCGGATAAAGATCGACGATCTTGCCGTCCTTGATGACCCAGGCGAGGTTCTTGCTATCCTGCAGGATCGCGATATCGGCGACCGGGTCCTTGTCCCACACGCCGATATCGGCAAGCTGGCCTGCGGCGACTTGGCCCACTTGGCCGTCAAGCCCGACCGCCATGGCGTTGTCGCGCGTCGCCGCCACGATCGCCTCCATCGGCGAATAACCGCCGTGTTTGACGAAAATCTCCAGTTCCTTGGCGTGCAGTTCGCCGTGCCGCGTGAACGAATTGTTGCCGGTGTCGGTGCCGACCAAAAGCCGGATGCCGAGTTTGCGCGCCTTGTGCATCAATTCGCCGAGCAGATCGTAGTGCCGCTGCATGCGATTGAAGTCGAGCTGCACTTGCTCGGCGCCGACCTTTTGCTGCTTGCCGAGCTCGACCACGACGGCAAGGAACGTCGCGGTCGGCAGGATCGGCATGCCGGCTTTGGCGACCGCTTCGAGATCGCGGTCGGTGGCGAGATCGGCGTGGACGATCCAGTCGACGCCGGCTTCCGCCGCCGCGCGGGTCGAGCCGGCGCCGCGCGAATGGATGGCGACCTTCAGATTGCGGCGGTGCGCCTCGCCGACCACGGCGGAGATTTCCTCCTTCGCCAGCATTTGCGATTCGCCGGAGCGGCTATCGGCCATTTTGATGAAGTTGACGCCGTGCTTGCCTTGGCGGCGCACCTCGGTGACCATCTCGTCTGAGGTGTTGCATAATTTTCCGATCGAGTGATCGGGGGTGCCTTCCCACGACGGCTCGTCGTCCTCGATGCAGCCGTAGGTGACGATCATGCGGCCGGCGACGAACATGCGCGGGCCTTCCATCAAACCGAGTTTGATGGCGTCGCGCACGCCGACATCGGTGAACCAGGTGCCGCCCGGCACTGCAATGCTGGTGACGCCCGCACGCAACACTTTCTGCGCGCTGCGCGCCGATTTGAGCGTGGAGAATTCCGGCCGCGTGGTGCCCTTGCCTTTGCCCTCGCCCTTGATCAGCGGGTAGCCGTAGGACATGTGGCAATGCGCGTCGATCAGGCCGGGCATGATCCATTTGCCGGCCGCGTCGATAACGTCGACGTTGTTGCGATCTTCGACGTGTATGTCGCCCGGCAGCGCGCCGACGCTCTTGATCCGATTGGCCTCGATGACGACGGCATCGTTGCGGTTCGACGGCTTGCCGGAGCCGTCGATCAGCGTGCCGTTGCGGATCACCAAGGTCTTCTTGGCGGCGCTCATGAGGCTCTCCCGCGATCTCATTTCGTTGGCGGGATTATACAGCAGCGCCGGAGGGTGTCATGCCCCGGCGAGCGCGGCGAGGCCATGCGCGGCGACGATGTCGCCGACCTGCTCGCTGCGGGCGATATGGGCGTGCAGCACCGCGCCGATATCGCGGTGAAGTTCCGCGGCGGTGCGCTCGGCTTTGGGCTTAATCTGCGCGCTGAGATAAGCGCCTTCCTGCTGGTTGACTTCGACCAAGGCTCTGCCGAACGGCAGCTGCATGCGCTCGTAATTCTTCAGCCCCGCGGCGAGGTCGTCGCTGGCGTCGCGGATGCTGTCGGCCAGGCACGCCGCATCAAGCGCCGCCTTGGTGGTCCCGGCGCCGGCATGGGGGCGGGCGACGAAGGCCGCATCGCCGGCCAGGACGACACGTCCAAACACCATCCGTGGCGAAACCAGATCGTAGATCGGTTGAAAGAACGGCGTCGTCCGCGCAAAGATCTCGGCGATCTGCGGCGCGATGAGCGCCCTGGCGTCGGCTTTGACGCGCGCGATCACATCGGGCCGGATCAGCGGCGGCGGAATGCCGGCGGCATGATGACGACCATCGGCGTCGGTGCAAATATCGATCAACGTGGCGCGATCGGTCGGCCGGTACCAGATGATGTTATAGGCGCGGCGGCCGACGGCCGTGTCGTTATCCCGCCCCGGCACCGCGTAACTGATCAGCTGTTCGCCTTCCGGCAGGCAGAAGGCGTAGAGCTCGACCATTTCGCGCCACAAGTAGGGCGGCACGTCGGCTTCGTCGAGCACCGCGCGCCAGGCGACGTAGCCGGCATAGACCGGCTCGACATCGGGCAGAAATTGCGCGCGCACCGTCGAGCGCACGCCGTCGGCGCCGACCAGGAGATCGCCGCGCTCGCTTGTGCCGTCGGCGAAAATCGCGGTGACACTGTCCGCGTCCTGTTCAACCCGCGTGAGCCTTTTGCCGAACCGATAGGTCCGCGCCGGCAGCGCATTGAGCAAGGCGTGGTAGAGCCGCGACCAGCCGCTGAGCGTGCGCGCCATCGGCTGCTCGATGATGATCTTGCCATTACCGTCGAGGCAGACTCCGCGCGGTGGCGTTATGCCCATCGACTCGTCAAAATCGATGCCGGCTCGTTTGAGAATGGCGATGAGCTGCGGATGCGTGCCGAGCCCGACACCGCGGCTCGCCAGTTCCTCGTCGTTGCGCTCGAAGACGACGGCGTCCCAGCCGGTGCTGCGCAGAAGCTGCGCCGCGAGCAATCCGCCGAGCGAGCCGCCGATGACGAGAGCCTTACGCATTGTCAGCCGTCATTCCGGGGCGCGCCAATGGCGCGAGCCCGGAATCCATAATCACAAAAAGTGAGGTTCTTGACGATCGGAGCAATACCAAAAAGGGCGGTGGTTATGGGTTCCGGGCGCCTCGCGGAGCTTGTCATCGGGCCGGCCTGCGGCCGGACCCGTTGGCTCGGCCCCGGAATGACGAGCTACGGCATCCCCCAAGCCAGGCTGTCGTGGCCGGGCTTGTAGTCCATGTTGGTCTGTGCCGGATTGCGGTTAATCAGCGGGCGGCCGTACATCGGATTGGTCTGGCTGCGCGTCTCGTGCTCGACGGTGAACAGCACTTCGCGGGTGTCGAGGTCGATGATGTCCTGGAAACGGTACTCGTATTCGCCGGTTTCGGCGGTGAGGATGCCGAGCTCCTTGAGACGCCGGTGCGGACCGGAGAAATCCGCGATGTAGATTTGCGCGTGGTGCCGGTCGTACGGCTGTTCCGGCGCGTCGGTTTCGCGGAAATAAAAATATTGCTTCTCGCCGACTTGGACGCGCGCCTGCGGCCCGGCGCCGTTCTTGATCACGTCGGACGGCGCATGCAGCATCTCATTGTAAAAGCGTGCAATGCGCGATGTTGTGCCGGGACGCACGTCGAAGCGGATATAGGGCATGCCGAGCTGGATGCGGCCGAATTGCCCAAGGTCCGGCGTGTGGACGTGGATGCGGTTGCCCCACGGACAGACGGTCTCGACGCAATCGTTGCTTTCGCGGAAGTCGAACTTGGTGCCGGCCAGCGCCTTGCGCACGCGAGCAAGCCGCGCGAGCAAAGCCGCGCGATCCGGAATGACCAGTCCAATCACGCCGCGTAATGTCTCCGGCGTGCCCATCGGCAGATGGAATTGGCTCATGCCGACATTGATCCACATATTCCCCGCGCCGGTATTGAGGAACGGATCGCGCGTCAGGCCGAGCCCGGTGACGTAATAATGCGTCGCCAGATGCTGGTCGCTGATGCAGACATTGACGTGGCCGAGATTGACGATGTTGCCCATGTCCTGGGCGGCGCGGTCGTAGTGTTTTTCGGGCATGGCGTTATCCTTACCGGCCGAATATTAGGCGCGGGCCGAGACGCGCTCAACAGCAGTCTAAGCGGTAAAGCCAAGGAGGTTCAGATATGGTTGAGCGAACTCCCAGCGTCACCGGGTTCGAGCGTCGCGGCCAACCGCTGGCTTCGCGCCGGAAATTCCTGGTCCGCATGAGCCTCGCGATCGGCCTATGGCTGTTCCTGACCACGGCCGGCATGGCAATCGGGATTGCCGGCTATGCGTTTTTCGAGGGCATGTCTTTCGTCGATGCATTCGTGAACGCGGCGATGATTCTATCGGGCATGGGTCCGATGGGCGAGCTGAAAACCAGCGGCGGCAAGGTCTTTGCCGGGTTGTACGCGATTTTCTCCGGCCTGATTATCATCATCGCTACCGGTTTTGTGCTGGCGCCGATTTTCCACCGCGTATTGCACCGCTTTCACGTCGAGACTACGAGAGATTAAGGCGGACCGGGTTCGGTGGAAGTAAAGAGCTGACGGGTTGCGGGGCGGTGTCGAGCTTTTGGGATAAATTTCAGCCGGCGGCGCGCGGCGAAGCCGGCGGGCGCAAGAGCGACGTCGATTATCGGCTGCTCGTGCCGTTGGCTCTGAACGTCGCGATCATCCAGGCGGTCTATGCCATCGTGCGGATCACGACGTCCTATCGCGCGATCGAGCTCAATCTACCGGTGGTTTGGCTCGGGATCATCTCGGCCACGTTTGCGATCCTGCCTATTATCTTTGCCGTACAAGTGGGCCGGTTTTTGGATCGCGGCAAGGATGCGCAAGCGGTTTGGATCGGCACAACCTTGCTCGTCGTCGCTTGCGCCGGGTTTCGTTTCGCCGCCGGCTCGCTGCTCATGCTCCTCCTGATGACGGCGCTGCTGGGCATTTCGCATATCCTGATCATGGCAAGCCAGCAGATGCTGTGCGTCCGATGCACGGGGCCGCGCGGCCGCGATGCCGCCTTCGGCAATTACGTCATCGCCAGCGCGGTCGGTCAGGGGCTCGGCCCTTATTTGGTCGCCTGGGTCGGCGGCTCGGCGACATTGCCGCCAACCGACCGCCTGTTCACGATCGGACTGCTCGTCTCCTTTGCATCTTTGGCGACCGCGGCTGTCATCCGGCCGGCGCCGGAACACCCGATGCACGCCAAGAGCAAAGAAGTCGTCTCACTGCGAACGTTATTGCGCCAGCGCGGGCTGATGGCGTACCTCGTCGCCAGCGTCATCACCATGGCGGCGCAGGACTTAGTCACGATCTATCTGCCGCTGCTCGGCGCCGAAAAGAACATCAACGTGCGCGACATCGGCAGCCTGCTCACGGTCCGCTCCGTCGCTGCGTTGTTTTCGCGCATGGGTTATGTGCGGATCATCAGCCTCGTCGGGCGGCGTCCGCTGACGCTTGCGAGCATGGTGGGATCGGCAATCGGCTTTGCCTGTCTTGCCTTGCCGGTCGAGCTTCCCGTGTTGTTTGCGGCGATGACGCTCACCGGCATTGCGCTGGGGATTGCGACGACGTTGAGCCTCACCAACGTCGTCGCTTTGGCCTCTCCGGCATCGATGGGCACTGTGATGTCGCTTCGCAACACCGGCAACCGGATCGGTCAGATGGCGGTACCGTTCGCGGCGAGCCTGATCGCCGCCGCGACCGGGGTGGGTGGCATTTTCGTGATTATCGCGCTGTGTCTGGCGGTGTCGGGCGCTGCCGTGCATTTCAGCGGCGACGAGGGGTGACGCCGCCGCTCTTCTACCAGTGCCGGTAATAGCCGCCGTAATAACCGCGGTGCCGCCAATAGGGGCCTGGGCCGTAATAGCCGTACGGGTAAGGGCCATAATAGGGCGGCGGGTAGGGCGGGGGATACGGCGGCGGAGGCGGCGGGTAGCCCGGTGGATAAGGGCCGCGCGGGGGGCCCGGCGGGCCACCGAGGCTCGTGGCGATCAGGTAGCCGTTCTGTCCCTGAAACGTGACCTGACACCATCCGGCGCTGCAACCGCTGACATTGACAGGGGCGCCGGCCGGAATCGTGGTCACGATGTTGTAATTCGTGCCCGGTCCTTGCCGCAGATTGACATTGGTGTTGACGACAGCAGGCGGCGGCCCACCAGCTTGCGGCGGTGCTCCGGGCGGCGGCGGGCCGGGTTGCTCCGGGCCGGATTGCGCCGCGGCGGGTGGCGGCGGGCCGGGTTGGTCGGGTGGGGGCGGCGGCGGTGGGGTGGACTGCTCCGGCCCGGGTTGTGCCGGGGGTTGTGGTGCCGGGGCGGGTTGGGCTCCGGCCACTTGCGCCGCCAGCACGATAAAAGCCGCCGCGGCAGCTGCGATAGGCGTCAGTTTCATCGCTAATCCCTTCCGCTCCAGGACGATACAGCTCAAAACAATGCTGCCGCGAAATTTAGGTCCAATATGGCCTTCACTTTCAACGATATTCGCGGCGGGATCACGGCGGCAGCTTCTGCAGTTCCGGGAACGGCGTAAAGGTCGCGCCGGCGCAGAGGTCCTTTGGTGTCTCCATAAAGTGATCGAACCGTCCGGCCAGGAAGATGGCCGCAACTAACTTTATGCCGGCATAGTCGGTGTCGTTTTTCTTTGGGTTGAACTTCAGGCAGGCCACGTAGCGCGTCTCGTTGCCGGCTTGTTTCAGCGCCGGCGTCGAAACGGCGGCGTCGCGAATTCCGGTCGGATCGTTCAGATAGACATGCATGGCGGCGAGAATGTCGGCCTTGTAGTTCGTCGGATAGGCATTGATCCCGCTGTCGTCGTCACTATCCGCATTGAGGGAATGATGCCCGCAGGCGCCAAGCAACAGCGTCACGCCGAGAACAAGCCTTGCGCGCCGCGCCGCACCGCCGTTCATTGATTTTATGCCCGCCCGATCGCCGCCGGCCCCTTATTGGGTGTAATCGCGAATCGCGCGAAGCGCCACCGGCGATGAAGACGAATTATTCCGCCGCCTCGTGCGCGTGCGTCTGCACCTGCATGTTGACGAGCGCAAGCGGCGAGGCGGTTTCTTCCAGCATGCCCCAACTCTTGAGCCAGTCATAGGTGCGCTGCAATTCGTCGAGCGGGATCGGCGCCGGATCGCAGACGACCAGCCGGCTCTCGCGCAAATCCTCGACTTTCAGCACGGCGATCTCCGGATCCTTTTTGGCGTAATAGTCGATGAAGTAATGCATATACGCCTTTTTGTTTGTGTTGATGCGGTGTACCGCCTCGCGCACGGCACGATTGAACGCGGCATAGGTCTCGCCGGCGACCCGGTCGGAGGCGACCTCGGTGCCGTGGAAGAAGGCTGAGCAAATGACGCGGCAGCCTTTCTTCTCGGCTAACGTAATGTGCGGCTCGGTGAGCGTGGTGGCTTCGATTTCGCCTTTCATCAGCGCGTCGAGGCGATAGCGCGAGCCGTTCGGCGCCCGGCACAGTCTGATCATCTCGCGCGGCACAAAACCTTCCAGCATGTGCAGCGCGATGTAATGGGTGCCGAAATAGAACGGCACGCCGATGGTGCGGTTGGCGAGCTGCTGCGGCGTATAGACCGGAGAGTCAGGTCGCACCACGATCGCCGAATAGGCGACGATGGCGCGGCGGCCGAGCTGCCGGCTGCCTTGGCCGGTGTCCTGGACGCGGCAATAATTGCCCCATTCGCAGGCGTTGTACATGTCGGCCTTGCCCTGTTCGAGGAGCTTGCCGTGACTGGCGAACGGATTGACTCCCTTCGGCGTCGTCACATGAGCCTCGATCCTCTTCTCGACGCCGGCTTCACGATCGGCCCATTGGATATCGAGATCTTCCTTGGCGAACAGGCCTTCATCATAGGCGACCAGTTCCGGCAGTCCCTGGAACGGCGCCGTGGTTTCGAGAACGAGCTTCTTCATGTTGCTGTCTTCGTTCGCATTTCCGCAATCGGCGGCCGGAATCTAGTCTTTCATGAAGGCCTAAGCAACAACCGGCCTTACGGCGAAACCTCCTCGAGCACGCGGCGCCGCGTCTCGATCATATAGGTCGCCGCGGCGCAACCGATGACCGCGAAGATGGAGAAGGCGAGAAACACGCCGCCGATGCCATAGCGCGGCAAAGTGAAGCCGACGATCAGCGGACCGACGGTCGCGGCCATGCGCAGCCAGAAGCTCGCCCAGCTGACGCCGAGCGCCCGCATGCGCGTCGGATAGATTTCCGCGGTGTAGAGGAAGATGCTCATGTTCATCGAGCCGAGCCAAATTTGGCTGAAGCCGTAGCCGAGCAGCATGCCCAAAGCGGTACTCGATCCGACCGCCCACAGCTCGATGAGGGAGGCCGCGGTGAGAAAGAAGGCAGCGGTGAACCAGTAGCGGCGGCCGGTCCAATCGATCATGAAGGCGCAGATCACCGAGCCGAGCAGACTGCCGGCCGGCCCGGCAATCGAATAGTTCAGCGCTTGTTGCAGCGGTAGGTGGTAAACTTCGCGGTAGAGCGTCGGAATCCAGCCGGCCAAGCCGTAAGAGATGATGTACGACGCCGCCCACAGGATCCAGACAAGGAACGTGCGCGACAGGTAGCGGCCTTGGAACAATTCCTGCCAGCGGGTCTGATTACCGAGCGGTTGAATGATGAGATCCGGCACCGGCGGCAGCGGGTTCGTGCCATTGCGCGACACGATGCGCTCGATGTCGGTCATGATCGCGTCGGCCTCCGCCAAGCGTCCTCTCGACGCCAGCCAGCGCGGCGATTCCGGACAGTAGCGCTGCAGGAACAGCGCGATGAATGCCGGCACCGCGCCGATAATGAACATCCACTGCCAGCCGAATTTTGGAACCACGAACGCGCCCGCAATTCCTGACGCCAGCAGTCCGACCGGAAAGATCATCTGATAGGCCAGGAAGCGGCCGCCGCGCCGTTCGGCGCGCAGAATCTCGCTGATATAGGTCGAGGCAACCGGGATCTCGCCGCCCAGCCCAATGCCTTCGAAAAAGCGCAAAACGAAGAGCTGCTCGTAATTTTGCGTAAACGCGCAGGCGAAACTCATGACGGCAAACAATGCGATGGCGATGCGCGCCGTGGTCACGCGTCCGATGCGCTCGGCGGCCCATCCGAAGGTCAATGCGCCGAGCGCCTGGCCGAAATTCGCGATGCTGATCAAGCCGCCGATGCTTGATGGTGGAATGTGCCAGGCCGGAACGATCGCCGGCAGCACATAGGCGATCGCCAGCGAATCGAATGAATCGAAGAAGATGGCGACGCCCAGAATAACCGTCACCGTAATGTGCCAGCGCGAATTCGGCAGACGTTCGAGACGCGCGGCGATCGTTTGCTCGGTCAACGGCAGCGTGTTTGGCATTTTGCTTCCTCCCCAATCGGCCGGCGCGAGATGTTACTCGCGCGGCCGAGTGAACCTCAGCGTTGCGGCCGCAGCCGCTGAATCTGCAACTGCGCCAGAAACGGCACCAGCGGATGCGCACCCATTTTCACCATCGAAGGCAGATCGAGCTTGATCAGCGCCTCGCGCTGGTCGGGCGGCAGTTGGAAGCGATCGGCGAACGCGCCGGCGTCAGCCACGAATTGCGCGCGCAGATCCGCGTCATGGGCGAGGCCGTGCAAAGCGGAGGTGAGTTCCACCAGTTCCGGCCTGATCGAGGGATAATGCACCGCATGGTCCTGCCCGGCGTCGCCGCCGATCCAGGCGAGCGACGCGTAATTGTGGTGCCAGCTCGGGTCCATCGAAACCACGTCGGGCTTGCGCTCGCCCAAAGCGCCGGCGGCGCAGGCCCAGCAGCGCAGTTCGATGTTGCCGGTATCGTCGAGTTCGGCCTCGTCGAATCCGATCAGCGATTTCAGGTTCCCCGCGGCGAGTTTTTCCAATACGCGCTTGTCCCAGGCCAATTCCGGATTGGAGTAGCGGTCGGTGCCGGGAAAATGCGACATGCCGCCGCTCGACAGGATCACTGTCTTTAAGCCCAGCGCGGTCACGGTGCGGGCGACAGCTTGGCCGAACTGGTAGCAGCGCTCCATGGTCGGCTGCGGCGGCAGATAGGCATTGACGTAGATCGGCAGCACCGGTCCGGTATGGCCGAGATGAGTGAGCGGAATGCCGATAGCGTAATCGATCTTCGCCGTCGAGGTGAACGCCGGATCGAAATTCTGGCGATAAAGCTGGCGCACCAGTTCGAAACCGATCTCGCTCGGGATCTTCCAGTGGAATTTCCGCCCGGCGAATTCGCCGGTCGCCTCGCCGCCGACATGCACGGTAAACGGCGGTGCTGTGGTGTGAAAAAATTGCTCGGCGTGGTCGTTGGAGAAGATGATCCAGAGATCGGGATCAAGCGCACGCAGCCGCTTGCCGACGTCGGCGGCGACTTCGCGCACATGCGCGACCAGCGCCTTGTCCTCGGTGTCCGGCATGGTGAAGAACTGCGGCGCGTGCGGCAGCATGGCCCCGCCGATCACGGTGGACATCATGGTCGCTCTCCTTTGCCGCAAAGCTATCGCGCGCGGGGAAGAACAACAAGCGCAGCGCCAAGGCAGCTATGCGCGCCTGCGCTTCACAGCTCCGCTGGAAGCCGTTAGCTTCGCCGCACAGTACGGAGCGGAGCAACGATGGCTGAAGTGCCGGTGACGATCGCCTGCGGCAATTACGACCGCAGCCGCGCGATCAGGGATGGGACCGTCAAGGTGGAAGGCTGTGCCGTCACCTATCTGCCGCTCTATCCGGAAGAGATTTTTCACCGCGCCTTCAAATTTCAGGAATTCGACATTTCGGAACTGTCGTTCTCGAGCTACATCCGCACGGTGGCGGCGGGAACGTCGGCCTATATCGGCGTCCCGGCCTTCGTGTCGCGGATTTTCCGCCATTCGGGAATCTATATCCGCAAGGGCGCCGGCATCGAAAAGCCGCAAGACCTGCGCGGCAAGCGCGTCGGCGTGCCGGAATATCAGATCACGGCGGTGGTTTGGATGCGCGGCCTGATGCAGCACGAATATGGCGTTGCGCCGGCCGAGATCCATTGGCGGAGCGGCGGCCAGGAACAGCCGGGACGGCATGAGCGCACGCCGCTTAAAGCCATTCCGGGCCTCGATCTGCAGCCGATCGGCGACGACCGGACGCTCACCGGCATGCTCAAGGCCGGTGAACTCGACGCGCTGTTCACCGCACGCGCGCCGTCCTCGTTTCTCGATGGCGAACCGCATATCGCGCGACTGTTTCCCGATACGCGCGCGGTGGAGCAGGCCTATTACAAAAAAACCCGGCTGTTCCCGATCATGCACCTCGTCGGCATCCGTAAAGTCCTCGCCGAAAAATATCCCTGGCTGCCGACCAGCGTTTACAAGGCTTTCTGTGAAGCCAAGGCGCTGGCGATGATCGACCTGCGCGACGTCAATGCACTGATGGTGACGTTGCCCTGGCTCGAAGCCGAGACCAACGAAACCAGTGCCATCATGGGCGAGGATTTCTGGAAGTACGGAATCTCGGAAAATCTGCCCGAGATCGAAGCGTTGACGCAGTACATGCACGAGCAGGGCCTCGCCGAGCGTCAATTGAAGGTCGAGGAATTGTTTCACCCGTCGACATTCGAAATCGCCAAGGTATGAACCGGATCATGGCTCCAAACGAGCAGCGCGTTATCGTCGTCGGCGCCGGACCGGTCGGCGCCGTCATGACGCTCGCTTTGGTGCGCAAAGGCATTCCGGTGCTGCTCATCGAGGCGGAACCCGAGCCGGTCGAGGATCAGCGCGCCGCAACGATCCATGCGCCGACGCTCGAAATGCTCGCCGATCTCGGTCTCAAAGAGCAGGCTTTTGCCGACGATGCGTCGGGCGGCTTTCAGGCGCCGATTTTTCAATTTCGCGACCGCAGGAGCGGCGAGCTTGTCGCCGCATTCGACATCCGGCTTCTCGAAGGCGAAGTGCCGTATCCGTTCGTGTTGCAGTGGGAGCAATATAAGCTCGTTCGCGCCGCGCTGCCGTTGATCGCCGAGAGCGGGCTCGCCGAGGTGCGATTTGCCGCCAAGCTAGCCGGGCTTGCACAACATGCCGACTATCTCGACGTCACGGTAGAAGCGGGCGGCGAGACGGAGCAACTCCGCGGCGCGTACGTGATCGGCGCTGATGGCGGCCGCAGCACCGTGCGCAGGCTCGCGGCAATCGACTTCGAAGGTTTCACCTGGGAGGAGCGCTTCATCAAGATCGCCACCAGCTTCGATTTCGTCGGCGCCGGCAAGGGCTATTGCACGCGCAATTATTTCTCCGATCCCGACGAGTGGCTCAATCTGTTCAAGGTCAAGGGCAACGGTCCGCCCGGTATCTGGCGCGGCATCATGCCGGTGCCGGCCGGCGAATCCGACGAACAGGCGCTCACCATGAAAGCCATCCAGCGCCGGCTGCACGGCATTCATGACAAGAGCGGCGATTTCGATATTCCATACTACGCGCTCTATACCGTACATCAGCGTGTCGCGGCGACGTTCAACAAGGGGCGTGTGCTGCTCGCTGGCGATGCCGCCCATGTCAATAATCCGATCGGCGGCATGGGCATGAACGGCGGCATCCACGACGCCGTCAATCTCGCGCAAAAGCTTGCCGATGTCTGGTTCGGCCGTGCCGATACGAGCGTGTTCGACCGCTATACCAGGCAGCGTCGCAAGGCGCAGACCGATTTCGTGCAGGCGCAATCGATCCACAACAAGAAGACGCTCGAGGAAAAGGACCCGGCGGTACGCCGTAAGCATCTGGACGACCTGCGGCGCACGTCTGAAGACGTGGCGCGGCACAAAGCATTTCTCTACCGCTCGTCGCTGATCGACAGCTTGAATGCGGCGAATGTGGTGGTGTGAACTACGCTGCGGCGTGTACCGAAACTGAAACGGATCGGCCCAACGCTGCGAAGGCTGCCTCAAGTTGTTCCAGCCGAGACGCGTGATCGAGCCGGAACAACCTATCCACCGACTCGCGCTTCCAGGACAGCCGGCGCGCGAGTTCGGCGCGGGTGATGCCGGTTTCTCGAAGCTGCCGGTATAGCTCGATCTTCAGCACCGTGAGCGTGGGCAATCGCACAAGCCGAGGTCCGCGCTGATGACCCTCGGGAACATCCTCGCCGGCCGCCACGCGCGCCGCGACCGCCTCTTCGATCGCGCCGACCGCGTGTCGAATTGCATCGCCTTCATTGTCGCCAAATGTGGTCACCTCCGGCAACGACGGGCAGGTGACGAGCAAGGTACCGTTATCGTCCGGTTCGAGTTTGATCCGATAGCCGAGCATTATTTCAGTCCCAAATCTTTGAGTATTTTATTCACCAAGCCTTTGCCCAGTTCCCTGCGGCTGCCGTGCATCGGCAGCTGGGACTTCCGGCCGCCGCGCCGAACCGTCAGATGTCCGCTGCCACCCTTGTGGGTCGCGAAAGTACAACCCTTTGAAGCAAGCAGACGTCTGAGTTCCTGCGCGTTCACCTATCTAGCGTATTACACATAACTGTGTAAGTCAACATAAGTGTGACGTAATCCAGATGACGGAGGGCAGACGACGGAGGACGAAACTTATTTCCTCATCTGTTCTCCGTCCTCTGTCGTCCGTCTATCTGACTCCCCCACTTTGCCTCGATCTCCCGCGCCTCGTCTGCCGACAGCGCCGACGTCGCCGGAAATTTATCGAGCCACGCGAACGGCCGGCAGGCGTCGATAATCGCCTTCGAATGCGAGGTGATGCTGCGGGCCTTGTCCTGCGGCGGGATGCGCGGATCGAGCGCCGAGCTCCAGGCATTGCGCAGGATGTCGATACCCTCCGCCGGCTCGCAGCGGGTTGCCACCGCCCACATCACATCGGCGAGATTTGACGGATCGATATCCTCATCCACGACCACCACGATACGCGCCATGTAACTGTGCGCCGCCGCTATGAGCGCGGCGCGCTTGGCGTGGCCATCGTAGCGCTGGCGCAACGCCACGACCGTCATCAGCTGCGACACATGCTGCCAGACGCCGGCGATATCGATGACGCCGGCGGCTTCGAGATTGCTCCAGATCGTCGCGGCGCGAAACGGCAGGCCGAAATGAAAGCGCGGCGGCTTCAGCGGCGGCGAGCCGAGCAGGATCGGATCGTTGCGGTGGTGGATAGCGGTGACTTGCATTACCGGCCCGGGACGCGCCGCGGCGGCGTAATAGCCGGTAAACTCCCCGAACGGTCCTTCCGGCAGGCTCGCTTCATTCATGGGCAGAAGGCGGCCTTCAAAAACGATCTCGGCATGCGCGGGGATGGGCAGTCCGGTCTGCGGTCCCGGATAGACTTCGATCGGCGTGCCTTTGATCGATCCGGCGAACTCATATTCCGAGCAGCCGTCGGGCAAATATTCGAAGCCGGCGATGAACAGAGCCGGATCTTCGCCATGCACGACGGCGAGCGGACAGCTCTCGCCGCGATCCCAATATTTCTTGGCGATGATCGCGCCGTGCCGGCCGCCGTG
>Ga0210394_10002495_pt1 | contig 25071 bp, 25 predicted proteins | sample IncBWC12MmetaG_FD_160121 | JGI IMG/M metagenome (GOLD analysis project Ga0210394, IMG submission 160121) | Forest soil microbial communities from Barre Woods Harvard Forest LTER site, Petersham, Massachusetts, United States - Inc-BW-C-12-M | ecosystem: Environmental > Terrestrial > Soil >... | reverse complement strand
GAGTGCCTTTCTGCAACACATGACGGCGTGAAAGACAATAAATTACCAGGACATGCTATACTTTGTTCAGTAATCGAAAGTAAATCCGCTTCCTTCCCTCGTTTCCTGCAGTTCTTGTAAGGCTCGGTGATTCTTTCCCCCGAAAGATTGAATGAAAACTTTTTCTGAATTTCCTGTATCCGCCGTTTTGCAGACCAACCTCGCGCAAAATAGCTTTGTAACTCCCACGCCCGTGCAATCGGAATCGATTCCGCCGGCGCTGGAAGGGCGTGACGTCGTGGCAACGGCGCAGACCGGAACGGGCAAGACGCTGGCCTTCGTGCTGCCTCTGCTCGAATCGCTATTGAAACAGCCCATCGAAACCGGCGTCAGCGCCGTTATCCTGAGCCCCACCCGTGAGTTGGCCATCCAGATTCACGAAACTTTTGTGAAACTCGCCAAGCACACCGGCATTCGCGACGCAGTCGTGGTCGGAGGCATGAGCGAGCATCCGCAACTGGATTCCATCCGCCGGGGCGCGCGTGTCCTGATCGCAACACCTGGAAGGCTCTCGGATTTCATTGAGCGCCGCCTGGTGAAGCTATCGGGCGCCCGCATTCTCGTTCTGGACGAAGCCGACCGCATGCTGGATATGGGCTTTTTGCCCACCATCAAGCGAATCATGGCGCTGCTGCCGGCCGAGCGTCAGACCATGTTCTTCTCGGCGACCATTGAATCGAGCGTCGCACACCTTATTAACAGCCATGTCAAAAACCCTGTTCGCATTACGGTGGGGTCCGCCACCAAGCCGGCCGAGCACGTCGATCTGCACGTCTACGAAGTGGAGCAGGATCGCAAAGTCGTCCTGTTGCAGAACATGCTGAAGGGCGAAAAAGGCTCGTTCCTGGTGTTCGCGCGCACCAAGCACGGCGCGGATCGCCTGGCGAAAAAGCTCGCCACCGGCGGCGTGAAATCCACCGCGATTCACGGCAACCGCACGCAGAGCCAGCGCAATCGCGCTTTGAAAGGCTTCCAACAAGGTGAATTTCGCGTCCTGGTCGCCACCGATGTCGCGGCGCGCGGCATTCATGTGGAAGGCATCGCCCACGTGGTGAACTTCGACCTGCCGCAGGTTCCCGAGGACTTCATCCATCGCGTCGGCCGCACCGGGCGAGCCGGAGCCCGCGGAACCGCGACAACGTTCGGCACCAAGAGCGAGCGCGGCGATATTAAGAAGATCGAGCGGGCGCTCAACATCCGCCTGACCTATCAGCACGCACACTCCGTTCACGCATAAGAAAGTCGTCAACACCGCTCCCTGTGGTCGCGGCTCGCAATCGCGCTACCTGTTATCAACGATCAACCGAGCCGCGACCACAGGGAGCGGAGGTTCATTTTTCCGATGCCTGTTCAGCTTCGAGCGCCGGCTTCAGTCGGCGTTAACCCTCAAATTCGCGACTCTATTTCGCGCCGTTTCAGATACATCGCGCTTTCACCCGTTTCGGCCCGAATAAACCTCGTGTAATTTATAACCAAGGAGTTCATGTGCTCTTCCAATGGAGGACGGAACCGGCCAGAAGGGGTCATACTAGTAGCCACTCCCGAGCGGGCCTGCGTGCGTTGGATGTCCGTCGGTACACGACCGATGCTTAGCCGTTGCGGCGCAAATTAAACGGCCTTCGTTGCTGGACGAAGTAAAATTCTGGCTAAAGGGCGCGCGTCCGATACATTTTTGCAGTTCTTTGAAAACTTAGTCGATCACGGCACGGAAGTCCACATCGTGCGGCAGCGGGTGTGCAGCACCGGCGGATGCGCGTTGGCGAGCGCTCCGCACTCGAGAATCTCGGCGCTGCCCAGCTTGCGCCCGTACTCGGCGAGACCGGCCGACGCCCATCCGGCGCATTCGCGTACCACAGCGTCTTTCAATGCGCGATCGGTAGAGAACAGATCGACATCGGCCAGCGGCGGAGGCTGATTCAGAACGTCATGGTTCACGAAAAGCATTATAGTGGGGCGGGCCACAGGCCCGCAGCCGCCTATCAGGCGGCTCCTGTTGACCGGCGAACAAGCCTGCTGGAAGCAGGCTGCCGGCTGATAGCCCGCCCCACAACTCAACTCGAATGCGGCTGGCCCCTAATTCAGTCGTTCCTCTTCTTTAAGGTCCTTTATAGTACTAAAGACGGCGCATCCGCTGCCGATTGAGCGTATAGTAGAGAAAAGCCATTGAAGGCCGGCGGCGGCTTCCAGGCGATTTTTGTCGAGAGCGGGGATTGGTTGGCCACCGTGCAGTGTGCGCTTCGTCGGATTTTCGTGGTGCCTGTCGTGCTAACGACGGGTTTGCTCTTGGGGAGCGGGTCGATCAGCTTCGCCCAGGATGTTGTCACACCGGAGCAGGACGTGAAGCCTGCGCAGGACACTGCACCCGTCCACACGCTGCTGAATCCCGACGCGCAGGCCGATCAAGAGCCGCCGTATAAACCCATCACCCTGAAACAGAAGTACATTTACTCCATTGAGCAGATGTTTAGCGGCCCGCGCCTGATCGCTATTCTGGCCCACGCCGGCATGGACCAGGCCGAAGTCATCCCGCACGCCTGGGGCTCCAACGCTCCTGCGTTCGGTGTTCGCACCGTGTCGTTATTCGGACGCGGTCTCGTCAGGGCCACCATCGCTTCCGGCATTCGCGGCATCGATCACGAGGATCCTCGTTATTTTTATTCCCACAAGACCAAGCCGTGGGACCGCACAAAATACGCCCTCATACACACCTTCGAGGTTCGTAACGACAACGGCTCCATGATGCCCGCCTATAGCCGGTTCCTCGGCGATTTCGGAATGCCTTTTCTGGCCCAGACCTGGCGCCCGAACGGGATCAACGTGCCCGATGCACTTCGTTCCTCCGGAATCGGCATCGGCATGGGCATGGCGATGACGGTGGCCCAGGAGTTCTGGCCCGACGTGAAGCATGCGCTTCACCTGGGCCCCGGAGCCGCGGCTCTCGTGTCGCCGGGTACAGTACACTAAGAAACACAACGCCGCCGTCAGGATCTACCTCGCAGGAGCACCGATGCCTTGCTTGCTGCTGCTGTTGACCCTCGCATTCCCGCGACTCGCGATCGTCCTGCTCTATTTCTTCTCGAACTTCCTGGAGAAAGCCTATCATTCCCTGGTGATCGTCCTGATCGGCTTCCTGTTCCTGCCGCTGACGACCATTGTCTATGCCTGGGTCGTAAACTCGCACCATCCCGTGGAAGGGCTTTACCTGGTCGCCGTCATCATTTCCGTGCTGATCGATCTGGGGCTCATCGGCCACGGTGCGCGCAGTAGCAGTAGCCGTTATCGCGACTAAGCCTGCCACTTGTAGTAATAAAACAGCAGCGGCGTCGTGCCCGTATTCACGATCCCGTGCAGCTTGCCTCCGGCGCAGTACATCATCGATCCGGGGCCTACGCGGGATTTCTTGCCTTCCACGACAATCTCCCCCGTGCCTTCCGCGATCACCATCATTTCTTCTTCCGGGTGCTGGTGCGGAGGATGCGGCTGCATGCCGGGCTTCAGCATCAGGCTACCGGCGGTCATCGCTTTCAGTTGATCCGTGGGACCGTCGAAGTAAACGCGCAGGTCGCCGAAATCTTCCCTGGTGACCGTCGCCTTATCGGCGTTCATTGTCGAATTCGGCAGCTTACCGGTTGCCGCCATCGCGCGCAATCCTGCAAATCCGGCCATCGCCATCACGGCGCCGCGGCGAGAGGTTTCTTGTTTCTTTCCCATGATTCTATTGTAGGGCGGGCTATCCAGCCTGCAGCCGCCCTACACGGCTAAGATGACATCATGGATGGTATTCGCATTATCCGCGCCGGCGAGCTCGACACCAACACTCCGCAAACCCCCGGCATGACGCGCGCCGCGGCTATCACGCACGCCTCCGCCGGCGCTTCCAAGCTGTGGGCCGGAACCGTGGTCGTCCAGCCCAACGTCAAGACCTCGGCGCACCATCACGGCGAACTCGAAACCGTTCTGTATATCGTCAAAGGACGCGCCCGGTTCCGCTGGGGCGAACACCTCGAATTCGTCGACGAAGCGGGTCCTGGCGACTTTATCTACGTGCCGCCCTTCGTGCCACACCAGGAGATCAACGCGCGTCCGGATGAACCGGTGGAAGCCGTGGTCGTGCGCAGCGGACAGGACCCGATTGTGGTGAATCTCGATATCGAGAGCCCCGAGCCTGCGTCAGATCCATCTTCGTCGTTCCATCCGAAGCAGTAACGGGGCTATTCAGCCGGCAGCCTGCTTCCAGCAGGCTTTTCGTTGGTGGAAAAAAGAGCCGCCCGGAGTGCGGCTGCCTGCTGATAGCCCGCCCCACATGCTGGGGCGTTACGGCGCTGGCGCGAAATATCCCTGCCGGTATTGCACCCTCAGCGCGGGCATTCCCGCGGGAGGCGCAAGATCCAGCTTCACCCGGCGGTACTTGCCGTCCCGCTCCAGATTCGTCGGCGAATAGCCCAGCAGGTATTGAGTGCGCAGTTCCAGGCCAATCCGCTCGCTGACGTGCGCGAGCTCGTTTAAGTCATCAATGGGATAGTGCCGGCCGCCGCTCAGCTCCGCCAGTTCGTTCAGCAGCCTCGGCCCGTTCACTTCTTCCGGAGGCCTCTTCCTCCCCGAATCGTCGAAATCGAAAATCCCCATCGCGTACACCTGCACATCGGACTCCAGCAGCGCATTCGTGATCTGGCCCACCGAGTAGCGGCTGCAATTGTCGCCACCGTCCGACACGATCACGATCGCTTTCCGCAAATTACTGGCTTTCTTCATCTGCTGAATCGCCATGTGAATCGCATCGAGCAGCGAGGTCCGTCCTACCGTTCGGGTATGGGTGATGTGCCGGTATAATTCGTCCGAATCGAAGGTGAAGGGAATCGCCAGGCGCGGCCGCTCATTGAACTCCACCAGGAAAAATTCGTCTTCCGGATTCGCCGTCTTAAAAAACGCCGCCGCGGCTTCCGACGATTTGTGCATCTTGCTGCGCATGCTGCCGCTGGCGTCGAACACCAGGCCGATGGAGAGCGGAGCGTCGTCCTTGGCAAAGTGGGTGATGGTTTGCTCTACGTTATCTTCGGAGATTCGAAAATTGGCCTTGTCCAGGTCCGTGACCGAGAGGCCCAGAGGCGTGGTAACGTGCACCGGTATCAGCACCAGCGATGTGTCCACCCGCAGATGGGCCGGTGCAAGCTCCGTAGCCGGCCTCGGCGCCGCGCGCATGGCGATCGTCAGGTGCTCGTCGGGAGAGGGCGACTGAAACCCCGCTGCGTACGGACAGAGCAGCAGGGGAACACCGATGATGGACAACGAGCGTAAAGAAATGCGCACCATTCGTGAGTCTCCGGCGAGTCAGCCAGTATATCACTTGGCGCGCCGGAAGAAAGGAGCATCCGGTGCCAGAAACAAATCCGAAACTGCCGCCAGGCGATCCGCAGCCGAAGGACCCCTATCAGGACCCCTTCGGCCCCGACCCCGATGAGCCCGACCCTGACTTGATCGATCCGATGGAAGACCCACTTCCCGCGTAAAATGAAAATGGGCGGGAGCAAATGCTCCCGCCCAAAGTCCAGTTCAGTCGCTATCGCGCGCGGTTCGCACGAAGCGCGAGGAACCCGGCCATCGAAACCAGACCCAGCAGCCCGGCCAGCGGCATGGACGACGCCGTGTGGGGAAGCTCGGCTGGAGTCTCTACCTGCACGGGCTCCGGAGCGGGCGCTGCCGCCGCGACTTCGCGAGGAGTCTCGATCACAGCCGGAGCCGGCGGGGGAACTGGCGCGGCAACAACTTCGGGCGTCTCGGTGCGAGTATACGTGTTCGTATCTAAGCTGGCGGTTTCGCCAGTCTCGCTCGTGGCGCTGATCGGCGCCGACTTGTACTCTTCAGTGGTGGTCGCGGTTGTTGTCGGCACTAACATTTTTGTCGAAGCGGCGATCTGCGTCGACATGTTCTTGGGGTACGCGAATTCCTGCCCGAAATTATCGCCGGGGTAGAACCATGCGCGCATAGCCGGCGGCTGGCCGGCGGGAACTTCCCAGAACGCAAATTCGCTCTTGCCGGTGGGTTGCAGCCGATAGTTCGGGATGGCCAGGACGGTCGTGATCAGATGCATGCCATCCTTGTCGAAGACCTGCACGATGTGCCGGTCCGATTGAGAATCCAGCAGTTTGAACGTGTAGGTTCCCGGCTGCAGCACGACTGTCGGGAGCTGTATCGATTCGTTGACCGTCAAGATCGTTTTCTTGTTCCACTCATCGGCCTTCGCCATGGGAGCTAAGCTCACGGCGGCGGCCAGGGAGGTTAACGCAATCAATCGTATTGTATTCATCATGTCCTTTTCTTCCTCTAAGTAATTCGGTATTCACACACACCCGGTAGACAAGCAGATCAGTTGCCATTGGGATAAGTCGTTCTGTGCCCGCAAGCCGCGCCGCCGGTACGCCGCCAATCGGAAATTGCTGCCATCCAGGTGCAAATATTACGCGCGGTGAATCTGAAACGAAAGTCGCCACAGAGTATCTAAATGAATAGCCATGCGGCTGCCTCTATCCCTGCCGTTGCTCGGCATCTTTTCGCTGCTTATTCATGGCCAGCCGGTTGTTCGCGAAAAGGAGTTCACGCTCACTGCACACGCGGAACTGGTTCTCCTGGATGTAAGCGTGAAGGACGTGAAGGGCGGCTATATTTCCAATCTGAAGAAAGATAATTTTCAGATTCATGAAAATGGCAAGCTGCAAACCATCTCGCACTACAGCAGCGAAGATACACCCATCACCGCCGGCTTAGTGATCGACGATAGCAGCAGCATGCGGCCCAAGCGCGCGGAAGTGGTCAATTCGGCGTTGGCCTTCATCGATGCCAGCAATCCGCACGATGAAATGTTCGTCACGCATTTCAACGATCACGTCCGCCGCGGATTGCCGCCTGGAACGAACTTCACGGACAATGTGAACCTATTGCGAACGGCATTATGGAACAGTCCCGCCGAAGGCATGACCTCCCTCTACGACGGCATCCTGGACGCCTTGCATCAATTGGATTCCGGTAAGCAGGAGAAAAAGTGCCTGATCGTCATCAGCGATGGCGGCGATAATGCCAGCACCCATGGATTCAACGATGTCCTGGAAGCCGTGCGGTCCACCCGCGCAATCCTGTACATGATCGGCGTTTTCGATACCGAGGATCCGGATCGCAACCCCGGGCTGCTGCGCCGGCTCGCCGGGATCAGCGGCGGAATCGCTTATCTCCCGAAGGACCTTGCGGAGCTGCCGGAAATCTGCCGTGGAATCGCCAAGGATATTCGCAATCGCTACTCGATCGGATATGTTCCTGTGAGAGCCAACGGCGGAAGCTCCCTCCGGTCCATTAAGGTCTCCGTCACCGGAGTTGAACCGCGCAAGGTTCTGGTCCACGCCCGAACCAGTTATTTGCTTCCCGAGCTGCCGTGAAGCTGAAGATCGTGGTTCCGCCAACCCGGTTTCGGCGTATCAGTCGAGCGTTGCTGTTCATAGCCGGCGTTATGTGCCTGGGGATCTATTGTTCCTCCTACGTCTACAGGACGGCCTATCAACTCTACGAAGGCTGGCGGTTCGATCATGAGGCGGTGGAGGCAGCGCCCGCGCCTGAAGAAAAAGCGGCTCTGCCGGTGGTGCTCCCGGACCCCGATCACGGTCCGAGTTCACACAAACCTTCCCTCTCCGCGAGCGTCATCGGCCGGCTTTCCATCCCGCGTCTTCATCTTTCGGCGATTGTTGAGGAGGGCGTGGACGACACTACTCTCTTACGCGCTGTCGGTCACATCCCCGGCACCGCATTGCCGGGTGAAACCGGAAACATCGGCATCGCGGGGCATCGCGACACATTCTTTCGCGCGCTAAAAGACCTTCAACCGCAGGATGAGATCGATTTCACGACGCACTCCGGCCACTTTCATTACACTGTCGAATCCCTCAGGGTCGTCGAGCCCAGCGAAGTCAGTGTGTTGAAGGCGGAAGGAGGCCAAACCCTGACCATCGTGACCTGCTTCCCTTTCCAGTACATCGGCAACGCCCCGCGACGCTTCATAGTCCACGCCGTCTCCAACTAGTAAGCTGTCCCAGCGATTTGGTTAGCGAGAGTTTCCCGTCTGTCCGCATGCTCACGCATGGCGGTTCATCGGAACCGCGACCCTGAAGAAGCAGACGGACGTGGAAACTGCGATATCGAAATGACCGGGACACCTTACCAGAGGACCGTTGGAGTCAGCTTCGACGCTGTCGCGCTTCCGCGTCTGTCCGCTCCCTGACTGTCACGGTTCCGTTGAACCGCCATGCGTGAGCATGCGGACAGACGGAAAACGCTCGCGGAGAAGTGGTCACTTTAGTATCTGCTGGAATGAAGGAGACGACGGGGAAATGAAAAAGGGCGGCGTCACCGAGCGTATCACCTAAGGATCTTACGTTGACGCCATCACGATGCGCCTGGGGCGCTCCCTATTCGGATGTTCCGGCCGTTCGCGATCCTTTACTGCTGGTGAAGAGACTCGAGCTTCGCCGCCCTTTGACTTATGTTGGGTGGATTATCCAAGGGCCCCCTTTCAAATCGGCTCCGGCCGCTTTTACGACACTGCCGACCGGTACATCTAGTTCATCTCAGATCCAACTAAAATATGCTCCTGAACCTTGTATTTGTCAATAGGATTTGACCCAACTGGTCATCTAACACGCGCGCCGTATTTCGCGTCACTTGACTCGCGCGCCGTAGCGCGCGTCACTTGACTCGCGCGCCGTAGCGCGCGTCCAGAGCCTGATTGAGCTTCAGGACATTCACGCGCGGCTCGCCCAGAAATCCCAGGTCGCGGCCTTCGGTAAGCTGGGCGATCAGATTTCGAATATCCTGCGGGCTTGCGCCGCGCGCCTGTGCGACGCGTTCCACCTGCGCGTCGGCCGACTCCGGGCTCAAATGCGGATCGAGGCCGCTGCCGCTCGCGGTGAGCAGATCGGCGGGGATCGTGCCGGTGAAATTCGGATTGTCCTTGTGAAATTTGTCGACTGAGGCCTTCACGCGGTCGACTAGTTTCTGGCTGGTCGGTCCGAGATTTGAACCGCCGGATGCTGTCGCATCATAGCCGTTTCCGGCGGCGGATGGGCGGGGCTGAAAATATTCAGGCTTGGTAAAATTCTGTCCAATCAGCTCGGAGCCGATAACTTTTCCATCCTTATATACCAGGCTCCCGTTGGCCTGGTTCGGGAACAGCATCTGGCAAAGGCCCGTCACGATGCCCGGATAAATCAGGCCCGTGAGCGCGGTCAGAACTAAAGTCATGCGAAGTGCGGGAAGCATTTGTCGCCACATATAAATCTCCTATGCCAGACCCAGCGCGTGGACGAACTGATCGATGACCCAGATTCCGGGGAACGGGACGATCACGCCACCCAGGCCGTAGATCAGCAGGTTTCGCCGCAGCAGAGCGGCCGCGCTCACCGGTCGATAACGGACACCGCGCAAAGCAAGGGGGACCAACACGATGATGATCAGCGCGTTAAATATCACCGCCGAGAGAATCGCGCTCTGGGGATTATGCAGGCCCATGATATTCAGCTTCTCCAGCGATTTGTAAGTGCCCATGAACATGGCCGGAATGATCGCGAAATATTTCGCCACATCGTTGGCGATGGAAAACGTGGTCAGCGCGCCGCGCGTGATCAGCAACTGCTTGCCGATGGCGACGACCTCAATCAGCTTCGTCGGATTGGAATCGAGGTCGACCATGTTGCCCGCCTCTTTCGCGGCCATCGTGCCGGTGTTCATGGCCAGCCCGACGTCGGCCTGGGCCAATGCCGGAGCGTCGTTGGTGCCGTCGCCGGTCATCGCGACCAGGCGGCCGTCAGTCTGCTCCTTCTTGATGTAATTCAGCTTGTCGGCGGGCGATGCCTGCGCGAGAAAATCGTCGACGCCGGCCTCAGCCGCGATGGCCGCGGCGGTCAGCGGATTGTCGCCGGTGATCATGACGCTGCGAATGCCCATGGTGCGGAGCTGCGCCAGCCGCTCCTTCATGCCGCCCTTCACCACGTCCTTTAAATGGATGACGCCCAGCGCGCGGGCGCCATCGGCGACGGCCAGCGGCGTTCCTCCCTGGCGCGAAATACGTCCACATGCTTCGGTCAGATCGGGAGGCACCACGCCTCCTTGTTCGCGCACGAAGTTCGCAACCGATTCGCTCGCGCCCTTGCGCAACCTGCGGCCGTCGAGATCGACGCCGCTCATGCGTGTGTAGGCGGAGAACGGAATAAACGTGGCCTCATGACTGGCCACTTCGCGCCCCCGCAAACCGTATTTCGTTTTCGCCAGCACGACCACCGAACGGCCTTCCGGCGTCTCGTCGGCGAGGCTCGACAACTGCGCTGCGTCCGCCAGATCGGACTCGGTGACACCGTTAACCGGAACGAACTCCACCGCCTGCCGGTTACCGATGGTGATGGTTCCGGTTTTATCGAGCAACAGCGTATTGACGTCGCCCGAGGCCTCCACCGCCTTGCCGCTCATGGCGAGAACATTGTGCTGCATCACGCGATCCATGCCGGCAATGCCGATGGCCGAGAGCAGGCCGCCGATGGTGGTGGGAATCAGGCAGACCAGCAGTGAAACCAGCACCGCGACCGACGGAATCGATCCTTGATGGGAAGACGCGACCGCGTATTTCGCGAAAGGCTGGAGCGTCACCACCGCCAGCAGGAAGATCAGGGTGAGGCCCGCGATCAGGATGTTCAGCGCGATTTCATTGGGAGTCTTCTGCCGCTCCGCGCCCTCCACCAGCGCGATCATGCGGTCGAGAAACGTTTCCCCCGGATTCGACGTGATGCGAATTTTGATCTGGTCCGAAAGAACTTTGGTGCCGCCGGTGACGGCGCTGCGGTCGCCTCCCGATTCGCGAATGACGGGCGCACTTTCGCCGGTGATGACCGATTCATCCACCGTCGCGATGCCTTCGATCACGTCGCCGTCGCCGGGGATGATATCGCCTGCGTCGCAGAGAACGATGTCGCCCGCGCGCAACGCCGAAGCGGACGCTTCCTCGATCTTGCCGCTGGCCAGGCAGCGCTTGGCCAAGGCGTCGGACTTCGTCTTGCGCAGTGAATCGGCCTGCGCCTTTCCACGCGCCTCCGCCATGGCTTCGGCGAAGTTCGCGAACAGCACGGTGAACCATAGCCAGAGCGCGATTTGCAGCGTGAATCCGATGCCGGCGGCGTGCACGAAGAGGTCGCGTCCCAGGAGAATAGTGGTGATTATTGCGCCTACTTCGACCACGAAAATCACCGGATTCTTGGCCAGCCCCACCGGGTTCAGCTTGACGAAGGATTCCTTGGTGGCGCGGCCGATAATCTGCGGATCGAACAGGGGGCGCGCGTGCGCCAGTTTCTTGGGCAGCAGTTCTGTCTGATCGTCCATTAGAATGTCCTCCCCGCCTGCATCAGCAGATGCTCGACGATCGGACTGAGAGAGAGCGCCGGGAAAAACGTGAGCGCGCCGACAATGACCACGGTTCCGATCAGCAATCCGACAAACAGCGCGCCGTGCGTCGGCAAAGTGCCGCTGGTGACCGGGACCCGCTTCTTCGACGCGAGGCTGCCGGCCACGGCCAGCATCGGAATAATGATCAGGAACCGGCCCACCAGCATCGTGATTCCGAGTGTCATGTCATACCAGGGCGTATTCGCGCTGAGGCCGGCAAAGGCACTGCCGTTATTGGCCGCGGAGCTCGAAAACGCATAAAGAATTTCCGCGAATCCGTGAGGCCCACTGTTGGTGAGCGCGCCCAAGCCCACGCCGTAGGTCGCGATGCCGCTGAACAGAAGAATCACGCTGGAAGTCGCGATCAGCGCGACCATCGCCATTTTGACTTCCTTGCCTTCGATCTTTTTCCCGAGATATTCCGGCGTGCGCCCCACCATCAGCCCGGCGATAAACACCGCGAGAATCGCGAACAGCAGCATGCCGTAGAGCCCCGCGCCGACGCCTCCGAAAATCACTTCGCCCACCTGCATATTGAATAGAGGAACCAGCCCGCCGATGGGCGTCAGGCTGTCGTGCGCGGCGTTGATCGCACCGCAACTCGCATCGGTGGTGACGGTCGCAAAAAGGCTGCTGGCCGCAATGCCGAAGCGAACTTCCTTGCCCTCCATGTTGGCCGGCGCGATCCCCAGCTTTGCCAGAATCGGATTGCCGGAGGCTTCCGCGCCGTAAAGAACGAAGACGCCGGCCAGGAACATCAGGCTCATTGCGGCGAAGATCGCCCAGCCCTGCCGCGTATCGCCGGTCATTTGACCGAAGGTGTACGTCAGCCCCGCAGGGATGAGAAAAATCAACAGCATCTGCACGAAATTCGTCAGCGGCGTGGGATTTTCAAAAGGGTGCGAGGAGTTGCCGTTAAAAAACCCTCCGCCATTCGTGCCCAGCATTTTTATCGCTTCTTGCGATGCCACGGGCCCATGCGCGATGGTCTGCGCCGTACCTTCCAGGCCCGTCGCCGTTGTATAAGGATGCAGATTCTGAATCACTCCCTGCGAGCAGAAGAACAGCGCGACGATGATCGAAATCGGCAGCAGCACGTAGACGATGGCACGAACGATATCGGCCCAGAAATTGCCGATCGCGTTCGCCTGCTGGCGCACGAAGCCGCGAATCAGCGCCACGGCGACGGCCATGCCCACCGCGGCCGACGTGAAGTTGTGCATCGTCAGTCCGGCCATCTGCACCAGGTAGCTGAGCGTCGATTCGCCGGAATAATTCTGCCAGTTCGTGTTGGTGGTGAAGCTGACCGCGGTGTTGAACGCCAGGTCCGGCGTCATTGGCGTTGCGCCGGAGGGAGCGTGCGCGGTCGAGAATCCCATCGGATTGAACGGCAGCACGCCCTGCATCCGCTGCACCACATAAAGGATCAGAAAACTGAAAAAGCTGAAAGCGATCATGCTCGCGGCATACTGCGTCCAGCGCTGGTCGACATTTTCCTTCACGCCGCACAGGACGTAGCAGACCTTTTCCAGTGGCCTGAGCACGGGATGCAGAAACGTCCTCTCTCCCGCGAAAACTTTTGTCATGTACGCGCCCATTGGCTTCGCGAAGGCGAGAATCAGGACAAAGAACACTGCGATTTGCAGAAATCCGTTGGCTGTCATGTGAGTTCTTTAGAATCGCTCCGGTTTGAGGAGCGCAAAGATCAGGTACAGAAACAGGAAGAACGCCGCGATGCCGGCTAACAGGTAGTCCATAAATTACAACTTTTCACACGCTTTGGTCAGGTACCAGCAGGCGACGAAAAACGCCAGGCCCACGGCGATATAGAAGAGATCGACCATACAATTCCAAGGTATGCCCAGAACCGTAAAGAAGGCATAAAGACGCGCTAAGAACTTCGCAAAGCTGCTAGCCTACAGTTATGGCGTTGGCTGCATTGCTATTTGTGTTTTTTATTGTCGCCGTGGCGATTACCCTGTTCGCGTTTCCGCCGAACAAGATTGTCGAGTGGTTGTCGAAGAAGGATAAATAACCCCGTACGTCAGTGCGGGGATTCACAACCTGCAAATCAGCAGTTCGCGCTCATACACCATCTCCGACGGCAGATGGTCGTGCAATTCGATGAACAGTTCCTCGTGCCCGATAACTTCACTGCGCCAGGCATCTCTGTCGAATGCCTGCATCTCGTCGAATTTCTCCCTCGGATAATCGAGCCCGTTCCAGTCGATATCGCTATATTGAGGCATCCACCCGATGGGAGTCTCCCTCGCCTTGCCGCGCCCGTGCGCCCGGTCGACGATCCACTTCAGCACGCGCATGTTTTCGCGAAAGCCGGGCCACATGAACTTGCCCTCGGCATCTTTACGGAACCAATTGACGTGATAAATCTGCGGAGTCTCGCTTAACGATCGGCGCATGGTGATCCAGTGGCGGAAATAATCGCCCATGTGATACCCGCAGAAAGGCAGCATCGCCATGGGATCGCGGCGAACTTTCCCGATGGTGCCCGCCGCCGCCGCCGTCATCTCCGAACCCATCGTCGCACCGATGTATACGCCTGAGGTCCAGTTGAACGCCTGATAAACCAGCGGCATCGTCGTCGCGCGCCGGCCGCCGAATATTAGCGCGCTGATCGGCACGCCGTTCGGATCTTCCCAGTTGGGATCGATCGTCGGACACTGCGACGCGGGCGCGGTGAAGCGAGCGTTGGGATGCGCCGCCTTCACGCCAGTCTTTTTCGCAATCGCCGGCGTCCATTTATTGCCCTGCCAGTCGGTGCATTCAGCGGGAGGTTCGTCCGTCATGCCTTCCCACCAGACACCACCTTCGGGCGTCAGCGCGACGTTGGTGAAAATCGTGTTTTTCGAAAGCGCGGTCATCGCGTTCGGATTGGTCTTGACCGAAGTTCCCGGGGCGACGCCGAAAAACCCAGCTTCCGGATTGATCGCGTGCAAACGCCCCTGCGCGTCCGGCTTGATCCACGCGATATCGTCGCCGACGGTCCAGACCTTCCAGCCCTCGAACCCGTCCGGCGGAATCAGCATCGAGAAATTCGTTTTCCCGCAGGCGCTGGGAAACGCCCCGGCGACGTATGTTTTCTCGCCCTTCGGATCCTCCACGCCGACAATCAGCATGTGCTCCGCCATCCATCCCTCATCGCGAGCAATGTTCGACGCAATGCGCAGCGCAAAGCATTTTTTCCCCAGCAGCGCGTTCCCGCCGTAGCCCGAGCCATAGGACCAGATCTCGCGCGTCTCAGGAAAATGGACGATGTACTTTTCCTTGTTACATGGCCACGGAACATCCTTCTGCCCTGGCGAGAGCGGCGCGCCGACGGAGTGCATGCACGGCACCACTCGCTTCACGTCTTTATCGATTTCCTGAAACACGGCGAGGCCGATGCGCGCCATGATGCGCATATTGACCACCACGTACGGAGAATCGGTCAACTGTACGCCGATCTGCGACATCGGCGAGCCCACCGGCCCCATGCTGAACGGAAGAACGTACATGGTACGCCCTTGCATAGAACCCTTGAAAAGGGCTTTCATCGTCTTGCGCATCTCGAAAGGGTTCACCCAGTTATTGGTCGGTCCGGCGTTCTCCTTCGACAGCGAACAAATAAACGTCCGATCCTCAACCCGCGCGACATCATTGGCGTCGGAGCGCGCATAAAAACATCCCGGCCAGAGTTCTTCGTTCAGCTTAGTAAACGTGCCGCTCTCCACCATCTGGGAGCAGAGCTCGTCATACTCCTCCTGCGATCCGTCGACCCAGTGGATGGAGTCGGGCTTGGTAAGATGCGCCATCTTCTCGACCCAGGCAAGAAGGTGCGTGTTGCGGGCCAGTGGTTCAGAGACGGAACGAGCTAACGTGGCAGATGTCCGGGAGGTTTTCATATGGGCAAAGTGCGAGCGGAGAGTCCGCGGGGCACGGTACCTCTATTTTAGCGCGGCGAACGGTTATCATAAAGGCGAGGTACCAGCCGTGAATGTCTCCTTGTCCCCCGAGTTGGAAAAATTGGTCCAGGCCAAAGTCGAGAGCGGCCTCTATGGCTCCGCCAGCGAGGTGGTGGAAGACGCGTTGCGCTTGCTGGAGCGGCAGGAAATCCAATTGCAGGAACTTCGCGCCCGGATGGACGAAGGGCTGGCGTCTCTCGATCGTGGTGAAGGCGTCGATGGCGAAGAGTTCATGCAAAAGATGATTGACGAGCTTGATGCACAAGAGGCCCAACGTAAGGCTGGATGAGCGGGTATATCCTTGCCGCACCTGCCCAAGAGGATTTGCTAGCAATTCGCCGCTATTACCTGAGAGAAGCCGGATACCGAATCGCCCGGCAAATGAGTGCCGAATTTGTCTCGGCGTTTCGAATGATCGCACGGAATCCCGGTGTCGGACATAGGCGCGAAGATCTGGCAGCGAGCCGTCCCATACTCTTCTGGCCTATAAAGGACTATCTGATTCTGTACCGAATAATGCGAAGGTCGGTGGAGATCGTCATGATCATGCATGGGAGCCGCGATATTGCGGCGCTCATACTGCATCGAGATTTGTAGAATGATCCTATGACCACGGCTCGGTACGTCCACTGGCAAGATGGCGACATGTGGCTCGGATATTTCGAGGAGTTCCCTGACTACATGACGCAGGGAGAATCGCTGGCGGAGTTTGAAGAGAATCTGCGGGATCTGCACACAGATCTAACTAGTGGCGATGTTTTGGGAGTCCGCGATGAAACGATTACTGACGGCTCTTATCCTGCTTAGCGCTGTTGTGCATGCGCAGACAACCCAGCCGAACGAGAAGAAGTCGGCCGTCCCCCGATTTGAGGACTTCAAGGTTTCCACCCCTCTGCCGCAACGCGAAAGGGCAGCGTTTGTCGCAAGGCCCGAATTGGAGCCCGATGCTGAGTTCAACCGGAGCCTTCAAGATGCGGCGAAGGAAGGCCCTGACTTCGCGGGCCAATATACGGTTGTGCGATGGGGATGCGGGAGCAACTGTGCGGTCTTGGCGGTCGTCAATGCGCGCACTGGAAAGATCTACCGGTTTCCGTTCATTGCGGCGGGCGGCGTGTACATCCCGCCTGATCATGTGATCTCCTACAGGCTTAACAGCAGTTTGCTCATAATAACGGGGACGATCGATGATGAGCACTGCGGAAAGTACTACTACAACTGGAATGGGGCTCGATTGAGCCTTCTGAAGACTCTCCCATTTCCGTGCAACATTGATCCGGATAGGCCAAAGCCGTAACGCAAAAAGGCCGCCCGATTTCTCGGACGGCCTCTTCTGGCTACTGGGTACTGGCTACTTCTTAGTACTCCATCCCCGGCCCGTGCTCACCGCCGCCCTGGGGCGCCGGCTTCTTCTCCGGGATCTCGCAGATCATCGCTTCCGTCGTCAGCATCAGCGCACTGATCGACGACGCGTTCTGCAAGGCCGACCGCGTTACTTTGGTCGGATCGATGACGCCGGATTTCACCAGGTCCTCATACACCGCGGTCGCGGCGTTGAACCCGTAGTGAGGGTCCTTGTTCGAACGGATCTTCTCGATCACGATCGCGCCTTCGTAGCCCGCGTTGCCCGAAATCTGGCGAACCGGCTCTTCGCACGCGCGGCGGATGATGTCGTACCCGATCTTCTCATCGCCTTCCACCTTCAGCCCGTCCAGCGCCGATGCCGCGCGCAGTAACGCCACGCCGCCGCCCGGAACGATGCCTTCTTCGACAGCCGCGCGCGTGGCATGCAGAGCATCCTCGACGCGAGCCTTCTTTTCCTTCATCTCCGTCTCAGTCGCCGCGCCGACCTTGATGATCGCCACGCCGCCCGCGAGCTTCGCCAGCCGCTCCTGCAACTTCTCGCGATCGTAGTCCGAAGTGGTCTCTTCGATCTGGGCGCGCAACTGCTTGATACGGCCCTCGATCGTCTTGGCCGTGCCCGCGCCGTCGATGATCGTGGTGTTGTCTTTGTCAACCGTGACGCGCTTCGCCCGGCCGAGGTCCTTCAACTGGACGCCTTCGAGCTTAATGCCGGTCTCTTCGAAGATCGCCTGGCCGCCGGTCAGGATGCCGATGTCTTCGAGCATCGCCTTGCGGCGATCGCCGAAGCCCGGAGCCTTCACCGCGCAAGCGTTCAACGTGCCGCGCAGCTTGTTCACGACGAGAGTGGCCAGCGCTTCGCCTTCCACTTCCTCGGCGATGACCAGCAGCGGTTTGCCCGAACGCGCGATCTGCTCCAGCACAGGCAGCAGGTCCTTCATGTTGCTGATCTTTTTCTCGTGGATCAGGATGTACGGATCTTCCAGCACGCACTCCATGCGCTCCGGATCGCTGATGAAGTAGGGAGACAGGTAGCCGCGGTCGAACTGCATGCCTTCGACGGTCGACAGTTCGGTCGACATCGTCTTCGACTCTTCCACCGTGATCACGCCGTCCTTGCCGACTTTCTTCATCGCCTCGGCAATGGTGTTGCCGATGGTCGGATCGCCATTAGCTGAGATGGTCCCAACCTGCGCGATCATGTCGCCGGAGATGCTCTTCGAATGCTTCTTCACTTCTTCAACAACCAGATCGACAGCCTTCTCGATGCCGCGCTTCAGGGCCATCGGGTTCGCGCCGGCCGCCACGCTCTTCACGCCTTCGCGGTAGATGCACTGGGCCAGAATGGTCGCGGTCGTGGTGCCGTCGCCGGCCATGTCGGAGGTCTTCGAAGCCACTTCGCGCACCAACTGCGCGCCCATGTTCTCGAGAGGATCCTTCAGCTCGACTTCTTTCGCCACCGTCACGCCGTCTTTAGTGATGGTCGGTCCGCCGAACTTTTTCTCGAGGACCACGTTGCGGCCCTTGGGTCCCAACGTCACTTTCACCGCATCGGCCAGTTGGTTCACACCGCGCAGAATCGCCTGGCGGGAATTTTCGCTATATACAATTTGTTTTGCTGCCATGGTTAAAAATCTCCTTTAAAACTAAGCTGCCTTCGTTTTCGAAACGCCGCCCTCGAGCACCGCGAGAACTTCGTCTTCGCGCATGATGAGGTATTCGGTGCCATCGAGCTTGATATCAGAGCCAGAGTACTTGCCGAACAGAATCTGATCGCCGGCCTTTACATCGAGCGGGATCAACTTTCCGTCGTCAGCGTGTTTGCCCTTGCCAACGGCAATGACCTCACCTTTCTGCGGCTTTTCCTTCGCCGAGTCGGGGACAAATAACGCACCGACTTTCGAATCGTCTTCTTCGAGCCGTTTAACCACAATGCGGTCATGCAGCGGTCGAATGTTCATGGATCAAACCTCCTTGGGTTATTAAAAGATGCTGGACTTGAGTGACATGGGACACGGTCGAATGTACCAGCCGGGTCCCAGGCACTATTATTAGCACACTCTGGCAGAGAGTGACAATAAATCATTGTAATTTGTTGATTACAAACCGATTAAAAATATTGACGTTCGCTCATCTACTGCACCGCGATCGTCGTCCACCCGGCGCTGCTGACGCCGCCGGCGGAGATTACGAGGGAGTTGTACGGGCTCGACGCGACTCCGGCCGGGATCACAACATTGATCTGCATCACGCTTTCGAGAAGTCCCGGAGCGTTGCCGAAATACGGGATGTTGGTCGCGGCAACTCCCCCGATGGTGACCGCCGGTGCGCCGGCCGGCGCCGGGTACGGTGCACTCGTGGTGGTGCGCCCGTCGGTTCCTGTGACGCCGCCGGCGAACGGGCCGGCATACGCGGCATAAATCACAACCGTATCGCCAACAGCGGCCGGGTTAGAAGCAGTGTTCAGCGTTCCGTCCTTATTGAGAACCACCGCGCCGTTGCCGCCGCTCGAATCGGCGCTCGCGATCGATATGCTCGCGGGAACCACCGGAACCGCCACCACCGGCGATTTAAGCCCGTTGTAGACGATCTGCACGTTGGTGGAAGATTTGCCGGCCAGCTCGAACGGAGCGACGCCGCTCAATTGTCCGTTCGTCACGTACAGCAGCGGCGAGGCGATGCCATCGAACAAAACCTGGGTGTTCGCGACCGTCGTGCTCAGCTTGCCCGAAGCATCCAGCGTTCCGGACGCCAGCGAGGAAGGGCCGAAATTGGTTCCGAAGATCGTGTAAATCTGTCCCGGCGCGATGGTTTCGGATTGATAGCTGAACGCGTCGAATACCGCGTTCAGCTCGAATACCGGATTGTTCGGCGGCAAAACCGTAACGGTAAACGGCACGCTCAACGGATTCGCGCCGCCCTGCCCAGCAAAATTGATGGTTTCCTGGTAAGTACCGGGAGTCGCATTGGTGGCATTGGGAAAGATCTGCGACAAAATCGGCGTGGTCTGGTAAGGAGTCAGCGCGAAGTTGGTCAGCCCTCCGGCGGTTGTGAACGTGATGGAGGTTTCCTGAACCGAAGCGCTGTCGCTCACAACGCTAACGAACAGCCCGTTGGCGTGCGTGCACGCATTGTTGGTCCAGAACGTGACGCCGAGGATGCACGGCCGCGAGTCGACTGTCGCGGTGAGCTTCGGCGTCGTCGATGCGCCTGTGTTGATGCTGAACACCACCGGCTGAATCAAAGATGCGGGCGGCTGGACCATCTGAACGCCTCCCGGGGGCGAGCCGAGACTTTGCACCACCGTGATATGCGCCGGCGACGCGACGCCGGACTGGTAGGCGAAGTAAACCGGGATGGCGAAGGTTCCCGTTGCTGTGATGCTGGCTGTTTGTGTCTCCCAGATTGCCGTCGCCGTTCCGTTGGTGACGGGAATCTGCGTTAGCCCAGTGGAACCGGCGGAAGTGCCTGACGATGTCAACAGAACAGTTCCCACTGCGTTCGTCACGCTGGTTTCGACGAATACGCTCACGCCGGCGGGAATATTGTTGAATACCGCTTGAAGCTCAGTACCGTAGTTCGCGTAAATGGGAGGAACGATCGGGGACGTGAAGCCGAGGTCGGTGTTGTAGAACTGCCCAACGACGTCCTGAAATCCCGTCGCGCGGACGCGCAGGCAATCGGGAAATAGCGTGCTGAAGTTCAATGTCGCCGAGGCAGCGGACGGCACGGAAGGACTGGAACCCAGAAGCCCGGTGTTCAGCGCATTATTCGCTGGCGCGCTCCCCGCGATGGCCTGGTATACGAAGCAATTCAGGTCGGCGCCAAGATTCAACTGGGAAGGCGTGATGGCGTAGGTGGTTGTCGCGACGGATTCGGGGGCGGCACCGACACGCATAGGCCTCTCGTTGTTAAAATCGGTGCTTAACCCAATGACCGGGGCGAGAAACAGCGGGAACGGATCCGTGGTGTTCCCATTTTCATCGCACGCCCGGATGTGGAAATTGACGGTGATTGTGTGCCCGTTGGGACTCGGATCCAACGGGAAACGGAAAGTCACGGAGTTTTCGCCTGCTCTTACCCCGAAGGTCGTGTTGGGAACGCTGCCGTCATTATAATTGACGCCTGCCCCCCCAACGCCGGTGACGGTTCCCGTTACAAACCCTTTCTGTGCGCTCTCCGGAGGCTGGTCTATGATCGCATTCGCGCCTGGATATTCATTGAGGTTGTGTGGCCCGTTGGCAATCGGAACATCCGCGGTGAATGTAATATCCACCACTGGAACGTTCTGCCCGGCAGGCGTCGGGGTCCCTCCCGTGCAGAACACTTGTACTTGAACAAACTCGTCGCAACCCTCCTTGTAGATCGTCGCCATTTGACCTTTTTTCAAAGTGCAATTGATTTGCCCTGAGACGGGCAGGCAGGAAATCAGGCAAAGAACGTAAAGGGCCTTCAATCTCATGTGGAGTTCTCCGTTGCTGAACTCTCGAGCGTTTTGAGGGATTATATCAAACAGACGAGACGACGATCTCGCGCTCCTCTTCGCCCACGGACCGCAGTCGTATCTCGATTCGCTCCGCCGGCATCAATTCCGGGAAGCGCTCGCCCCATTCGATCAGAACAACCGCTTCTTTATCGAAAATTTCCTCTAATCCAAGCGTTGCGACCTGTTCCGGTTTGTCCAATCGATACAAATCAATGTGATAAACGCGTCCCTCGCCGCACTCATGAATCAGAGTGAAAGTCGGACTAGCGACCTCTTCCGGCTCGGCCGCGCCGAGCCCGTGAATCAGTCCCTTGGCAAGGGTAGTTTTCCCCGCTCCCAAATTCCCAATGAGCAAAACACAAACTTTCTTCGGTAAAGTGCTGGCGATGGACCGCCCCAGCTCAACGGTCTCGTCCTCGGACGATGTGCGGAATATCCCGTCCTTCACAGTCGGGGTTCTGTTGAGGTTTTCTCTCATCTCCGCACGGAATCCCGACTGTCAACGAGGGGATGAATGCACTCACGGATCGCCTTCGGCAGATAATTCAGAAGCTCCGTCGCCAGCAGACACTTATCGGTCCATTCCTCCGCTCCCAGTTCGCCCGCGCGCCCGTGAAGCCACACGGCGGCTCGAACGGCGGTAGGAATATCATCCGGATGTTGCGCGACCATTCCGGATATCATGCCGGTCAGAATATCGCCCGTCCCACCCTTCGCCATCGACGGCGAGCCGGTCGGATTCACCCAAACATGCCCATCCGGCAGCGCAATCAGCGTCCCCTGGCCTTTCAGCACGAGACAAACATTTCGAGCCTGCGCAAACGCGCGAGCCGTCGCCAGCCGATCGGTAAACCTCCCTCCCACGAGCCGAGCCATCTCGCCCGGATGTGGCGTCAGGATGGTCTCCAAGCCTCGCCCGCGAAAATCGGTGCCCGCGATGGAGTTCAACCCATCCGCGTCGATGATTATTGGGATCTTCGCTTCGCTCATCAGGTTTTTCAGAAGCTCCGTGGCCGGCCCCAGCCCCGGTCCCACTGCAATCACCGTTTTTCTTTCGAGCGAAAAATGTTCCAGCGATTCCGTCATCAACTCTGGCACCAATTTCGACGCGTCCGCGCACGCGACGCTCACCAGTCCCGCTCCCGCGCGCAACGCCGCGAGCCCCGCCATTGCCGCCGCGCCCGATTTTCCCGGCGCTCCGCCGATGACGAGAACGTGCCCGTACATCCCTTTGTTCGAATTGCGCTTTCGCGGTTGGAACAGACCGGCAAAATCCTGCGCCTCGGACAAATGCAGGTGCGACTGCAAAAACTCCTGCGGAATCCCGATATCCGCAACAATCATTCGTCCGACGTTTTCCGCGTCCATGACCAGCTCGACCTTCGGCGCTGCGAATGTCACTGTGATATCGGCGCGCACTAACATGGCCGACGGAATATCCACCGCGACAATCTTCGCGTGAGGAAAATCCTCGTTTATCGAGCGGATCATCTCCGCATAGCGGCCCTTAAGTTCACCCCGGAATCCCGTGCCGAGCAACGCATCCACGACTATTGTCGCGTCGAAATCGACAGATCGCTCCCGGCGGTCGCGGCTCGGTTCCGACGCCGAACGCTCTACTGAGCCGCGACCAGAGGAAGCGATCTCCGCATCCTCCACCCGCACCACGCGTAACGCCGCAACCCGCCCCTCCAACAAACGCGCGACCACCAGCCCGTCGCCGCCATTATTTCCCTTGCCACAGAAAATCACCACGCGCTGCACGGCCAGCGGCGCAAACTCGCGCTCCAGAACCTCCACTACGCGCGTCCCGGCCCGCTCCATCAGAACCTTGCCCGGAGTCCCCGCCTCGATGGTGCGGCGGTCCGCTTCCCGCATCTGTTCCGCCGTCAAAACGTTTTTCATGCGATCGCCTCGTGAACGGACCGCTTCCGATGGTCGCGGTTCTGTTCGGCGCTATGGAACCGCGACCACCGGGAGCGGTCAACGCCGAATCGGCCCGCGTTGCCGCAAAAAGTACCGCTCATACAGGAGCCTCATTCAGAGCCGACTCCAGTTTTTGCAGCCCCTCCAATTGCCCCATCACAATCAAATGGTCGCCCACCGCGATGCGCGTATCGGACGGCGGATTGAACTGCATTTTACCGTCGGCTTTGCGGATGGCCAGCACAATCACCCCCAACTCGCTGCGGATCTGCATCGCGGCAATGGTCGAATCGACATACGCGCTCCGCGCCGAAACCTTCACCTGCTCGATATTCACCTTGACCTCCAGATTCTGCGTGGTGAAATCGATGAACTGCTGCACGTGAGGCTTCAACAGCGCCTGCGCCATCCGATGCCCCGTGCTGTTGTATGGCGCGAACACAAAATCCGCCCCCGCGCGCCGCAGTTTTTCTTCCGACGTCTGCTCCGCCACGCGCGCCGTAAGCCGGATTTTCGAATTCAGCGTCCGCGCCGAAAGAATCAGGAACAGATTATCGGCGTCCGAAGCCAGCGTGGCGATCAGCCCCTTGGCGCGGTCGATGCCCACCTCCCGCAGCACATCGTCGCGACTGGCGTCGGCCAGCACGGCCAGCATGCCCTCCTTGATCGCGCGCTCCACTTTTTCCTCGTTGTGGTCGACAATCACGAACTTCGCGCCTTGCATGCGCAACTCGTCCGCCGCGCCGCGTCCCACCCGGCCGAAGCCGCAGACGATGTAGTGGCCTTGCAGTTTTTCGATCATTTTCTTAACCCGCCGTTTTCCGAAAAATTGATTCAGCTCCAACTCGATGATGGTCTGCGTCATGGCGCCGACGGCCAGCAGCATCACCGTGACACCGAAAAAAATCAGGAACGAATTGAACACCCGTCCGAGATGGCTCAGCGGACGGATCTCGCCCGAACCGACGGTGGTCACCGTGGTCAGCGTCATGTAAAACGCATCGAACAGAGAGTAGTGTTCGATGAAATAGAATCCCGCCGTGCCCCCGGCAAGCGTCACCGCCAGGGCGATTGCAATACGAGCCAGCCGGCGCGGAAGATGATCCATCTGATCCATCTTACGTGGTGTCGCATCCGATAACACTTGACATGCACCGCTTGTGGGGCGGGCTATCAGCCGGCAGCCGCCCTCCGGGCGGCTTCTGTTTTGCAACGACGAAGGAGCCTGCTGGAAGCAGGCTGCCGGCTAAATAGCCCGCCCCACAAGACGGGGCTCCCTACCTATAATCCGGGAACCACGGAACGAAAGCCGACGTCGACTTCTGATACTTCCGGTACGCCGCGCCCTTGCTGCGCAGCGCCTGCTCCTCGGTCGCCGGAATGCCGGTCACTCGCAGCAGGAAATAGAGCATCAGGAGAGGCGACAAAAATCCCCAATATCCGTATTGTGCCGAGCTCGCGACCAGCGCGAACGATACCCAGATCAGCCACTCGAAGAAATAATTCGGATGGCGCGAGTAGCGCCACAACCCGACGTTACACACGCGACCTTTATTCTGCGGATTGCGCTTGAAGCGGGCCAGTTGCCAGTCCGCCGTCAGTTCCCCCAGAAACGCGACCGCAAATGTCCATGCGCCGGCAGTTTCCAGCTCCTCGATGTCTTTCAGGGGATCGTGTAAGGCGAGAAGAAACGGCAGCGACAACACGCCACAAAGTATCGCCTGAAACTCGAAGAACAGCAGGAATTTCAGGCCGGTGTTCGAGCCCCACTTGCGGCGCAGCTCGGCGTAGCGGCCCTCCTCCGGCTGTCCGTTGACGCGCGTGAACAGCAGA
>Ga0210394_10002494_pt1 | contig 25074 bp, 18 predicted proteins | sample IncBWC12MmetaG_FD_160121 | JGI IMG/M metagenome (GOLD analysis project Ga0210394, IMG submission 160121) | Forest soil microbial communities from Barre Woods Harvard Forest LTER site, Petersham, Massachusetts, United States - Inc-BW-C-12-M | ecosystem: Environmental > Terrestrial > Soil >... | reverse complement strand
GAGCTAGCGTCCGCCCTTCCAGTTCGCATTGATGCCGAAGGTGCGGGGGCGGTAGGTGTAGTCGTTCTCCTGCACCGTAGGCGCTCCCGACGGCTGGCCGAGCGCGTAGTTCGTCACCCGCGCCGAGTCAAAGAGGTTATCGACGAACAGTGATATCTGCCATTCTCCCAGGTACACGCCGGCGCGCACGGTAGTGAAGCTGGTCGACGACAAGGAGTAAGAGAAGGGATTGTAGGTCGCCGCATTACGGGGGTCCTGCAGATACGACAGCCACGGGTTGCGACTCTGATACGTCCAGTCCGCGCGAGCGAAGGCATCGTGCTGCGCGAGCCGGAAGCCGTATTCCGCACCCAACGCCACCGTGAACGGTGGATTGGTACCGGGCGCATAGTCGATCGCGGCCTGCCCGGAGATCGCATCGCCGTTGCTGGTCTTGCACGGGATCCCCGGCGGCGTTGTTGACGGGGTCGCATAGGGAGCGCAGTCCGATGGCGAGTTCTTGGTGAAACGCGCGCTGGTATAGCCGGTCGCAAAATCGAGGTGTAGCTGACCGAGCGCGAGCTCCGCCTGCAGGTCGCCGCCCCAGGCGGCCGCCTCGCCCAGGTTGTCGGTGAACTGCAGGCCGCAGGCGCCGGCTACGTAGATGTTCTGCTGAATGCCGTTCCACTTGATGTAGTAGACGCTGGTCGCGATGCGCAGGTTTTCGCCGATCGTATTCTTCGAGCCGATCTCGTAGTTCTGCGTCGAGTCGGATCTGTAAGTGAGCGGCGCGCCGTTGGGATAGCCGGCGGCTGTCAGATCCGCATCGCAATAGGCCGGCAGCGGGGCGTTGCCGCCGCCCACGCGGAAGCCCTTGGCATACGAGGCATAGAAGAGATCCTTCGGGTCGACCTGGAAAGCGGCCACGACTTTCGGCGTGCTGGGCGTCTCCTTCTCACTCGCACGGACCTGGGTGGGCATCGAGGGGATATAGCTGTAAGGCCCGAAGTTCTCCAGACCGTCAGCGTAATGCGTCAGCGAGAACTCGGCGCGAGCGATGCGCTCACCGACCGTCAGGCGGAACCAGTCAGTGAACGCGTAGCTCAGCTCTCCGTAGGCGGCGATCTGGCGATCGAAGGTCGTATTGTTGTTGTAGTAGATGTCACACGCCGGAATCGCCGAGTAGTTAACGCTGGTCGGACAGGAATAATCGGGCGTCGCTGAGGAAGTGACGAAGTCGGGTGGTCCGGGGCAGATCGCCGCATCTGGACAGTACAGGTTTATGGCGGCGTTTGTGGCCGGATTGGCTCCGGTGCCGGTGCCGTACAGGTACTGGTAGAGCGCGTTGATCTGCTTGTCGTTGAGCTCCTCGATACTACCCTCCTTCGCCAGCTGCCAGAAAACCCCGCTCGTCCAGTGCAGCTTCGCGGACTCATCGCTCGACTGCCAGCGCAGCTCGCCGCTGTAGTTTTCCTGCGAATTCGTCATGGTATTCGGCGTCTGGTAGTTGGCGAACTGTGGCGGCAGATGGATACCGCTGCCATCGATCAGCGGCACCGGACCGGGGCAGGTGTTGGTGGCCGCCGGTGTCGGGACGCAGGGAACGCCGAAGAAGGAGCCCGCAACCTGGTAGTAGCCGAGGTCGTAGACCGTGCCCTGGTAGGCGGTGATCTGATTGCGATGGAAGTAGGAGGCGTTGGCGATGATCGAGCTCTTGCCGAGATCCCACTCCAGTTTCAGCGCCGGCAGGTAGTACTGATCGTCGTTGGGAATGCGCTCGGGCGTCGCCGTGTTGAAGTTGCCGGCGCCGGCGTTGGAGTACGCCGGCCAGTAGGTCGAGTCATCGTGCTTCTGGAGGTTCTGGTACAGAATGCTCGGCGTGACGCTGACGGAGGCCGACGGCTGCCAGAGCGCCGCGAGCCGCCCGAGCAGCGTGCCCGAATGGTTGATGTTCTTCTCGACCACGTCACGCGTGGTCGGATCGACCCGGTCGATCCAGCCCCCGTCCCAGCGGTACCAGACGCTGGCGCGCACTCCGAACGTGCCGTCGACGATCGGCTGCCCGTGAGCCACCCCGAACTCATAGTTGGGCTGCCCATACTGGGTGTACGACACTTCGCTCCGCAGATAGGAGCTCTCAGTGCTGACACTCGGCTGCGTCAGGATATAGCGCACCGCGCCGCCTTCGGCGCCGGCGCCGAACAGCGTGCCCTGCGGCCCGCGCAGGATCTCCACGCGCTCGAGGTCGAAGGTCTTCGGCAGGGCATCATCGGGATTGAAGCCCACTGAACGCATCTGAATCGGCGTGTCATCAATATAGATGCCCGTCGTGCCGGCCCCGGCCGAGGAGGAGATTCCGCGGATGGAGATGGCATTGGTCGCGGAGTTGTCGATCGACACGCCGGGGGTGTAGCGCGCAATGTCGATGAAGTCCTTGATGCCCTTCTGATCCATGTCGGCCTGGGTGAGCGCCGTGACGCTGATCGGCACCTTGCTGAGCGACTCCTCGTGCCGGGTCGCCGTCACCACCACCTCCTGCAGCACCGCCGGCTCCGTGGCGGACTCCGTGGCGGCCGGCGCGGGCCCGGCGGTGGCGAGCGCCGCGGCAGCGTCGGCGCGTGCCAGCGGGTTATGGGCGAGCAGCACGGCGCCGGTGGCGAGCGGCAGGCCGATCATGGCGCGAATGTTGCGAGTCGAGTTCTTCATGTGCTTATCCTCCCCCGCCCGGTACGGGCTTCCCCCTGTCGCGCTCGTGCAGTTTAGATCTGCAGCACTACCGCTGCATCTGCGCTCCAGCTTACGAACACCTCATCACTCCAGTCGATGGCGGCCTCCGACGTGCGCCGCTCGTTCTGCGCAAAGACGGTGACCAGCTTGCCGCTGGTGGTCTTGATCTGGTATGTGGAGCGGTTCCCGAGATAGCCGAGCTCCCAAACGGTGCCGCGCAACTGATTGATCCGGGCACCATTCACGGGTTGCTTGGCGAGCCGCACCTTCTCGGGCCGCAGCGCCACCCAGACACGCTGGCCGACGCTGTAGCTCCCGGAGTCGTCGACCAGCAGCTCGGTGTCGATCTCCACGCAGCGCACGCTCACCAGGCCGTCGGTGCAGCCGCTCACCGTGCCCTCGAACAGGTTGGTGCTGCCGACGAAGTCCGCCACGAAACGGCTGCGCGGGAACTCGTAGATCTCCGCCGGCGTGCCGACCTGCACGACCTGCCCGCGGTCCATGACGGCGATACGGCTGGCGAGCGCCATGGCCTCGTCCTGGTCGTGGGTGACGACGATGAAGGTGATCCCGACCTTGTCCTGCAGGTCCATGAGCTCGAACTGTGTCTGCTCGCGCAGCTTCTTGTCGAGCGCCGACAGCGGCTCATCGAGCAGCAGCACCTTGGGACGGCGGATCAGCGCACGCGCCAGCGCCACGCGCTGGCGCTGGCCGCCCGAGAGCTGGTGCGGCTTGCGTGAGCTGAGCGCGCCGAGCTGCACCATGTCGAGCGCTTCCTGCACGCGCCGGCGCCGCGTGGCCTCGTCCAGCGGCAGCCGCCGCAGCCCGTAGCCGACGTTCTTCTCCACCGTCATGTGCGGGAACAGCGCGTAGGACTGGAACATCATGTTCACCGGGCGCTGGTGCGGCGCCACGGTGCTCATGTCCACCCCGTCGATGCTGATGCGGCCGCTGCTCGGCTGGGCGAACCCGGCCAGCATCCGCAGCAGCGTGGTCTTGCCGCAGCCCGAGGCGCCCACCAGCGCGAACATCTCCCCCTTGTAGATGCTCAGGGTGACGTTGTCGACGGCGGTGGTCGCGCCGAAGGTCTTGCTGACCGCGTCGATCAGCACCTGCGGCGTCGCCTGCGGATCGAGCCACGGGCGGGCGGTGGGCTGCTTGGACGGGTTGGCGGTCACGGCCGCTCCTTCAGAAGTCCGCCGGCGGCGTCGCGCGTCGCCGCGCCGGTGCGAAGAATGGCCGCTCGACCACCCGCGCGCGCACCATGCGCCGCTGCCACACCAGCTCGCGATTGAGGTAGATCTCGGCCCAGACGGTGGAGCCGGTGGCGATGTGAGGGGCGTGCACCATGGCGAGCGCCAGGTTGCGCTTGCAGGTGGGCGACCAGGTCGCCGAGGTCACGCTGCCCACCTCTCTTCTCCCGGAAGGATCGCGATACAACAGCGCGTTGTGCGCCGGCTTGGTGCCCTCGACGTCCAGTCCCACCAGCTGCCGTTGCGGGCCGCGTGCCTGCTCGGCGAGCAGCGCGCGGCGGCCGGTGAAGTGTCCCTTGTTGAAATCCACCAGCCAGGCAAGTCCGAGCTCGAGCGGCGAGCGCTCGGTGCCGAGGTACAGGGTGTGTTCCGCGGAGACGAAGTCGAGGTTCGGCAGCACGAAACCCGCCTCGATGCGCGCCATGTTGAGCGCGCGCGAGCCGATCGGTCGCACCGCGCGGCTGCTGCCTACCGCCAGCAGCGCGTCCCAGACCGCTTCGGCGTCCGTGGGCTGCATCCACAGCTCGTAGCCCAGGTCCCCGGTGAACCCGGTGCGCGACACCATCATGGCGATGCGTCCGGCGCCGCCGCTGCGCGCCATGGAGAGCCCGGCGTGCTCGAAGGGCTTCAGGCGCTCGACCCCGGCAAGTCCCACCGCCTTGAGCAGCTTGGCTGACGTCGGTCCCTGCACCGCGAGCGCCGCCACCTCCTCGGTCACCTCGCGGAGCTCGACGTCAAAGCCGATGGCGGAGGCGCGGAACCAGTCGAGCTGCCGCTCGGCCGTGCAGAGGCGATATTCATCGGGGGCGAGGCAGAACACCGTGCCATCATCGATCAGCTGACCCTCATCGTTGCACCAGACGGTGTAGGCCACCTTCCCCGGGGCAAGCTTGCGGATGTCGCGCGTCACCAGGCGATTGAGGAAGCGCAACGCGTCCGGGCCCGCGATGCGGTACTTGACCATCGGCGTCAGGTCGTAGAGCGAGCTCGCGTTGCGGATCGCGAAGTACTCCTGCTCCACGCTGGTGAAGACATCGACTGTGGTATAGCCGGCCCACGGCACGAAGCTATCGAGCTGGCTCAGCGCCCGCCCCCGCTCGTGAAACGGCGTCTTCAGCAGCGGCTGGCGATAGTGCGGTTCGGTTTCCGTCAGCATGGGCTTAAGCGGCCTCACGCATCAGCTGCCGCGCCGCGTTGCGGCCGGCGAGACCCATCACGCCGCCGCCGGGGTGGCAGCCGGCGCCGCACAGAAACAGCCCGGGCACGGGCGTGTGGTACTGGGCGGCACCCGGCACCGGCCGCACCATCAGGAACTGGTCGAGCGCGAGCTCCGCGTGATGCCAGTGACCGCCGCTGATGCGGAACTCGCGCTCGATATCCGGCGGCGCCAGCAGCTCGCTCGCGCTGATGCAATCGCGCAGCTGCGGCGCGTAGGCCGCCAGAGTATCGATGATGCGCGCTGTGAAGGCCGCTCGCCCGCCATCCCAGCCACCCGCGAGCGCGTACGGGGCGTACTGCACGATCACTGACATGACGTGCTTGCCGGGCGGCGCAAGCGTCGCATCCGCCAGCGAGGGGATCGTGACCTCGAGCATCGGTTGGCTGGAGAACTCCTCGTACTTGGCATGGTTGTAGGCGCGCTCGATGTAGTCCGCCGACGGCGCGACCAGGAGGCGTGCGCGCAGCCCCTCGGCGCTGAGCCCGGGGAACGGCGGCAGCCGCTCGAGCGCCAGGTGCAGTTTCGCCGTCAGCCCGCGCGAGCGCACCTGGGCCACGCGCCGCGCGAAGCCCGCATCGAGGTGCTCGGCCCCCAGGAGCTTGAGAAACGTGCTCTTCGGATCGGCGCTCGACACCACGGTCGTCGCGGTGATCTCCTCCCCGGACGCCAGCACCACGCCCACCACGCGATCCTCGCGCACCAGGATGCGCTCCACCGGCGCGCCGGTGCGGATCTGGGCACCGGCGGCGCGCGCGGCCTGCGCCAGCGCCTCCGCCACGGCACCGAGGCCGCCGGCAGGCTGTGCCAGGGCGTCGGCGCCCCGGGATGCCGCGCAGCGATACAGCAGTGACGCCACCGTGCCCGGAGAGCGCGGACCGTAGTTGGTGCCGAGCACGGCATCCAACGCCAGCGCACCTTTCAGCAGCGGCAGGCTGAAGCGATCCTCGAGCAGGTCGTACACGCACATCCCGCCGATGCGCAGCAGCTCGCGCATGTCGCGCCGCCCGAGGCGCCGGATGCGCCAGCCGAGGCCGAGGAGCGCGTACGCGTCGCGCCAGGCATCCGTGCCGAGCCGCGGCGGCGTCTCGGCGAGTAGCGGATGCAGCGCGCGTGCGAAGCGCTTCAGCAGCGCCTGCCAGTCCGCCAGCGCGACCGCCTCGCTGGCCGAGTGCTCGGCCAGCGACGCCAGGTTCCCTGCTCCGAAGCTCAGGTGACGCGTGTCCTCGGCGAGCGCCACCGTCGGCAGATTGCGGGCGGCGAGCCTCAAGCCGTGTGCTTCCAGGGCGAGATCCTGCATCAGCGCCGGGGGCATCAGGTGCAGCAGGTGCGCGCAGGCGGAAACGCTGAACCCGGGCGCAAACTCACGCGTGACGGCCGCCCCCCCCAGGCGCTCAGCGGCCTCGAGCACCAGCACGCGGCGTCCGCCACGCGCCAGGTACGCCGCGCACACCAGGCCGTTGTGACCGCCGCCGACCACGACGCTGTCGTACTGCACAGCGGCGACGCCGTTCACTGCAGCCGCCTCAGGTCGCGCAGGATGGCGTTCGCCGAGTTGGCGCCCGGCGCGCCCATGACCCCGCCGCCGGGGTGCGTGCTCGAGCCGCACATGTACAGCCCGCGTACCGGCGCGCGGTATTGCGCATAGCCGGGCACGGGGCGGTTGAACAGCAGCTGATCGAACGTGAGCTCGCCCTGGAAGATGTTGCCCTCGGTGAGGCCCACCTCGTTCTCGATATCGCGCGGCGTACGGATTTCCGCATGCAGAATCAGGTCCTTGAAGTCCGGGCTGTGACGCGCAATGGCATCGATCACGGTATCGCCGAACGCCTGGCGCTTTTCCGCGCTCCACTCCCCGTCGGCGAGCCGGTACGGGCAGTACTGCACGAACACCGACATGTAGTGCTTGCCGTCGGGAGCCATGGTCGGGTCGATCTGCGTGGGGATCAGCATGTCGACGTAGGGGGCGCGCGACCAGCGCCCCTCCTTCCAGTCATCGTAGGCGCGCTCGACCATGTCGAGCGTGTCGGTGATGTGCATGTCGCCGCGCGTTGCCGGGGAACCCTGCGGGATCGCGGGGAAATGCGGCAGTGCGTCGAGGGCGATGTTGAGTTTTCCCGAGGAGCCGCGGATCTTGAACTTGCGCACCTGGTCGAGGAACTCCGGCGGCAGGTGCGCGGGCGCGACGGTCTGCAGGAACGTGCGCTTCACGTCGAGATTGGAGACCACGATCCTGGCCGCGATCTCCTCCCCGCCCGTCAGCACGACCCCGGTGGCGCGCCCGTTGCGCACCCGGATCTGCTCGACCGGCGCGCCGGTGCGCACCGCGCCGCCGCTCGCCTGCAGCGAGGCCGCGAGCGCCTGGGTGATGGCGCCCATGCCGCCGCGGGCAAATCCCCAGGCGCCGACGGCGCCGTCGATGCTGCCCATGTAGTGGTGCAGCAACACGTAGGCGGACCCGGGCGAGCGCGGCCCGAGCGCGGTGCCGATGATCGAGCTGCCGCACAGGTGCGCCTTGACGATCTCGCTCTCGAAGTACTCCGCGAGCATGTCGGCGCAGCTCATGGTGAAGAAGCGCAGCGTGTCGTACATGCGCGCCTCGCCGAGCTCGTGGAAGTGCCTGCCGAGGAACAGCAGCTCCTTGAGGTCGCGCGGCCTGAACGAAGTCGGGTCCGGCGGCTCGCGCAGCAGCAGCGGCTTGATGAAGCGGCAATGCCTGAGCATGTCGCGCACGTAGCGATCGTAGCCTTCGGCATCGTGGCGCGAATGACGCGCGATCTCGCGGCGCATGGCGTCGTGATTGTCGTACACCGCCAGGTGCCCGCCGTCGCGCATCATGGTGCAGCCGCCCTCGTAGGGGATGATCTGCAGTCCATGGGCGGGCAGCTCGAGCGCGCGGATGATCTCGGTGCGCAGCAGGCTGCACACGTAGGAGCAGTTCGAGTAGGTGAAGCCGTCGTACAGGCTGCGGCTCACCGCCGCGCCGCCGACGAACGCGTTGCGCTCGAGCACCAGCACCTTCAGCCCCGCGCGCGCCAGGTAACAGGCGTTCACCAGCCCGTTGTGCCCCGCTCCGACGACGATCGCGTCGTAGCGGTTGCTGGCGCTCGTGTTCATGCCAGCGGTGCGCTCCTCAAGGGGCGCTTGAGGCGGGTACGCGGCGCGTCGTGCCGAGGGAATCGAGCGTGCGATCGACCGCCAGCTCGAACGCCCGCAGCGTGTCCTGCAGGCACGAGTCGTCGTGCGCCGCGGACATGAACCACGGCTCGCGCGAATCCGGCTCGCACAGGATGCACTCGTCGTGCAGCACCTTCGCCACGGCATCGTAGAATGTGTAGTCGCTGCCCTTCCAGTCGCGGTAGGTGCGCGGCGGGTCGTGCGCGAAGTACAGCCCGCTCATCGAGGGGTGGCCGACGAAGCTGTGGGCGATGCCGCGCGCCTTGAGGATGGCGCTCTTGCCGCTGCGCAGCCGCGTGCCGTAGGCGGCGACGCGCTCGAGCGCGTCCGTCCCGGCGAGGATCTCCAGGGTCTTCTCCGCCGCCGCGAGCGACACCGGATGCGCGGTGTAGGTGCCGCCATGCGCCACGCCCTTGCCGAGCTTGCGCATGATGTCCTCGCGCCCGGCGAGCACCGAGATCGGGTAGCCGTTGGCGATCGCCTTGGCGAAGGTGCACAGGTCGGCGCGCACGCCGTAGAGCTCCTGCACGCCGCCGCGCGCGACACGAAAACCAGTCTTCACCTCGTCGATGATCATCACCACGCCGTAGCGGTCGCACAGCTCGCGCGCCGCGCGTACGTAGGCCGGGTCGGCGGCGATCCCTAAGCAGTTGCCCATGATCGGCTCGATCAGCAGGCAGGCAATGCCGTTGCCGTGACGGCGGAACACGTCCTCGAGCTGATTGGCGTCGTTCGCCTGCACGAAGTGCGCGAAACTGCGCGTGGCGAGCGGCACGCCCTCGCTGTAGGGCACCACCACCGGGTCGCCCACCTGCGACCACTTCTCCATGGGCGTGTACCACATGGCCGCATCGAACAGCCCGTGGTAGCTGCCCTCGAGGATGACGTAGTTGTCGCGTTTGGTGTAGGCGCGCGCCAGGCGCAGCGCCGCCATCACCGCCTCGGTGCCGGAGTTGGAGAAGCGCACCAGCTCCGCCGCCGGCACCATCTGCGCGATGCGCTCGGCGACGCGGTATTCGCGCTCGGTCGACAGCGCGAACACCCCCCCGACCTCCATGCCCTCGCGCGCCGCCGCATCCACCCGCGCATCCGCGTAGCCGAGGATCGCCGGCCCGTAGCCCATGCGGTAGTCGACGTAGACGTTGCCGTCGAGGTCGGTGACGCGCGCGCCGCGCCCCTCCTTCACGTAGATCGTGCGCTCCTCGCCCCAGAAGCGGAAATTCGAGGCGACCCCCAGGGGTAGCCGCGCGAGCGCGCGGCGGAAGTGCTCGTGGTTGCGGGTCATGGTTCTGGACATGACGGCCTCCCCCCGGCCTGGAGCATAAAAAATCGCTTTAGATCCGCTACGATACCATCAGGCGTTACTAGCGTCTATATGACCATATAATTTCTGTCACCAGCGCTATACGATCGTATACCAAAGCCCCGAGGGCTGCCGAAGCGCTCAGCTCCCAGCTACCTCCACCGCCCGCAGCAGCGCCCCGATCGTGGCGCGAAACTGCGCCAGCAGCGGAGCGAGCGGGCCGCTGTCGGCGGGCTCCTCAACGGCGGCGGCGATGCCCGCCTGCGTCGATTCCGCCAGCTCGATCTGCTGCCGGAGCCACGCCCCCACACGGCGCTGCCACGCGGCGCGCGCCGCGCGGCCCGCATCCCGGCCGGTGTGGCGGGCGCTGAAATCGAAGCGGCGGATGCGGCTGTGGCCGGGCCCGATGGGTGTGACCTGCAGCACCAGCGCCCCCTGGTCCCGCAGTTCGAGCAGCAGGTTCGGTGCCACAAACTGCTGCTGCGGCTGCAGGCTCTCGAGCCATTGCTCGACCACGATCTTCCAGTCGGCGGCGAGGTCGAGGTCGGCGACACTGCGCGGCACGAGCGTCGCGAGCGCCTCCCACGGCGTCCCCGGCACGTCGGCCTGCGGGTAGCCGCCCGCGCGTACGAAGATCAGCGGGCCGCGACGCAGCATCTCGAGCGGCACCAGATCCCCGGGGGTGGCGCCGGCGACCAGCCGACCGTCGAACCGGTAGGTGAGCGAGTGCGAAGTGCAGTGGATGGCGCTGCGCAGGTGTCCCTTGCGCAGCGTGAGCAGCGCGTGGGGCCGGCGCCGGCAGGTATTGCGGAACACGAGGACGCGCCCGCGTTCGCCGCGCACCACCATGGCGCGCTCACCGGCCAGGTCGCCGGTGAGAAAATCGCCCGCCGCGCGCAGCTCCGCCTCGTGCCCGAGCAGCTGCCACGCCGGCCGCAGCAGCCGCTCGCGCTCGGCGGCGAGCAGCCGCGCGTCCGCGTAGGCGCTCGGCGGCAGCCGCGCCGCCGCGGCCGTCGTGCCAGCCGGGCGCGGATGCGCATCCGCGGGTGGGTCGGTGAATTCGCCCGGAAATACCGAGCGCAGGTAGTTGAGCGAGCGGCGCACAGCGACGGCGCGGTCGATGTTCGCCTCGCTCTGGAACGCGAAGCCCTGCCACAACACCTCGAGCACGCCGAGCAGCCCGAGCGCCACGCCGTCCGCGTCGAGGTGCGCGGCGCCGCGCGCGGCGATCAGCCGCGCGATCAGCTCGCGCACCAGCGCCGCAAACGCATCGTCCTTCTTGCCGCAGATGTCCAGGTACTCCTGGCGCGAGCTCGCCTCGCCCCAGAAGGAGTACCAGACCGAGACCTTGCGCGGGCTGGCGATGTCCGCATCGAGGTACAGCTCCACCAGCAGCCGCAGCGCCTGCACCGGGGAGTCCTTGAGGCGCGCCACCGGCGCCAGCACCCGCTCCTCGAACTCCGCCGCCAGGTGCGCGAGCGATGCGACCAGCATCGCCGCCTTGGAATCGAAGTAGAAGCGCACGATCCCCGGCGAGAGGTCGGCGAGCGCCACCACCTTCTCCACCGTGGTGCGCGAGGGGCCGTAGATGTGCAGCGCCGAGATACAGGCGTCGATCAGGCGCTGGCGCTGGCGCTGGCGGCTGCGCGAGCCGCCGGCGGCTGCCGCCACGGCGACCGCGCCGCCCGTGGTGCGCTGCTCCGGCGTTTCATTCATCGCACACTGCTTCCCTTCGGCCGCCAGCCAGGCGTTGACCTGCGCTGTACTGGCGGCAAGTTTATCCCGCACAATAGTCCGCGAGCACCAGTGATGCGCCCATCATGAAGACAACCTGGCGTCCGGGCCGCTGGCTCATCATCCTGCCGCCGCTGCTCTTCCTGGTTATCTTCTTTCTCATCCCGTTCGCCTTCGCCTTCAAGATCAGCTTCGCGGAAAGTGCACCGCGCGTACCGCCGTTCACCGACATCATCTCCTTCACCTCCGACCACCACCTGCGCCTGGCGCTGACCCTCGGTAACTACCGCTACCTGCTGACCGACGAAGTGTACGGGGTGGCTTACCTGTATTCGCTGCGCACCGCCTTTTTCTCGACGCTCATCTGCCTGCTGCTCGGCTACCCGATGGCGTACGCCATCGCGCGCGCGCCCAAGTCCGCGCAGGGCCTGTTGCTGCTGGTGATCATGCTGCCGTTCTGGACCAGCTTCCTGCTGCGGGTGTATGCGCTCGAGGGCATCATCCGCGATACAGGTTTTCTCAACACGCTGCTGCTGCACCTCGGACTGATCAGTCATCCGCTGCGCATCATGCGCACCAGCCTCGCGGTGTATCTGGGCATCATCTATTCGTACCTGCCCTTCATGGTGCTGCCGCTGTTCGCCACGCTCGAGAAGCTCGACCCGACGCTGCTCGAGGCGGCCGGCGACCTCGGCAGCAAGCCGTGGCGCGCGTTCCTCGAGGTCACCCTGCCGCTGTCGCTGCCGGGAGTGATCGCCGGCTCCATGCTGGTGTTCATACCGGCGGTCGGGGAGTTCGTGATCCCCTCACTCCTCGGCGGACCCAATCAGCTCATGATCGGCCGCGTGCTGTGGGACGAGTTCTTCGGCAATCACGACTGGCCGGTGGCCTCCGCGGTCGCCATCGCCTTCCTGCTGCTGCTCGTCGGCCCGATCGCGATCTACCAGTACTACAACGTGCGCCAGCTCGAGGCATGAGCGCGCGCGACGAACGCGGCCTCTCGGCGCTGCTGCTGTCGGCCCTGTTCTTCGGCATCGCCGTGCTCTACCTGCCGATCCTGGTGCTGATCGGCTATTCCTTCAACGCCTCGCCGCTGGTCAACGTCTGGGGCGGCTTCTCCACTACCTGGTATACGCAGCTGCTGCACAACCGCCAGCTGCTCGAGGCGGCGCTGCTGTCGCTGCAGGTGGCAGTGAGCGCCTCGAGCGGCGCGGTGCTGCTCGGCACGCTCGCGGCGATCGCGCTGGTGCGCTTTGCACGCTTTCCGGGGCGGCTGCTGCTCACCGGCATGGTGAATGCCCCGCTGGTCATGCCGGAGATCATCACCGGCATCACGCAGCTGCTGCTGTTCGTCTCGATGATGCAGCTGTTCTCCTGGCCGCACCGCGGTTTCATCACCATCGTGCTGTCGCACGTCACCTTCTGCGCCGCCTACGTGACCATCACCGTGCAGTCGCGGCTGCAGACCGCCGATCGCGCGCTGGAAGAGGCCGCCATGGATCTCGGTGCGAGCCCGGCGCGCGCCTTCGTCGACACCACGCTGCCGATCATCGCGCCGGCGATCGTCTCGAGCTGGCTGCTGTGCTTCACGCTGTCGCTCGATGACCTGGTGATCTCCAGCTTCGTCGCCGGCCCCGGCGCCAGCACGCTGCCGATGGTGATCTACTCGAAGGTCAAGCTCGGTGTGAGCCCCGACGTCAACGCGCTGGCGAGCCTCATCGTGTGTGCGGTGGGCGCCTGCATCCTCGTGGCCGGCTGGCTGATGGCGCGCAGCGATCGGCGCCGCGCGCTGGAAATGCAGCTCGCCGCCCGCGTCTGAGGCGCCCCACGCGCCGTCACAGGTCGGCCCGCGCGCCCTCACAGGTCGGTCTTGATGCGCGTCCAGGTGCGCGTGCGCAGCCGCTCGAGCGTCGGTCCGGCTTCGGCCGACTCGTACAGCCGCGCCTCGACCTGCGGCGGCGGGTAGATGGCCGGGTCGTTGAGGATCTGCGGGTCGACGTAGGCGTTGGCCGCCAGGTTGTCGTTGCCGTAGTGGATATAGTTGGTGATCTGCGCGATCACGCGCGGCTCGAGGATGTAGTTGAGAAACTCATGGGCGGCGCGCGGATGCGGCGCGTCGGCGGGAATCAGCAGCGCGTCGTATGAGGCGTTGGCGCCTTCCCGGGGCACGGTGAAGGCGAGGTGCACGTCGACGCCGGCCGCCCGGGCGCGCGCCCGCGAGGTGGCGTAATCGCCCGACCACGACATGGAGATGCAGAATTCGCCAGTGGCGAGGCCGTTCATGTACTCGGTCGAGTCGAACGCCTTGATGTAGGGGCGCACCGCGAGCAGCAGCTTCTCGGCCTGCGCATAGTCCGCAGGCCGGGTGGAATTCGGGTCGAGGTGCAGGTAGTTGAGCGCGAGCTGCAGCACGTCCTCCGGCTGATCGAGGAACGTCACGCCGCAATCGGCGAAGCGGCGGATGATGTCGGGCTTGAATATCAGGTCGAGGCTGTCGACCGGCGCATCGGCCATGCGCGCGCGGATCATGTCGACGTTGTAGGCGAAACCGTTGACGTGTCGCAGGTACGGCATGGCGTAGCGGTTGCCCGGATCCGCGCCGGCCTCCACGGCGAGCGCGTGCGGATCGAGATTCTTCCAGTTCGGCAGCAGCGCCTTGTCGAGCGGGCGGTAGATGCCGGCCTTGATCTGCCGGCTGAAATAATCGGTCGAGGTGCTGACCACGTCGTAACCGGAGTCGCCGGCCATCATCTTGGCCTCGAGCGTCTCGTCCGCATCGTAGGTGTCGTAGATCACCTTGATGCCGCTGGCCGCCTCGAAGTTCGCCACCGTGTCCTTGCCGATGTAATCGGCCCAGTTGTACACGTGCAGCTCGCGTTTGCCGCTGCCGCCGCAGGCGCCGGCCAGCAGCGCCGCGGCCACCACCACGGCGGCGCTGGCTGCCCGTCTGGCCGGCGCGGCGCGCACTGCGCAGCCCACCGCGCCTACAGCTTCACCATCACGTGGCGCACCACCGTGTAGTCCTCGAGCGCATAGACCGACAGGTCCTTGCCGTAGCCGGAGCGCTTGAAGCCGCCGTGCGGCATCTCGCTCACCGTGGCGAAGTGGGTGTTGATCCAGGTGGCGCCGTACTGCAACTGCGCCGCCACTTGCATGGCGCGCCCGACGTCCTGCGTCCACACCGAGGAGGCGAGCCCGTACTCCGAATCGTTCGCCCAGCGGATGGCCTCCGCGGTATCGGTGAACGGCGTGATCGATACCACCGGCCCGAACACCTCGCGCTGCACGATCTCGTCGTCCTGGCGCGCGCCGGCGACCACCGTCGGCTCGTAGAAGAAGCCGCTGCCGGCCCGCGCCCGGCCGCCGGTGGTGAGCGTCACGTGGGGACTGGCGGCGGCGCGCGCCACCATGGCGGCCACCCGCTCGCGCTGCGCCGCCGAGATGAGTGGTCCCATCTCGACACCGGCCTCCTGCTGGGAGCCGACGCGGATGCTCTCCACCGCGCTCGTCAGGTCGGCCACCAGGCGCTCGTAGACGCGCTTGCCCGCATACATGCGGCAGGCCGCGGTGCAGTCCTGCCCGGCGTTGTAGTAGCCGAAGGTGCGCACGCCGGCGACCACCGCCTCGAGGTCCGCATCATCGAAGACGATGACCGGCGCCTTGCCACCGAGCTCGAGGTGGGTGCGCTTGAGGTTGCCGGCCGCGGCCGCCAGCACCTTCTGCCCGGTCGCCACCGAGCCGGTCAGCGACACCATGCGCACGCGTGCGTGGTTGATGATCGCGCTGCCCACCGGCTCGCCGCGCCCGCACACGACGTTGAGCACGCCCGCCGGCAGGATCTCGGCGAGCGCCGCCGCCAGCTTCAGCAGCGTAAGCGGGGTGAGCTCGGAGGGCTTGAGCACCAGGGTGTTGCCGGCCGCGATCGCCGGCGCGATCTTCCACGCCGCCATCATCAGCGGGTAGTTCCACGGCGCGATCGAGCCGACCACGCCCACCGGGTCGCGGCGGATCAGGCTGGTGTGGCCGGGGAGGTATTCGCCCGCGGCCAGCCCCTGCGGGCTGCGGCACACGCCGGCGAAGAACCGGAACACGTCCGCAATGGCCGGCAGCTCGTCGCCGCGCATCGCGGCGAGCGGCTTGCCGGTGTTGCGCGACTCGAGCGCCGCGTAGCCGTCGGCCTCCGCCTCGATGTGCGCCGCGATGCGCAGCAGCAGCGCGGCGCGATCCTTGGGCGCGGTGCGTGCCCAGCCGTCGAAGGCACGCTCGGCCGCGGTCACCGCCGCATCGACCTGTGCGACGGACGCCGCCGGCACCGCCGCGAGCCGCGCGCCGCTGGCCGCGTCCAGCACGTCTTCCGCGTCCGCCTCGCCCGCGACCAGACGGCCGCCGATCAACAACTGCGTCTGCATGGTGCCTCTCCCGAAAGCGCGCCGCGGCCAGGCGGCAGGGCGCGAAGCTTGCCGCGCACTGCCGCCACCTTATATTATTATAGCCATAATATTACGGGCCGCACCTTGGTCCGCAGCGGGAGGGCCGATGAACTCCGACGTCATCATCACCTGCGCCATCACCGGCGACGACACCAAGGTCACCAAGAGTCCCCACTGCCCCATCACCCCGGAGCAGATCGCGAACTCGGCCGTCGAGGCGGCGCGCGCCGGGGCGGCCATCGTGCACATCCACGTGCGCGACCCCGAGACCGGCGCGTTCAGCATGGCCACGCGACACTACCGCGAGGTCGTCAAGCGCATCCGCGACAGCCAGGTCGACGTGCTGGTGAACCTCACCTGCGGCATGGGCGGGTACATCTGCGTCGGCAAGCAGGGGCTCGAGGACACCCCCGCCGCCGGCACCGACTTCGTCAGCCAGGAAGAGCGCATGCGCCACGTGATCGAGCTGTGCGCGGAAGGGTCGTACCGCCCGGACATCGCCACGCTCGATTGCGGCACGCTAAATTTCGGCGATGGCAACCGCGCCTATATCTCCACCCCGGACTACTGCCGCCAGGGGGCCGGCATCCTGCGCGACCTCGGCGTCAAAGTGGAGCTGGAGGTGTTCGATACCGGCAACCTGTGGTTCGTGAAGCAGCTGGTCAAGGAGGGCCTGATCCCGGCGCCTGCCATGATTCAGCTGTGTACCGGTATCGCCTACGGCGTGCCCGCGGACACCGCTCACCTGCTCGCCATGGTGAACAGCCTGCCCGCCGATTGCCTGTGGAGCTCGTTCGCGGTGAGCCGCATGCAGATGCCGTGGGTGGCGCAATCGATCCTGCTCGGCGGTAACGTGCGCGTCGGGCTCGAGGACAACCTCTACCTGTCGCGCGGGGTGTACGCGAGCAACGCGCAGCTGGTGGAGAAGGCGCGCACCATCATCGAAGCCATGGGCGCCCGCATTGTCTCGCCCGCGCAGGCACGCGAGCGGCTGCGGCTGCACTGAACGTGGCGGGCATTCCGCTCTACGCCACCGCGGTCCTGCCGGAGTGGATCGACTACAACGGCCATCTGCGCGATGCCTACTATGCGCTGATCGTGAGCCTCGCAACCGATGCGCTCATGGACCGCATCGGCCTCGACGCCGAGTACCGCGGACGCACCCACTGCACGCTGTACACCGTCGAGCTGCACATCCACTACCTGCACGAGGTGCGCCAGTCCGACCAGCTGAGCGTCCTGGTGCGCATCGTCGCGGCCGACCACAAGCGCATCCATGCCGCCTTCGAGATCCTGCGCGCCGGGCACGAGCCACCCGCGGCCGCCGTCGAAGTGATGCTGCTGCACGTGTGTCAGCAGGACGACGGCGCGCGCACCGCGCCGTTTCCGCCGGCGGTAACGGCGGCGCTCACCGCACTGCAGACCGCGAGCGCCGGCATGCCCGCGGCGGGCCCCGGATCGCGGCGCCTGGAGCTGCGCGGGCACGGCCGCTCCGCATGAGCGCTGCGCGCCCATGAGCGCGCCGCACCTGCAGCGGCTGCTGGCGCCGCGCAGCGTGGCGCTGATCGGCGGCGCCTGGGCGGACGCCGCCCAGGCGGCGAGCCGGGTGATCGGTTTCCAGGGCGAAGTGTGGCGGATCCACCCGACGCGCGCTTCCTCCGCGGCACAGCGCTACTTCCGCTCGGTGGATGAGCTGCCGGCCGCGCCGGACGCGGCGTTCATCGCCGCCCCCAACCGCGAGGTGCCGGCGATCGCCGCGGCGCTCGCGCGGCGCGGCGCCGGCGGCTTCGTGTGCTTCGCCGCAGGGTTTTCCGAGACCGCGAGCGACGAAGGCCAGCGTCTGACGCAGCAGCTGCTCGAGAGCGCCGGCGAGCTGCCGTTCCTCGGACCCAACTGCTACGGCTTCGTCAATTTCTTCGATGCGGCGGCGCTGTGGCCCGACCAGGTCGTCGGCCGGCGCCGCGAGCGCGGCGTGGCGCTCATCTGCCAGAGCGGCACCATCGCACTCGACCTGCTGTTCAACGACCGCTCGCTGCCGGTCGGCTGTGCGCTCACCGTGGGCAACCAGACTCGCCTCGCCGCCGAGGACCTCATCGAGCTGTTGTGCGCCGATGAGCGCGTCAGCGCCTTCGGGCTGTACCTCGAGGGCGTCAAGGACACGGCACGCTTCGCGCACGCCGTGGCGCAGGCGCGCGCTGCCGGCAAGCCCATCGCGCTCATCAAGGCGGGGCGCACCGCGGCGGCGAGCCGCACGGTGCACACGCACACCGGGGCGCTGGCCGGCGCCGATGCCGCGTTCGACGCCTTCTGCCGGCAGGCCGGTATCGCGCGCTGCGAATCGCTCGCCACCTTGTGCGAAACGCTGAAGATCTTCCACGCCGGCGGCCCGCTGCCCGGCCGGCGGGTGCTCATCATGGGTGCCTCCGGCGGCGACATGGCGATGAGCGCCGATGCCGCGCGTCACCTGGGGCTGGAGTTCGCGCCGATCCCTGCCGAGCCCGCCGCGCGGCTGCGCGCGCTGCTCTCGGAGCGGGTGCAGGTGGCGAACCCGTTCGACTTCCACACTCACGTGTGGTTCGACTATCCGCGCCAGCGCGCGATGTTCGAGGTGGCGCTGCGCGCCGGCTTCGACGCCGTCGGCTTCCTGGTGGACTGCCCGCCGCCGGGCTGCGCCGATGACTCCACCTACGTGCGCGTCATCGAGGAATTCGCTGCCGCTCTGCCCGGTGCGGCGAGCCGTGCGGCGGTCGTCTCCTCCCTGCCCGAGTCGCTCTCGCCGGCGACGCGCGAGAAGTGTCTCGCGGCGGGCATCGTGCCGCTGCAGGGGCAGCGCGAGGCGCTCGAAGCGCTCGATCTGGCCGGCGCGGTCGGCGAGAGCTGGTCGCGCGGGGCCGCGGTGCAGCTGCGTCGCCCGCACGAGCCGCGTCCCGGCAGCCGTACGCTCGGCGAGCTCGAGGCGAAGGAGGCGCTCGCCGCCTTCGGCGTGCCGGTGCCGCGCGCGCGGCTGGTGCGCGTTGCAGACGCGGCCGCCGCGGCCGAGGCACTCGGCTTTCCGGTGGTGATCAAGGCCGCCGCCGCGGCCCTCGAGCACAAGTCCGACGTCGGCGGCGTGGTGCTCAACGTGCGCGGCGCTGCCGAAGCCGACAGCGCCGCGCGCCGCCTGGGGCAGCTCGCGCCGAGCGTGCTGGTCGAGGAGATGATCACCGACGGCGTCGCCGAGATCCTGGTGGGCGTCACCGTCGATCCGCAATTCGGCCAGCTGCTGGTGCTCGGGGCCGGCGGCGTGCTGACCGAGCTGCTCAAGGACAGCGTGACGCTGCTGCCGCCCTTCACCGCCGCGGGGATCGAGGCGGCGCTCGGCAGCTTGCGCGTGGCGCGGCTGCTCGCCGGTTACCGCGGCCGCCCGCCCGGCGACGGTGCGGCGCTGGCGCAGGCGGCGCTGGCGTGCACGCGCTACGCTGCGGCCAATCTCGAGCAGCTCGCCGAGCTCGATCTGAATCCGATCATCGTGCGCCCGCGCGGTAAGGGCGCGGTGGCGGTCGATGCACTGATCCGTCTCACGTAAGGAGCTTAGTGCTATGTCCGACCGTTCAACCCTGGCAGATGGCGTCGCCAACGGCATCAGGACGGCGCGCAGCGGCGCGGTGCTCGAGGTGACCATCGACCGGCCCAAGGCCAACGCCATCGATCTCGCCGCCAGCCGCCGCCTGAACGCGGTGTTCAGCGCCTTTCGCGACGACCCGGCGCTGCGCGTGGCGATCGTCACCGGCGCGGGCGAGCGCTTCTTCTCGCCCGGCTGGGACCTCAAGGCGGCCGCCGCCGGCGAGGCATCGGATGAGGACTGGGGCGAGGGTGGCTTCGGCGGCCTCAACTACCCGCGCAACCTCGACAAGCCGCTGATCGCCGCCGTCAACGGCATCGCCTGCGGCGGGGGCTTCGAGATGGTGCTCGGCACCGACATCATCGTGATGGAAGAGCACGCACGCTTCGCGCTGCCGGAGATCAACGTCGGCGTGCTGGCGGATGCCGGCACCATCAAGCTGCGGCGGCGCATTCCCTACCACGTGGCGGTCGAGTTCCTGATGACCGGTCGCTGGATGGACGCCGCGGAGGCCAAGCACTGGGGACTCGCCAACCACGTCGTCGCCAGGGGCCAGGCGCTGGCGAAGGCGCGCGAGATCGCGCAGCAGCTGGTGGCCGGGCCGCCGCTGCTGTTCCCGGCCATCAAGCAGCTGCTGCGGCACACCGAGATGGTCGCGGAGCACCCGGCATTCGCGCTGCACGACAGCCTGAGCGGCGTACAGCGGGTGATCGGCTCGCAGGATCTGCGCGAGGGGGCGCAGGCGTTCGCGGAGAAGCGCCCGCCGGTGTGGAAGGGCAAGTAAGCGCGCCGGCGCTCGCGGCCCGCCAGCCCGCTGCGCCGGCCCCGCCAGCGCGCAGCGGCCCGCCAACCCCGCCAGCCGCTAGCCGCCCAGCGGCCGCAGCAGCGAGCGCGAGATGATGTGACGCTGCACCTCGCTGGTGCCGTCCCAGATGCGCTCGATGCGCGCATCGCGCCAGATGCGCTCGAGCGGCATGTCGGTCATCAGCCCCATGCCGCCGTGGATCTGCAGCGCCTCGTCGGCGACCATGGCGAGCATCTCGCTCGCCTTGAGCTTCGCGATCGCCATGTCCGCATCGGTAGCGCTGTTGCGATCGAGCTTCCAGGCGGCCTCGAGCGTCAGCAGCTCCGCCGCGCGCAGCTCCACCGCCATGTCGGCGAGCTTGAAGGACACGCCCTGGAACTTGCCGATCTGCTGGCCGAACTGCACGCGATCCACCGCCCATTGCCGCGCCGCTTCGAGCGCGCGCTCGGCGCGCCCCAGGCAGTTGGCCGCCACCTGCAGGCGCGTCGCGCCCAGCCAGGTGTTGGCGACCTCGAACCCGCGGTGCACCTCCCCGAGCACCGCGGACTGCGGCACGCGGCAGTCGCTGAACTGCAGGATGCTGTTGGTGTAGCCGCGATGCGAGACGTTGCGGTAGCCCGGCAGCACCTCGAAGCCCGGCGTGCCCTTGTCCACCAGGAACGCGGTGATCAGCCTGCGCGTGCCGCCCGGGGTACCCTCCTCGCCGCTGGCGGCGAACAGGATCACGAAATCGGCATGGTCGGCATGACTGATGAAGTGCTTGGTGCCGTTGATGACGAAATCCCCGCCCTCGCGCACCGCGCTGGTCTTCATGCTGCGCAGGTCGGAGCCGGCCTGCGGCTCGGTCATCGCCAGGCACTCGACGCGCTCGCCACGCACCGCGGGCAGCAGGTAGCGCGCGCGCTGCTCGCCGCTGCACGCCAGCAGGATGTTGGAGGGCCGCGCCACGCAGGCGTACTGCAGCGCGTAGCTGGTGTAGCCCAGCTCCTTCTCGTACAGCACCCAGCTCACCGCGTCGAGGCCGCCGCCGCCGACCTCGGTGGGCATGTTGGCAGCGTACAACCCGGCGCCAAGCGCTTTCTGCTTGAGCTCGCGGCACAGATCATCGCGCAGCACGCCGCTGTCCTCGACCTCGCGCTCGTGCGGTACCAGCTCCTGGCGAACGAAAGCGCGCGTGGTGGCGATGATCAGCTGCTGTTCTTCGGTCAGAGCAAAGTCCACGGCATAACTCCTCAGGCACTCGCCTTGCGGGATTTCCTGTGCGTGCCGGCGGCGGCCGTGGCCCAGGCATGCAGCAGCTCGAGCTGCAAGCGCAGCTGCTCGATCTGCCGCGCGGCCGGCCAGTCGTTGCGGCTGGCGACGGTGCTGGCGGTCAGGCCGTTGAGGAAGGTGATCACCGAGCGCAGCACCTGGTCACGGGTCGTCGCCGGCCAGTGCCGCCAGCCCGCCCAGCCGTGCGCGAGGCAGCGCTCGAACAGCCGCAGGTACTCGCGATGCAGCCAGGCATTGACGCGCTTGAGGCGCCGGTCGGTCCGCATCTGTCCCCAGAAGGCGATATAGAACGCGCACTCGATGTAGCGTGTCTCGTCGACCGGCAGCGCCTCGGTCAGCAGCGCCAGCAGCTCGGGCCGTCCCGGTGCGCTCCCCGGGGTGAGGCGCTGCTCGATGCGCCGCAGGATCAGCCGCAGTGCCGCCACGATGATGTCCTGCTTGGTGTCGAAGTAGTGCGCCACCATGCCGGTGGTGTAACCCGCCTCGCGCGCGATGCGCACGATGGTCGCCTGATCGAAGCCGCACGCCGCCACGACGCGGCATGCCACCAGCGCGATCTCCTCGCGGCGCTGCTCGTGGTCGACGATCTTCGGCATCGCAGCTCCCGGCGGCCCGCTCGCGGCCCTAGTGGCGCGCGCCGCCGACGCGGCCGGCCTGCGGCGGCAGCGGCAGGTGCGCCTGCGCGGCGTGCACGCGCGCGAGGCTCGCGCGCACGCCGGCGTCCATCGCCGCCGCCCTGCCGGCGCTCACGTGCAGGTAGACCTGCTCGGCGGTGGCCACCAGTGCATCGTCACTGCGGCGGTGCAGAGCGTGGAACAGCCGCACGCGCTTGTCGTCGAGCTCCAGTACGCGCGAGCTCACGTACAGCCCCTCCAGCGCATGCGCCTCGGCCTGGTGCATGACATGGCTCTCCACGGTGAACAGGGCGCGTCCCGAGCTGCGGTACGCGTCGTCGACGCCGGCGTAGCGCAACAGCGCATCGGTGGCATCGCCGAACACCTGCAGGTAGCGCGAGTCGGTCATGTGGCCGTTGTAGTCGATCCACTCCGGACGCACTTCCAGCTCCAACAGTCGCAGCAGCGCGCCGCTCCCGACCGCCTGCTCGACCCGGCCCCTGGCCGCCGCGGCGGAATCCTCGTAGAGGCGCTCCTCGAGGGCGCGCAGCGTGGCGCCGGCACCGATGTTGTATTCCTTGAGGACCTGCTGGATGGCGACCAGGTAGCCGTCGCGCAGCCGTTCGAGCTCGCGAATCGAGCGCCCTGCCGCCTGCGCCTGGGTGCCGACGACCATCTTGTCGATCAGTGCCTCGGTCAGCTCGGGAGCCTCGAGCTTGGTCCAGGGCCATTTCAGGGCGGGGCCGAACTGGCGCAGCATGTGCCGCATGCCGCTCTCGCCGCCGGCCAGGTGATAGATGAGATTGGTGCCCATCGCCGCCCAGCGCAGCCCCGGTCCGTACACGATGGAGTCATCGAGCTCGCCGGTAGTGGCGACGTCCTCGTTCACCATGTGCAGGATCTCGCGCCACAGCGCCTCCTGCAGGCGATCGGTGAGATGGCCGGGCACCTCGCGCCGCACCTTGAGCGCGTGCATGCCGATGTAGGTGAAAAAGCGAGCGGCGGCCTCGATCGCCGCCGGCGCGGTCTCGCGCCCGCCGACGAGCTCGACCAGCGGCAGCAGGTAGACCGGGTTGAAGGGATGCGCGACCAGCAAGCGCTCCGGGTGCCGCATGTCCTTCTGCAGATCCGTGGGCATGAGCCCCGAGGTGCTCGAGGCGATGACGACGTCCGCCGGCGCGCAGCGGCTGACCTGCGCGAGGATGCGCTGCTTCAGCTCGAGCTGTTCGGGAATGTTCTCCTGGATGAAATCCACCTGCGCCGCCATGGCATCGAGGTCGGTCGTGAAGCTGAGCGTGCCCTTCGGCGGCAGCGGGGCGAGCGTCAGGCGTGCCAGCGCCCCTTCGGCATTGTCCACCGCGCCGCGAATCCACTGCTCCATCTCCGGCTTCACGTCGGCGGCCACCACGTCGACGCCGAAGTGCAGCGCGCGCGCCGCCCAGCCGCCGCCGATGACTCCCGTACCGAGAAGGCCCAGCGTTCGCACCTGTCTCATGATTCACGTTCCATCCGCCGGCGCGCGGCGCGCACCGGCCGGCGGCGTCCGGGGCGTGCGTCTTTTTAATGTCGTCATAATAATATAATAAAATCCCGCGGTGCGCACCGGCCTTGGCGCCGCGCGGTGCGCCGCAGCTTGATTCCGCGCCGCGCGGGCGCAGAATGGTCCGGCACACCAACCGATCGCGCCGGGGAGGCATCATGGGACTGTTGGATGGACTGTTGGGCGGCGTCGTCGGCGCCGAGATGGCTACGGTGGTGAATTCCCTGATTCAGCAGCACGGCGGCATCCACGGCGTGGTGAGCCAGCTCGAGCAGCAGGGGCTCGGCGGGGTCGCGCGCTCGTGGATCGGCAGCGGCCCGAATCAGTCGATCTCCCCCGAGCAGTTGCAGCAGGCGTTCGGCGGCGTCATCGGCCAGCTCGCCGCCAAGACCGGGTTGAGCCAGCAGGAGCTGACGCAGAAACTCGCGCAGCTGCTGCCGGCGGCGATCGATAAGCTCACGCCCGGCGGAAACGTTCCCGCCAAGAGCGGCTGAGCGCCGAGTCGCGCCGGGCGGACCGCGCCGCCGCGCCGTTTCTTCAGGACATGCGCCGGCGCGTGAGCACCGGCAGATCCTCGGCGCAGAAGCGGCGCAGGCGCTCGCAGGCCGCGTCGAGCGTGGCCTCCTCGGCTGCGAAGCACACGCGCACGCAGCCGGCCGATGCGTGGCCGAACGCGGCGCCGTCCATGACCGAGACGCGCTGCGATACGTACAGCGCGCGCATGAACTCGGCACCGGAAAGACCGCTGGCGCTCACGTCGATCAGCATGAACATCCCGGCTTCCGGGCTGTGCCCGCGCAGCGCGCCGATGCCGCGGATACCCGCAGCGAAGCGCGCGCCGCGCGCGGCGCAATAGGCACGCATGCGCGCCTCGCTCTGCGGCGCAATCTCCAGCGCGGTGATGGCCGCCTCCTGGATGAATCCGGGCAACCCGAACAGCATGCACATCGCCAGGTGCTCGGCGTGCACCGCCAGCTCGCGCGGACCGACCAGCCAGCCGGCCCGCCAGCCGGTCATAGCGTGCGACTTCGACAGGCTGCCGAGGGTGACGACGCGCTCGGGTAGCCGCGCGGCGAGGCTCGGCACGCGCCCGCCGGGGGCGAGCCCGGCGTACACCTCATCGACAATGAGCCACAGGTCGTGGCGGCGCGCGAGTGCGGCTATACCCTCGAGCTCCGCTTCGTTCGGCACCACGCCGCTCGGATTGCCGGGACTTGCCCAGAGCAGCGCGCGGCTGCGCGGCGTCACGAGCGTTGCGAGCGCCGCGAGGTCGGGTCGCCAGCCGGCGCCGGCCGGCACGCGCACCAGGCGCGCGCCGGACACCTCGATGGTCGCCGGATAGGTCGGATACAGCGGCTCGAAGGTGAGCACTTCGTCGCCGGGCCCGGCCAGGCACAGCGAGGCGACGAACAGCGCGTTCTGC
>Ga0210394_10002491_pt1 | contig 25089 bp, 30 predicted proteins | sample IncBWC12MmetaG_FD_160121 | JGI IMG/M metagenome (GOLD analysis project Ga0210394, IMG submission 160121) | Forest soil microbial communities from Barre Woods Harvard Forest LTER site, Petersham, Massachusetts, United States - Inc-BW-C-12-M | ecosystem: Environmental > Terrestrial > Soil >... | reverse complement strand
TCCTTGCCCGTACCCGTCTCCCCGAGGACTAGGACCGTGGAATCGGTTGGCGCCACCCGTTCCACCTCAGCGAGAACGAACTCCAGAGCACGGCTCTTGCCTATGATTTCGTCAAACCCATTCTCGGGGCGATCATCCTCGGATGACCGAATTGTGTTGACACCTTCCACAGACGACCTTCCTGCCAAAAGTGGCGACCTTACCTATCCAGTGCTGTGCGTACGCTGTCGAGCAATACTCCCCTGTCTAAAGGTTTAGTCAGAAACTTCACTGCTCCTGCCCTTAAAGCTTGCATGCGTATTTTCTCGTCACCTTGTGCCGTGATGAAAATGATAGGAATTCTGTGGTGATCTTTCTTTAGCTCTGATTGGAGCTCCAAACCTGACATTCCCGGCATACGGATGTCCGCGATCAGACATGCTATGCGCTCCAGTTCGCCGGAGTTCAAGAATTCTTCCCCAGATGCAAACGCGAGAGCTGAGAAGCCGGCCGCTCTCATCAGGCCATGCAGGGCGTCTCTGATGAATTCGTCGTCGTCCACAATCGCAACCACTCTTGATTTCTCCTCGGAAGCCACGCTGCAAATATAATCCGCGCCAAACATAGCGCAACCATACCTTGGTATAGTGACGCAATCGTCGCGGCGGTGAAGATCCAGAGACCCAACCTCTGTAAGTCGGATCATCCTTCTGCGAGAGAGAGGGTCAGATGAGTTGCGTGCGGCAATCAAGGCGGCGAAACCGGAATCATCCGACAACCCACGAAAAGGTCGGGGATTGGTAGCGATAAATCGAAGGCTACTATGGAAGCGTTCCTGCCGATATCACACGATTCCAGATGTAAACGAACCCACAAGCGTCAGCCCCGGCGTTTCTAAGTCGACCGGAAAAGCCTGAGCTTCTCTGCCATTCTCACCAGCTCGGCGAGAGATCCAGCCTCCATCTTATGCATCACCTGAGCGCGATGAAGCTTGACGGTGATCAGAGTAGTCCCGAGCTCCGCCGCGATCTGCTTATTCAGTAGTCCCGACACCACTAGCGCCATGACTTGATGTTGGCGCGGAGTTAGCATGTCGTAGCGCTTTTCCAAAAGAGCAATGTCTGCTTGCTCGTCGCGACGGACCGAATCGCGAGCTAGAGCCTGCTGAATGGCGTCCAAGAGGGCGTGGCGTTTAAGCGGTTTGGTCAGGAATTCCACCGCGCCTGACTTCATGGCCTTCACTGACATCGGAATATCGCCATGCCCCGTAACGAAAATGATCGGAATCTGCAGACCGGCGTTTCTAAGTTGCTGCTGGAAATCCAGGCCATTGATTCCAGGAAGGCTCACATCCAATATCAGGCAACTGGGAGTATCCGGGAGCTTTCTCTGCAGGAATTGTTCCGCCCTCTCGAAGCATTCAGACCGCAGGTCCGCAGATTTCAGTAGGCCCTGTATCGATGCACGTATGCCGGCGTCATCATCGATAACGAATACGGTGGGAATATTCGCGAGCACCATTTGCGGCCTATTGTAAACCTGAAATTGCAGATGATCGACACCTGGGAAAGTAGACCTCGGTGAGCTTGTCGCCCAGCGCAACGGGGCGGCGAAGATTGGACACTGTCATCCTGCCGAGTCGTCCTGCCGACAGCTGACTGCAACTGAGTGACCGTAGTCATCGCATTCGGTACCAACCGCAATGTTATCAGCAAATCCGCGACGCTTGTCGAATGGAATCCGGAATGCAATTAAGGACGCGGAACTTAAAAAAAGGAAGGAGTCCTAGTCCAGATGATTCACGCCACCGAAACGACGACAGGCCCCGTGCCATCGACCGGCGCCTTTGCTCCCTGGGATGAAGGGGACGTTGTGGCCAGAGCGAAGACGCACTCCGAGACTGCATTCGAACAGCTTGTCGATCAATACAAGCGGAGAGCCTTCCGCCTGGCTTGGAAGATCACCCGCCACCACGAGGACGCCGAAGACGTCGTGCAGAACGCATTCGTGAAGGCTTTCCAAAATCTACCTGACTTTCGAGGTGACTCACGTTTTTACACGTGGCTCGTACGCATTACGATCAACGAAGCGTTGATGAAGATTCGACGGCGTCGCTCCAACGAAGTTTCGATCGACGAGACAAAGGAAGCTGATGATACCTCGGCCCCAATTGAGATCAAGGACCAAGCGGCGAACCCGGAGCAGCGGTGCTCCCAGTATGAGGTTCAACGAATCTTGGCCGCGAACATCAACGACCTTGAGCCCCCATTCCGAGCTGTCCTCCTACTTCGCGATGTTGAAGGGTTTTCGACGAAGCAAACGGCACAGGCTCTCGACCTCACATCATCTGCAGTGAAGACTCGTTTGCAGCGGGCGCGGATAAAGCTGCGGCAATCTCTCAACGGTTACTTCCGGCCAACTCGTGCCAGTAGGGATCAAGGTCGTTGTGCCGGGGAAAAGGCATATCGAGCTGGCTTCGAGATTCTGGCCCTCCGAATCAACGCTAAAAGGGTCAGAAGAGTGGTAGAGGAGCACGGCGATGGCGACACAGGCAATGCGTCTTGACTTAAGCAGGCGGAGTACGGATTCGAAGGACTTCGAGGAACGTTTACGCGGGAAAATCGTGGGACAGCACGAAGCGGTGCAGACGGTGGTGGACCTGTACCAGGTGTTTTGCGCCGGGTTGAACTCTCCGGGGCGGCCGGTGGGGAACTTGCTGTTCCTGGGGCCGACTGGGGCGGGCAAGACGCGCGTGGTCGAGGCCACGGCGGAAGTGCTGTTCGGCGATCCGCGAGCAGTAATCAAGGTGGACTGCGCGGAGTATCAGCACTCGCACGAAATCGCGAAATTGATCGGCTCGCCGCCGGGCTATCTGGGGCATCGCGAAACGCATCCCCTGATCACGCAGGAAGGGCTCGATCAATATCATACCGAAAAACTGAAGATCAGTTTTCTTCTGTTCGACGAAATCGAGAAAGCCTCGGACGCGCTGTGGCAGCTGTTGCTGGGGATTCTCGACAAAGCCACGCTGACCTTGGGCGACAACCGGCGGGTGGACCTGTCGCAGACGATGATATTCATGACCTCGAATCTGGGCGGCGGGGAAATCACGGAGTTGATGACCGGGGGGCTGGGCTTTGCGCCGACGGTCCAGCCGGAGTCGAAGCCGAAACTGGACGAGAAGGTGGAGCGGACAGCATCGGAAGCGGCGAAACGGAAATTCGCACCGGAGTTCATGAACCGGATCGACAAGGTGGTGGTGTTCCATCCGCTGCGGAGTGAGCAGCTCGAGCAGATTTTGGAGATCGAACTGGGGATGGTGCAGCAGCGGGTGCTCGAGACGGCCAAGGGACGGTTTCTATTCCGGGTGACGCGAGCGGCGCGGGAATTTTTGCTAAAAGAAGGGACGGACCTGAAGTACGGCGCGCGTCACCTGAAGCGGGCGATCGAGCGGCACGCGGTGTATCCGCTGGCGATCTTGGTGGCGACCGAACAGGTGCGCCCGGGCGATGTCATCTCGATCGACTGGGACGGGGTGGAAGCGGGGCTGAAATTCTCGAAGGAAGGGGAAGGGGCGGCTGTGCCCGCGGCGTTGCCGTTGCGCAGGACGATGAGTGAAGTTCTAGCAGCATCTTGCGGCGCCCCTGGCATCGTCTCCCCGCAGACCGCATCGCTGCAGTCAACCGGGTGGTATCTCGGTTGCGACGTACGACGGCACGAAGCTTCTAAGCATTGAATCATTCGTTCAAACATCTTTTCCGCGTGCGGCCAGAAACGAACCGACTTGACCTAAACAAGGACTCGATTATGCCAACGAAGTTTGCAGGAAAAATCGCGGTGATTACGGGAGGGTCGACGGGCATTGGACTCGCTGCCGCGTCGCGCTTCGTTCAAGAGGGGGTGGATCACGTTTTTATTGCCGGGCGCCGTAAAGACGCGCTGGATGCTGCCGTCGCTGAAATTGGAAAGAACGGGACGGCCGTTCAAGGAGACGTCGCCAGCCTGTTGGACCTCGACCGTTTATACGACGCTGTGAAGAAGCAGCATCGCCCGATTGACATTATCTTTGCCAACGCCGGTGTGGCGAAACTGGCCCGTTCGGCACCGTGGATGAGGAATTTTTCGACCTTCACTTCGACGCAAATGTCAGAGGACTCTTCTTCTCCGTGCAGAAAGGCCTCCCTTTGACGAAGGACGGCGGGTCGATCATCCTGACTGGATCGATCGCCGATATCAAAGGTTTTCCCGCCATGAGTGTGTACAGCGCGACGAAGGCAGCCGTTCGTTCGTTTGCGCGGACCTGGGCCAATGATTTGCGCAGCCGTCGTATAAGAGTGAATGTGCTCAGCCCCGGTCACATCGATACTCCGATACTGGAGAGCCTGCAACAGGGCGACGCACTCACAAAGATGAAGAACGAGATGGAGAATAATGTTCCGCTTGGCAGGTTGGGGCAGCCGGACGAGATCGCTAAAGCCGCCTCGTTCGTCGCGTCCGACGAGGCCAGCTATGTCTCGGGCACAGAGCTTTACGTTGATGGCGGTGTGGCCCAAATCTAAACCGAGCACGGTGCGATGTCTTGAAGTCTCGCGACGACGGAAAGGGGCGAAAGGACAATGGCAAGTCTTCAATCTCGTTGAGATGAATTCAAGAAGGCGTTCGAATCCGGAGCTCCCCCGTATAACGCTCCCCGCGACGCCATCGAAACGATGCATCGAGCCACAGTTGCGCTTAATGCTTAGGGCCGGCCTACTGTATTAGGGCTCGTCGATAAAACGGTTGGCACACGGCAGCCACTTGTTCTTCTTGTTTCGGACTTAGAAACAGAATGTTCAGATGAACCGCACGGTTGAAAAGCTGAGCGAACAAGAAGTGGATTTCCTCAACAAGCGGTTCATCTGCGCCGCTGGAGACCGACAGGCATAGACAAACTGATTCGTTCCCGGCTTCTCGGTATTGCGTCCGCGCCAGGTATGCCTTCAGCAGATTCTTGCTTTCGGCAAATAGATCATAAAGTTGCCCTTTAAGCATTTTCTCAGAAGGACCGTCCTGTTCTCCCAAGAAAGTAAGAGCGTGAGCGATTAGTTTTTTTGTGGGCTTTCTCAAAATAGGATTGGAGGGCGTCATAGCCAGTTGAGATTGTACGTTGTATGCGAGGATTTGAAGGTTCTGCCTGTGCTGGCTTTGCCCTAATGTGCACGTGCCGCGCACCGATCATCGGCACATGATAGGCCGATGCGCCTGCTAACCAGGCAGGTGCTCTCCCGCAAGTAGGACATGCGGCTTGGAAGTTAGATCTTTGGAGTGTGGCCACCAAAAACTGTCTCAAAATAGGGGTTCACTCCAGGAGGTTCTCGCACGGAGAACGCGGCGCTCGCGTGACTCTTCCTCGTTCGTTGCCCATGGCCCAATGGTTCACTGCTTTTGGTGTCCAATCTCAAATGACGAACTCAGCTGAATCGCGTTACGAAACGTTCGATACAGCGGGCACTTCATCGCGTAAAGATCATGGACGCGCTGTACTGTTTCCCTCGATTCTTCAGGTGCATCGAGATGCATGGCCACATGGATGCGCCTGATAATGAGTACCCCGTCCTCAGCTTCGACTTCTCCCGTCACGTCGGCCGTAAGGCGTCCGTCACTTGCGTCGATTCGGCGCGCTTCCAGCGCACCCCCAAAGGTTCCCATCATTCAACCGGCCGTTGCGGCAATAACATAATCGATTGTTGCCGCATGGGACTCGGTCAGTGTCGCGGGATCAACTTTGTAGTGCTCGGCGATGGCTCCATGAACACTGAATGTTACCGGGTGAGTCTCGCCGGGCAGATGTGCGATACGCACTGGCCCCCGTTTTCTTTCAATGCGGGATTTTGAAACATAAACAACCTCGCTCATCATCATCCTCCTTCAAGACCAATTCAAATCCCAGTCGTTCGATTGACCTAATGATGCTGAATTCTGTCGGGCGATCGCTTGAGGTCGAGCGGCAGGACCCGCAAATTCCACGAAACAGGAACACTCGACGGTGGATAGCACACCTTGTCGTCACACGCCTGGTAGGTTAGTTCTCCGGCGATCGCTATGGTCCTCTCCGCAGAAACCAGCGAGCGAACAACCTCTCGGGTCGTCGACACTGTTAATTTCACATCCTGAGATATGCGAAATTTACCTTCAAACACTGGAACATGTTCCTGAATCGCTTCCAGATAGAGAATTTTCGGGCGGGGATAGATAGCGGGCGAGAATTCCACCCCGGAAACCGGCTTAAGCTTCAGGGCGATCGGCCGATACCCCTGTACTCCCGGTGCGTAGACATGGACCGCCGGCGGAAGTTCGATATCGGCAATAAGGCTAACCCGGTTGCCGGATATTACGTCGCGGTCCGATTGCTCAAGCGTGAGCTTCAGATGCGGTGCATCGACGTTCTCGGTCACTTCCTGCATAAGTTCCGGGAAAAGCTTTCCAACAACATTGTTAGGTGTAAGCCGATCAGTCTCTTTCGCCTCAAAATATTTTTCTCGCATGACGCCGGTTGCGTCGACATAGAAGAACCCGGGATGCGCCATCCCTTTCTCTTTTCCGACGGCTTCGGCGTTCAGGACCTTGAACATCCGAATGATGTCGGAATTGGGATCGGCCAAAAGCGGGAAATCAATCTTGTGCCGGTCAGCGAAGTCCTTAAGGATTGCCCGACTATCGTAGCTAATAGCAGCCACTGCAAAACCGCGCTGCGTAAACTTGATCTTGGCGCTTTGCAGCTGAACCAGCTGCGCTTTGCAGAACGGTCACCAGTCCGCAGATCGAAAGAACAACAGCACGGTTCCGTTGGGACCACGCAACGTCGTGCTTGATCCTGTCTGACCAAACTGGTCGCGAAACGTAAACGCGGGTGCCTGCTCGCCAACTTGAAGTCCAGTCTCGGCTGAAGCGGCCTCCTTGCGAGTTGTTTCGTCCTGTCCATGGCCCACATACAAGAGCCCGAATGCCAGCCACAGGACCACGCTCAGTCTCATTTTTTATTTCTCAACATCCGCAATTCGGAGCTGCCGTTTAGAATCGTAAGAACTGTGGAACACGATCGGCGCTTCGCTAGTTCGAAATCCGAGCTATCCCAACTCCCAATACACGTCCCGCTTCGGGCTGCTGAATGATGGCGACGACTCTAAAATTTCGCGTGGTTCCTCGAATCAAATTAACGGCCACGTCCTGAGAAAACATGCCGCCACTACCGAGCTTCCCTACCGAGACAAGAGTTCGCACAACTGCAACGTGTTTAAGGGTCCTCCCAGCGTTCTCCCCGCGAGTCACACTCGATATGTCTGTGTCATCAGCGACAGCGAGCAACATCTCCGCATTCCCCCCGGACAACGATGAGGGCGATGGGCCGGCTTCCACATGGAGCACAATCCGATTGGCACCGTCGAAACGAATTGAAGACAGACTTAGCGGTATTTTTTCGATTTTGCCCGCGTTCTCGATTGCCCGTACGGCGTCCCTCTCATTGCTCCCTACGAATTGCGCGCGCCCGTCTACTACCATTTGCGGCGTGTAAACGCTCCCCAGTCCGAATTGGCGTCCATAAGCGCCCTGACGCAAACTATATTCGCCGGACGAATAGGGATCTTTCCACCCAATATCATTCCAGTAGTCGACGTGCTCACTGAGAGCGATTACCGCGACGTTGTTTATCGACTCTCGTCGGTCCAGCTTTTCTAATAGGGCGTCGGCTGGAGGGCAGTCCGAACATCCTTCCGACGTGAACAACTCAACCAGTACGGGCGTGCGGCTTTCCGAATGATTTGGGCAGTACTTTCCGTCCGCTTCGCCGAGTCGCGGCAGAAATAGTGTTCCGGACATCAACACTCCGATCACCGCGGTTAATGTGAATCTGTCGGACGTCACGACTTGCTCCTCTCTAGCGGAATTCGTCGAAAAGACCAGCCTTACCCCGATGAGATTACATAGTGGGCGTAAGGTTACAGACTTTCTTGGGCCGCGAGCATGAGGGGTCCTAAACCTAACAAATCGAGAGGAGATCCGGCATATCAATCCCGGCGCGAAGCGATGACTTGAATCGTGAGATTACTTGGTCTCGGCAACCTGCATCGCGGGAATTCGATCACAAACTCGATGCTCGCCAGGACCAACGCTTCGCACGTGAATCACAAGGCGACGTAACCCAGTTCCGAATGTCCGAGATCATCTACAGACACGAATCGCTTCCTGACAGGCTCGCGAAGTCAGAGATTCAGTCGCGACAGGTTTGCGATTCCTCGCATGCTATCGCGGAAGCTTTACCCCCAGAACTTCGATCCGTTCGATTTCTGGCGGTTTGGAGAACAGTTCGGGTGCCTTAGCCATAAGCGCTTTGGCGATTGGGCCATTCAGATGAGCCTGACGGCCCTTCTCGTCCGTGAACGCATCGAACACTCCGAAGGTCGTAGGGCCCAATCGTAGTGCGAACCATAGCGGCGTTGTCACTTCCTCATTGGCCAGCGCGAGTCCTGCTTGCAAGAACTTCGCGACCTCGCTTTCTTTTCCGGCCTTAGCTTCCAAGCGCGCGAACAGTGCAACAGTAAGCATCGGTTTCTCCTTGGGTGAACCTTTTCTACAGTAGCTACGTTGGCTCTTTGTCCGGCCACTCTACCATTGGCAGGATCGTCAAAATTGATATTATATTTGCCATGAAGATTCATGTGCTTGTTCTGGATGGGGTTTTTGGCACGGGTTTGGCGACTGTTCTTGACGCATTTGCGACCGCCAATGAACCGGCGGAAATGTCTGGTATGGCCTAGCCACGATTCGAGGTGTCAATCAGAACGATTTTCTTTCTGCCCGCAGCAACCAGTCCCTTCACCTTTTCGCGAAGCTTTAGGGTTTCTTCTCCGAGCACGATGCGCCCTGCTAGCGCCAACACCGCCACCCCACCCACTACGCAATGCGTAATGTTTAGAGCCATTTTTGTTCTCCCTATCTCATGATGATCGCTCCCGCCATCATTCCGATAGCCAGCACGAACGGAGGCCTGTTGGGCCCGCTTCGCAAGATAAGACGGCACAACTGGAAAAAAGGTGCGGAAAATCTGGTTGTGAAAGTCAACCAGCCCAAGTTTGCCCCGGAAAAGCGTAAGATATACATGCTTCGCTTGTTGAACCATCCCAAAGGAGGGGAATGAGCTTCCTCAAAGAGCTTCGGCTGGAGGACAAATTCGGCCCCTTTCTCGCATTTCAAGTGGCCGTCGGATTCATTCCAAATCTCCTCCGCGCTCAGAGCTTGTTACCTCGCGTCATCGAGGCCCAGGCGATGCTTGAAGGTGCCGCGCGCTTACGAGAAGGATCGATTCCCCGAGTACAGAGGGAACGAATTCTTCTAAGCATCGCAGCTGACCGAAAGGATACGTACTGCATATCTATGGACAGTAAAGTCCTGTCGTCGCTTGGCGCGGCGGACGGTCAAATCGATGATTTCTTGAACGACTACCGTCGAGCGGACCTCTCGGCAGGTGACTTAGCCTCCCTGCAATTCTGCCTCAAACTAGCTCGTCACGCACCGTCGGTGAGCTCGGAAGACATCGAAGCGCTGCGGGCATGCGGATTCGAGGACGAGGCGATACTCGAAGCCGTCGTCGTAACAGCCTTGGCGGTCTACCGTTGCACGCTATCGGTGGGATTGGGTCCGGGGCCAGATTTCGGACCGCGGAAGCTCACTTCGACGAGAATTGATCCACCGCGTGAGGGAGTGCGCCATAGCCTGTTGCCCGACATTCATGAAGCGGCACGAAGAAAAGGGCCGTATGTGCCTGCTCCATATCTGAGTCCCAAGACGTTCGCACCTTTTGGCGTCGTTCAGAAGAGCCACGGATTCATACCGAACTTTTTCCGCGCTCAGACTTTGCGGCCTGACTTGCTGGAGGCGGAGCTGGAAGCAGTGGGCAGGATTTTGCTGCCTGAAGATGTCCTGACACGCGTGCAAAAGGAATGCATTCTGTTGGTCGTGTCGGCTGCGAACCTCAACTCCTATTGTGTTGCCGTGCATTGCAACATGCTGCGAGGCTTGGGTATGCCCTCCGAGGACGGCGACCAAATTGCTGTGAACCATCATGAGTCCAATCTGACGGAATCCGAGAAAGCACTGCTAGATTTCGCCGTCAAATTGGGAACGCGTGGATCGGAGTTTTCCTGTGACGACGTGGTAAAGCTTCAAACCCTTAATTTCACCGACGAACAGATTTTGGAATGCGTGGTGGTAACCGCTCTCAACAATTTCGCGAACACCGTGCAAATGGGACTCGGAATCGAACCGGACTTTGCGCCTCCTCCGGTCTTTGAAGAAAATAAAATGCATCTTTCGGGTGCTGCCCTCACTCCTACGGAGAGTGAGGGCGGTGTGTATCTGGTCCACACACTCCAAGACGCGGACGCTGAATTGGTCGCCCAGGCACAGGCCGGGAAGTTGGAGGCTTTTGAAGAGCTGGTTCGTCGGCACACCCAGTTGATTTATCGCACTCTGATGGCAATCTTGGGCAACCCTATCGACGCGCAGGATGCCATGCAAGATACCCTCTTGAGTGCATTCAAGCATGTGAGCGGGTTCCAGGGCCGCTCGAAGTTTTCGACCTGGCTGGTCAGTATCGCCAGGAATACGGCGCTTCAACGATTGCGAAGCCGGAAAAACATTGAGAGCTTGGATGAAGGTGAGTGCAACGAAGAGGGGGACTTACGGCCGCGTCAGGTCAGGGCCTGGCAGGACAACCCCGAGCAGTCCCATTCTAAATCTGAGATCCGGCAGCTCGTTGAAACGGGGATCTTGGCCTTACCCGCCAAGTTCCGTGTTGTCGTGATGCTACGGGATATCGAACAGCTTTCGACGGATGAAGTTGCCCGGCAGCTAGGCCTAAGCGTCCCCGCGGTAAAGACGCGGCTCTTAAGGGGCCGGCTAATGCTGCGAGAGTGGCTCTCGCCTCACTTCACAGCCAGCACCAAGGGGGCAGTTCAATGATCACTTGTGAGGAATTCTTCGCTGAGTTCGCTGACTATCTGGAGAATCAAGTCTCGCCAGAGGTTCGTCAGGAACTCGAATTGCATCTGTCCCAGTGCCGCGCGTGCCATGTGCTGTACGATTCCAGCCGCAAGACTGTAAAGATCGTGACAGAAAGCAGTTCATTCGAGTTACCGCGAAGCGTCTCCGACCCAATCATAGACCGAGTCATGGCTAAGCTGCGAACAGACCGCGGGTAACAAACTCGAAATCCTGTATTAGAGGTAGGTCAATCAGACCTGTAATCTCATAAGCGTCTCGAAATCCGATATTCACTGCGTTCACTTGGTGAGTGTCGTAAATCCCCTTAGAGTTCTCCGTAAGCTCGCACCTCTGCCAGGGAGACAAACTACGATCCGTGCGCACGACATCGCACGCCTTGGGACGTCGCTCTGTTAAGTTTTTTTTGGGATAAATGTATCTTTCGCAGGGGAAACAACTCCTATGACAAGTACCAGTTGAGCGCCGCTGGCGCCCAACGAAAATCAACGCATAGGGTAGAAGTCACGGTCGTGCATCTCAATCTTCGAAAAGGAGTTAATTTAAGGACAATGACAAGATCAAAGAAAGCTTTGATGGCGGGTGCCGCACTTGCGGGGTTGCTCGCAGGCAGTGGCGCAACTATCCAGGCATCCAACCTACTCCCAGGGCCGACGTCTTCGTTTGCTGCACAAGACCAGTCCCAGGACAAAAACGCCGACAAGCAACCGACGGAAAAACACGCTTGCAAAGGCCAGAATTCCTGTAAAGGCAAGGGCGGCTGTAAATCCAGCGACAACGGCTGCAAGGGCAAGAACTCATGCAAAGGCAAGGGCGGTTGCGCAACCGACGGCTCAAAACCCCCACAACAGTAGTCTGAGATTCAGATTCAAATCCTCCGGAGGGGGCGGTTGATTACCATCCGTCCCCTGCGGAACCATAGGACTTCATATGCCGGCCAATGCCTTCAATAATTTTACGGATTACGGGATCGGGATCGGATTGCGATCCCCGCATTACAATCACATCCTCACCTGCAAGCCGGTCGTTGATTGGTTCGAAATCATTTCCGAGAATTTCATGATCGACGGCGGGCGCCCGCTACATATCCTCGATCAAATCCTCGAACAATACAAAGTCGTGCAGCACGGCGTCTCCATGTATTTCGGTTCAGCCGAGCGGCCCAACCGCGAGCATCTCCGGCGTCTCAAGGCGCTCGTGAAGCGAACCAAGACGCCTTGGCTCACCGACCACCTTTGCTGGGGCAGCGTGGACGGGCGATACACCCACGATCTGCTTCCCATGCCGTACACTTTTGAGGCCGCCAGAATCACCGCCCAGAAAGTCCGCGAAGTGCGGGACTTTCTTGAAGTTCCCATCGCCGTCGAGAATGTCAGCAGCTACGCCGAGTTCCACGTCTCCGAAATGACGGAGTGGGAGTTTTTGACCGAAGTTGTCGAGCGCGCCGATTGCGGGATTCTGCTGGATGTAAACAACATCTATGTATCTTCCCAGAATCACAGCTTCGATCCGCACACCTACGTCAAAGAAATTCCCGCCGAGCGGGTTGCGCAGATCCACATCGCCGGACACTCCAAATATCGAAAGTACATCCTGGACACTCACGATCATCCCGTCATCGATCCGGTCTGGAAATTGTATGCCGATGCGATTAGCCGCGCCGGCCACACGGCAACCCTGCTCGAGTGGGACGACCGCATACCTTCGTTTGACGAAGTGCACGACGAAGCCTTGAAAGCCGATAAATTCCTGACGAGCGCTTCGCTCGCGACGGCCGTATGAAGCTTCTCAACCTGCACCGACGCATGGCTCGCGCAGTCACGACGCCCCTCACGCCCTCCGAACGCATGCGCCCGGTCGCTCCAAACGGACGGCCCATGCGTGTTGTCGCCGCTCAATTCATCAAGCCCAACGATCGCCTCACTTCCTTCGAGCGGCTGGAAATCTACAACCGCCAGTACTGGTTCCGCGTTCTCTCCGGTTTCGCCGAGGATTTCCCGGGGCTTCGAGCGGTCTTGGGCGAGCGCCGCTTCGATGCCTTGGCAAAAGCTTACTTGCAGGACTGCCCCTCCCGCACTTTCACTCTTCGCAATCTGGGCTCACGGTTGGAACACTGGCTGCGAAAGCATCCGTCGTGGGCCGGGTCACGCAAGAATTTGGCGATCGACATGGTCCGGCTCGAGTGGGCCGATATCGAAGCGTTCGATGGACAAGCCGCCCCGGCTCTCAAGCCGGAAGATCTCGCTGCAGTCAATCCGGCAAAACTGCGGTTGCGCTTGCAGCCCTATGTGCAGCTCCTTGACTTACATTATCCCGTGGACGACCTGCTTCTTGAGGTCAGGAGTGACGAGGACACCGATTTCGCCAGCAACGCCTTCAACAAGCGCCGCAAGCACAAGCGCGTGCAGGCCGTCGCGCGCCTCCGTCCGTCTTCGGTGTTCCTCGCTGTGCACCGCTTGGACTTTTCCGTATATTTCCGCCGGCTCAACCGCGAGGAATTCATCATCTTGACCGAGCTGAGGGACGGAAAAACCATCAATCGAGCCATTGACGCAGCGTTCCGGAGCAGCTCAATTCCCGTAGCGGAGAGACCTTCCCACGTCCAAAAACTGTTTCACACTTGGGCGGCGCTCGGTTGGTTCTGCCGCCCGGAGCAAAATCCTAGCGAAGCGCAAGGTCAGTCGGCGAAAGTTGAGGCTTCAATAATATGAGCAGGGAATCAGTTCTGATTCAAAAACTCCATGATCGGTTCGTCAAGGCAATTTCCAGCCTGCAGTCGCCCTTTCTCCTGGTTGTACGATTGTATTGGGGCTGGCAACTTTCCCAAACGGGCTGGGGAAAACTGCACAATCTTCCGCACGTGACGGAATTTTTCGGGAGTCTGGGATTGCCGGCCCCCGGTGCCACGGCAATTTTTGTTTCTGTCGTAGAGCTCGTTGGCGGCATCCTGCTCGCGCTCGGTGGGTTGTCTCGCATCATTTCCCTGGCGATCGCTATCGATATGATAGTGGCATATGCTCTGGCCGATTGCCTGGCGCTGTTCGCATTCTTCTCCGATCCAGGAAAATTTTACAACGCCGATCCGTACACCTTTCTCTTTGCCGCACTGCTCATACTAATTTTTGGACCAGGGAAACTTTCTCTGGATACTTTGGTGGAGCGTCTCGTCGAGAAACCGAAATTCGGAGAGCCGCAGAGATCGACAATCTGATCGCCGAGAGAGTCTCCCCCTGGCTTCTCCAATCAACGTCGGAAGCACGGCTTCGCGGATATTAGCGCTAGTGGTTGTGTTGCCCTTCGTGGCAGTCTCGGCTGGCGAAATGAAATCAACCATTTTGATCGGCGCATCCCGCCTCGACATCGTCGTCGAAAGCGGACGCTTCGACGTCTCCAAGGACGATCTCAGCGATTGGGTGCATTCGGCCGCGGAGTCTGTTGCCGGCTACTACGGCCATTTTCCAGCCTCCCGGCTCCTGATTCGTATCACTCCCGCCGAGGGGAGCGGCGTCCGTCATGGCATGACTTTCGGAAGGGGAGGCGGGTTGATCACGATCCATGTCGGCGCGGACACGAATCAGCAGGAATTCCGATCGGATTGGATGCTCACGCACGAGATGGTTCATTTGTCGTTTCCCTCGATGTCGGAAGACCACCACTGGATCGAGGAGGGTATCGCAACCTACGTCGAGCCCATTGCTCGCGTTCGCGCCAATCACATGGACGTTTCGGAGATGTGGTACGAGTTAGTCCGCGACCTTCCTCAGGGTCTGCCTGCTCCGGGCGACAAAGGTCTTGACCATACTCATACTTGGGGGCGCACGTATTGGGGCGGAGCTCTGTTTTGCCTTTTGGCCGACGTGGATATTCACCGCCAAACTGAAAACAGGAAAGGCCTGGATGACGCTTTGCGGGGAATCCTCGAGGCAGGCGGCAATATCACTCAGGACTGGGAATTGCAGAAAGCTCTAAGCATCGGGGATCGCGCGACCGGCGTTCCGGTGCTCACAACGCTCTATGACAAAATGAAGGACCGTCCCTTTGATGTGAATCTCGACGCCTTGTGGAAAGAACTGGGCGTCGAACAAAACGGAAAAGGCGTGCTGTTCACCGATAGCGCGCCGCTTGCTGCCACGCGTCGGGCCATTACTTACGGTCAAGCCCAAGATCGATCCAAACCAGCAGCCACGTTTGGAGGCACTGCCATATTTGCGGGCCGCAGCGCGGGCTCTCCGCGATCACCCGTTGATTCGCTTCCGGCTAAGAAACAGAGCGGGATCGTCAATCCGGATCGATGAACTCCGTGAACATGAGCGCATGAATAAATTCCTCAGAAGGAGCTTACTTGGGATGCTAGCGGGAGCAGCGGCCAGCGCGCCTCTAGCGGCGACTCTCCGCCATCCGCTATTGAGCATTGCCTGGGGCATGGCCGTGGGAGCAGTTTATTCCGCAAGCCTGCGTCCCACGCGTCACGCCTATGTGGATAATCTTATGACCGGTGGCGCGCTGGGCATCCCGTTATGGGGCCTGATCAGCGTAATCGCAATTCCCCTGCTTTCCGGTCAGATGCCTGAGTGGAACGCTGAGCAAATGCGAGCGCATTTTCCTGCGCTCGTTGGTTGGGTGTTATACGGTGCCTCACTTGGCCTGGTCAGCCAGGGTTTGACCGATCTCACTGGGAAATTCCTCGGTCCGGAGGCCGAGAAAGAGTTGCCAATGCCCCAGGACCAGAAAAGGATCGTCATACTGGGCGGCGGCTTCGCCGGCATGCGGACCGCAGAATGTTTGGAAAAACAGCTCGAGAGTAACAGCGCCGTCTCCATCACTCTGGTGAGCGAGACGAACGCGCTGCTCTTTACTCCCATGCTCGCCGAAGTCGCTGGAAGCAGCCTCGAACCCAGTCACATCAGCACACCTTTGCGCAGCAGCCTGCATCGGACGGAGTTTATCCGCGGACGAATTATCGAGATTGATCTCGAACGACGCCGCGTAATTCTGGACGCTGATCACGTCCGTGAACTCACGACGCCGCGTCGCGAAATTCCTTACGACCAATTGGTCATTGCTCTCGGCTCGGTTTCGAATTACTTGGGTCTCCAGAATATCGAGAAGCTCGCGTTCAACTTCAAAAGCCTCCTCGATGCCATACGCATTCGCAATCACGTTATCGAAATGTTTGAACGCGCCGACCGCGAAGCCGACCCCGCTATTCGACGTACTTTTCTTACCTTCGTGATCGCGGGCGGAGGCTTCGCTGGCGTCGAACTGGCCGGAGCCCTAAACGATTTTGCGCACGGGATCCTCGCCGATTACCCCAGCTTGCACGCGGATGACTTGAGCGTGGTGCTCGTCCATGCCCGCGACCGCATCCTGCCGGAACTCAGTGCATCGTTAGGGCGCTATGCACAAGAGAGGATGGAGATGCGCGGGGTTCGCTTCCGCCTGAATACCCGTCTCACCGACGCGCGGCCCGAATTCGTCCTCCTTAGCGATGGCGAGATTCGCACAAACACTCTCGTCTGGACAGCGGGAACTGCTCCGAATCCACTGCTCAAATCACTTCCGGTCGAAAAAGACAAGCGCGGTGCGCTGGTGGCCGAGAACACGCTTGAGGTGCTCGGTCGTCCAGGCGTGTGGGCCTTGGGAGACTGCGCCGCGATACTCGATGCGAGGACCGGCAAGATTTGTCCTCCTACTGCTCAGTTCGCCCTCCGGCAGGCAGAAGTCCTCGCGAGGAACATTCGTGCTGAATTGGTGGGTCGGCCCAAGCAAGGCTTTCACTTCAACTCTCTCGGTGCGCTTTGTGTAGTTGGGCACCAGACAGCGTGCGCTGAATTAACAATTCCATTTGCGCGAGACAGATCCATGCGTTTCTCTGGCTTGTTTGCTTGGCTGATGTGGCGAGGCATCTACCTTTCGAAATTGCCGGGACTCGAAAGAAAGATTCGCGTCCTCGTGGATTGGACCATCGAACTCTTCTTCCCGCGCGATATCGTTCAAACCATCGACCTGCAATGAGGTAAAGCTCCGTGCCTTCGAATTCAACACTGCTAGCACACATCAAAGAAGGCGCCGGGCCATTTAACTGGATAGACTCGCTGCTCGCGGTTGTGATCGGGTGTGCCGGCGGTGTCCTCGGAAGCGCGATCCTCGGTTCATCGCTTGCCCGTGGCGCTTTGCTCGGCGCCCTCTTCGGCCTCGCCTTCGGACTTTTTTTCGCCCATTGTTCCACCAGTGCGGGTGCGGGATTGATTTGGGGACTGGGCGCAGCGCTCCTCGTGTGGTTGATTCTCCCGGTAGGGATCCTGCCGCTCGTGTCCGGCGCGGCCCGCTCGATGGCCCAACTCACGGACGCACGGGATCATTTTCCTGAGCTCGTTGCCTATCTGACTTGCCTCGGAATGCCGGTGGGCGTGGCGCTCGGTATTCGCGGCGGCCGCCGCAACAGCCTGGCGCAGCCGCCATTCCATTGGTGGCGCGCAATCATCGCCGGCGGATTTGCAGGCATAATCGGAGGAATGATTTTTGGACGCTGGTCATCGGCCGGTGACTTTTTCCCTTTAATTGCTGGTCTCGGCGGGCTCAATTCCCACGCCGCCACCGTGGCCCTTCAGTTCGGCGTGGCGATGTTCATCGGCGCCAGTTTCGGCCTGCTTTTCCAGCGCGATGTCCGTGGCTACGGTTCATCCATGGGGTGGGGTCTCGGCTTTGCGATCTTCTGGTGGTTCTTGGGCCCGCTCACACTTTTTCCGCTCGCCTCCGGGTTGAAATTGGACTGGTCGGCGGATCGTGGCAGCGAGCTTTTCGGCGCGCTCGTGGGGCACATCCTCTACGGGCTGATTCTGGGCGTCGCCTACGCTACGATCGACCGCTGGTGGGTAAAGCTCTTCATCGAATCTGATCCCCTGAATAGGGAACCCGAAGGCCCAGGCCTTCTCGTATTGCGTTCGCTCAGTTGGGGAGCACTCGCAGGTCTCGCGGGCGGAGTGGTCTCGAGTCCGGTGATGATCGCCACGGGTGTTCTGCCCAAGATCGCCGGCCTCGACACTCCTCTTTCCCTTATTCGCGCCCTGCTTCTTCACATTTTGGTGAGCGCGGTAATCGGTATGACCTTTGGCCTGCTCTTTCGACGGGAGTCTTCGAGTCTCGGGCTCGGCGTGATGTGGGGATGGCTGTTTGGAGTGATTTGGTGGTATCTGGGACCGATGACCTTCCTCCCGCTACTGCTCACGGGTGAGATCGACTGGCGCGTAAGCGCCGCGTCTGCTCTGCTTCCATCCCTCATGGCACATTTGATCTACGGCGCAACAACCGCGCTGGCATTCCTCATACTCGAAAACCGCTACACCCGCAGGCTTCTCCTCAATCCACGCAGTGCCGCCTACGAACTCCGCCGCGTCCGCCCCGTGGGGACGCCGGCACCCGCCTTGTGGTTTTTCGCGCTGGGTACTGCCGTCCTGCTGCCCATTCTGCTCGGATAACCGACGAACCTGAATACGCGCCGCGAAGCCGAGCGAAGCACCGCGTAGTTGAGAATCCCGCCCCCATCTTGAGAGCAAGTGAACCGTGGAATTTATCTCTAGTACTCAGTTGTCGAAGAATTAGGGATCCATAACATTAGTGGATCTTTGCGCGTCTTCTATCATCTCACTTGCAGATCCACTCTGAAGGCTCGACAAAGAGAGCCGGGGAATGAAAGGAGGATTCGCAGCGTGAGATCAAGGCTCAACGGCGTGGATCGGCAAGTTCGCCCCATGCACCGCGGATGAAAACGAGTGTGCCATAAAAGAAGACAACGGTCCCGAGGATGGGCGGAATTAATTTCGAGCCGGGGAAGGTGGGCGCTGTGTACCGCAGCCAGTACTGAACGTCGGTTGACCAATATACGACGCGAATCGTGAGAGTCAAACTCAGCCAAAATTTGTCGCGAGACATGGCAACTGAGTGTCCGGCGTGACGGTCGTGGCCCCTTGAATATCTGACATCTTGTGACCCGAGCATGTGTCGGACTTGTGTCCGTTATCTCTGTGTGTCATGTGGTCCATGTTGGAGTCCGACGGTCTTCGCTTTTGTTCGTGCTCTCCGCTCAATTCCTTTGCTACATTTTCACAGACCCGCGTAGTAGTCGTAACCCTGCTCGTGCCAAAAGTCGTGCGGCCGCACGTTCGAGTAGGTTATGCGGCCAATCTGCTTGAGCTGTTTGATGCCGTATTTGAGTGGGGTTACCAAACGGAGAGGGGCGCCGTGCTCCGGACTCAGGGGCTGGCCGTTCAACTCGTAGGCGAGAAGGGTTTGCGGATGCAATGCGACTTCGCCCTCGATGCCGACATAATACTGGCCGTCCGGCGTGTCCAGGCCAACGTATTTCGAAAAGGCAGTCGCACGCTCCGTGGGCGCAGATTGGCTGTCTCTCGCCCTTTGCGGAGGGTATGCGACGAGAAAATCGCGCAGGCGCACGCCACCCCAATAAACAATCTCGCTCCAACCCTCAATGCACTTGAACTCCGAGACCATCTCTACATGCGGGAGCTTCCTAATATCCGCCATCGTGAGCAGCAGCCCGGGAACTCCCGCAGACATATCTTCGGGCATCTCCATCGCCTTCATCTTTACAGCGGCACCTTTTGCGTCCTCCTCGTGCATACTCAGCTTCTTCGGAGCCACAGTGGCATGCAGGTTAGGAGCCGCTCCGCTCGACGCGTTCATTCCGTAGGTCCAAGAAGAAACGTCTCTGCTGTACTGTGCATAGGACGCAGGGTTCGAGACGCCGACAAGTTGCAGGCGCCAGTCCTCGGGGCGGATCTCCGAGAGTCCGATATCGCCATTGCGGCGGAAGGAACGCACTGCTTTGGATTGCGCGAATTCCGGCGCCAGTGCTCGTTCGCGAAAGATTCGGCGCGCAATTCCGGCGTTAAATTCCATCGCCTTGCGGAAGGGCGAAGCGAGTCCGTCAACTTCGGGCCGGATATTTAGCCATTTCGAAATACCGGCGCCCGCCAGGGCGGCTACCGCGGCGGTTAGGAATGCCCGGCGCGAGCGGCGCTGGAGCCCAGCGACCGTTTCGCGCTCAAATTGCGAAGGTGTTTTGTTCATAAGGAATGCTCATCGTGCTCCGCCCGTTCTCCCGGCAAAATCTGATAACCGGCGATCATGGCGCGGAAATTGTTCCAGCCCGCGCGAATGACTTGCGCGACGTGGACCAAGAAAAAGCCAACGTAGGCGATCGTCAGCCAAAAGTGGAACCACCGCGCCATCTCGTAACCACCGAACAATGCCGTGATGACGTGGAGTTGGGTAGGCTTGTAGATGGCCAGCCCGGTCAGTAGCGAGCCCGCACCCATAAGAATGACGCCGGTATAGGCGATCCGTTGTGCGCCATTAAACTTGCTCTGCGGTGGATGGTGCTTGCTTAACCGCAGATCGTGCAATGTCACGGCGATGGCTTCCCCAAACGAATGCCGCGTAGGCAGCAACTCCCGCCACTCGCCAGAGAAAATGGAGTACAGGACATACGCCATCCCGTTCAGCGCGAAGAACCACATGAAGAAAAAGTGATAGCCCAAGCCCTTCGCAAGTTGGAATTTAAGATGGAGATTGTTGTAGAACCATGAAGGAAAGAGCCGAAAGAGCGTCCAGCTACCGAACCCGACGCGATACACCCGGTGTGCATTCAGCCCCTCGTGCTGCGAATCGGCCCAATAGATGAGCAGACCCGAATAAATCATCACCACAACCAGTGGGAAATTGATCCAGTGCATCCAGCGGATGGCGAGCGAATGCTTATGCTCGATGGTGATCGTCATTCCCATGGTTGCTTCCTTACGAGATTCACCACGAACGTTATTCGCCGGCGCGCCGCCCGGGTCATCCGCATTGTGGCTGGCGGAGAGGATTGCGAGCTCTGGCGCACTATTCGATGGTTCAGTGGAGGCATCGCTCGAAAGTTCGGTTCCCTCTACCTTGAGGAGCGACCCCGGTGGCTCGGCTGCTTGATCGATTGCCGGCTTCGGACAAGACTCCGCCGCCGAAGTCGATTCAACGTCCCTCTCGCTTTGCTCGCGCTCGTTCATAGTTGTTTCACCCACATTTCCAGCCAACTCGGTCGCCATTGCGCGACACTGAGGTTCTGCAGGCCGCAGACGCCATAAAGCTGTTCCCAAACGGACTGCTCTCGCCGGCTTCGCGTTGGCGACCCGCGAAGTCATTGCAGTTCGGGGTGCTGGCGAATGGCCTCAGCCTTGAGAATAAAGCTGCCGTCTTTGACGACTTCGTCGTTGACCTTGAGTCCCTCCAAAACCGGGTAGAAGCCATTTGAAGTGGGGCCGAGCCGTACTTGTCGTACGGCAAAGCTACCTTCACTATCGGTGATCGGGAGGAAGACATATTGCTTCTCGCCAATGGCCTGCACCGCCGATTCAGGAACGGTGAGCCCTTTGCCGCCCGCGGACATAAATGCGACGTCCATATACATGTCGAGCCGCAGGCTCTCGTCGGGATTTGCCACCTCGATGCGAGCCTGCGCCGTCCGCGTGTTGGGATCTACCTGGGGTTGGATGTAAACGACGCGGCCCTTCCAGACGCGGCCGGGGTAAGCCGGAGCGGTCACCATAGCGGCGGTGCCCACATGAATCGCCGAGAAGTCTTTCTCGTTGATACTCGCCATCACCCACACGGTCGATAAATCCACCACGGTAAACAGCTCCTGCGACATGTTCGTTACCAGGCCCGGATTCGCAGTACGGGTCAGCACGATTCCGTTGATCGGCGCCGGCACGGAAAAGTTCGCATCGATCTGCTCGGCTTGCTTCAGCGCCGCGACCTGACGATCGCTGGCACCGAGCAGTTGCAGCTTCGCGAGTGCGGCGCGCACATGGGCCTCGTGCGCGCTGTGGTCTGCCGTCACGTCCTCCTCTTCCTGCTGACTTGCGGCTCCCAGCTTGACGAGCTTCTGCGTACGTTCCAGTTTTTTGTGATCGGCTTCCAACTCCGCCAACATAGCGAGATACCCCGTTTCGGCGTCCGCCAAGTCACTGCTGAAAATCACGGCCATGGGTTGACCGCGACGCACATGATCGCCCAGCACCACAGGAACCTGCCTGATAACACCGCCAACGAGCGGAGTGACATGCACCTCGCGGTACTCGTCCGGGTTGACGATCCCCGGAACACGAAGCGTGCCGGAGGTTTCCTGCACATCCACATGGACGGTTTGCACCTGCGCTTTCTTCAGATCGTCGGGACCAAGCTCGACCTGTAACTCTGCGTTGGCCGCAGCTGCGTCCGTCGAAATATCGTTCGAGGGAGATGCCATATCGGCCATACTCGACATGGGCGCATGTTGACGTGGCTTGGGTCGGCTACTGGGTCGTGTCCCGAACCACAGCCCGACGGAGATGGCGACGACAGCGATCGCGCCAAAACCGATCCACATCACGCGGCGACGTGGAGTAGAGGTCGTTTCCTTCTGATCCGTATTCAGCATGTCTTCACCTTTCATGGCAGGTTGGTACCGATTGCTTGTTCGAGACTAATGCGCGCCGCATACGCGTCGAGCAATATGTCCGTATATCCGGTTTCGATATCGATGTAACGGCGCTGTTCCGCGATGACATCCAGCAAGGTGGTGCGGCCGTAACTGTAGGTCTGGCGGACGACATCCAGATTGTGAGCTGCCTGGTCGCGCACACCACTTCGGTAAACCGTAACCCGCGCCTGTGCTCCGTTAAAGCGGATGAGGTTTTGTGCGACCTCGTGCCGAAGACTTAGATCCACCGCCGCGATCCTGCTGCGTGCAGCCTGAACAGCCACCGTGTCTGCCGTGATAGCTCCTTGATTGCGATTGAAGACCGGCAGATTAATGTTGAGTCCGAACGTGGCGTAGTTGAACGTTTGGCGAATCGGACGAAGATTCCCCGCTGCATCAAAGGCTTCTTGAGAGAAGCCGCTATCCGGGCGTTCGTAACCGCCAAAGACACTGGCGTCGGGTTTTCCCATTGCTCGGTCGGAACGAAGCTCTGCACGGGCCAGTAGTTCGTTCGCCCGCTGAAACGCCAGGTCTGGTCGATGATCCATCGCCAACTGCAGAAGTTGCTTCCGGTCATAATCCTGGGAAGCAACTTCAAGCTGCCCCTTTAACCGGATGACCTCGTCAGGGTCTACGCCCACGGTTTCTTTGAGAGCCAGCAAGGCCACCTCGGCCTTCGCCTGATAATCAATTCGCAGGGTTTCGATCCGGTTCGCCTCGACACGAGTTTCATCCGCGTCGAGCGTGGGGGCTGCGCCTTCGCGTGCACGATCCTCCGTCAATCGAAGGAAATCTCGATTCACCTGGAGAAGCTGTTCGACAAACTGCAGGTCGCGTATCGCAGCGAGCGCCTGACCGAAGCGCATGCGCACTTCTCCGGCGAGCAAGCGTTCCTGATCCGCCACGCTCTGCTGCGTGGCTTCTTGCTTGCTCACGGCGACCTCCGTGCGACGGGCGCGGCGTCCGAAGAGCTCTAGTGGGAGCGATCCACTGACGTTGATTGCGTTATCGTCGCCATTTACTTCTTTCAGTCCACCAAGCGTAAGCGAAGGGTTTTGCCGCAGGCGAGCCTGCGTCACCTCTCCGCGCGCCATGGCGATCTGCTGACGTTGCGCCAGCAAGGTGGGGTTGGAAGCCAAGGCCCGCGTTACGAGTTCCACCTCGGTAACCCCACCCCGGAGATCGAGGAAATCACTGGCGGGCTGTGGCGGGACCTGCTGCGCGGAGAGCGACAGAGAACCTGCCAACGTCACCATCGTCAGTAACCACAGTCGAAAAGCAAATAGCATTCGTTTCATGTTCCTTACCTCACGTTGCTGTTGAAGGTTGTGTGGCCTTGTCCATACGGCCCATTCCAGGAAAGCGTGAAGTGCCACGCCCCGCTCATCGCGAAGTTGGAAGTCACTTTGTAGACTCCCGTTTGGCCGGTGGGTGTGAGTTCGGAATCGCCGGACATGGGAGCCATGCTGGGCATGGACATGCTCGAGCCGATCTGCACATCGCCGACATCGGCGGGCTGGTCTTGCTCATCCTTGAACTGCACGACAAATTCGTTCTGCCCTTGCATCAGTTCGCCGCTTTTATTCAGCAGCACGATGGTAAGCTTTCCGACCGTCCGGGTCGCTGCTGGTTTCAGAGAGGAAAGATTTACTTTGTCTCCGCTGCAGCCGGCCACGGCAAGAATGAACGTCAACAAAATTGCATAGAGCGTCTTCATAAAGGTTCTCCTTAGAGTGAAGTTGGAAATGCTTGGGTGGCTTGCGCCGCTGGCAGCGCTACGACCTGCGACGCGCTGTGGCGCAGCTCGCGCTCCCTCAACCACATGAAAATGATGGGTGTGACGATCAGTACGTGCGCGAGGGAACTGAGCATGCCGCCGAGGACCGGAGTGGCCAGTGGTCGTATGACTTCCGATCCCACACGGTTGCTCCAGAAAATCGGTAACAATCCCGCGACGATGGTCGAAACCGTCATGAGCTTCGGGCGAAGACGGAGCAGCGCCCCTTCCATCACGGCCTCGCTTAGCCCGGCGATGGTCAGCGTTCCCTGCGCGTGCCGCTTACGCTCTACAGCCTCTTCGAGATAAATCACCATCACCACCGTCGTTTGCACCGCCGTCCCGAAGAGGGCGATGAATCCAACCCACACGGCGACCGAGAAGTTATAGTGCAGTAGCCAGAGCAGATAGAGCCCTCCCGTGAGGGCAAACGGCACGGCCAGCAAAACGTGCGCGGCCTCCAGGAAAGAACGGTAGGTCAGATAAAGAAGGATGAAGATGATACCGACGGCGACCGGCAAGACAAGCTGCAGCCGCTTCTTCGCGCGGAGCTCGTTTTCAAATTGCCCGCTCCAGTTGTAGTAATAGCCGGGAGGCATTTGCACTTTGGCGCGGATGGCTTTGTCGGCGTCGGCGATGACGCTGCCGGCGTCCCGGCCGCGCGCATTCATCAGCACGGAAACCTCCAGCAAGCCATTCTCGCTGTTGATCTGGGCCGGCCCGGATACCTGACGGATATCCGCGACTTGTCCCAGTGGGATCTGTGCGCCATTCG
>Ga0210394_10002490_pt1 | contig 25104 bp, 22 predicted proteins | sample IncBWC12MmetaG_FD_160121 | JGI IMG/M metagenome (GOLD analysis project Ga0210394, IMG submission 160121) | Forest soil microbial communities from Barre Woods Harvard Forest LTER site, Petersham, Massachusetts, United States - Inc-BW-C-12-M | ecosystem: Environmental > Terrestrial > Soil >... | reverse complement strand
CCTGCAACGTTTTCATCGTGACGGTCCCGACGCCGGTCGATCAGTACAAGCGTCCGGATTTGACGCCGTTGCTCCGGGCCAGCGAAACCGTCGGGCGAGTCCTGAAAAAGGGCGACATCGTCATTTACGAGTCGACCGTCTATCCGGGATGCACGGAGGAAGTCTGCGTGCCCGCGCTCGAGCGCTCATCGTCGCTGCGCTTCAACAAGGAATTCTATTGCGGCTACAGCCCGGAGCGCGTCAACCCGGGCGACAAGCAGCACCGCCTCGCGACGATCAAGAAGGTGACTTCCGGTTCCATGCCGAGGATTGCCGACCTCGTGAATGCCCTGTACGCATCGATCATCACCGCCGGCACCTACCAAGCATCGAGCATCAAAGTAGCCGAAGCGGCCAAGGTGATCGAGAACACGCAGCGCGATGTGAACATCGCCCTGATCAACGAACTGGCCCTGATTTTCAAGCGCATCGGCATCGATACCGAGGAGGTATTGCGCGCTGCGGGCACCAAATGGAACTTCCTGCCATTTCGCCCCGGGCTCGTGGGCGGCCACTGCATCGGTGTGGACCCCTACTATTTGACTCACAAGGCGACTGAAATCGGCTACCACCCGGAGATGATCCTGGCGGGGCGGCGCATCAATGACGGTATGGGGGCGTATGTTGCGCAGCAGGTCGTCATGCTCATGACCGAAAGGCGCATCATGGTCGGGGATTCGAAAATCCTGATATTGGGGCTTGCATTCAAGGAAAACTGTCCCGATCTGCGCAACAGCAAGGTGATCGACATCATCAACGAATTGCAGCGCTTTGATGCCAAAGTCGACGTGTACGATCCCTGGGTCGAAGCCGAAGGGGCATTTCATGAATACAGAATTCGCCCGGTGAGAACGCCGAAATCCGCGAACTACGATGCCGTCGTAGTTGCGGTCGGGCACGACCAGTTCAAGGAGATGGGGGTGCGCGAGATCCGCCGCTGGGTCAAGCCGGTGCACGTCCTGTACGATGTCAAATATGTGTTTTCCGCCGATGAAACCGATGGGCGCCTGTAGATCCCCATGAAGATCTTGGTCACCGGCGCGGCCGGATTCATCGGGTTCTTCGTTTCCCAAGGATTGCTAGCCCGCGGCGACGAGGTGGTCGGGCTCGACAATCTCAACGACTATTACGATCCGCGCCTCAAACTCTCGAGGCTCAAGTTATTGCAGGATCACGGGAAGTTTCGCTTCGTAAAACTGGACCTGGGCGACCGGAAAGGAATCGAGGGGTTGTTCGCGGCCGAAGGATTCGAGCGCGTGGTTCATCTCGCGGCTCAGGCGGGCGTGCGCAATTCGATCGAGAATCCGCATATTTACGTCGACAGCAACGTCACCGGATTTCTGCATATCATCGAGGGCTGCCGCCACTCCGCTGTGGAGCACCTGGTTTACGCATCCACCAGCTCGGTCTACGGCGCCAACACGCACATGCCGTTCGCCGTCGATCAAAATGTCGATCATCCTCTCACCTTGTACGCGGCGACCAAGAAGGCCAACGAACTGATGGCGCACAGCTATTCCTCGCTGTACGGCTTGCCGACCACGGGGCTGCGCTTTTTCACGGTCTACGGACCTTGGGGGCGCCCGGACATGGCGTTGTTCCTGTTCACCGCCAATATCCTCGCGGGCAAGCCCATCGATGTATTCAACTACGGCAAACATAAACGCGATTTCACTTATGTCGGCGACATCGCGGCGGGCGTCATTGCCGCCGTCGACCACATCGCGAAACCGGATGCGGACTGGAATTCCGACGCCCCGAATCCCAGCACGAGCCGCGCGCCGTACCGGCTGTACAACATAGGCAATCAACGACCCATCCCACTGCTGCACTACATAGAAGTGCTCGAGCAGTGCCTGGGCCGCAAAGCGCAAAAGAACCTGCTGCCGCTGCAGCCGGGCGACGTGCCCGATACTGTGGCGGACGTGGAAGCGTTGACGCGCGACGTCGGATACCGGCCCAGCACGCCGGTCGAAGAGGGTGTGAAGCAATTCGTCGAGTGGTATCGTGCGTACTACCATCGTGAGATCGCGTAGAAATGCCCTCGGGCGACGCGTACGGCCAAGCGAGACCTATGGAAAGAGATAGTGAAATCGACGTTGTGTCTTTGTTTTGGATCGTCTGGCATCAAAAATATTTAGTGCTCGCGATTTCACTGCTGTTCGGTGTAATCGCCACGGTTCTCGCGCTGACGGCCACCCCCCTGTATCGTGCGCAAGTCGTCGTCACGCAGGTCAAGGATTCGGGAATGGGCGGCGCAGGCGGGCTGATGGGTCAGCTCGGAGGTCTGGCGAGCATTGCCGGATTGAATTTGAATCCGAACGGTCCCGACGCCGAGCGCGCTGCGGTGCTGGCGTCGCGCGGTTTGATCGAGGCCTTCGTCAGACGCTACAACCTGACGCAATTACTGAACAAAAATGCCAAGGGGTCGGTTACGGAGTGGTCCGCGGTCGAACGCTTCAGCAGAAGCGTGCTCGACATGCACGAGGAAAAACTCAAGGGCACGACGGTCATCACCATCGATTGGCTCGACCCGGTCGTCGCAGCACGCTGGGCCAACGACTTTGTGGGTCTCGCCAATGATTTGCTCCGCGATCGCGCGATGCAGGAATCGACGAGAAACATCGAGTACCTGAATAAAGCGCTCGCAGATACGGATGTGGTCGAGATAAAGCGCGTCATGTACCAACTGATCGAAAATGAGACGAAAAATCTCATGTTGGCGCATGGCCGGCTGGAATATGCCTTCACGATCGTCGATCATGCGGTTCCGCCGGAAGTGCGCGTGAGTCCGCGCCGCACTCTGATGGTGATTTCGGGGCTGTTCATCGGCGGCTTCGTCGGTTCTCTCATCGCCTGGGTGCGCAACGTCGTACGCCGCCGCCCGGCAATCGCGACGCACTGACCGTGGCGGCAGCCGCATCGCAATCCACGGCCCGGGGCGCGCTGCTGCTGGGCCTGTGGGGGCACCTGAAAGCAAATAGGCGGCGTCAATTCTTCTGGGTGATGGTGCTGACCGCGTTCAGCGCGTTCGCCGAAATAGCGAGCATCGGCGCGGTGATTCCGTTCATTGCCGCGCTGACGCAGCCCGATCGCCTGATGAGCTGGCCGATCGTCGCGCGCCTGGCGCGCGGCTTCGGCATCGCCTCCGGCGATGAGCTGATCCTGCCGTTGACGATCGGGTTCGCCGTGATCGCCGTGGTTTCCAACGCGGCGCGCATGCTTCTGCTTTGGGCCAGCGCGCGCCTTGCATTCGGCAGCGGTGCAGATCTGAGCAGCGAAGTCTATCGCCGCACCCTGTATCAGCCCTACAGCGTGCACATCGCCCGCAATAGCAGCGAAGTGATCAGCGGAATCACCAGCAAGGTGGGCGGCACGGTGCTCGGCGTGATGTTTCCGCTGATGACCCTGATCAGCTATGGCGTGTCCCTCCTGGCGACCCTGGTGGCGCTGCTGATCATCGACCCTTGGCTGGCGCTCGGCGCCGGCTTCGGCTTCGGGGCATGCTATGCCATCATCTCTTGGTTTTCCCGGCGCCGTTTGCGCAGCAATAGTCGCCGAATTGCGACGGAATATACTCTGGTCGTCAAAGCGCTCCAGGAGGGGCTGGGCGGCATTCGAGACGTTCTGCTCGACGGCAGCCAGCCGGTCTATTGCGACGTATACCGGCGCGCCGAAGTATCACTGCGGCGTGCACAGGGCGACAATGTATTCATCAGCCAGAGCCCTCGATTTTCGATGGAAGCGATCGGCATGATTTTGATCGCGGGCCTGGCATTCGGCTTGAGCCGTCAGTCCCATAGCGTCGCGGCGGCGCTCCCGGTGCTCGGCGCACTCGCCCTTGGGGCGCAACGTCTGCTGCCGGCTTTGCAGCAGGTGTATGGCGCTTGGGCGACGATGGCCGGGTGTCACGCCCTGTTGAAGGACACCCTGGAGCTGCTGAACCAACCCTTGCCGGCGGGTGCTGCGAGCCCGCGGCCTCCTCCATTGGCCTTCCGCCGCGAGGTCCGCTTCGAGCAGGTTCGATTCCGCTACACGGAAACGGGCCCGTGGGTCATCGACAATCTAAATTTGAGCATTTCGAAAGGCGCGCGCGTCGGTCTCGTCGGCGGGACCGGGAGCGGAAAGAGCACCACGCTCGATCTGCTGATGGGTCTGTTGCGGCCGAGCGCAGGCTTGATCTCGGTCGACGGGCAGCCGCTCGACAGCAGCCGCATCCTCGCCTGGCAGGCAAGCATCGCACACGTTCCCCAGAACATATTTCTTGCGGACACGACACTGTCCGGGAACATCGCCTTCGGTGTGCCGGCGGCGGACGTCGATCAGGATCGCGTGCGCCGAGCTGCAGCACGGGCCCAGGTCTGCGAGTTCGTCGATTCCATGCCGGACGGGTTCGAGTCGCTCGTCGGCGAGCGGGGGGTGCGCCTGTCGGGCGGCCAAAAGCAGCGAATCGGCATAGCCCGCGCGCTTTACAAGGAAGCGAGCGTGCTCGTGCTGGACGAGGCGACGAGCGCGCTCGACAACTCGACTGAACGCTCGGTCATGGACGCGATCGAAGGGTTGTCGCGCGAACTGACAGTGATCATGATTGCGCATCGGCTGAGCACGGTGCAGCGATGCGACACGATCGTGGAGTTGGAAGGCGGCCGATTGATTGCGCAGGCTCCCTACGATGAGCTGCTGTCGAGCAGTCAAAGCTTCAGGCGCATGGCCTCGGCCGGAAAAATCAGCACATAGCACGCGATGGAAACAATGTTCAACGACAAGGTGATTCTGATAACCGGCGGCACGGGCTCGTTCGGCAAGCGCTACGTGCGCACGATCCTGGAGCGTTTTCTGCCGCGCAAGCTGATCGTCTATTCCAGGGATGAGCTCAAGCAATTCGAAATGCAGCAGGACTTTCCGCAGGACTGCATGCGCTTTTTTCTCGGCGACGTGCGCGACGGAGAGCGCCTCATACAGGCGATGAACGGCGTCGATTACGTGATTCACGCGGCGGCCCTGAAGCAAGTTCCGGCGGCTGAGTACAACCCCATGGAGTGCATCAAGACCAATATTCACGGAGCGCAAAATGTGATCCAGGCGGCGCTCGCAAATAACGTGGAAAAGGTCATTGCGCTGTCCACCGACAAGGCGGCGAATCCCATCAACCTGTACGGCGCCACAAAGCTCGTCTCCGACAAGTTATTCGTTGCCGCCAACAACGTGGCGGGCGGACACAGGACGCGGTTCGCCGCGGTACGATACGGGAATGTCGTCGGCTCCCGCGGTTCGGTGGTGCCGTTTTTCAAGAAGCAGATCGCCGGCGGATGCGACCATCTGCCGATTACGGATGCGAACATGACCCGGTTCTGGATCACTCTGCAGCAGGGCGTGGACTTCGTCTTGAAGAATTTCGCCCGCATGCAGGGTGGGGAAATATTCGTGCCCAAGATTCCTTCCGTCAAGGTCGTCGATTTGGCGACCGCGATCGCGCCGCATCTCCCGCAGAGGATCGTCGGCATCCGTCCGGGTGAGAAGCTGCACGAAGTGATGTGTCCGGCGGACGACTCGCATCTCACGTTGCAATTCGACGACCACTATGTCATCAAACCGACGATACAGTTTTCCGGACAAATCGATTTTTCGATCAATCGCCTCGGCGAGACGGGCCGGCCGGTAGACGCAGGCTTCGAATACCACTCGGGAAAGAATCCGCGCTTTCTCGCCATCGAGGAAATCGTCGCCATGAACGCAGTCGCGGACGTTTGATGATTCCCTACGGCCATCAGGACGTCACGCAATCCGACATCGACGCGGTCGTCGAGGTGCTTCGCTCCGACTATCTCACGCAGGGCCCGGCGGTTCCGCGCTTCGAGGGAGAACTCTGCAAGGCAACTCATGCGGGTTACGCCGTCGCGGTCAACAGTGCGACCTCGGCGCTGCATGTCGCCTGCATGGCCCTGGATCTCGGGCCGGGCGACTTGCTCTGGACGGTTCCGAACACCTTCGTCGCGTCGTCCAACTGTGCCCGGTACTGCGGCGCCGGCGTCGATTTCGTGGACATCGATCCCCTGACCTGGAACATGAGCATGGGATCGCTGCGGACCAAACTCGAGGAGGCACGCCGCGCGGGGCGCTTGCCGAAGATATTGGTGCCGGTGCATTTCGCCGGTCAACCGACCGACCAAGATGCAATTTGGGAGCTGGCGCAGGAATACGGCTTTCGCATCGTGGAGGATGCTTCTCACGCGATCGGAGCATCGCGCAGCGGGGAGCCCGTGGGAAGCTGCCGCTGGTCGGATATCACCGTGCTGAGCTTTCATCCTGTAAAAATCATCACGACCGGCGAAGGCGGCGTCGCCCTCACCAACGATCAGGCGTTGGCGGAACGCATGACGATGCTGCGCACGCACGGGATAACCCGCGATCCGGCCCGATTCCAGGACCGCAATCCCGCGCCTTGGCACTACGAGCAGCAGCTGCTCGGATTCAATTACCGGATGACCGACATCCACGCTACTTTGGGGATCAGCCAACTGGCGCGGCTTCCCGGCTACGTCGAACGGCGCAACCAGCTCGCCGGCCGCTACGATCTCGCTCTGCGAGGCTTACCGCTGCGGTTGCCGACGATAGCTGCCGGGAACCGTTCGGCGTTTCACTTATACGTCGTACGAATGGCGGGCAAGCCCACGGGGCGCACTCACCGCGAAGTCTTCGTGGAACTGCGGCGACGCGGAATCGGCGTGAACCTCCATTACTCGCCGGTGCATCTGCAGCCCTACTACCGTCAACTTGGATTCAGCGCCGGACAGTATCCTGAGGCCGAAGCGTACGCCGAATCGGCCCTGACGCTGCCGCTCTATCCGGCGATGACTGAATCGCAGCAGGACAGCGTGGTTGGCGCGCTGCAGGCGGCGCTGTGATCATTGCCGTGATTCCCGCTCGCGGCGGGAGCAAGCGGATTCCGAGAAAGAATATCCGGCGCTTCGCGGGAAGGCCGATAATCGGCTATTCCATCGAGTGCGCGCGGCGCAGCGGAGTGTTCGAGCGGATCATCGTATCGACGGACGACGAGGAGATCGGCGCCGTAGCCCGCGATTTCGGCGCCGAGGTGCCTTTTTCGAGGCCCCCGAGCCTCGCCGACGACTACACCGGGACCACCGAGGTCGTTGCGCACGCGGTGAAATGGCTTCGCGACCGGGGCGCCTCCGCATCGGACGTTTGCTGCATCTACCCGACCGCGCCCCTGATTCAATCGGAGGATCTCGTCGCGGGATTGCGGCTCATGCAGACGGGGCGATGGCGGTTCGTGTTCTCCGCGACCCGATTCGCCGCGCCCGTCCATCGGGCATTTCGCCGGCGCGACGATGGGGGATTGGAGATGCTGTTTCCCGAGAATTTTTCGCTTCGCTCGCAGGACCTGCCCGAGGTGCTGCACGACGCCGGTCAATTCTATTGGGGGAAGCCGGAAGCCTGGCTGAATGGCGAAAAGGTATTCGATCGGGGCTCCACCGTGGTCGAGATCCCTGCGTGGCGCGTGCAGGATATCGACACCGAAGAGGACTGGCGTTACGCCGAAGCCATGGCGCAGTATTTTGGGATTCAAGATGCGCACGACAGCGCCAGGCCGACCGAATGAGGACACGATGAGCGATCGATTCAAGACGGAACAAGAGGCGTTCTGGGCGGGCGAGTTCGGCGACGACTACATATCACGTAATGCGGGCGCCGCCATGTTGGGCAGCAACATCGCGCTGCTGTCAAAGTTGTTGGGCCGTTGTCCGCAGGCGAAATCGTTGATCGAATTCGGCGCCAATATCGGTATGAACCTCAAGGCTGTCCGTGCCCTGCGGCCTTCCATGGAACTCGGTGCCATCGAGATTAACGCGACGGCAATCGCGGAATTGCGCGCGTGGGGCGGCGTGAATGAAGTGCATGAAGGGTCCGTCCTTGATTTCCAAGCCGCCAGAACCTGGGATATCGCGCTCATCAAGGGGGTGCTGATCCATATCAATCCGGATTATCTGCCGCAAGTGTACGACTCGCTGTTTCGGGCCAGCAACCGCTACATTCTCGTGGTCGAATACTACAATCCCAAGCCGGTCGAGGTCCTCTATAGGGGCCATGCCGGACGGCTGTTCAAGCGGGATTTTGCCGGCGAGTTGTTGGATCGATTCCCGGCTCTGCGGGCAATCGACTACGGGTTCGTGTGGCATCGAGATCCGGTATTTCCGCAAGACGATGCCACATGGTTCGTTCTCGAGAAGGTAGTGCGGTGAAGGTGGCGATCCGCGCCGACTCCTCGCTCAGTCTCGGCACCGGTCACGTGATGCGATGTTTGACGCTTGCGAATCGGATGGCAGGCCGCGGCGCGCGGGTTGCGTTCATTTGTCGAAAGGATGCGGGGCACCTTTGCGACCAAATCGAAGCGGCGGGCTTTGCAGTCGAGAGTCTGCCGTCGGATTTTGAGCACACGAACGGCGCGAGGGACGCACAGGAGTCGTATGCGGCGGTGCGTAGACTGGGATTCGAGCCGGATTTGCTGGTCGTCGATCACTATTATCTCGATGGCCAATGGGAGCACGCATTGCGATCGGTTGCCAGGCGAATATTGGTCATCGACGATCTCGCGGACCGGCCGCATGATTGCGACGTTCTTCTCGATTCGAACCTTCACGATTCGCCCGCGACACGCTACGCCGGATTGGTCGGCGAACGAACGCAGGTTTTCGTCGGCCCTCAATACGCCCTGCTGCGTCCGGAGTTCGATCGCGTCCCGCCGAGAATTCGCAATGCGGGGGTAGGCCGCATGCTTATATTCTTTGGAGGCGCGGACCCGTCCCACGAAGCCTTGAAAGTGGTTCACGCACTGCGCGCAATCGGCGCAAGCGTTCCGCCCGCGGTGCTGGTGCTCGGTCCAATCAACCCGGATGCGGAAGAGATCCGCCGCAGCGCATCTGCGCTGACCGGAGTGGAACTCATAGGCGCGACCAATGAGATGGCTCGCCTCATGGCGGACGCGGATTTGGCGCTCGGAACATGCGGCGGCGCGGCGTGGGAGCGTTGTGTTCTGGGTTTGCCCGCGATCGTCGTGGTAAGCGCCGGCAATCAGCGCGACGATGCGCGAATTCTTCACTCCGTGGGTGCCGTGCTCAATCTTGGAGCGGCACACAACATTACGGTCCAAGGCTGGATCACGGCCATTGCGCATATCCGGGATAACCCGGACACTCTCACGGCGATGTCCTGCGCAGCACAGAACGTGATGCGCGGGCGTCAGCAGGCGATCCGCGATTTCGAGAACGCACTCGTGGAGAATGGCACGTGAGATCGATCGCCGAACTGCGCGGATTGCGCTTTCCGGACATGTACGTCATACGCATGCTGTTCAAGGAGGGCCTGCAGCGCACGCAAGGTTCCGTCCTCGAGCTTGGATGCGGCAGCGGCAATAACCTGCTGCCGTTTGCGGATTTCGGCTGGGAAGTAACCGGTCTGGATATCAGCGCGCAAGCGCTAGCCGACGCACGGCACAATCTCGCCGGTGCAGGAAGGTTGATTGAATGCGATCTGGCTACTGAGTTTCCGCTGCCGGAGGATGAATTGTTTGACGCGATCCTGCTGCCCAACATCATATACTATCTCCCGCGACGCTCCTTGATTCGCGTTCTCCAGGAATGCGGGCGGCGTATTCGGCCCAACGGAGTGCTGTTTTTGAGTGCGCGCACGCGAGAGGATTGGCGCTGCGGGCGCGGCGTGGAGGAGGAGCCGGGGGGCTATCGGCTCGACTGCCGCGAGACCGGCGAATTCGGACTGTTGAACGTCTTTTACGATGCCGACGAGCTTGGCGCGCTGGTGCGCGATCACTTCGGGGAGTTGAAAAGCCCTGTACGGCTATTTGCCACTTGCGATAATCCACAGGGCGGCATCGTCGTGCGCAATGCCGATGTGGTGATTTGGGGCCGTGCGGTCGGATCATGATCGTGCATACCGTTGCCATTACCCAGCCCACCTTCCTGTCGTGGGCCGGATGGTTTGATCTTGCCGCTCAGGTCGAACTTGTCATCCTGCTGGACGATGTCGCATTTGCGAAGCGATCGTGGCAGCAGCGCAATCGGTTGCGTACCCCGGAAGGGCTCGTTTATTGCACCGTGCCCGTGCGCTCCGCGGGCCGGAGAGAGCAGCTGATCCTCGATACTGAACTGGTATCGGCGGAATTCGTCGATACCTTGACTCGAACCGTCTCCACCTATTATGCCCGCGCGCCGTACTTTTCCCGTTACTTTACCGAGTTTTGCGCAGTGCTCCGAGACTCCGCGGCGACGGGAAAGCTGGTTACGCTTAATTGCGGCCTGATCGATTGGTTGGCCGCCAAGCTCGGGATCAACACGCCGCGCATTCGTTCGAGCGACCTCGCCGTCGAGGGGAAGCGCGGTGCGCGGCTGGCCAATCTCTGCGGGCATGTGGGCGCGAAGCGTTACGTGTCCCCCGCGGGTGCGGAGGAATACCTGCTGGAGGACCGGGGGGCGTTCGACGAACGTGGCATTGAGGTCGACTTGCAGGTATATGAGCATCCGGTTTATAGGCAGTGCTTTGAACCGTTCATGCCCTATGCCAGCGTACTCGATTTGCTGCTGAATGAGGGCGATGCCGCGGGAGAGATCCTGAGAACGGGTCGGCGCCCGCCGCGCGGTTTGGGTCGGTAAGTCAGGGGAAGGAGCGGCATCATGGCGACGAAAATCTCGATCGGAGGCACTGATATCGGCACCGGATCGCGCCCGTTTGTAATAGCGGAAATGTCCGGCAATCACAATCAGTCGCTGCAGCGGGCGCTTGAAATCGTCGATGCGGCGGCGGACAGCGGGGCGCATGCCGTAAAACTTCAGACTTACACCGCCGACACGATCACGCTCGATGTCCACTCCGACGAATTCATGATCACCGACGAGTCGAGCCTTTGGAACGGCAACAGCCTGCACAAGCTGTACAAGTTGGCTCACACTCCGTGGGAATGGCACGCTCCCATCATGCAACGTGCGAAGATGCGCGGACTCTTATGTTTCAGTTCGCCTTTCGATGAAAGCGCCGTCGACTTCCTTGAAACTCTCGACGTGCCGGCCTACAAGATCGCGTCGTTCGAGAACAATCATCTGCCTTTGATCCGCAAAGTCGCGGCGACGGGCAAACCGGTGATTATCTCCACCGGCATGGCGACCATCGCTGAACTCGACGAGGCAGTTCGAGCCGCGCGCGCGGCCGGCTGTTCCGACCTGGTGCTCCTAAAATGCACCAGTACCTATCCGGCGTCGCCGCGCAACACGAACGTACTGACGATTCCCCACATGCGCGAACTGTTCGGCTGCGAAGTGGGACTGTCCGATCACACCATGGGCGTCGGCGCATCGGTAGCGGCAGTGGCATGGGGTGCTACCGTGATCGAGAAGCATTTCACGCTTCGCCGCGCCGACGGCGGCGTGGACAGCGCCTTCTCTCTCGAACCGGCGGAATTGGCGATGCTCGTAGAAGAGACCGAGCGGGCGTGGATGTCATTGGGCGCGGTGGCCTACGGGCCGACGGAGGCCGAGCTCAAATCACTGGTATTCCGCCGGTCACTTTATGTGGCGGAGGACATGAAGCGCGGCGAGAAATTCACTCGCAAGAGTCTGAGGGTGGTTCGCCCGGGCATGGGCTTGCATCCTAGGTTTTACGAGCAGTTGCTGGGCAAGTCCGTGAATCGGGACGTGCGCAAGGGCACCGCGGTGGATTGGTCGATAATCGGCTCGTAGCGAGCGCGAAACCGGGACCCGTGGACGAGATGAAATCATTGCATATATTGACGGTCGGCAACAATCCATTGCTGGTGCGAATCCTCTGGAGCCGGATTGCCGCCCGGGGTGGATTCCGCATGTCGCATCTTGCGCATCCATCATTCGACCAAAGCAGCTGGCCGCGAGAGCTGTGCAGCAATGAAGTGCATTTCTTCCGCGACGACATTCGTTCGGCATTTCCACCCGCGGACGTGAAGTTTCTCGCGTCGCTGGAACGGGATGCGGTGCCGACGATTCATAATATGATCATGAGCGACCGTCTCGCATCGAAATTGCCCCGCGAGGACGTGCTCGCCTATGCGAGCTTTTTGGCGAAACGGCTCGTTGATCTGTTCGAAGGCGTGGCCCCAACCTTGATCATCGGCGCGTTCGACGGCTTGCACAGCAGCCTCGGATTCGCCGTCGCGAATTATCTGGGCATCCCGTGGTTCGTTCCGTTGTTCAGTCCGCTTCCCGGAGGCGAGGCGTCATTTTGCGCGAATCTTTCGCCGGCGTCGCGTGTGATATTCGACCCAAACCGTGCGGCAGAACTGCACGCGAATGCCGAAGCACGGTTGGTCGAATTCGAAAACCGGAAAATGTCCGCGGTCGCGTACATACCTCCAAGACTGTTCTCCGCCGCCTTCGTTTTCAAACGGATTCCGGCACAGTTCGCGGCCCTCATTCGAGTCCTGCCCAGGCGGCGCTTGAAGAAATTCCTGCAATTCACGGATTTCCCCCAAACTTACTCTATCCGAAAGCTGGCCGGCGAGGCGTTTCGCCAACGAAGAAATCTGTGGCTGTTGCGCCGTCGTAAGCTGCTGCGGGAACCGACACCGGAGCCTTTCGTCTTCTTCGGCCTGCACATGCAACCGGAATCGTCGATCGACGTGTTCGCGCACTTCTTCAGTAATCAGGAACGCGTCATCGAATTGATCGCCCGCTCGGTCCCGCCCACCCACTCCGTTCTGGTCAAATTGCACAAGAGCGATACGCTAAACTATTCGACGCAGCAACTCGCGCGGCTATCGCGGTTTCCCGGCGTCAAACTGGTATCGCCCTATGCAGATACCTTCGAGTTCATAAAAAAGGCGGCATTGGTATTCGCCATTCAGGGAACGATTGGCTTGGAAGGTGCTCTGTTGGGCAAACCGGTCATCATGTTCGGTGACTCTGCCGTACAGGTTTTCTCGAGCGTCTCCACCGTCGGGAAGACCGTTGATTTGCCCGTGCTGGTACGCAGCAAGTTGGCCGAACCACAGCCCAGTCGTTCGCAGATAATAGAGGGGTTCGCCGCGTATCTCGCGCCCTTTTATCCGGCGACCGGAAATGACTGGAGTCTGATGCCGACGGATGCCCAAATCGACGATTACGTCAAACTCATCGGTCTGTTGACGCAACGCGCCGCGCCTGAGCTTCGGTCGCTTCCGCCGTGATGGAGATTGCTTCTACGCGTGAGCCTACCCGCCTGCAAGTCAAGCTGCGACGGGCTGCCGCGCTGTCGTTCACTTTCGTGCTGTCTGTCTCGTCCGCCATGGCGCCGATGCTGGCGGCCGCGGACGAATCACTCTCCTGGGTGCGCCTGGGCGGACTCCTGACACTGCTGCTGCTGCTGCACTTGCTCGTGTGCCAACGATTGCTGTTCACGCGCGAACTCGCCTTGTACGTTGCCTTCTTGGCTTACATGTCCATTTCACTCGTCTGGGCGCCGAGCGTGCAAGACGGCCTGAATACGCTGTTACCGGCGTTGGATTTTGTACTCATCTCGCTCTTGTTCGGTTCCTTGGCGGCATTTCACAATCTTCGCAGCGCGTTTTCCGGGATGCTCGCAGGCTTCCTGGCGGGCGCCTGCTTTTACACCCTCACCGTCGGGTTCCCTTTCTCCTTCCCGATCGATTTTTCCTACAACGCCATCGCCGGGATGTACCTGTTCGGACTTGTCATCGTGCTCTTCTATGCATGGCGAACGCGGCAGCGATTGCTGCCGCTCGGCATCAGCCTGGTGGTGATGATGCACATTGCCGCGACGACTTCGATTAAGACGAATCTTGGGATTGCGCTGGGTGCGGCCGCCGCCGGCCTGTTTTATGTCGCGAGGGTCTTGCGGGTGTTGCGGCGAATTGTCATTTTGCTCGGAATTTTCGCCGCCCTGTTGGTCTACGCGGTCGTATCGAATGAGGATCTCTTGGAGCGCGTCCAAAGCGGGCTCGATCGAGTGTCGCACGGCATAGAAATTTTGGAGAGGCGCGATGATGCGGCCGGGGACACATCGTTCGGCGAGCGTAAGGAGTGGGAGCGTCGCGGCATCAAGGGATGGATTAGGAGCCCCCTTTTCGGCAATGGAGTCGAAGCTTTCCGAACGGATTATGGAATCACGTCGCACTCGACGCCCATCGATCTGCTCTACAACTTCGGAATCGTCGGATTTGGCATTTTTTACGCGATATTTGGCTCCATTCTGCTGCGGCTCATGCGGGTTCCGCGTCGCGAATTGGGCAGTTTACCGGCGCTCATCTTTGGCGGTGTCGTGTGCTATATGTTTATCACCGCGTCGGGAACGATGCACTACAATATGTTCATGGCCATTTTCATTGCAATCAGTGCCGCACTTCTGCAGCGCTTGGGCGCGCGGTTTGCTGCGCCGGGCGGCGCTCCGGCCGGCCATGGGTCATGAGACGCGTCGTATATTGGCCTGAAACCGAGCGGCTCGTGTATTTAGATTCCAAGGCGACCCCGGAGTTCTGGGATGCACGCTGGCGGGCTGAAGGCAGGCCGCCTGCGGTGAGCGCCAGCGATCCTGTCGTCACGGTTACCAGCCGCTATCTGCCGCCGGGAGCGCATGTCCTCGAGGGCGGCTGCGGCCGCGCAAACAAGGTCAAGGCAATGGCCGACGCCGGGTTTCGCGCCGTAGGCGTCGATTTTGCACAAGAATCCGTCTCGCAGGCGAAGCTCGATTATCCGTCGCTCGATATTCGGCTGGGCGACGTACGCGCACTGGATTTTCCCGACGGTTCCTTCGATGGATATTGGTCCATAGGCGTGATCGAACACTTCTGGAAGGGTTACGGCGAGATATTGTCCGAGGCGGGGCGGATTTTGCGGCCGAAGGGACTTCTCTTTCTCACCGCGCCGTGGTTCTCACCCTACCGGCAGCGAAAAGCGCGAACGAACGGCTATTCGCAGGTGCAGTTTACTTCGGAACCCGATTCGTTCTACCAGTTCGCCTTGAGCCGCAAGGAGATTGGAAGGCAGCTCGAGGCCCACGGATTCGAGCAGCTTCGCTGGCGCGGCCTCGCTTCGGAAATTTCCGTAAAAGAGGACATGACGGCGTGCCGTCCGTTGGTGCAATGGCTGCTGGGATCCAGGGGCTCGCTCGCCAAGCGGATGCTGCGCCGGGTTGTCGCCAGCGGACTGAATCCATATTGCGGTCATTCGTTTCTTGCAATTGCCAGGCGCGCTTGAATACGGACCGGCGGAGCGTGATGCTCGTGATCGGCAGCCTGCAGGGAGGCGGCGCCGAACGTCAGATGTCGGACATGGCCAACTACTGGGCGGCCAAAAAATGGCACGTGGTTCTGGCAACCTGGAGCGGAACGGAGGTTTTGGATTTCTTTCCGCTCGATGCCCGGGTCGTGCGGATCAGCATTGCCGATCGGGCGCACGCCGGTATCGGCCGGTCGCGTATTCGAGCCAATCTCGGGCGCGTCGTCCGGCTTCGAACGCTTCTCAGTTCGGCGAGGCCCGAGGTGGTGCTCAGTTTCGTCACTGAAAGCAATCTGTTGACCATTCTAGCCGCATTGGGCCTGAAGCTGAGGGTGGTGGTCTCGGAACGCGTCCAGCCGGCGCTTCACAGCGCGCTTCCGCAATCGTGGCGCATCCTCAGGCGCTTACTCTACAAATGGGCAGACAGGGTCGTCGCGCAGACGGAGGAGGCGGCGCAATGGCTCGAAAAAAATTGCCGTACGCCGGTGACGATCGTACCCAATGCGCTCCGCGGCCTGCCGGAGCCCTCGGCCGGGAGGCGGGCATTGATCGTCGCGGTGGGGCGTCTCACTCATCAGAAGGGATTTGACCTGCTGTTGCGCGCGTTCGCACGGATTGCCCCCCAGTTCGCGGACTGGAGGGTAGCCCTCGTCGGTGAGGGCGAGGAACGGCAGGCCCTGACACGCTTGCGCGGAGAGTTGTTCTTGGACGATCGTGTGGAGTTCGTCGGCCAGACTGCCGATGTCGTCACTTGGATGGCTCAGGCCGGACTGGTCGTTCAGCCGTCGAGATTCGAGGGATTCCCCAACGTCGTGTTGGAGAGCATGGCGCTCGGCGCGGCCGTCATCAGCGCGGATTGTCCTTCCGGACCGGCTGACCTGATCGAGGACCGCGTGAACGGGCGACTGGTCCCCGTCGAAGACGTGAAGACGCTCGCGGACGTCATGGCGGAGCTCATTTCACGGCCAGAGGAGCGCGCGCGGCTCGGCCACGCCGCGCTCGGCGTGCGCGAGCGCTATCGACAGGATGTCATCATGGATCGTTGGGAAGCATGCCTTTTTGGATCGAGCAACGTGGGTAAAGCCTCATGAACGCGGACGCCGAAATTCGCGAGGGAAATCGCTTCGGGTTTGGCGCAAACTGGACCCGCTTCCTCGCCCTCGTCGATGAGAATCGAATCGCCGGCGCCGAGGCGTCCTTGCGGGAGATGCTGTGCGTCGGCGATCTGCAGGGCCGGCGGTTCCTGGACATCGGATGCGGCTCGGGGTTGTTCAGTCTTGCTGCGCGGCGTCTCGGCGCCGAGGTATATTCCTTCGACTTCGATTCCCAGTCCGTAGCCTGTGCGCGGGAGCTGAAGCGCCGCTACTTTCCGGACGATGCTCGATGGCGTGTGGAAGAAGGTTCGGTGCTCGACGAGAATTTCGTCGCGGGCCTCGGAATATTCGACGTCGTGTACAGCTGGGGAGTCTTGCACCACACGGGGTCGATGTGGGTGGCGATCGAGAACGCGATCAGCCGCGTCGCGAAGCCCGGAGGCATATTGTACGTGGCCATCTACAACGATCAGGGCTGGAAGTCTCATGCCTGGTGGTTCGTGAAAATCCTGCATAATCGGCTGCCGCGGTTTCTGCGAACGCCGTTTGCCCTGGCCATAACGGCCGCCACGCACATCCTGGTCACCTTGAAGCAAGCGATCCGCCTGCAACCCCTGACCGTATTTTCCAGTCTTTCCAAGGCGCCGCCCCGCGGCATGAGCGCCAAGTACGACATGCTGGACTGGATCGGCGGATTTCCATTCGAATTCGCGACATTCGAGACGCTCGAGGCCTACTTCAAGTCCCGCGGATTTGCCGTGCAGAATTCCCGCCGCTGCACCAGCCTGGGCTGCCATGAGCTGGCTTTGCAGCTTGTCAAATGTGTGGATTAGTCGGCTTCTGGAATCCCGCGGGACTGCAGGCGCAGCCGGCGAAGCAGCTCGTTGCCGCGTTGGCTGAACGGCTGGTTCATCGCGGGCCCGACGACCAAGGCGTGTGGGTGGACGGCGCCGCGGGCATCGCCCTGGGGCATCGGCGTCTTGCCGTCATTGATCTGTCCGCGGCCGGTCATCAGCCCATGACTTCGGGCTCGGACAGGTACGTAATCGCCTTCAATGGTGAGATTTACAATCATCTCGAGCTGCGCAAGGAACTTGATCGAGCGGGGACGCCGCCCGCGTGGCGCGGCCACTCGGACACGGAGACGCTGCTGGCGGCGTTCGACCGGTGGGGCATCGAAACAGCGCTTGGCAAGACCGTCGGAATGTTCGCGTTTGCTTTGTGGGACCGGCAACAACGAACACTGACTCTGGCGCGGGACCGGCTCGGGGAGAAGCCGCTCTATTACGGATGGCAGGGCGGCGTCTTCCTGTTCGGATCGGAACTGAAAGCGCTGCGGGCGCATCCTGAGTTTCACGCCGACGTTGATCGAGGCGCACTTTCGCTCTATATGCAATATGGATACATTCCTGCGCCGGCCTCGATCTATCGAAACGTATACAAATTGATGCCCGGCAGCTTCATGCAGATCGCCGCGGCGAGCCCTTGCGGCGAGCTGCCCGAATCCCGGACGTACTGGTCGCTGCTGCAAGCCGTCGAACGGGGCAGGGCAGACCCATACGGAGGCGGCGACGCGGAGGCCATCGATGAACTAGAAACCCACTTGAAGCGCGCCGTTTCGCTGCAGCGGATCGCCGATGTGCCGCTGGGAGCTTTCCTTTCCGGCGGAATAGATTCGTCGACGATTGTCGCGCTGATGCAAGACGGCGCCGCTCATCCGGTGAAGACCTATACCGTCGGCTACGGCGAGTCGGCCTTCAGCGAATCGCGTTATGCGCGGGACGTTGCAGAGCATCTCGGCACGGACCATACAGACCTTCACGTCAGCGCGCGCGAGGCTCTCGACGTGATCCCGCGCCTGGTCGCCCTGTACGATGAACCCTTCGGCGACAGCTCGGCGATTCCCGCATTTCTCATATCGTCGTTGGCGCGCCGCCATGTGACCGTTGCGCTCTCCGGGGACGGCGGCGACGAGATCTTCGGAGGATATAACCGGTATCAGCGCACGGCGGACATTTGGAGCGCCCTCAACCGCGTACCCCGGGCCGCACGATCGGCGGCAGCGCGGGGGATCCATGCATGGCGGCGGGCGGGACTCCCGTCCGGCGAAAGGGCCGACCGGATGGCGTCGTACCTCTCTGCGTCCACCATGGCGGAGTGCTACGACGCCCAGCTTTCGCGTTTCCCCGAAGCGCCGGCCTTGGTGATGGGCGGCCGTACCGCTCAAAGCGGGGGTTCCGTCCCGATCGCATTCGGCTCCGCCGGCGGCCGATACGACGAAATGATGTACACGGACTCGTCCAGATATCTTCCGGACGACATTCTGACGAAAGTCGATCGGGCGTCGATGGCCGTCAGCCTTGAAGTGCGTGTGCCCATGTTGGACCACCGGGTGCTCGAGTTCGCCTGGCGCCTGCCGTCAAAGATGAAAGTGCGCGGCCGCCAGGGGAAGTGGCTTTTGAAGCAGCTGCTCGCGAAATATTTGCCTGCCTCGATGATTGAGCGTCCGAAGATGGGATTCGGTATTCCGGTTGGGCTGTGGCTTCGAGGTCCTCTTCGCGAGTGGGGTGAGGACTTGCTGGCGGAGGACCGATTGCGCAGAGAGGGGTTCTTGGATCCGCAGGCGGTTCGCCGCCGCTGGCTTCGTCACCTCGCGGCGGATGGCGGCGAAAGCGACGCGTTGTGGCAAATGTTGGCGTTTCAGGCGTGGGCAGCGGATGCCGCATGAAGGTGTTGCTGGTAATCGATCACTTCGGCCCCGGGGGTGCGCAGCGCCAGATCGTCGAGTTGGCCTGCGGGATGCAGCGCCGCGGGCATGAGATCGAGATGTTCGTCTATTTTCCGGAGCATGGATTCTTCCGGCCGCTTCTCGACGCGCACGGAATCACCGTGCATGAGTACTCGAAAGGAAGGGGGTTTTCCTTCGGCGTGCTCTCGAAGTTGATTGCTCTCCTGCGGCATCGGCGATTCGACGTGGTTGTTTCTTATTTGAGCAGTGCCAACGTCTACGCGGAGCTGGCGGTTGCGATCGCGGGCGGCTCGAAGCTCGTGGTTTCTGAGCGCACCAGTCACCACGATGATAAGGCGCCCCTGGCGGACTTCTCGCGGCGGGCAATGCACGCGGTTGCCGACAAGGTCGTGGCCAACAGCCGCACGCATTGCGACTGGCTGAAGGGCAAATGGTGGCTTAGAAAAAAGGCGACCTTCATCTACAACGGTGTCGATTTGCAGAGATTTTCTCCGACGGCGGATGCCGTCAAGGCCGCCGATCCGGCCGGCGCCCTACGGCTGGTCGGCATCGGGCGAATTGGTCCGGAGAAGAATATATTGAACCTGATCGCCGCCCTTGCGCTGATGCACGCCGCAACCGGCGATGCTCCGCAGGTGAGCTGGGTAGGGCCGCAGGACGAAAGCGGCCACGGCCGAAGTTATCGCAAACGGATCGACGGCGCGCTCGATGGTTTGCCCGAAATTCGCCGGCGGTGGCATTGGCTGGGAGTCCGGGCGGATATCCCGGAGATTTTGCTGCGCCATGAGGCACTGATAATTCCATCCCTTTACGAGGGACTGCCTAATGTCGTATGCGAGGCGCTGGCGAGCGGAGTTCCGGTGCTGGCATCGGCCGTGTGTGATCATCCTTTGCTGGTCGCCGACGGGTCGCGCGGGTTTCTCTTCGAGCCTGAATCCCCGAAGAGCATCGCCGCCGCCATTGCGAAATTCGCGGCGTTGAGCGCGGACGAGCGGCGCGCAATTTCGCGCAACGCGAGGGAATACGCGGAGGCCACTCTTGGTGTCGAGAAAATGGTATGTTCCTACGAATGCCTGTTCGGGCAACTTCTCGGAACCTCAGGCGCGTCATGAACCCTGGATCGTCCACATTTATCTGGCGCGGGCGCGACGTTGCATTGTTCGCAGCCATCGGCGCCGTCAGCGCCTGTGCGTATCTGCTGTTGAGCCGTCCGGAAAGTTCCGTGTTCCACAGCATCGTCGACATCGGCGCCTGGCTGCGGGGCGCCGGCGCCAAGCCGGCCGTCGTGACGTGGCCGGCATGGGGATACGCATGGATCGTGGCATGGGTTCCCCGTTTCGACTGGATCATCGCGTTGCAAGCGTCCCTGGGCGCAGTGTCGCTCGCGGCGCTCGCCGTACGTCTGCGGCTCTCCATGCCGAGGCAATCCGCGTTTATCGCCATCTTGTGTGTGCTGGCCGTTCCGTGGCACGACATGCAGCTCACCCTTTACCCGAGCGGGGCGGCGGGATCCCTGGCGCTGCTTTCGCTGCTCAGCCTGGATGCGGCACTGACACGGGGTGAATCGCGGCTCGGCGTGCTTGCAGGCGTTCTCATGGGCCTGGCCGATAATTTTCGGACGGAATTCGTGCTGCTGCCCGTATTCATCGGCGTTTGCTCGGTTGCCTTGAGGCGCCGGCACTTCATCGAGCCAGCCTCGCTGAGGCCTCTCTGGCTATTCATCGCGTCGGCACTCATTCTTCAGTTGCCGTGGGCGTTTTTCTACCATGCGCAAACGGGACGCTACTCTCTGACCGAATCCAATTTCGGTCACGTGATGTACGTCTCTTTGGGCAGCGATCCCGGCAATCCGTGGAAGATCGCTGGAAATGACGCCGCGGCCATGCAGGCGGTGCGCGACGAGGGCTATGCCTTTTCCTCGCTGTCCGAGCCCGGCAATCAGGTTCTGCGCCGTCTGGTGATGGCACGAATCAAGCAGCATCCGTACGCGCTAGTACCGCGAACGTTGCAGCAATTGCGAAATACGCTCGTGGCCCCGTTCAATTGGGGGGAACCGAGGCTCGACCAGGCAGGGGCTCGCGACCTTGATGTGCTGCGGCAGGAATTGAAGGCGCGCCTGGGTGTGGGCGTTAACGTCGCCAAATTGGACGATTATCGGAGCCGAAATCTTTACTCGAATGCCAAGGAAAACGCTGCGGCCGCGCTGTCGTTGGCATATCAGATCACGGCGGTCGGGACCGGGTCCGTGATCTTTCTGCTGGGAATCGCCGGCATGGTCGTGGCGCTGGTTGGCGCGAAAACACCGCGCCGGCCGCTGCTCTTGTGGCTGCTGGGCTGTGCGGCGCTTTACAAGATGCTGCAGGACGTGCTGCTGTTTTATCAAGTGAACTATTTGAACAACGTTTACCCCATGTTTATTCCGTTCGCCGCCATCAGCTTCACGGCCGTCCTCGATCGCCTGAAGGGGCCGGCGGCGCCGCTCGAGGCGGGTACCGGCACGTGAGATCCGTCCTCAAAAGTCTGCGGCTGTGGGGCAGTGCGCTGCGCCTGCACCAATGGCTGAAGAACCTGCTGATCTTCGTGCCTCTCTTGGTGAGTCATCGAATGGGCGCCCCCAATTTGTTGGCCGCCGGCGTCGTCGCTTTCGTGCTGTTCGGGTTGTGCGCATCGAGCGCCTATCTTCTCAATGACCTTTTGGACGTAAACAGCGACCGGCGGCACGTTTCAAAGCGCAACCGACCGCTCGCGGCGGGTCTGGTCTCGAGCAGATCCGCGGCGTGCTGTTCCGCGATCTTGCTGATCTGCGCGTTCGGCGGGGCGCTGTGGATCCTGCCCTGGCAGTTCACCGTCGCAATGGCGGCGTACTATGTCGTGACCGTGACATACTCACTGTGGCTCAAGCGCCTGATGATCGTCGATGTCGTCACGCTCGCCATGCTATACACATTACGGATCATTGCCGGCACTTTGCTTTTCCACCTGGTAATGACCTTCTGGATGCTCGCATTCTCGATGTTCATCTTCCTCAGTCTCGCGTTCGTCAAACGCCATGCCGAGTTGCTCGGTGCCCGCAACAAGGGTGATACGGACCGGCCGGGGGGGCGAGGCTACTTCGCCGACGACCTGAGCATGATTTCGTCGCTGGGGGCCGCGTCAGGATACTTGTCGGTGATGGTGCTGGCGCTCTACATACAAGATCCAAACACCGCCGCGCTGTATCGAAATCCGCGGATCATCTGGCTGGCTTGTCCGCTGCTCCTCTACTGGATCAGCCGGGTTTGGGTCCTGGCGCACCGGGGCGAGATGTATGATGATCCTGTGGTGTTTGCGATACGCGATCGGGTCAGCTTGCTGGTGGGAGTCCTTTTCGGTTTGGTTTTCTGGCTCGCGATATGACCGTCGAAATGCTCGGCTCATGGGGCCGGTATCCCGACTTTCCGCAGCAGCGCCACCCGGTTCATTGGCGCGAGGACGTACCCCATGTGCTCGCCGGCATGCCGCCGGGATTGCCGGTTCTCGCTTACGGCTGCGGTAGAAGCTACGGTGATTCCTGTTTTGCCGTTTCCGATCACGTGCTCGCCATGGCCGGTATGGATCGTCTGGTGTCGGCCGATTGGGCCAGCGGATTGATCGTCGCCGAGGCGGGATTGGCGCTTGCGGAATTGATTCACATCGCACTGCCGCGAGGCTGGTTTCCCTGCGTTACGCCCGGGACAAAATTCGTCACCCTCGGCGGTGCGGTTGCCAACGACGTGCATGGCAAGAATCATCACGTTGTGGGAACGTTCGGGCGTCAGGTGCGAGGGCTTACGCTGTACCGCACGGCGGAGGGACCCGTGACGGCATCTCCGGCGCAGAACCCGGAGCTATTTGCCGCTACGGTGGGAGGGCTGGGACTTACGGGCATCATCCTCACGGTCGAGCTGCAGCTGCGCCGGGTCCTTTCCAGCGACATGGAGCAGTGCTGCGTTCGGTTCGACAGCCTCGACGAGTTCTTCGACCTGTCGAGCGCCCACGATCGGAATTTCGAATACACGGTGGCATGGATAGATTGCATGGCGGAAGGCCGGAACAGCGGCCGGGGTCTCTACGTCGGGGGCCGGCATGCAGAGCGGGGCGAATTGAGGGTCGAACCACCGAATTCGCTGCGCTTTCCCGTCGACCCGCGGGTGTCGCTCGTCAACGGCTTCACGACGCGCGCGTTCAACGCCCTGTACTACCGACGGCAACTCAGGAAGAAAGTCTCCCGCCGCGTGCGCTACGGCTCCTTTTTCTATCCGTTGGACCACGTGTCATCGTGGAACCGCATTTATGGCCGCGCGGGGTTCCAACAGTACCAATGCGTCGTACCGCAGAGCGGCGGCCGGGAAATCATCCGTAGGGTGCTTGCGGAAATTGCTCGCAGCGGTACCGGATCATTCCTCGCCGTGCTGAAGCAGTGCGGTGCGCTGCCTTCGCCGGGCCTCATGTCCTTCCCGCTGCATGGTGTGTCCCTCGCATTGGATTTTCCGCAGCGCGCCGACGTGAATAGGAGTCTTTTCGCGAACTTGGATGCGCTGGTGCACGGAGCGGGCGGCAGGCTCTATCCGGCGAAAGACGCGCATATGAGCGCCGCGCATTTCAAAATCGCCTACCCCGCGTGGGAACGCGTCGAAGCGCTGCGCGATCCGCGGTTGATGTCCCGCTTTTGGCAGCGTGTCACGCAATGACGCGCAACATCATCATCGTGGGTGCCACCTCCGGCATCGCGCAAGCGGTGGCGAGGCGATATGCGCAAAAGGGAGCGCGGTTGTTTCTCGTCGCGAAGGATCCTGTGAAAGTGCAGGCGGTGGCGGCCGATCTGCGCGCCCGCGGCGCGAGCGCCGTCGAGGTGTTCGTCATGGATATGAACGACACATCCCGATTGACGGCGATGCTGCAGAGCGCATCGCAAGCGCTGGGCCGCATGGACCTGGCCCTGGTCGCGCACGGAACGCTTCCGGATGCAGAGCGGGCGCGGATGGATGTCGGCTATCTGGTTCAACAGTTTCGCACGAACGCTGAAAGCGTGATTGCATGTCTTGCGAGCCTGGCGGAACATTTTCAAACGCAGGGAAGCGGTGTTCTGGCGGTAATCGGCTCGGTCGCAGGAGATCGCGGCCGCGCGACCAACTACGCCTATGGGGCGGCGAAGGCCGCGGTGCACGCGTTTGCCTCCGGACTGCGCGCGCAACTATTTCGCCACGGCGTGCACGTCGTGACGATCAAACCGGGGTTCGTTGCGACGCAAATGACGGCCCAATTGGACCTGCCGTCAGCCTTGACGGCGCAGCCGGATACCGTGGCGGCGCGCATTGAATGGGCCATTGAGGCGCGGCGCAATGTGGTGTACACGCCCGGTTTTTGGTGGCTGATCATGGCCGTCATCCGAGTGATTCCCGAGACGCTGTTCAAGCGGCTGAAACTGTAACAACGGGGCGGCCGCATGCGAGAGCGTACACTGACTCGAAAAATCGTCCTGGCTGGGGGCGCCGGCCTGGTCGGCCAAAATCTGGCGGTGCGGCTTCGGGAACAGGGGTATGCGAATATCGTCGTACTCGACAAACACCGCGCCAACCTGAGCATGCTTCGCGACGTCGTTCCCGGCGTCGTTGCGGAGTATGCGGAACTTTCCCGCCCCGGCGATTGGCAGCGCCATCTTGGCGATGCCGATGTGGTGGTGATGCTGCAGGCGCAAATCGGCGGCAACGACCTCGGCGCTTTCGTGCGCAACAATGTCGACTCGACCCGCCTGATCATCGACGAGATGAAGGCGAACAATGGTGCGTATGTCGTGCATATCAGCACCTCGGCGGTCAATTCCGTGGTCAAGGACTACTACAGCGACACGAAGCGAGAGCAGGAGCGCTTGGTGGTCGAAAGCGGGATTGCGTGCCCGATTCTGCGCCCGACGCTGATGTTCGGCTGGTTCGAC
>Ga0210394_10002488_pt1 | contig 25133 bp, 14 predicted proteins | sample IncBWC12MmetaG_FD_160121 | JGI IMG/M metagenome (GOLD analysis project Ga0210394, IMG submission 160121) | Forest soil microbial communities from Barre Woods Harvard Forest LTER site, Petersham, Massachusetts, United States - Inc-BW-C-12-M | ecosystem: Environmental > Terrestrial > Soil >... | reverse complement strand
CTTGAACGCCGAGCACATCGAAATAATTTTCCGTTGCAATGATTCCCCACACGCGTTCCGGTGGAGCGTCGTTGCGCAGGCTCATGTCCACGCCTGCCATTTCAAATCCAATTAAACCGGAAAAAACATCGTTGCGGTCACGATAGTCTTTGTAGTCGGGATAAGAGCTAGTGTGGTATTCACCGCCGGGCATCAGGCTCTCGACGGCAATGAATTGGTCCGCGTGTGCGATTCCCGGGAGTGGATTAAGCAGAACCGTGCGAATCCAACTGAAAACGGTGGCATTCCCGCCGATACCGAGAGCCAGCGTGAGAACTGCTACCGCCGCAAATCCCGGCGCCTTTGCCAGCATTCGCAATCCGTAGCGCATGTCTTGAAGCAAGGTATCCATTCCGGGTCCCCGTCTAAATTTATTCAGCCGCGCTATCATTCATAGCGCAAGGCAACCATGGGATCCACGCGCATCGCCCGTCGAGCGGGAATGTAACAAGCGAGCAGCGCCACAACAGACAACAGAATTGCTACGGCTGCAAACGTGCCGGCGTCGGTGGCACCGACCCCAAAAAGTATGTTGCGCATAAAACGCGTTAGAGTAAATGACACGAGCAGGCCGATCGCAAGTCCGGTAACGATCATTCGCAAACCTTGACCCAACACTAGACGAAACACGTCTCTTTGCTGCGCTCCTAGCGCCATACGGATCCCGATTTCGTGTGACCGTTGGCGCGTGGTGTAGGAAATCACTCCGTAAATGCCCACGGCCGCGAGCAGCAGCGCGAGCAAACCAAACGCTCCCACAAAAGTGCCGGCGATACGCTGTCCGGTACTGGCAACTTGCACGCGTGACTTTAAAGTGGACTCATCGTAAACGGGCAAATCGGCGTCCAAGCTGTGAACCGCTTTCTCGACCGCTGCGGTGTAGGTGAGCGGGTTCCCGGAAACGCGCGCATGAATGACTGGCGAGGAGTCATAGTCCTGAAATGTCGGAAGATACAAAAACGGTTGCGTCGCCTCGTTCAGCGAATTGTAGTTCGCGTTATGCGCAACCCCAATCACCGTGAACCACACACCATCGACGAAGATACGTTTGCCGAGGGGATTCTGTTGAGGCCAATATCGCTCAGCAAACTTCTGATTCACAATGGCCACCGGTTGCGAGGTGTCTGTATCTTTCGCAGTGAACTCGCGGCCTGCGACCAATGGGATTTCCATTGTCCGCAAGTAATTTGGTCCTACGGTCGTTGCGGCAATTTCCATTGATTCGTGCGACTGCGGCACGTAGCCCTCGGGCGAAGCGGGCATGGAACTGTTTGTGTAACCTAGTGGGACCCAACTGGATAGCGTGGCTGATTCCACGCCAGGGAGCGCTTCCAATTTCGCTAAAAGCTGCCGATTAAATTCCAGGCCGCGAGCCTGGCTATACCCCGCAGGAAGGAGGCTGTAGGAAGCGAGCAGAACATGGTCTGGGTTGAAGCCTGCATCGAACTGCTGCGCCTGGCGGAAACTTCTAATAAATAGTCCTGCGCTGACGAGCAAAAAGAGTGAAAGCGAGATTTGCACGACAACCAGAGCGCTTGATAACCGCGCTCTATGAAGTCCAACTGAAGCGCTGCCCGCCTCTTCTTTCAGAACTGATACCGGCGACATATCGGAAGCGCGCAGGGCAGGCAGGATTCCGAATAGGACACCGGTAATGACCGAAATCGCGAAGGTGACAAATAATACAGCGCGGTCCACAGGTATGTTGAGCACTACTGGAATATCTGTGGGCGGGATGATTTGCGCGAGAGTCCCGGTGGTCCAGGCGGTTAGAAACATAGCGAGGATGCCGCCAGCCAAAGATAGGACCAGGCTCTCCACCAGTAGCTGCCGGATGAGACGCGACCTACTGGCTCCAATCGAAAGGCGTATCGCAATTTCGCGCCGCCGAGAAACCGACTTCACCAGCATCAGGTTCGCCACGTTGGCGCAAACAAGCAATAAAACCACGCCCGCGATGGCCATCAGCATCGGAAGAAGAACGTACATATAAGCGTTCGCGCCGAACGGCGCACGCCAGAGCGGATACAACGTCACGGCGTTATTGCCCAAATGCGAAGTAGGAAATTGCTCGACGATATGGCCCACGAGCAGATCCATCTCCGCTTGCGCTTGCGCACGAGAAACCCCCGGAGCAAGACGTCCCATGAGCATTAGCCAGGTCTCGCTGCGAGTCTGCAGCTTGTCGCGATTGGAATCGAGTCCCGGCTGCATCGTCACTGGAACCCAGAGCTCGGCGCGCAGACCGGTTTGAGTGCCTTGGAACACGGCCGGCGCCACACCGATGATCGTGAATGGTTGTTCGTTGATCCTTAGTGTTTTGCCGATCACGGAAGTATTTCCGCTGAAACGAATCTGCCAGAGGCGATAACTGATGACCACGACCGGCGCGCCGCCCGGCCTCTGATCTTCTACCGGCAAAAAGCCGCGGCCCAGAATTGGATGGACGTTGAGCACGTCAAAATAATTTGCCGACGCCAGCGTGCCCCAAACACGCTCAGGCTTACCGCTACCCGTAAGATTCATGGGACGAATGTGGTAAGCGATCAATCCAGAAAAACTTCGACTACGCTTTCGCAGGTCCATGTAGTCGAGATAGGAAAATGGGATGGGTGCTCTGGCGGTTCCACCTTCCGTCATGGTGACAAGATCAGAAGTACGCGTGACGCCGGGGATGGGATTGAGCAGGGTGGAATTGATCCAACTGAAGATTGTCGAATTGGCGCCGATGCCGAGCGCAAGCGTAACGATGGCGATGGCTGCAAAGCCGGGAGATTTTTTTAGTATCCGCAGGCTGTACCGGAAGTCAGCCAGAAAGGCACCCATTTCGCTCCTCTCCCAACGCGCTACTGCACTGCAATCGCGATCATAGTTGCATCATCGTGCCAGTTGCCGCCGCAGAATGTTCCGACGGTATCAAGAATCTTCTTCTGCAATTGTTCCGCGCTTGCTTCGCAATTTTCCCAAAGCAGCTGAATCAAACGGTCATCTCCAAATTCTTCGCCTTCCGGAAGGCTAGCTTCCGCCACGCCGTCGGTGAAAAGCAGCACGCGATCTCCCGGCTGAAGCGTACAGGTGCCCGCAATAAAATTTTGAGATTGGAAAATGCCCAGCACGCTTCCGCCTTCATCCAAGCGATCGTGCGTGCCGTCGCGATGCGCAACAATGGGAGCATTGTGTCCAGCGTTCGAATAGCGGAGTTGCCGGGACGCGCCGTCAAGTTGGGCGTAGAAGAATGTGATAAAGCGATCGCTTGCGATGTTGCGGTAAATCAACGTGTTCAAGCGCTCGCACAAAATTTCAGGAGACATGGTCGACGAAGCAAGACCGCGTACGGCAGCCTGCAAATTGGACATCAGCAGCGCCGCCGGCATTCCCTTTCCGGCAACATCGGCGATGCACAGACCGAGCGTGTCTTCTCCAAATGCTAGAACGTCGTAGTAATCACCGCCCACAACGCGCGCGGGCTGCCAAGCGCCTGCGATTTCATATCCGGCAATTTGCGGAATTTCCTTGGGCAGGAATCCAAGCTGGATAGCGCGGGCCTCTTCAATTTCGCGCCCTTGGCGTTGAAGCTGGGAAGCGATTTCGTTTTGCGAGCGATTATTTTCGATGGCGCTGCGGCGGGCGTTACGGCGTTCGCGCCCTATATCAATTTGCTTTTGAAGAACTTCCAGAAGGCGCGTGTTGACCCAGGGCTTTTCCACAAAATCGCCAACGCCGCGCTGCATGGCCTCCACAGCCAGTCCCACTGTGGCCCAGCCGGTCATTACGACAATCGGAGGCGCGTCTCCGGAGTCTTTCAGTTGAGTTAGGATATCCAGGCCTTCGCGGCCCGAGGTGGTATCGCGCGCGTAATTCAGGTCCATCAAAACCAGATCAAATTCGGATCGTGCGAGAGCCTCGAGCAAGCCTGCCGGAGAGGTCACCGCTTCAGTCACATAGCCATGACCTTTCAATAGTAAGCGCAGGGCCTCCAGGACGTCTGGCTGGTCATCCGCTATGATTATGCGCGCCTGAGTCGGTCCAGCTTGATTCATCAGTTCAACCGCCATGGTATCCATCTCGGTAGGCTCATTTTGCGCATGTTCAGCGGCAAAGTCATTAGGAGCCTCCCATATATGGGCAGTTCGGATTCCAGCAGAGCCTGCCTCTAAATGCCTTGGCAAGAACACATTGCGGGAACTATGCGGACAACCCACGGTTGGATATGACCAGTTACGGGAATGTTTGTCGCGATTCCGGACAGCACCTTGCGGCTTAGCCTATTCGTATCGTAAGGCCACCATCGGATCCACACGCATCGCCCGTCGGGCAGGAATATAGCAAGCTGCCAGAGCTACAGTAAGGAGTATCGCCGCAACCCCAAAGTAGGTGAGCGGATCCATCGGGCTGATGGTGAGAAAGTCGCCAATCAAGCGCGCCGTCCCTAGTGCCATTGCGATTCCTAAAGTCAGACCGATTGCGATGATAAATAATCCCTGGCTGAAGATCATTTTTAGAATGTCCATGGGCTGCGCTCCCAGTGCCATGCGGACACCGATCTCATGGGTCTTTTGGCTGGAGGCATAGGAAATTACGCCGTACACTCCGACAACCGCGAGAACCAGTCCCAGAATGCCCAGCAGCGCCGCCAACACTGCGCCAAGCTTATAAAAAAGTAAACCATTCAAGGTATTCAGAGCCTGGCTCATGGTGTTCACGTCGAACACCGGCAGCTCTGGCGCAAGCGTTCCAACTACGCGCTCGATCTCGGGTGTCATCGCGTCGGGTGCGCCGAGAGTGCGCACCTGCAAAGTCTCGAACGAGTTCCCAGTATACTGCTGCAAGAAAGGAAGGAAAAAATAGGGTTTGACGGGACCGCGCAGTCCCTCAAACCTGGCGTCTTTTACTACGCCGACGACTTGTATCCAGTGTTTCTGGTCAGATCCAATCTTGAATGGGCGTCCGATCGGATCGGCGTTCGGCCAAAACTGCTTGGACATGGCTTCATTTATGATGCCGACATACTGCGTGTTCGCGTCGTCCGTGGATTTGAACGTGCGGCCGGTTACTATGGGAATTTCCAAAGTCGCGAAATAGTCCTGCGAAATCAAGGTGTATTGAATCAATGGCGCGGCTTGATCAGGCGGTGGCTGATAACCTTCGACGGATAGCGTATCGACCGAGTTGATATAGCCCAGGGGTACCGAGCTTGCAATGCTGGCTGACTGCACACCCGGAAGCGCGCGGACGCGATCGAGCAGGTTCTTGTAGAATTCGCGGTATTGCACATCGTTGTAGCCGATCTCGTTAGGATCCATGCTCAAATTCAGTAAATGGGTCGGATTGAAACCCAAACTCGTCTGCTGGGCTTTCCCCAGGCTGCGAGTAAAGAGTCCGGCAATGATCAGCAGCATCAGCGAGCCTGCCACCTGCGCCACCACCAGTGTGCTGCGCAATCGATTCTTGCCTCCCACTACGCCGCGTCCGCCTGCATGTAAGATAGCGCTCAGGTTTCCACGCGACGCTCGAAAGGCCGGCACAAGTCCCACGATGATGCCGGTTAGCACCGCGAACAAGAAGGCGTACGCGAAAACGCGCCAGTCAAAATGGAAATCAAAGTGCACCGGCAAGTCTGTTTGAAGATGAATTGAACTGAGCGCCGAACTACCCCATTTGCCCAGAAGAATTCCTACCACTCCACCCGCAAGCGCCAACAGAATGCTCTCTGTAAGCAGCTGCCGGATTAAGCGAGTGCGTGCTGCGCCCAGCGCCGCGCGGATTGCCATTTCACGTTCGCGGATGGTCGCGCGTACCAGCAGAATATTGGCGACATTGACGCATGCCAGCAGCAACACCAGTGCCGCCAAACCCAAAAAGAGAGTGGAAACTACCAGCACAGTGTTGTTGGGATCAGGATTCGGCCGCGCGCGTAATTCCGGATAAGCCTTCAGGCCTAAATCCTTGTCCACATCCGGATATTGTTGCGAGAGACGTTGGCCAACGACCGCCAGCGAGGCGTTCGCCTTTTGAAAGTCCGACGCCGACGTCAAACGCCCTAGCAAGATGACTACACGGCTTCCGCGATTGGTCATGAAATCGCGGGGATAACCTCCCATCGGCGCCAAACCAATCGGCATGTATCCCTGAACGGAAACTAGGGCATTGACTCCATAAAAACCCTCAGGCGCCACGCCGACGATCGTGATCGGATGGCCGTCCACTGAAACTTTCTTGCCTACAATCGCGACATCGCCTCCAAAGTGCGTCTTCCAATGCGAATAGCTGATCACCATCACCGGATCGGCTCCGAGAGTTTCGCCCTCGGATGGCAAAATGAAGCGGCCGAGAGCCGGTTTTAATCCCAATGTCGTGAAAAAATTGCCGGAGACATACGAGGTCATGATGCGCTCCGGTTTCGCTCCCGCAGAGCTGAGCCCGTCCAAGCCCAGTATGTATCCCGCTAATCCTGAAAACGCTTCCGAAGTTTGGCTTTGAATATCGCGGTAGTCGGGAAAGGAAAGGGCTGGTTGCACCGGTCCATTTTTCTGTTGTGCGGCAAGAACTGCGATCCGTCCCGGGTCCTGCACCGCCAGCGGCCGAAGCAACAAAGAGTCCACCATGCTGAAAATGGCGGTATTAGCGCCGATCCCCAGGCCCAGCGTGATGACGGCAATGATCAGAAAGCCAGGATTTTTCATCAGCATTCGGGCGCCGTAACGGATATCCTGCATCAGCGTTTCCATGTTTCACTCCTTCTTGCTCGTGACCACGCCCTCTCTTGGCTCATCCGCACCGCTGTTATAGTCGAGTACCCTGTAATACGTGATTTCCTCAACGGATGTTTCAGCATTCCTGAAATGTGTTGGGTAACTTTACTCGTGACGCAGGGCGACCATTGGATCCACCGCAGCAGCTCTTCGCGCGGGGAGCCATCCAGCTAGAAATGCAACGGTTGAGAGCACCACAGCGGCCGCTAAAAACACCAACGGGTTGCTAGCTTTTACTCCAAACAACTGGGACTCGATTAATTTGCCGATTGCAAAGGCCGCCACAAGTCCTATGGCAAGGCCTGTAGCGGATATACGCACGTTTTCGCGCAGCACCAGCCACGAAACATTCTGTTGCGACGCGCCCAGCGCCATGCGGATTCCGATCTCACGAGTTCGCCGAGACACCATATACGCCATTACGCCGTAGAGTCCGATGGCGGCTAGCAACGCGGCCAGCACGCCCAGGCACAGCGAGAAAAAGGTCAGCAGCCGTTCGGAGAAAGCAATCTCATCCAATTCCTGATCCAAGGTTTTCAAATCGAATACCGGAAGGTTTGCATCCGCACTCTGCACGGTTTTGCGCAGCGTGGAAGCCATTGCAGCAGGTTCAACGTTTGTGCGCACATAAAACGTTGCGTTTCCCTGATGAGTGTCTTGCGCGTAAGGAATGTAGACAAGCGGCCGAATCTCTTGTCGCAAGTCTGTGTTCTTGCTGTCTTTCACCAATCCGACGATTTCGATGTTGGGGTGGACATCATTGCCGGAACCAAACGCAAAATGGCGGCCGATCGGATTCTGTCCGTTAAAGAACTTTTGCGCCATTTTTTCGCTCACGATCGCTACTTTGGGAGCGGAGGAAACATCGCGATGGTCGAACTCGCGTCCAGAAAGAAGCGGAATTCCCAGAGTCGAAAAGAAATTCGGACCAACCCAGTTTTGTTGCACGTCTGTATTTGTGTCCTCCGTCATCGGAAATCCTTCCGGAGTAATATTTGCGTAAGAGTCGCTGTTGGCGAGCAATGCCATTCCGGAAGCGCTTACGGACCGCACGCCGGGCAAAGCGGCGATACTTTCTCGCAGCCGATCGACGAGTGCTACCGTTTGCGCCGGGGTATATCGATTCAATTCAGGGGAAACGGAAAATTGGACGACGTGGTCGGTGCGCACACCGAGATCCTGGCCTTTCAAATTCATTAAGCTACGCACGAAAAATCCGGCCGATGCCAGCAAAACTACGGTCAGGGCTACCTGTGAAACCAACAACACTTTGCGCAATCGCACATTCGATTTGCCGCCAAAAACATTTGCTCCCTGCTCTCTCAGAATGGTCTGCAAATCCGCGCGTGTGGAGCGCAGCGCCGGTAAAAAACCGAACAGAATTCCGGTCAGTACGGAAAGTCCCAGAGCAAAAGCCAGCACACGATAGTCAAACTTTCCTTGTAGCCCTGACGCGCCAATAGAGTCAGGCACCGAGCTAACCAGCGCGCCAAGCGTCCAGGTCCCAACAACCAATCCCGCAGCTCCGCCCGCTAGCGAAATCAGCAAACTCTCGGTCAGAAGCTGCCTTATCAACCGCCAGCGACCCGCACCCATGGCCATCCTTACTGCGATTTCTCTTTGCCGGGCTTCGCCGCGCGCCACCAAAAGGCTGGCGAGGTTCGCGCAAGCGATTAGCAGCACCAATCCCACCATGGATAGTAAAATCCACAGCGGCTGCCCCGCATCGTGCTGAAGGATCGGACGTCCATGCGACCCCGGGTCCAACAAAATTTTCTTCTGCAGAAATTCCTTCTTTGACTGCGACGATAATTTCATTGCCGAAGACTCAGACTGCAAGATCGCGCTATATTCGGGCTGAAGTCCGGCTTCAGCCTTCGCTGGTCTGATTCCTGGTTTTAATCTCCCCAGAATCGCAAGCCAATGATCCTGACGGTCTGCCAGCCCGTCCCAGTTCGGGGTCATCTGGGCTTTCATCGTCATGGGAACGAAAACATCGGGCGTCTGTCCCACTTGCACTCCAAAGAAACCGGGATGCACAACTCCCACGACGGTCATGGAAATTCCGTTCACAACCAGTTGCTTGTTCAAAATTCCGGGATCGCGCCCGAAGCGGCGTTGCCAATATCCATAGCTCAGCACTACTACCGGATTCGCACCTGGCGTGGTTTCATCGTGCGAATTGAAAACGCGTCCGAGGGCAGGACGCACGCCAAGCACTTCGAAATAATTTCCGGTTACAAGTTCCGTGTTGGCGAGTTCGGTTTGCCCTTGGCCGGAAACGCTCGCTTGCGTGGCGAACCGCGCTAGTAGGCCGGAGAAAACCTCGTTGTGGTCGCCTAAATCTTTGTACATGGGATAGGACCAAGCTGCGCCCCTGTCGCCATCGCTCCAATTCCTTCCGTGTTGGGGTCCAGGTGAGTGCAAAACGACAAGCTCTTCCGGTTTCTGCACCGGCAGAAGCCGCAATAGGACCTGATCGGTAAGGGAAAATATCGCGGCGTTCGCTCCAATGCCCAGCGCCAGGGTAAGTATGGCAACCAGCGTGAATCCAGGACTCTTCGCTAACATCCGTACCGTGTAGCGTAGGTCTTGCTGTAAGGCTCCCATCTTTTTTCTCTTTCTTAGCGCTACGCAGAAAAGCGAGGCTAAGCCGATCCTAAATTTCTAATCGCAGTAAAATTCTTCATACGTTCCATTTACAGCCCAAGTCTTCCGAAATCACGATTATTCGTAGCGCAGCGCAATGATCGGATCTACGCGCATCGCGCGTCGGGCCGGAATGTAACAGGCCGCCAGCGCTACTCCGGATAGAACGACGGCCACGCCGGCAAACGTCACAGGATCGGTTGCGCTGACTCCAAAAAGCATTTTGACCATTAGGTGGGTCAGTCCGAGAGCCGCGCACACACCGATGCCCACCCCGACAATCGCCATCTTCATTCCTTCGCCTAGCATCAAGCGCAAAACATCCCGGCGTTGCGCGCCCAACGCCATGCGAATGCCAATTTCGTGCGTGCGCTGCCCCACGACATAGGAAATCACGCCATAAATTCCGATACTGGATAGCAGAAGCGCGATTCCTGCAAAAATGCTCAGCAGGACCATCGAAAATCGTCTAGCAGCAAGCGATTCCCCGATGATTGCGTCCATCGTTCTGGTTTCAAACATCACGTTTTGGCTATTCAACTTCGTAATCGCCTCGAGCATTGCTCCGGCAATTGCGGTCGGCGGTCCACTGGTGCGCACCACAACCTGTGCCTGCGGACTGCCCGACCAGAACTGATCCGGGATTTGCATCAGAGGCATGTAAGTCTCAGCCTGGATCTTTTGGTGATCTGCCTCGGAATCCAGGCCCCAGTGCTTTACGTGTCCCACCACACCCACGATCTCGGGCGCGGTGTTCAGAATAGCGATATGAATTCTCTTGCCGATAGGATCTTCACCGGGGAAATATTTCCGGGCGAAGTTTTCATCGACCACAATAACGGGGGAAGACTGCTCGTTATCATTGGCAGTGAAAAAACGGCCTCGGTCTAGCCGAACTCCCATCGCGTTCAGATATCCCGGATCAACCAAATAAAACAAGGTTTGGTCCATTTCAGCTTGGTTGGCAGGCTTGGGCTTGCCATCGGGCCAGAACGGCAACTCGTCATCGCCGGTCATGGGAAGCGCTCCACCCGTGGAAGATTCAGCCTGGACGCCGGGGACTTCTTGCAGTTTTTCGTCAAGTTCACGGAGAGCTGACCGGCTTGTTAAGGCATTTGCACCCAATGCCGGTGAAAGTGAAACGTCAAATACCAAAATGTTATGTGGATTGAAGCCTGGATCCACGCTCCAGAGCGCTGCGAGACTGCGAATCATCAGACCTGCGCCGGTTAGAAGCACAAGCGCCATGGCCATCTCGACTACAACAAATAGTCCCAGCGCGCGATGCTTCGCACCACTGGCGCCGCGCCCGCTTTCTTTCAGTGTATCCTGCAGATTTGGCCGGGAGGTCTTCAGTGCGGGCGCCAATCCAAAAACGATGCCCGCCAAAATCGATACTACTAGCGTGAACATCAGAACGTGCGCGTCTAACCGGACTTCTTCCGCTCGCGGCAATGTATTTGGCAGCACTCGGATCGCTGCCTGCATTCCCCACGCAGCCAAACTGGCGCCGATTCCGCCCCCAGCCAGCCCGATCAGAACACTTTCGGTGAGCAATTGCCGGATCACACGTCCCTGGCTCGCGCCAAGCGCGGCGCGAATAGCAAATTCGCGCGCCCGGCCAGTCGAGCGCGCCAGCTGCAGGTTTGCAACATTCACACAAGCAATCAACAACACAAATCCGACAGCTCCCAGCAGCACCCATAGGAACAGTTGAACGTCACGGACCATGTCTTGTTTCAGAGGCAGGATCGTCACGCCTGCGTTCTTATCTTCATTGGGGTAAGCCGCGGCGAGGTTTCGCGCGATTTGATGCATATCCGCTCGTGCTGCTGCCAGCGAGACTCCAGGCTTCAACCGTCCGATCGCATCCATCCCCTCATGAACGCCTCGGTCTTGAAATAAAGGATCACTGAACTGTCCCAGCGGGATATAGACGTCTTTCGCGGTGTCAAAATTGTTAATCTGAAGATGGAAGCTCGCCGGCATCACGCCGATCACGGTGTAATCCCTGCCGTTCATGTTCATGCGCTTGCCAACAATGTCCGGCGCGGAACCGAATTTGCGCTGCCACAAACCATAGCTGATGAGGGTGACCGGAGCGGCGGCACGGCGATCATCGTCCGAGCTGAATAAACGACCCAGTAGAGGCTTCACACTCAAGATCGGAAAAAAATCAGCAGAAACCATACCGACTCGAACGCGCTCAGTCTCGCCGCTGCCTGTTACGGTGAAATCGTCGCTTCGATAGCCTGCGATTTCCGCAAAAGTGGAATTGCTTCGCTGCCAATCTTTGAGATTCGGGTAGGAGATCGACGATTTTTCAAATGCCGGGCCGTTTTCGTAGAGCATCACAAGCTGGTCCGGCTGCGGGTAAGGTAACGGATTCAAAATCACGCCGTTCACCACGGAAAACAGAGCGGTGTTCGCACCGATGCCCAAAGCCAGCGTCAGCACGGCAATCAGCGTGAAGCCTGGATTTTTCACCAGCATGCGGATTCCGTGGCGAATGTCTTGCAATAATGTCCCCATTGTTTCTCCTTCTACTCGTAACGCAGTGCGACCATCGGATCCACACGCATCGCTCTCCGCGCTGGAATGTAACAAGCCAGCAGCACTACGGTGAAAAGCATGGCTACCACGGCAGCGAACGACACCGGATCCGTGGAACTTACGCCGAAAAGGAGGCTGGAAAGAAATCGCGTCAATCCGAGTGCCGCAATTAATCCAACCCCTACTCCAAATAGCGCGAGCCGCATTCCCTGACCCACCACTAGACGCATCATGTCGCCGGGTTGCGCGCCGAGTGCCATGCGTATGCCGATCTCATGCGTGCGTTGCGCTACGGTGTAGGAAATCACTCCATATAGGCCAACGGCGGTTAGAACCATCGCAAGCGCTGCAAAAATTGCGAGAAGAAAAGTATTGAAGCGCGGTACTGCTATGGTGCCATCCAAATACTGCTCTACTGTTTTGGAAGCGTACGTCGGCAAATCTTTATCGAGCGACTGCACCGCAGAGGCAATCGGTTTCGCCAAACCTTGTGGATCTTTCGACGATCGCACCACGATGGTGATCGAGCCAAATTGAAGTTGTCCGTAGGGAATGTAAGATTCCGGACTAAACTCGGTAGTGAGATCTTCAAACTTGACGTTTCCCACTACGCCGACGATTTCTCGCATAGGCGGTTCTCCGGCATTGGCGATGCCGGCCAATATGTGTTGGCCAATCGGATTTTCGCCTGGGAAGAATTGCTGCGCGAAAGCCTGGTTCACAATCAGGACCTTCGTCGCGCTGGCCTCATCGCGCTCGGTGAATTCTCTCCCTTGCAACAGAGGAATTCGCAGAGTGGTGAAATAATTGGGTGTGACGCAACGGACGGAAGTATGCGGCTCGTCACTCTTGGCTACCGGCCGGCCCTCGATCTGGAAACTCGTGCGGATCTCATCTCCGCTCATGGGCAACGGAAACACTGCGGCGGCTGACTGCACGCCCGGTATCGCTTGTAATTGGGGAATCAGCTCGCGGAAAAATTCGGCTTTCTTCGGATCGGAATATTTTGCATCCGGAAGATCCAGGCTCGCGGTCATCACGTGGTGTGGGTCGAATCCGGGATTCACATCTTGCAGCCGAATCAGGCTGCGAATCAGCAGTCCCGCGCTTACCAACAGTATTAGCGCCAGCGCCATTTCCACAATTACCAACGAACTGCGCAGCCCATGGCGGCTGCGTGCCGCCGTCATGCTGAGCGAGCCTTCCTTCAGCGCTTCCACGATATTGGAATGCGTTGATTGCACTGCCGGCGCCAGACCGAACAAAATTCCAGTCAGCAGCGATAGGCCCGCTGTGAACGCGAGGGCCCAGCCATCGATATGAATTTCGCCAACGCGTGGAAGATTCTCCGGGCTCAAGCGCACCAGAACGTCGCTGCCCCAAAACGCCAATGCTGCTCCAAAAATGCCCGCAACAATTGCGAGCAACAAGCTTTCAGTCAGTAGCTGTCGTACCACACGAATTCGTCCGGCGCCCATCGCCGTGCGAATGGCAATCTCCCGTCCGCGTGTGGTGGCGCGCGCCAGCAAAAGATTCGCAACGTTGACGCAGGCGATTAGCAATACCAATCCCACTGCGATCATCATCACCAGCAAAGCCGGGCGGATGGAACCAGTCAAGCGATCCTGTAGGGAGCTCAGATGCACTTTCATATACTTGTTAGTGTCGGGGTACTGTTTGCTCAGAGAGCTTGCAATCACGTCCATGGCTGCTTGCGCTTGCGCCAGTGTAACGCCGGGTTTTAATCTCGCGATGCAGGTCAGGAAATGCGCGCCGCGATGCTGAACCATGGGCGGCGAGTTGTCAGAAGTGTCATTCAGCGGCGAAAGCGTTGACCAAATTGCTTGCGGCTCGCGCTGCAGCGGATAACGGAAACTTGCCGGCATCACCCCGACGACTGTGTATCCACTATTGTCGAGCGTTATCGTGCCGCCGATAATTCCAGGATCGCCTTTAAACTGTTGCCTCCAAAGACGGTCGCTGATGACCACGACGCGATGATTCGGCCCGTCCTCTGCGGGTTGAAACGTTCGTCCCAACTCCGGCGAAACACCTAGTAAATCGAATGTGTCGGACGAAACGCTGGCGCCTTCCAAATGAGCCGGATTTGCCTGGCCCGTCAGCGTGAAGGTGGCTTCCGTGTAAGCAGCCATTTTATCGAAGACCTGATTCTGCGAGCGCCAATCCATAAAATCCGGATACGAAGTGGAACCATTCGAGGAGTGCATGCGCGAATTGCCGGTCGCCACGCTCACGAGACGGCCCGAATCGCGGAACGGCAGAGGCCGAAGTAGTTCTGCGTTCACCACCGAGAAAATCGCAGTGTTCGCTCCAATCCCGAGAGCCAGTGTCAGCACCGCTACAATCGCGAAGCCGGGATTTTTCGACAGCATCCGGATTCCGTAGCGCATATCTTGCATCAACGTTCCCATTTCTTCTCCTCGCTACTCGCATCGCAGAGCCGATAGCTTCGCAGACACACTGGTACACCGGCAGCCGAATGCTTTTCTCGCCTGCGGCATTCAAAAAGGGTTTTCGGTTTTTGGCGAAACCGGTTAAACAGACGCGGTGTGCGTGCCGACAGTTTCCTCGACGATGCGGCCGTCGAAAAGATGGATGGTGCGGTCCGCCACGCTTGCGTAACGCGGATCGTGCGTGACCATGCAGATCGTCGCGCCCTCGCGGTGCAGTTGCCGCAACAAATCGACCACCGCTTCGCTGTTCTTCGAGTCCAAGTTTCCAGTAGGCTCATCCGCCAGAAGGATGGAAGGTGAACCGACCAACGCTCGCGCCACCGCCACGCGCTGTTGTTGGCCGCCGGAAAGCTGGGAAGGATAGTGCTTCATGCGATGAGCCATTCCTACGCGCTCAAGCACTTCCTGAACGCGCTTCTTGCGCTCCGCCGACGCCATGCTGCGATAGGTGAGCGGCAGTTCAACGTTTTCGAACACCGTCAGATCGCCGATCAGATTAAACGCCTGGAAGATGAATCCGATTTCGCGATTGCGAATGCGCGTGCGGTCGGAAAGAGAAAGGTTGGCCACTGGCTGCGTATTGATCCAGTAATTGCCGTCCGTCGGTGAATCGAGCAGGCCGAGAATGGACAGCAGTGTGGATTTGCCGCAACCCGAAGGCCCGGCAATGGAAAGGAACTCGCCGTTCTTGATGTCCAAATGCACGCCGCCGAGCGCGTGCGTCTCCACTTCATCGGTGTAAAAAACTTTCGTCACGCCTTCCAGACGAATCATTGATTTCGGCGCTGTATCCATGTTGGCTCCTTCAGCTCTTGCTAACGAATCTCTTACCCAAGTTAGGTACGTTCCCTAGGCCCAAAAATGTTCCGTTCATTATTTCAATTGCACGCGGTCGTAATTGTCCCAGGCCGACATGTCAGACAAAATCACTTTGTCGCCGATTTGCAGGCCTTTCACGATTTCCACGGTGTTGACCGAGGTGCGGCCCAATTGCACTTGCACACGGACGGCCGCTCCACCGTCGTCGACCACCTTGAACAATCCTACTGTGCTGTTTGCTTCGCCATGTACTGGACGCCCCACGTACAATACATCCGCCAATCGCTCGAGTTCGATGGTACCCTCGACGCTCAGGTCCGGCCGCGCGCCTTGCGGCAACTCGCCATCCAGCGCAACGTCCACCGTGACTGTTCCGTTTACTACGGCTGGGTCGATGCGCATCACGTGTCCAGCGATTATGCCGTTGTGCGTATCCACCGAAGCCTTTTGCCCAATGGTAATGTCTTTCGCCTGAGTCTCGGCAATTTTTAGTTGCGCTTTCAAATGTGTGGGTTGGGCAACTCGCGCGAGCACGGTTCCCTGCGTCACTTTTTGTCCTACTTCCACATCGAGCTCTTGCAGCACGCCGTCGATACCCGGCCGGATTTTCAGTTGATCCAACTGCGATTTTTTCAAATTGTACATGGCGCGTTTTTCATCCACAGTGGCCTGTTGCACGGCAATCTGTGACGCGATGGAATTGGAGAACGTGTCCACTTCCTTCTGCGCGAGTTCGTCCTGCTTGGCCAGTTCCTCGGCCACTACTTGCGATTTCTTGTAAATCAAATCCGATACCAGACCATTGGCGGCAAGCTGCTGGTTTGTGTCCTTATCCAGCACCGCGGTGTGGTACGCAGAGCTAATCGAAGCGGCCTGCGTGCGCTTGTCCATCAACTGATTCTGCAGCAGCGCTTTGGTCTGCTCCAGATTTGCTTCCGCGCCCTTCATTTGATATTCGGCATCGAGCGCAGTTTGCTGCAGTTCAGGATTGCTCATTTCTAAAATTACGGTGTCGGCTTTCAGCGGAGTGCCGGGCAACAAATTGCGCTGCACCACTTGGCCGTCGGTGGCGGCGGGGATCAGGCGAATTGTTTCGGGAACCAGGGTACCCAGTCCGCGGACCTCGCGCAGCATGGGGCCCCGCTTCACGGTGTCGGTCCAGACCGTGGCACTGTCCACCGTAGGCGCAGCAGGCTTCAGCTTGGAGAGCGCATAGGTTACCAGCGGAATCAGAACCACCGCCGCGGCGATATAGATCGTCCGGCGTATCTTTTTCTTCCGCTTAGCTTCGGGGCGAGCTATGTCCACAGATACCAACCTCGACTATATACATCGCAAATTGAATTCCGGTGCGATGGCAATCGTAAGTACCGTATAGTCTGTTAGTTACGGGGAATCTACAAGTGCGAAAGGAGCCATTTTGCCCGCTCATGGGAATCCTCCATCCCGCTAGCGAACACTCAAACAATGCTAGAACCGCCAAAGCCGCCTAGTACTAAATGCCGCTTCGATCAGCTGGAAGCGGATTCGACGCTGGCGCGAATTTCCTGCCAGCGCTTGGGGCGCTTCTTGGCGTCCAGAACTTTCTTGCGCAGGCGTATGGATTTCGGCGTGACTTCGACGAATTCGTCATCGGAGATAAATTCGATGGCTTTTTCGAGGGTCAATTCGCGGGGCGGCACCAGGCGTATGGCTTCGTCAGCACTGGACGAGCGCATGTTGGTTTGCTTCTTTTCTTTCGTGATGTTGACGTTCATGTCGTCTTCGCGCGCATTTTCGCCGACGATCATTCCTTCGTACACTTCCAAGCCCGGGCCAACGAACATTTCGCCGCGCTCCTGAATGCCCCATACGGCGTAAGCGGTGGAAACTCCAGCGCGGTCGCTCACTAAAGCGCCGGTCAGTCGCGAGGCCATGTCTCCGGCATATTCGGTCCAGCCTTCCAGCATGGAGTGAATTAGCGAAGTGCCGCGCGTGTCGGTGAGCAGTTGCCCGCGAAGACCGATCAGCCCGCGCGAGGGAATGCGGAATTCCATGCGCACGCGTCCGGAATGGTGGTTCACCATTTTCGAGAGTTCGCCGCGGCGGTGGCCTAAGGTTTCCATCACGATGCCGATAAAAGTTTCAGGGCAATCCACGATCAGGACTTCGAGAGGCTCGAGGCGTTTTCCATTTTCGGTTTTCACAACGATTTCGGGCTTGCCGACCATTAGCTCGTAACCTTCGCGGCGCATTGTTTCAATCAGGATGGCGAGTTGAAGTTCGCCGCGAGCGAGGACGCGGAAAGAATCGGTGGCGCCCATGTCTTCGATGCGAAGAGAAACATTGGTGAGCAATTCGCGGTCGAGGCGCGCTCGCAGATCGCGCGAGGTAACGTATTGTCCTTCGCGGCCGGCGAATGGCGAGGTGTTGACGGTGAAAACCATGGTCAACGTGGGCTCGTCGATTAGCAGCGGCTCAAGCGGCGCGGGATTTAAGAGATCGGTGATGCTTTCGCCAATTTGAATTCCTTCCACACCGGCGATGGCTACGATGTCACCCGCGGAAACTTCTTCCGCTTCGTCGCGTTCGAGACCGCGGAAAGTAAATAGTTTTGTGATCTTGGTGGCTTGGATTACGCCAGAAAGTTTTGCGATGCCGACTTCGGTGCCGCGCCTCAGCGTGCCCTGGAAAACGCGCGCGATAGCGAGGCGTCCGAGATATTCGCTGTAATCAAGATTGGTGACCTGAATTTGCAGCACGGCATCCGGATCGCCCGACGGCGGCGGAATGGATGCGACAATGGTTTCAAAAAGCGGCTGAAGATTTGTGGACGCGTCGCCCACGGCGCGATGCGCCACGCCGGTGCGTGCGTTGGTGTAGAGCACGGGAAAATCGAGCTGGTCTTCAGTGGCGTCGAGGTCGATGAAGAGATCGTAAATTTCGTCGAGGACGGCGGCGGGGCGCGCGTCGGCGCGATCGATTTTATTAAGGACAATGATAGGAGGGAGCTTGGCGGCCAGCGCTTTCTGCAGAACGTAACGCGTTTGCGGAAGCGGGCCTTCGCTGGCGTCAACCAGGAGCAAGACGCCGTCCACCATGCGGAGGGCGCGTTCGACTTCGCCACCGAAATCACTGTGGCCGGGCGTGTCCACAATATTAATTTTCGAGTCGTGATAGGTGACCGCGGTATTTTTTGCCAGGATGGTGATGCCGCGCTCGCGTTCGAGGTCGTTGGAATCCATCACGCGCTCGACTAAGTGGGCGTGCTGGCTGAAGATTCCGCTTTGGCGCAGCATGGCGTCGACGAGGGTGGTCTTACCGTGGTCGACGTGCGCGATGATGGCGATGTTACGAATATTCTTTGTCATTTTTGTGCGTTAGACGGACAGAACGGCAATCGCGATCTTGCAACCCGATAAAATTGCGGGGAGACAGAAGCAACGAATGCATGTTTATTTTAGCACGCGGCGGGGAAATTCGGGGCGGTTTTCCGCGACGGAATTGCTGCAGTTTTGTGTGACGGCTGGTGTGGTTGTGGCCCCGGATAGAGATTTTTCCAGTGATTGTTTTCTGGAACTTGCGTCGCTTTCTACATTTTGGCGAGAACCGGGTAGAAATGCGCTTGGCCAGACCCAATCCTTCGCAAACGGCGCTCTGGGCAAGCAGGATAGAAATGGTGATTCTTGGCGATCAGTAAGGGGCGATTTAGACGGCGAATTTGTAGAGGAGAAAGCAGGGCTGGAGAGGCTGCTTAAGGTCTGCCCGGCAGAATTCCTGATGTGCGTTCTGGCCTCGGTTAGAATCTTCCCCGATGATTGTTTTCTAGGGGTTATGACGAATTCAGTTTGTGGTGCTGTGCCGGTTAGAAGTGTTCTAGACCACTTGCGAATTCGTACCGAAATTTCGGAATTTTGGGAATTGAGGGATGGTAGATGGTCCAAACTTCTCGATTGGAGGTTGGCCTCGTAACGGCGCCGATACCGCAGTCAGTCGCGGACAAGTCGGATTCGTGCGAGGTACCGAACATTTCGATGCGAGGATTGGCTGCAAGCCGTGGTGGGGGCGGCCTGCAGCCAAAGTATTTTCGCTAACTCACCTTCAACGCGTTTCAGCTTGCGCTGGCCGGCGAAGTTTTATTTACAGACGGGCCCAGCATCCTGTGTAAACGTATCGTTGTTGGAGAACCATCCATGGATTCCGATGGAAGGCGCGCCGTAGAACCATGAGAAGAACGCCAATTCTTGCATGTGGTAAGTGAAGCCGTTGGGCATGGCGATGGGAGGAGCAAGTGTGCCACTCAACGGATCACCCACTTCCAGGTTTCCCTGGCAGCCCGGCTGCTGTCCAATGTGGCCCCAGGCTGGAACGGGGTTTTGGCCGAATGGGTCGTTCATCCATTCAGCTACTTCGTGCGACATGATGGATACGTCGGGAACTGGACTCACGAAGATCGCACTGGTATCGAAATCCGACGGGGAGTAAGTCTGCAAACCCACCGCGCTGTGAAACCCCAGAACGCAGCAGGAAGTATTGGTAGCCAACGTCGAGCAACTGGGACCTTCGCACTCCACGACGTTATGAAGGGAAAAAATGGGGAAGGTGGACGGATTAACGCCCCGCGAAGATAGAGCCGGTAGGACAGACGTCAGATCAGACTGAAGAACGGTAAGGTCGATAATCGCTTCCGTGCCGACCGGGCATCCGCCGAAAGCAGAGCTGGGATAAGCCACGCCACTGGCTGCGGGAATGTTGATGACGATCGCTTGGAGAGTATCGACGGGATCGAGAATCACGTGGTACCTAATGTGATTGGAGCCATCGCCACCGCCCTCTCCCTCCCCGTCTCCATTATCGCCATGCTTTGCGATGAGCTGGAAAAACTCAGAGCGCTGAAAGGCGTCAACGTACTGGGTGGTGCCGATATCGGCTCCGCCCACGTTGAAATCTGCAGTCTGAATGATTGGTGACTGCTGAATCAGTGTGAACGGAACGTTATTGGGAGCAGACAGGCAGGGATCGGCGACGGTCGGATCGAATTGAGTGACACCGGGCGCGGTAATGATATTGCCGCTGGAGTCGACGCCGGCGAAAACCGAGTTAGTTACAACTATCACAGGGATGAGCTTGGTGGAGATGCTCGTCTGGCTTTTCGGATCGGTGAAAGGGCTGCCGCCTACGATCGTTCCAGTGTAACTATTGCCATCTCGGCTGGAGGTGACAGTGTAATTAAAAGTAGCCAGGTTGCCGTTGCCCTTGTTTTTGTCAAGCGCAGCACGAGTCGCAGCGGCGGCAATGGGATCCGGTGTGGCGGTTAAGAATGGATTTAGTTTCTGGAGCTTAGCCTGCTGTTGCGCAAACGCCGCGTGCGTCGAAGCAAAAAGCGCGGCCGCTGCGCACAAAAATACGATCGTTGATTTGCGAACCATCGTGTTTCCTCCTTGAATTTTCAAGTAATTCGAGATTAACCAACCACGGCACATCGGCCCGTCACCTCGACAGAGGCCGTGGCAGAACACTCCCAACGCCAAGCTGGCTGACGCAAGGCCGCGCGCGTTGCGCAAGCGCGCATGGACGCAGGGATTTACTGCTCTTCACAGCAGATGAACTAGTTTTGCTCAGGGTGCTTGAATCCAGTTTAGGACGAGGAACTGGCGCACCCGATGCAATCGCTGACGCGGATTCTGCGCGTGAGAACTTAAAGGTGTCAAGACGAATGTCGTTGAGATTTGTAAATTTTTTGTCAACGGCCACACTCGAATATTAAAACCCGTGAGTTCTTGATCACGGCGAGGGTGGGTGAATACTGGTACCGCACATTGAGTAGCCATAGCGCCGTATAATGAGAGTATGCGAATTCTCATGTTTACGGGGAAGGGTGGAGTGGGGAAGACGAGTTTGGCGGCGGCTACCGGCATGAAGCTGGCTGAGCTGGGGCACCGCACGTTGATTATGAGCATTGATCCGGCGCACAGTTTGGCGGATTGCTTCGACCTGGATAACGACCTGTTTCGAGCGCAGACGTCAGATCCGCTGGCGGTGAGTGAGCAGCTTTCGATCTTCGAATTGAATATTCAGAAAGAGATCAAGCGGCACTGGCAGGAGATCTCCTCGTACGTGAGCGCCGTGTTGCGCACGACCGGAATCAGCGGCGTGGAGGCCGAGGAACTGGCCATTCTTCCGGGGATGGAAGAACTGAGCGCGATGATGTACATCAATCAGTACCGGCGCGAAAACCGCTACGACGTAATCGTCCTGGACGCCGCGCCCACGGCGGAATCGCTGCGGTTCATCAGCATGCCCACGACGCTGGACTGGTATATGAAGCACATTTTTCCATTTCAGCGAAATTTGCTGAAAGCGGTGAGGCCCATCGCAAATCGCGTGGCGCCATTTGAGCTTCCCACGGACAGCTACTTTGTGAATATCCGCGAGCTATTCGAGAAATTGGATGGCATCGACGAAATCATGGGAGATCCGCAGATCACTAGCGTGCGGCTAGTGACCAACCCGGAGAAGATGGTGCTGCGCGAGACGCAGCGCGCGTTCGTTTACTTCTCGCTGCACGGGCTGACGGTGGACTCCATCATTGTGAATCGAGTGCTGCCCGCAGAAGTGAGGGATGTATGGTTCAACGACTGGCATATGTCGCAGGAAAACGTCCTGCGCGAAATTGAAGAATACTTTGCGCCGGTGCCGGTGAAGCGGGTTCCGTTGTTTTCACACGAGGTTTTAGGAACGCAGCGGCTACGGGAACTGGCTGCCTTGCTGTATCCTGGAGGCGAAGACCCTTCGGCGGTGACGCGAACGGAAAAGCCCTATACTTTCGAGAAGCGGAACGGGACTTATGAAATTCGCGTGCTGCTGCCGTTTGCGACGAAAGGCGAAATTGGTTTATTTAAGAAGGGCGATGAACTGGTAGTGGAGATCGGCACGCTGCGTCGCCACATCGGGCTACCAAGGTCGATGGCGTCGCTATCGCCTTCACGTGCAAAGTTGGAGAAAGGGCTTCTTACAGTAGAAATGCAGGAGGCACAATGATGGAAGCGCAACAGAGCAGTCAGCATCAAGCAAACCAGAACACTGCAAGTGCGAGCGCTAGTCACGAACGGTGCCCGTGCTACGAAGTGATGGACTTCATACGGACGCGGCTGGGCGTTTCACCGGCCGTACGCCAACACTTATCGAACTCGCGCGTGGAGTTCCTGAAGGCCATACGGGAAGTGATCGACGAGAAAATCGAGCACTTGTCGAAAGCGGGCCAGCAGGGGACCAAGATTACAGTGGAATAGAGAATTCGTGGAACCGCGACTGGCCCCGATGACCAAAAATATTTAGGGAAGTTTTTCGAGGGCGGACTTGGCGAGGAGTTGGGCTTTGCGAAGGCGGGCGGCGTCATCTTGTTTTCCGCCGATGCTGATGCGGAGAATGGCGTCGCCCTTGAGGACGTAAAGGGTTCCCACGAAACGGCGGACCCAGAAGGCTTCATCGCCTAAGCCTGAGACGGGTTGAGGCGGAGCGGATTTCTCTTCGGCTCCGTCTTCTTTTGGCTGGGGAACGTCGATATCGGGGTTCGGTTCCTTGGTAGCTGAGGCGTCAGTGTGGAACCATTTTTTCCAGAGGTCGTGTCGGCCGGTTTGAGATGGATTGCCCGGCACGGGAAGATTCACAGTGAGGCTAATGGAATTCGTGAAGGTGGCCAAAGTATAAAAGCATTGAGAAATGATCATTGAAGAATTCTGCGTTTGACTCCCTTTGGTCTGTTTCAAGGGTTCGCCCTGAATCGACTTGATTACTGAATTTGAAAGCAAGGTACAAGCGACGGAAGGATTCTCGGATGTGATAGCCGGGGTCGCTGCATTTTGTTGCTCCTGCTGCGCAGTGAAAGAAGAAGCGCGGTTCGCTGGAGATTGCGAAGTGTTGTAACGTTCGTCTGTTCTCACAGAAGCTGCTACTGAAGCAAAAATCCCCAACATTGCCAAAATCCAAAGGGACAATGCTCTTCTGTTTGAAATCTGCAATGAGCATTCCCCTCTGTTACAGAAGTTTCAATCCTCGCTTGAAAAGCGTTCCGGCCCCAGACGCGTAAAGTCCGGGGCCGGAGTTAATACTGCATTCTTAAGGTTTCGGACAAGAATAGCTGACCGTAATGTTACCGGAAGAAAGAGGACCAGATTGCGAACTGTTAGCCGCTCCCGTAATTTGAATTGCAAAAGTATCGGGCGATGTGCCTACATTGCTATTGTTGTCGCAAGCTGTAGCTGTGTAGTTGACGGCCCCTCCGGTGGAGAGCTTCGCAGTACCTCCAAAAGTGATGCACCTTCCAGAAAGCGAATCGGAATTAAATGTGTTGGAAGTGAATTTCATTTTGTTTGTGGCGTCATCATAGACGAAAGAGCCGGTCAGGTTCGATTCGACATTCAAGCTGAAGGTCGTATTCGTCCCACTAATCTTGCCGCTGCCGCCAACTTTCGTGGGACAGGAGGAAGCGTTAACTTGAAGGGCGGCGTTGGCCGGATTCGGACTTACCGCACCGGTGGAGTCGCCGACAGTCAGTGTGGCGGTGTATGAACCCGGGTCGAAATATTGATGGTGGACGCTGGGCGTGGACTGCGTGACCGAATTTCCATCACCGAAATTAAAGGTGTAGGAGTTGATGGTTTGTCCATCGGGATCGGTGGAGTTGGCGCCGGAGAAAGTGACGGTCAGCGGTGCGCTACCTGAGGACGGATTGGCAGTGAGCACGGCTTTCAGAGCGCAGGCTTGGTTTCCGATCAGAATGTATCGGCCTGCTGATGTGCTATCGATTGTTTCAAGGAGGCCGGTGCCAGCTGCGCCGACTTCGAGTTGAGTTTCACCGTAGATATTCACGAGCTGATTGCCGGGAGCCGGACTGCTGACCTTACTGTTATCGATGATTATGAGAATGGTGCCGTTTGCGTTGAACGTGCTGCCGGTGTCGGCGGTGCCATCGGTAACCAATGAGGGATTGCCGGTGGCGATGGTGGTGACGTGGCCGTAGGTGAATTCTGGAGTCGCGGGATTGCTGGTGGTGTCCATGGCGACGAAGTGCTCGGTGGCGTCGGGAGTAGTAAAGAAAATCACCCACTGCGCGTTGGGCGGAAGCGGCGAACTTAGATTCGCGACCTGCAGAGTGAAATAAAGCTGATTTCCAGAGGCTGAACTATTAAAAGGTTCCGCAACGGATATGGACTGAATGTCGAGCTGGCTATTGGCGGGTGCGCCGGTCTGATCGCCGGTAGGATCGGTAACGATGGTAATGCCCGGCAGCATGCAGGCGCTCTGCAAGGGCGGAGCGGGAGTGGTGGCTACTTCACCGCATTCGGGGCCGACTCCATATTTATTTTTCGCTGCGACGCGGTAATAGTATTGCGTGGTGGACTTGGCGGTCTTGTCGAAATAAACGGTCTTAGCCGCAGTAACGGTAGTGAGCAACGTCTCGCCGCCGCTGGTAGTGCCTCGGAAGATTTGGTAACCGGTGAGAGCAGAGCCGCCGTCGTCTGGTCCTTGCCAACTGAGAAGGACGCCCGTTTCGCTTTGCAAGGCGGAGCCAAGCAGAGGAGCAGCCGGCTTGGCGGGCTCCACGGGGTCGAAAGCGGATAGCAACCGGCGTCCACCGGATTGGCGGACGATTGTGCCAAGCGCACTGCGAGAAGCGGACGGCGAAGAAGTAGCATCGCAGCTACCTACCACGCAACCATCGGCGAAAGCTCCGACGACGCGACCTTGCGAGTCAATGGTGAGATCCATGAAGTCGAGCATGTTGCGGTCGGCACCGCCTGCGGAATTACTTTCGCAGCCAGTAGTGCCGAGATTACAAATTGAGCCGACCTGAACGGGATCGGTG
>Ga0210394_10002487_pt1 | contig 25138 bp, 27 predicted proteins | sample IncBWC12MmetaG_FD_160121 | JGI IMG/M metagenome (GOLD analysis project Ga0210394, IMG submission 160121) | Forest soil microbial communities from Barre Woods Harvard Forest LTER site, Petersham, Massachusetts, United States - Inc-BW-C-12-M | ecosystem: Environmental > Terrestrial > Soil >... | reverse complement strand
GAACGGGACTGAATGTGAAGAGCGTTGCGCAGAGCAGTTTTGGCAGTCGCATGGGCGCGATTATACCTCAGCCTATATTACTCACAGAGGCAGAGCAGGCCGACGCTACCCGCGATACGCGATGCTCAGACCCTTGCCGACCGGAACCGTGGTGTGCTGAAAATCGGGGAAACTCGAAATCAATTTCAGGTATGCGGCGATTTCCTCGGGATGGGAGAGAACGTTGTCGGCGATGACCAGCGCCCGCTTTGCGATCTTGGGAAGCAGCACTTCCATGATTTCGGGAAATTTCCGCCGGTCGGCGTCGAGAAACACAAGATCGAAGGGCCCGGCGAGCTCGCGGGCAATCTCCGTGGCGTCGCCCGTGCGCAGCTCAACCGCATCGAGGAACCCGGCGCGGCGGAGATTCTCTCGCGCGAGGGCGTGCTTGTCCAGATTGCGATCCACGCTGATGATACGCCCGCCCGCGGGCGCGAGCGACCACGCCAGCCAGATGGTGCTGTAGGCGTTCGAGGTGCCGATTTCGAGCGCGCGCGTGACTCCGCTCGCGCGGACCATGATGCTGACGAGCTGCGCACTGGCCGGCTCGAGGTTGAGCATCATGCGCGAGCGCTCAGTCGCGCGCGCGTCGTTTTCGAGGCCGCGCTCCTCGAGTTCCTTCAAAAATTCCCGCAGCCGTTGATCCATAAAGGTGGCACGGCGACTCTTCGCTGTTCCATTCTTGCAATCGTACGGCGCTCGCCAGCCTGCAGATCAGTCTACAAAATCACACTGCGAAAGAATCGCTGTGCCATTCAACCCACTCCGGAAGTGAAAGTCAAATTTCCGGCGGCGGGATCTGCACTCCACAAATCATGAGCCGCAAGGCAAGGAATCTGGCGGAGGATGCAGTCTCGAGCGAACTCTTCTCCTGCCGAATTCCCTGTTAACAGGGAAAAATACAGGGAATATTGGTCCCTCGCTGGTGACTCTTGGCTGATTCTCCCAGTGACTAGTTTGGCGGGAAATGCTACGTTTTCGGGAACAAGCGGAACAGGGATCGAACAGGGGGAATGAAAGGCCACAAACAGGGCATGGAAATCCCTGATCCTCGGTCTTCCAAATCGTCGGTTCGTTCGTTGGGGCCTAACGGAAATATACGAGTTCTATTGTAAGGGCCGGATATACCAGCGTTTGGTCCAGTCAAGGAATGCCGAGGTGCCCGCCCCCCCGATTAGGGCATTTAACCCTGAAAGCGGCAGGCATGGCATAGGCCACGCCTGCCGCTTGTCTGGGATGACCCGGCGTTAGGAGGATTAGTAACTTCTACAGTGAGTTCAAGAACGTAAAGAGCGCTTGTTTTTCTTCTGGGCTCAGTTCGCGGAAATGATCCCTTACCTGTTCGGCCTCGCCGCCGTGGCGTTCGATGGCATTTTCCAGGGTCAAGGACTTGAGGTCATGCATGTGCCGAGGGTGCATGCGGAGTCCCCACAGGGGTACCGTGCGCAATTTGTTGGCGGTATCTTGCGGTGGATTCTGGACGATGCCATCGCCGGTCTCGATGTCGTGGAGTAAGAAATCGCTATAGGGATGAATGATCTTATTTCCCAGGGCGTCTGGAACCGTGAATGCTCCGCCGTTAATGATCGTTCCCGCAGGGGCAGTGACGATGGAACTGACATGGCACGTGGCGCAGCCAATGCGCTCGAATAACATTTGGCCTTGCTGGGCGGCCGCGGTCGCAGAGAGAACTGCATCGCGCGGCGGGGCCTTCGTACCACGGATGAATTCGGCGAAGTGGTCGATGTCTGCCAAGCCGAGATTGTCGGGAGTGTCTTCCGGATCCGGGGTGACTTTACCGACGGTTGTCACATCTTTGGGGCGCAAGCGGTTTGTCACTCCCATCTCGTTCAGATAGGCGTCGCCGATGAAGGAGAGCAGGCTGCTGTGTTGATCCTTCCAGCCAAAGCGGCCGATACGCGACTGTCCGGGCGATTCCAGAACAGGGACTTCTACGGCTTCGCCATGAATCCGGCCTTCACTAACTTCAATTTGGCGCTGAGCGATAGACTGCAAGGTGCTGTCGTCGATGGCCTCGACAAATCCGTCGCCTAGCGTGTTGAGAGCAGCGCGTAAGGCTCTAATGTTTTCGGTATCGGGTACATGCTCCTGAGCTTGAGGAATCAGGGCGCGGTCGTTGATAATAGAGCGGAGGGCGATGGAGTTCGCTCCGTCGTTGATGGGCACGGTAGCAGCAACAAAATTGCCATTGGCGTCCAGGTGGCCCGCGCGGATCTCCGTGAACTGACTCGATCCCCCACTGACGGGATTCTGATGGCAATCCGCGCAGGCTCGGGCATTGAATACCGGGCCCAGCCCGGTGCTGGCGTCGTGGTCTTGTTCGAACTTGGTTTGGTCGAGCATATAGCTGTCACCCGGGGGTTCTGCAATACCGTTGCTAACGCTTTGCGATCCGGAGTTTTGCGCGAGCGTCGGCGTGTCAAAACCAGCAGGCGCCTCCGTTGGAGACGGCTGCACAAAGTCGGCGAGACCGGAGACCATTAAACTCATAAGTAAGATCGCACCAGCAGTCCATTTGTGTATCATCGCACTACCTCCTAAACAGAATTGAACGTTTCTCCTCGATTGACGGCCTGAGAAGCAGAGAGAAGACCCGTACAAAACGCTAGGACCTCATGAGGTAGTCCGTTATTCCCGAGTTGAATGTTAAAAGTGTGTGACAACCCTACGAGTGGCAGTCGGACCGACGCCACACACAAACACATGACGTTGAGATGGCATGGCTTCCAGGAATCAGTGGCAAAAGGTGCGGCTACCGATCCAACGCATTTCGATCTTCGATTGATGGGATCGAGTCAACGTGGAGATGCTGCGGCCGAAGATTTTGAAATGCAGCGGCTCGACCGCACGAGTGAAGAGTTAGACCGTCCCGTATTCGAATCCGGGTAGCCAATCAGGTACGTAACAGCTACAAATGCCCGTCTTTTCCCCTCCACTCCCGCTTCCCAGTGATACCCATCTTGAGAAACCCCATGCGCAAGTTCCAGAAGCTCGGGAGGGGTGTGTGCCCGCAAGCAGGATATGACTCCGTCAAACCACAGGACAAATGGACCCACAGGAACCGGAAAGGTCCACAGCAGCCGCGACCAGCGGAAAGGCCGGATGAAGGGAACAAGCGCGAACGCCATCACCGGCATAAAGATAACGAAGAAAATTGTGAGCCAGTGACGTTTCGGCACTTCGAAGATGCCAATACCCTGACGCCCCTTCACAGCGTCCTGCAGAATGGCACGCGCCTCTTCTCGTGGGAAATGATGGAAGCAAGTAAAGAGCGTCCGAAATCCCTCCAGGTCCGTGGGAACCCGAGTCGCGTCCACAGGATCGGGGTGAAAGACAAGCCTCGTATGAGACGAGCGCTTGGCATGTTCGAATGCTCTTAAATTCGGGAACTTATCCGTCAAACAAACATCCGCGGGGAGGCGATCCTCACCCTCAACGTTTCGCACGAGGCGTCGCCACGGCCCTCCACCACCTGAGCAGAGGTCCACAACCTGGCAAGTCCCAGTTTCTTGCAGGGCGCGTCGAAGCCGAGGAACGATTGGCTCGTAAAAGTCGAACAAATTCCAGACGAACTGCAGCGTGTCGGTGACCACGTCCCGAAGTGAATCAGGGCACCAGCGTTGTTCGTGAATCTCGATCAACTGGCGCCTACGCATGAATCATTTTGCGTAATAGCTCATTCGATGTTCTCATATGTGGATTGGCCTGAGCTGTGTCATCAACTCCAGCTGACAAATGTAATATCTGAGTGAGAATCAACTGCTGATCGGCGTCGAGATGAATCCCATCCACGAGGCTCGCTATCATCACTGTTGCAGTCTCGAAAAGTGACATTGTAGAGGACCAGTGACTCCGCGATAGGCATGGGTCAATCCGGCGCACCTGACACCTCCCCCGAAACTTCGAACTTATGGACCCCTTCGCCCGACCAATAGGTGGCGGCGCAGGGCCGAGCGCGCCTCAGAAGGACACTTTCAGTGCAAACTGAATCTGCCTCGAATCAAGCGAGGTCGAGTCAATAACACCGGCATTTCCCGTGGCTGAGCCGTCCGAGTTGAACAAGGTAGCGTTGTCAACCGGTGAGTTGAAGTCCGCGTGGTTGAGAATATTGAAGACCTCGGCCCGAAACTCCATGTTCAATCTCTCGTTGATTTTCGTTTGCTTGATCAGTGAAAAATCGAGATTGACCTCTCCGGGTCCTGTGATTTCATTGCGTCCGCCGGTTCCCAGGAGGTTCGAACAAGTGCCTGCCGCTGTAACTCCGTTCGGGGCAAAGGGTATGCACTGGGCGGCGATCGCCGGAGTTGACTGCGGCAGTCCGAAACACTGCAGCTTGATGTAGTTATTCACGCTGCCAGGATTGATCAAGGTGCTGCAGCCCGGCCCGCCAAGCTTATCCGGATAGGCAAATGGGGACGAATCGCCGAGGCCGAGCGGGTCCCCTCCGATCAGCGGAGTAAATGGCAAACCGGTGCGCGCGGTCAGGATGCCGCCGGCTTGCCAGCCGTTTACGAATTTGCCTCCGAAACCATGGACGGGGCTTGGCAGGTTCCAAAGGAAATTCACTGTCAGGTTCTGCGTGACGTTGAAGTCGGCAGGTCCACGCCGGTAACGCGGCAGAAAGTAGAACAAGCTTGGGATCGAATTAAGGAAAGAATCACTGGCAATCGCCCCGTCGCCGCCATCAATCGCACGGCTCCAGGTGTAGCTACCTCCGACTTCGAAGCTGTGGCTGAGTTTCTTGTTAATCTGAAGTTCCATGCCGTGAAAGAACGAATCGTTGCTCCATTGAAGCGTATCCATCTGTCCAATGAGCGGGCTGATGACCGTCCCGTTCGATACGCCGTTTGTGCTCCCGGGGAACAGATATCCGGCCGAAGTTAAAACGGGCTGTGCCGTATTGATATCGTCCGCGCGGAACTCCATGTGCACGCCGCGCGAACCAACATATGCAATTGTTGCAGTCAAGTTCGGCGCGAGTTCTCGCTGGATCGCCAGGTTCCACTGCATCACGTAATTGCGCTTCGGATGCGGCTCAACATAGGGAATGCGCAAGCTGACCCCCGCAGTCGCGCTTTGCGCCAATTTATCGAAAGCAAGCGTCGGGAAATCGCCTTGCACGAGCGCGCAGGCAGTGGCCGACGGGCCGCACACATTAGGGCCAGTCATTGTGGATGTCGTGACCGCGGTATTTTCCGTAAAGGGCGCGGCGTTGGTGGCGAACTGGCCGAGCTCGTAAGCCAAGGGAAGCACGTCAAACATCCCGAAGCCGCCGCGGACGGATGTCTTGCCGTTGCCGAATGGATCCCAAGCAAAACCGACCCGCGGCTCAAAGTTGTGGAGCGTAGGATTGCTATAGATGGTGTGGCCGATTTCGGCTGTCGCGAGGCTCTCCCCAAACGGACTCGCAACCGCGGAGAGCTTCCCGTTGATCTCATTAGGCACGGTGGATATTTCGTACCGCAGTCCCAGGTTCAGGGTGAGGTTGGGCCGCACGTGAATGTCGTCCTGCGCGTATCCGCCGATGATCGTGGTATGAAATTGAAAGTGCACGAATGGTGCCGTGGGGACAGGAGCTAGAAGCGAATTGGGATTGTTCGTTAGAAAGCCGCCGTTGTTCGAATCATACAGCGAGAGAAATGGGAATTCGCCCACCGGCGCCGGGTTAAACGCAGTGGTCTGGATATTCTCAATGGCAAATCCAAACTTCAGGCTGTGAATCCCCTTCGTTAGAAAAACGTCGTCGTATCCCTGAAAGGAATTCTGGAAGAAATCGACGATCTCAACTTGGTTCAACCCCGGCTGAATCGATGTGTACGTGGGCACGTCAATTTGCGGGTTATCCGCGCCCGCGCTCTCACCCAACGCAATGGTATTCGCAAGCGGATTGATGGCGTTCAGACCGCCGCCCGTGTGCGCGGACCGGTTAAAACCGAACCGAGCGGTGTTAAGCAGTTGTGCACTAAAAATATGGGTCTCTTCGACGTCCGCGAATTGTCTCCCTGTGGCGTTCTGGACGAGCACATCGTTGTTCGGGTCCGGCTGTGTAGCGGCGGCCCGGTCGTTCTGGTATGTGCCAAACAGGCTGTCCCGGTCCGAAAATTTGTGATCAATTCGGATCGTCCCGAAGTTTTCGGTGGTGAGGTGAACGGAGTTGAACGCGTAAATGCCCTGGTCTCCGTTGCCGTTGGCTACAAGGCCCGCGTTGGGAAGTTGCCAAAGACGAAGAAAAGGCGCGACGGACGTATCAATTCCTGTCACAGGGTCAGGGTTTCGAACGGCGGGTTCGCCACGGGAAGATAGATAATCCGTGAGTGTTTGCTTCGTGCAATTGCTACCCGCCACCGGCCTGCTGCACACGATGGAAGGGCCGGGACCTCCGCCGGGCCCCGTGCCAATCCCGCGAACCGCCGACGACGGAACGAAGGACTCGGTGGTGACGCCCTGGTTCTCCCGAAGGCCTTCGTAATCGGCGTAAAAGAATGTTTTGTCCTTTTTGATCGGTCCGCCCACTCCCGCACCAAACTGATTGCGTTCGAAATGGGGCTTGGGAAGCGAGTTGGCGTTGTCGAAGAAATTCGCGGCATCGAGAGCATCATTGCGCAAATATTCGTACACGCTGCCGTGGAAATCGTTCGCTCCGGACCGGGTCACGGCGTTAATCACGCCGCCGGAAGTGCGCCCGTACTCAGCAGAATAATTGCTTGTGAGGACGGAGAATTCTTGAACCGCGTCCACACCAAGTGTCGCCCCTTCGACGCTACCCGGACCGCCGTTGGCGTAGTCGTTTACATTGATCCCGTCAATGCGGTAATTGTTCTGTGTCGGGCGAGATCCGGAGATGGTGAGTTGAACGCCGTACCCTCGCCGGGCGCGGTCTGTGCTGCCGGTCTTGGCCTGGTCGGAACCGAGCGAATTAACGCCGGGTTGGAGGGTCGCCAGAGTCGTCCAGTCGCGGCCATTCAGCGGCAACTCCTGGACCGCTTTTTGCGTGACGACCCCGCTGATTTCTGATGACGCCAGCTCAACGGGGAGAGCCTCTCCAGTGACTTCGACCTTTTGAGCGGATTCGCCCACTTTCAACGTGAAGTTCAGGAGCTGCTGAGCGCCCACAGTGAGTGCGATTCCTCCGCGAATTGTCGTGGCAAACCCGTTCGCCGTAACGGTTACTTCGTACGTACCCGGCAACAGGTTAGGCGCATTGTAGATACCCGACGCGTCCGTAGTGACCTGCCGCGAAATTCCCGTGGCGACATTTTGAATGGAAAGCGTGGCATTCGGAATGAAGGCCCCAGAAGGATCGCTGACGGTGCCGCTTATGGTCGCGCCAGAAACTTGTGCGCGCAGATCGGAGGCACTAACGAGAATTGTGAATATTAGAAATAGCAAGAATCCGATGTGAGCAGTCGCTAGCCTTCTTGCCAAGCTTCCGTCCAGTTCCCCATTCATGCGGCTCTCCTTGTTTATTTCGAAAGTGCATTTCAAAAAGAAACGAAAACGATCAGGGCTCGCGACAAGCACGCGCCCCACCCAAGCACCCTCGCCTGAGATTCTCTCGACGCAAAAAAGTTGCAGAACTCACCATGACTTTTTATCGACCGCTTTGTGCATCAATAGAAAAAGTCGACGCCAAACAGATTTCCTTATCCGACAAAACGATTTCCTTCATTACGTTCCCGTCATAGCCTGCGTCACTCGGACTGGCCCTTTCCTGCTGCAGAGTCTCGTTTTCAACCGGCTGTTGCCGTGCGCAAGAGAAGATTCGACTTCGATCGGTTTTATTCCCGCGGAAATGTCACGAGTTTGTAAAAAATCGCTGCAAGCCGATGGAGAGACGTTTGCGGCGCGGAGTGTGCACAACCCGCCGCGCCCGTATGCGACATGGCAGGCCGCGCGACTCTCGGAGTAGAGAGGCCGAACGCGCCCTGCGTCAGTCGAGGCGCGCATTTTTAAAGTGTGAAACTTTATCGAAACGTATGACTCTCAAGACTGCGCGGTCGGACGAATCACGGAGCGTCACTGCATACAACGATTCGAGCGGCTTGCGACATCAGATTGGGAGCCAAAATGAAAAATGCAAATGGGGTGGTTCGTACGTTGTTGCTGGTTGCTTTCGGGATTTCCATCTTAGCGCCAGCCCGCGGTTTTGCACAGGCCACGGAAGGAGGAGAGGACTCAGGCGCTGTTTTCGCAATGACAAACGGAGTAGAGAAGAATGAAATTATCGCGTTCCGGCGAAATGACGACGGCACCTTGCAAGAGACTCGTAGATTCGCAACGGACGGGAGAGGAAGCGGAGGAAACGTGGACCCTCTCGGCTCCCAGGGATCTCTAGTACCTAGCGGGGATCATTCTCACTTGTTCGCCGTAAATGCGGGAAGCGGGGAGCTTTCGGTATTTCGCGTTGAGGGGGACCTTCTCTCGCTCGAGGACAAAGTGGTTTCCGGCGGCAGCGAGCCCGTGGCAGTGACTCAGCATGGGAACCTGGTCTACGTGGTCAACGCCGGCGGAAACGGCAATGTCGTCGGCTTCCGTTGGCAGAACGGCCAGCTTACGGAAATTTCGAATTCGACGCGTTTCCTGAGCGGGAGTAACTCGGCTCCCGGCTCGATCGCATTTAGCCCTGACGGGAAGTTCGTCGCGGTCAGCGAAAAGCAGACCAGCAAGCTCGACGTGTTCAGCGTCCAGGGAGACGGCACGTTGTCGCCCGCGGTCGTGACTCCGAGCGCCGGTCCAGGTGAATTCTCGATTAGTTTTACCCCCAACGGAACCGCGCTCGTTTCTGAAACGGGCCCGGCTGGTGGAGTCGACGCATCAGCACTTTCTTCTTATGCGCTTCTCGCCAGCGGCTCACTCTCTCCGATTAGCACCAGCGTTCCAACGCTCGGAGCGGCAACCTGCTGGCAGGTGACGACTCCAGACGGCCGCTTTGTCTACACAGCAAACGCCGGCACGGGCACAGTCTCGGGATTCTCGATCGGCGCCAATGGCAGCTTGACTCCTTTGCCCGGAACAATCCAAGGGACGAACCCTTCCGGGGCTGCAAATATCGACATCACGATTAGCTCGAACGGCAAATTCCTCTATACCCTGAACGCCGGAAACGGCACGATCGGTATGTTCGCGATTCACAAGGACGGGACTCTCACGAATCTTGGAACCGTTGATGGGATCACAGCTGCCGGCGGTTTCAACGGAATCGCCGCAAACTAGCTACCTACACGCAGTGCGAGTTGCGGCTCACAACCCGCGACTCGCACTGCTTTGTTGGCCAATTCTCCTCGATCGGAACGGAGAATGGAGACTCACAAGAAGTAAGATCGAAACGCACTAACGCGCGCCTGCTCGAAACCGGCGTGCCCTATTGAGTTTTACAAGACCAACCGCAGGTCGCAATCGGATCGAATTTGAAGTTGACACTAAAACCGGAGGAACAAATGGCTGAAGCAAAACTTGTGGTGATCTATCCTCGCCCGAAGGATATCGAAGCGTTCGAGAAAATCTACCAGACGGAACACGTCCCCATGGCAGTGGAGAAATTAGTGGGCAAGACGAAGATGGTCGCAACGAAGTATACGGCCTCTCCTCAGGGCACTCCCCCGTTCTACAGAGTCGCGGAAGTTTATTTTCCATCTAAGTCCGCTTTGGAGGCGTGCGCGGCTACCCCTGGCGCACAGGAGACATTGGCGCATGCGGTCAAGATCTCAACCGGGGGAATCCCGCTCATCCTGGTTGCTGAGGAGGAGACGTTCACGTTCAGCCAAACTGCTGGTGCTTAGGTCGACATCAAAGACGTCGCGGCGATTGCCATCAAGCTGCAGATCAAGATGGCAATCGTCGCGGACAGTGCCAAGAAGGGCACTGGCTCGCTTTCTGATACTCGTCGGATCGCCCAAATCGAAGAAAGAGTTTGAACCTGACGTTTCCCGCCCACCCCAACAGGAACAGATCATTCGAAATCTGAAACTTTCATGCATTTTGCGTATCAGACGTGGGGCCGAGAACGCATGTACGGTCCAAAAACTATCTGATTGCAGAAGGAGAGGAAATGAAGAAGTTACTCATCACGGGGTTCGCACTCTGTTTCATGGGATTGGCGGCGCCCAGCTTTGCTGAAGCGCGGCAAGCGCAGAACCAGCAAGACCAGATGCAGAAAGACGACAGCATGAAGCACGATGACATGAGTAAAGACACCATGAGCAAGGACAACATGGCGAAAGACAACAAGTCCAAGAAGAAGATGAAAAAAGACAACATGAAGAAGGACGACGGCATGAAGCACGACGACATGAAGCAGGACAACATGTCAAACATGTCGAAGGACACACCCAAGAACTAGACACGGACCGATTGTCAGACCCCGGGCGGCTCAAAAACTTCTGCCCTCTGCTCAGCCGCTCGGGTCCCGTCATTTTCCCTCTGTCGCACCGCCCGCGTTTTCCTCCCCCTCGAAGGCGGGCGAAACTTTTCCCCCGCTCCGAAGCGCGTCACGCATGCAACGGGTACAAGGGGCGTAACCCTCGCGAACAGCCTCCTCTGCCGTCACCATATGGTACGTTCCGTGCATAAAAGGGCAGCCCGGCACATGAAAGATCTTGCCGCCGTCAACGATCGCGACCAGACGTTGCGGCAATCGCCGGGCTGGCTGACTCATCTCTGAGAGCGGACGCGGCACGAAGCGGTCGAGCGCCGCCGCGCAGACGGCTGACGCAGCAAGCGCACCGGTGACTCCGACGCTCACGAGCCAGGCCCTCCGCGATATTCTGCGCCCTCCGACTTGATAGGCCAGCCGGCCGTGCAGGCGCGGGTAGAAGCCGTCAGGCAAGGGAAACATTGCTTTGTCGCTATAGAGTTCAATGACGTTGCGCATGCCCTCACGAACAGACTGGCAGCGGGGGCACTGCGCAAGATGCTCCTCCAGCGCCAGCCTCAACGCGGGATCAACATCTCCCTCGAAGTAATTCGAAATCTCACGCCAGACGTGCTCGCATGCTACGACCACGGTTTTGTCCCCTTTGGAATCTGCGAATTCGTTGCCCAGACTCCATCCAATCCTGGCGAAAGAAGGTCCCGCAACATCAAACGCGCGCGCAACAGGCGCGTCTTGACGGCACCCGCCGATATTCCGAGGGCCTCCGCCGTGTCCTCAATGCTCATATGCTCCACGTCTCGCAGAACGAACACCTCCCGGTATTTCTGTGCGAGCGAGCCCAGCGCAGAGATGAGTTTCTCGCGGATTTCCTTCCGCTCCAGCGCTTCCGACGGAATCTCGCGCCAATCGGTGAAGTCGCGCGGCGTGTACGTGCCGTCTTCGTTTTCCTGGTCCGCGATGGGTCGCATAATTTCCAGATGACTCTTCCGCTGGCGCTGCCGCGCTTCGTTGATCGCCACCTGGATCAGCCAGGTGCTGAACCGCGATTCAGATCGGAACTGCGCGAGATACTTGAACGCTTTCAGGAAGGCGTCCTGCGCCACATCTTCCGCATCTGCTTCGTTCCGCAAGATCGTGAACGCGATGACGAAGACGCGTCTCTCGTACGGCCGAATCAGTTCATAGAACAACTCAGTTTCGCCGCTCTGGATGCGCCCGATCAGAACGGCTTCGTGTTCATGGCCGGGATCAGATCGAGGCACAAGCGTCACCTCGGGTCCGGACGCGTCCCGATTTTGCATCGCTTCTGGCACGAGTCGAGTCGTTAAGGCAGATATTCCGGGTTGCGCTTCCAACCGGTCAGCATGGACATGAAATTGTTCCATCCATGGAGGATCACCATGATCAAGTGCCCTAACACGAACAACAGCAGTGCGCAGAGAACGCAAAAATGCCATAACCGGGCCCAATGAAACCCACCCATCAACGAGGCCAGAAGGGAAAATTGCATGGGATTGTAGAGGACGATTCCCGTCAGCACAGACAGCAGGCCGAGGAGTATCGCCGAGGTATAGGCCATTTTCTGGAGCGGGTTATACACTTCCGTTTGCGCCGGCTTACGTCCGAAAAAGAAATAGTGGCGTGCCATGGGCCACACACCGGCCACATCCTTGCGCACAAAAAGAGGCTGGCGGTAATTACCAGAAACGACCTGATAGGCAATGTAGACGATGCCCGTGGCCATGTAGGTCCATGCAAACGTCAGGTGCCACTTCAGCGCGCCGCCGAGCCAGCCGCCCAGGGCCAGGGACTTCGGAACAATCAGCAAGTCGTGCTGAGGGACCTTTGGGCCAAAGCTCGGGAACGCGCGGAAGATTTGCAGTCCACTCCCAGCCATCAAAAAGAGCGACACGGTATTGAGCCAGTGGCAGAGCCGCACAACCCAGGGATGCTCATAGGCTGTTCGCACCTGGCTTTCCTCGGCCTTTAATGCGGCGACCGGAATGGGTATGGAGTCTGACGATGCCATCGAAATGCGCAAGCCTAGAGCCCGTAGTAAGCGGGATAGCCCTGGTCCTCCCAATAGCCCGCTCTCGGGACAACGTCTGTAACGCGCAGACTCGTCAAGTATTTGGCTTGCTTGTAGCCGATCTTCGTAGGCACGCGCAGCCGGAGGGGCGCGCCGTGCTGCCGCGTGAGCGGCTGGTCATACATTTCGTAACACAGCAAAGATTGCGGATGGAGCACGGAAGCCATGTCGAGCGACTCGTAGTAATCGTCGGCGCACTCGACATAGAGGAATTTTGCATCTGGATTTGCGCCGACTTGCTGAAGAAAGTCCGAGATACGCGCTCCGCCAAATCTCCCAATGACGTCCCAGCCTTCAACGCAAATGTGCTGCGTATTCTGCGTCAGCTTCGGCAGGGACCGGATTTGCGCCAGCGTGTACTGTCCGGGCCTTTTGACGTCGCCGCTGACAGTCAGCGTCCACATCTCGAGGTCCACTCCGGGGTCGTCCAGGTCGTAGGTGTTGACGTAGAACTTGTCGAGCGGGGTCAGTTCGCTATCGGCAAACGTCGGCGCCAAGTGATTGCGGCGAAACCATTTTGCGGACGCCCAGTCGGTGAAGCCGACACCGTCTGTCAGCAGTCGTTCGCGAACCCGTGGGATCGTGAACGCACCCATGACTAGCAGAGGGGAAAGCTTCAGCAGCTCACGCCGGTTCAATGATGTGGGCGCGGTCGATCTCAGATTATCGGGCATCTCTAAATTCCGGACATCCGTGCTGCCAGTCTGCTACCGATGCAATCCAGGGGCCGAATCGCAACTCCAGAAATGGGCAAATCCGTCTGATTCGCCACGGCCCAGAAAGTTTCACTGTGGCTTGAACGGGAAATTTGAGGGTAGTGCGACGCACCGCGACAACCCAGTCGGCGTACCTTTCGTCTTAGACTCTGGATTCACGTTGTCATAGACATGTAGAATCCTCTTCTTGCGGCGTAGGCACTGATTCAATGAGAGCGACACGGCGAAAGCATAATGAGTCGCGGGGAGCGCCGGCCGTTCCTCGCGATGCGAGTTCTGCAGAGTCGGCGGAACAACGCGTCCGGATACTTCTTCAAGTCAACAATTCGATTATCACCAAATTGAGTGAGGGCCAGTTATTGCGCGCGGTGTGCGCGGCGTTGGAGGGCGTCCTGCCCTTCAGTCGTTCCGCGATCACTCTGTACGTTCCGGAACGAGATACTCTCCGAATCTTCGCCCAGAATGATGAGTTCGCTTCGGAGTTCTTCTCTGTAGGGAGAGAGCTCGACCGGCGCGACAGCCATGCCGGTTGGGCGTTTGACCATCGACGGCCGCTGATCCGTCGAAATCTCGATAAGGAGAGCGAATCGTCCACCGAACGACTGCTCGCTGAGCAGGGAGTACGTTCGATTTGCGTCGCTCCGCTGATCGTGGCGGGCAAGAGTATTGGAACGCTGAACCTTGCCAGCAACAAACCCGATGAGTACTCGATTGCGGATGGAGAGCTTTTGCAGGAAGTGGCCAATCAGGTTGCGCTGGCCGTGGAGAACATGAAGGCGTATGAAGAAATCCGCTCCCTCCACGCGAAGCTGGAAAAAGAAAACGTCTACCTGCGCGAAGAAATCCGTTCGGAGCACAACTTTCGGGAAATTGTTGGCAGCAGCGCCGCATTGCGGGAAGTGCTTGAAAAGGCAGAGCGAGTCGCCCCTCTAGACTCGACGGTTCTGATCTACGGAGAGACGGGAACCGGCAAGGAGCTCATCGCTCGGGCCATCCATGACTGCAGCAAACGCAAGAATCGGCCACTCGTGAAACTGAACTGCAGCGCCATCTCAGCCGGCCTCGTAGAGAGTGAGCTGTTCGGCCACAAGAGAGGCGCCTTCACCGGCGCATTGGAAAGGCATATCGGCCGGTTCGAACTCGCTGATGGCGGCACCCTTTTCCTGGACGAGGTCAGCGAGTTGCCGCTCGAAACGCAGGTCAAGCTGCTGCGCGTGCTGCAAGAGGGGGAATTCGAACCGGTCGGAAGCAACAAGACAATTCGCGTTGACGTCCGAATCATTGCGGCGACAAACCGTAACCTCGAGGAATGCGTAGCAGCGGGCCGTTTTCGTTCCGATCTCTTTTACCGACTGAACGTTTTTCCGCTGGAGCTTCCGCCGCTTCGCATTCGCCGTTCTGACATTCCGCAACTCGTGAGTTTTTTTCTACAACGCTTCGCAAATAAGTTTGGCCGCAAAATCGACGCCACACACAAAGACACGATGGATCTGTTGATGGACTATCCCTGGCCGGGAAACATTCGCGAGCTTCAGAATGTTATTGAGCGTGCGGTTGTACTCGCATCAGGGCCGGTGCTCGCTGTTGACCCCGCCTTTCTTCCGAAAGCCCCAGCGGCAGCCGATCCACGCCAACCATCCCCTGCCGCTCGGCCGAGCGAGGAGCCCCGCGCGATTGAGGACCGTGCAAAATCCTCAGCGACTTCTTTCCTAAGTCTCGAGCAGATGGAACGCAATCACATTCTGGCCGCCCTCGAACGATCTGGTGGGGTGATTGATGGACCGAAGGGCGCAGCTAGAATTCTGAATCTCCACCCGAACACACTCCGGAGCAAGATGAATAAACTGGGTATTGACCGCAGACATCACGATATATCGTGACGCGCCCACGAGATTTCGTGCCGATCGTCGAAATGTCGTGACGGTATAGCGGACGTACTTCCGCTGCGCTGCATCTAATTCTTTTAAACTCAATGGAACGCTCGTCTCCCGAGCTATTGGCGCTTTGGCCCGCCTCGTGCCATAACACGTCACGACGTTGAAACATCTCTGTTTCTAACGAGTTCGGGAGAGGTCACAAATGTCCCTCTTGGCGCATGCGCCGAACATTCCACAAGTTGCCGACCAGGACGTCCATGACCCTGAGTTGCGCGAGGTCATTCGTAAAGCTGCGGTTACGAAGAGTCCGCCGCAGGCCTGGTACCGAACTATGGGTCACAATCCCGAAGTAGCGAAAGCCTTCGCGAGCTATTGGAACTACCTCCACCGCGGCGGCTCCGTCCCTCATGAGATCAAGGAACTGGCGCGCATCCAGATCGCCCAGATGATTGGCTGCGAATTCTGCGCGCGACAGACCTCTCCGCTTGCTGCATCCATCACGGAAGAAGAGAAAACGAGCTGCGCGCTTCCGAACTGGGAGCACCCGGACCCGAAGACTCGCGCTGCTCTCCACTATGCCCGGACTCTCACACTTGACGATGGTCGTGACACGCAAGTCTACGAAGAGTTGAAGAAATACTACAGCAACGCCGAGATTATCGAGCTTGCGGCGTTTTTCTGCCTGACGGCGGGTGGTAACCGAATGGCAAAGAGTTGGAGTATTGAGCCACACGGCGAAGTATCCGCGATCCCGCAGGGGGTGATGTCGATTCATGGTCGATAAGGGCGAGAATCGGCAAATCACGTCGAAGCCTGTTGAGGATGGGTCGTCGATGTCAGCTAAGCTCTCACGGCGCGACGCGAACAAGCTCCTGTTCGGCCTACCGGCCTTCGCTGTCGGATCCAGGCTTTCAAATAGCCTCACGCCCCCCGATGAAGCCGAAATCAGCGCTCTGGATCCATACCCGAGAAAACGTATCGCAGTGCGGGATTCTGAGATCAGCTATGTCGACACGGGACGCGGCGATCCAATTATCTTCCTCCATGGCAATCCCACGTCCTCGTATCTCTGGCGCAACATTATCCCTTACGTCAGCAAACTCGGGAGATGCTTGGCTCCCGATCTGATTGGCATGGGTCAATCAGGGAAGTCGCCCACGCGGTCCTATCGCTTTGCCGATCATGAGCGCTATCTCGACGCCTGGTTCGACGCGTTAGGGCTCACAAAGAATGTCATTTTTGTCGTGCACGATTGGGGCTCGGCCCTGGCCTTCCACCGAACCTTTCGCTACGCCGATCAGGTGCAGGCTATCGTGTATATGGAGGCTATCGTTCAGCCGCGCCGGTGGGAAGAACTAGGCCCCAATTCTCCGTTCCACGCGCTCCGCTCGGACAAGGGTGAGCATATGGTTCTCGACGAAAATTTCTTTGTCGAGGTCATGCTCCCGAGCGGGGTCTCGCGCAAGCTGAGCGCTGAAGAGATGGCGGTCTACAGGGCGCCTTATCAAGACCACGCATCTCGACTGCCAACGCTGGTTTGGCCGCGCGAGATTCCGATTGATGGCGAGCCGCCCGATGTCGTCGCAATGGTTGAGGAGTATGGGAAATGGCTATCCCAATCCCCGATCCCCAAGCTTTTCTTTATCGGCGAACCCGGAAGAATCTTGGTGCCCGGTCGTGGTCGCGAGTTTGCCCGGTCGTGGCCAAACCAAAAGGTCGTGACCGTAAAAGGCATCCACTATTTGCAGGAAGACTCTCCCTTCGAGATAGGCACCGCGCTCGCAGCGTTCGTGAAAGGTATTCGCACCTAGCCGCGCCTTGGAGGCGACTCGTGGAAGTTACTGGGGTGACGTTGACATTCGCTCCGGCCACAACACCCGGCCGCTATTGTTCGAATGGGGCGCTTACCGCGCACACGAGGGCGGAGGGCGACACGGCCATGAAGACTAGCCAACAAGTTTGTTGGATGCCCGCATGAACCGCCGCGATTTCCTGCGTTCTGCTGGCATCGCATCTGCGAGCTTTTCGCTCCCAACCGCAGCCCGCTTCTTTGCGGACGGTGGCGCGCCGGGCAGTTGGCGAACGTTTGAAGTGACCACGCGCGTTGAAGTCCTCACGTCTTCCGGAGCTACTCGAGTGTGGCTGCCTGCGGCCCTTATTGCTGACACACCGTTTCAGCGGACAATCGGCAATCGTTTCCATGCCGATGGCGGCGCCGCGAAAATGGTCGAAAGCAGTGCCGACGGGCTGGGAATCGTCGCCGCGGAATTTCCCGCCGGCGTCAAGCCAGTCGTCACACTCATCAGCCAAATCGCGACCAGGGACTATGCGGTTGATCTCTCCTCGTCTGGCAAGGCGCCAAAGGCCGACTCCGCCGAGTTGCGCTATTATCTCCGCCCGACGAAGCTCCTTCCGACCGATGGCATTGTGAAAGCGACGGCGGCCGAGATTACCAGCGGCGCCCATACCGACATCGAGAAAGCCCGGGCGATCTACGAATGGATCGTTGAGAATACTTTCCGAGACCCAAAGGCGCGCGGCTGCGGCGTCGGCGACATAAGGTTCATGCTCGAATCCCGAGATCTGGGCGGCAAGTGCGCCGATCTCAACGCGCTCTACGTCGGGCTCGCGCGCGCGGCGGGCCTACCAGCGCGGGACGTTTACGGCATCCGCGTTGCAAAATCGGAACTCGGGTACAAGAGCCTCGGCACCGCATCGGAAAACGTGACGAAAGCGCAGCACTGCCGTGCGGAAGTCCACCTGGACGGCTACGGCTGGGTCCCGGTCGATCCGGCGGACGTGCGCAAAGTGGCGCTCGAGGAGCCTCCTGGAAATCGTCCGCTGGCTGATGACGTGGTGAAGAAAGCGCGCGCGCAGCTTTTCGGGTCATGGGAAATGAACTGGATTGCTTACAACTTCGCGCACGATGTCGCGCTGCCGGGCTCGAGCGGCGCGCCTGTCGGCTTTCTGATGTATCCACAGGCGGAATCGGCTGGCGGCCGCCTGAACTGCCTCGATCCCGACAATTTTGAATATGAAATTACGTCGAAAGAAGTCTGAAGGCTTCCGTTTTACCGCTCGTCCGCCTGGTGCGGCGGGCTCGCTTCATGCTAACGTCCTCGAAAGTTGGCGATCTATTGAAGCCGGATGTTCGGGAGGGGACATGATGAGGATGAATTTCCCCATGCTTTGCATGGTCGTGTTTTTCTTCGCTTTTGGATTGGCGCTGAACGGGCAAAGCGAAAATCCGAGGTCGGGTTCTTGGTCCGGTGTCATTATCAACGCCAATTGCACCGTGGACGAAGCCTTCGCCGAGGCGCCTAAATGCATGGAGAAAGAAGTGCCTGGCGCCAAGCTGGCACTGTACGACGACACCACAAGACAGATCTACATCCTCGATCCTCAGGATCAAGCGATTGGTCACCTGGGCGACAGCATGACCCTCACCGGGACACTTGAGGGTAATACGGTTCACGTAGCGTCTTTGAAGATGCATACCTCGATTGGCTTGGACGTCGGGCAGAAGGCGCCCGATTTCTCGGCTCGCGACCAGTTTGGGAAGCAGCAAACTCTGGAAACGTTGAAGGGGCCAAAGGGAACGGTTCTCCTTTTTTTCCGTTCCGCCGATTGGTGACCGTACTGCAAAGCGCAGCTGGTCGAGCTGCAAAACGCAAAAGCACGATTTGAAAAACAGGGGATTTCCGTGGCCGCACTCAGTTATGACACTGTGGAAATACTGAAGTCCTTTGCCGACCGGCGCAAGATCGAATTCCCGATGCTCGCCGACCCCGATTCGCAAACAATACGCGCGTATGACGTCCTGAATGCCGAAGCAAGCGGACAGTACAAGGGCATGGCGCGGCCCGGGTATTTCTTTATCGATACTCAGGGCGTGATTCGGGAAAAGTTTTTTGAGACAAAGTACCGGCAGCGATTCTCGGGAAACAATGTCATTGGCAAGCTTTTCCCGGAACTCGGCTATGAGGTCACGGACAATGTACAGGCGCCACACTTAAGTCTCGCCATCGAACAATCCGACCGATCAACCTATCCAGGGGGACGCGTCACTTTGAGCGCCGAAGTGCAACTTCCGGCGGACGTGCACGTGTACTCCCCGGGCGTTCAAGGCTACAAGTCGATCGCTCTTGTCATGGAGCCCACGCCGGGAATGGAGTTCACTCCGGCAAGTTATCCGCCGGCGAAAATTCTTTATCTTCCTGCCATCAAAGAAAAGGTGCCGGTGTTTGAAGGGAAATTCCGCATCACGCAGGATCTGAAAGTAAGTTCCGTCGCGGATTTCAGCAGTTCGCTGTTACCGGATGGAAGGACCTTCACAATTTCGGGAAAGCTCGAATATCAGGCTTGCGATTCGAAGATTTGTTATATACCAACGTCGGTTCCTATCCGTTGGCAGGTGCAAGTTCTGCCTCTCGATCGGCAGAGAGCTCCGGAGGACATTCGGCACAAGTAGAACGTCGAGCCATGTCCTGACCTGAGCACCACAGGAGGAAGCCGTGTCGGAAGTCGCGTACGTTTCGAAGGCTCGTATCGAGAGAAAGATCGGTCCCGTTCGAATCGCCTATTTGCCCGGTGAGCCGCAACCTGTGGTCTTCAGCGTCCACGGAGCGATCGCCGAGCACTACAAAGTCGATCCCGCTAAGCTGACGGACTCTCACGCTTCGACGATCGACTACGTGATTGCCGCGACTGCCGGTTGAATGCTCGGCACATTTGGAGGCGCGCTGGAAGCGCGCCACATTGATGCGAGCAACGGGAAGCTCGTGGGCGAAGTAACAGGCGAAGTCGAAACGGAGGAAGGCGTGCTCGTTATACGGCGCATCCACCTGGCCCTTCGATTGGTCGCGCCAGAAGGGGCTCGCGAAACCGTGGAGCGAGTACATGGCCTGTACGCCATGCGCTGTCCGCTTTATCGCACACTGCGCAACGCGATCCAACTGACATCTTCGTTTAGTCTGGAAAAACAGGACGCTTGACTCGGGAAACTGAATCGAGACATTCACTGGATGAAGAGGCGCCCGAAAACCAGTGATTCTCGAACCCGCCAAAGCTGAACTATTGCCGTTTTTGAAGGGTGAGGGCAAACCTCGCGGCTATGTGAAGGTGTGTTCGAACGATCCGATTTGGGTTAGGAGTTCATCATGCAAGTTTCGATTCTCGCTGCGTTTGTGGCTGGCCTCATCTCGTTTCTTTCGCCATGCGTGCTGCCGCTCGTACCCGGTTACGTATCAATGCTCTCGGGAATCGGGGTCGAACAGTTGCGGCGTGGGGAAAAATCGCGGGGGAGCCTGCTGATGTCTTCCTTCGCTTTTGTCGTGGGCTTCTCGGTGGTGTTTGTAGCCTTTGGCGCGTCGGCGAGCGCCGTCGGCCAGTTTCTACTGCAAAACAAAAATCTCCTGGCTCCTTTTGCTGGAGCCATTATCGTTCTCTTTGGCCTCCATTTGATCGGATTGCTGGGACGGATTCCCGTCCGTGCTGGCGTGATTGTGGGAGCCTTGCTTGGGCTGGCCGGCCTCGCGATGTGGATGCGTTTGGGAGAAGACTCTCCCCGATGGTTCGGACCGGCGCAGCTGATCTCTGTCTCGCTGATTTTTCTGGCGGGGCCGATGCTGACTCGCTGGCTCAACCGCGACGTGCATTTCCGCAACCTCGGAGGCCAGGCCGACGAGGACCCCGATGCCGGGCCTTTCGCGGGAGTCGTAAGCGGTTTCCTGCTTGGCTTCGCCTTCGCCTTTGGCTGGACGCCATGCATCGGCCCCATCCTTGCTGGTGTTCTTGCGATGGCCGCGACCAGCGAGACCGTCTCACATGGCGTCTTTATGCTGGCGGTCTACTCCGCCGGCCTGGCGATCCCGTTTCTGCTCACTGCCGTGGGGATCAATCAATTTCTGGGATTCTATCAGCGCTTTCGCCAGTACCTGCACGCGGTCGAGATCTGCAGCGGCATGCTGTTGCTCGCCGTAGGCTCGCTGATTTACATGAACCGGCTCACTTGGCTTTCGGGCAAGTTAAGTTTTCTGAACAGCTTCGTCAAGTAAGGAGCGGTTGCGAGTGGCCAACAGGGTTTCAAGACTAATCTCGATTGCCGCTATCACCGTGCCGCTTACTTTGGCGGGCTGTGGATCAGGAACCCAGCGCCAGGGCGCGAAGGAATCAGGCGGCCCGCCGAATACGGCGGCGCCCGAGATCAACGTCCAGATCCCAACTCTTGACGGCGTGAACGCTTCAATCGACCAATACAAAGGTAAAGTGGTTCTCGTAAACTTTTGGGCTACTTGGTGTGCTCCCTGCCGTACGGAAATTCCCTGGCTTATAGAGCTCAATCAAAAATATGGCCCCAAGGGCCTTGTGATTCTCGGTGTCGCTATGGATGACGCAGGCGCCAAGGTCGTTCAGCCGTGGGTGCAAGACCAGCGTTTCGATGTGAACGGCCATTCGCAGACGATGGATTATCAGATCCTGGCCGGTAACACCAAGATTGCCGAAAAATTTGGTGGCGTTCTGGGTATGCCAACGAGCATGCTTTATTCGCGCGACGGAAAAAGGATTAAGACGATCGTAGGCATAATCGATCGCGACGATCTTTCCAAAGCCCTCGACGGTCAACTTTGATCGAATCTTGCACCCGGCCCATGACGATCAACGCGAATCACTGGGCGCGAGTTTTGGTAACTGCTACGCTTCTTTACTTTCCGTTTCGCCGTGTGCTTATCTTGTATTTGCCGGGAGAGTGATGCGTGCCTGGTGGTCGTCGCGGTACTCAAGACCTACCCTCTTCGCCAACTTCCAGGAATTCGAAACCCTTGTCGAAGACGGGATTGGGAGCGCGTCGTCCCTGACACAGATTAGGTTTTTGGCGCGGACTTACCTGTCGCCGCGTGCATTCGAATCCTCGAAATGTTTGGTCCAATTCTACTTCGACTCTAGGGAGTCCTGACTTGAAGCAACCGGACAAATCCCGCGAGGTCAGGAGCGGCTACATCCGACACGGCCCAGAACTCGAACCCACCGCCCGACCAACGCATGATGTGGTAGCCCTGCTTTGATTCGATTGTTTGGGTTGCTGTCGATCCGGCGGGGCTTGGCCACACGAATACATTGATGAAGTGTTTGCGCCTCTGGTAGATCAGCGCGGCGACCTCGCGCCCTTCGAGATAGTCGAGCCGCCCTCCGACGAGCGGAAAGCCGTCGCTCGCCAGATCCTCAACCGGAGGCGAGAAATCGAGCTTGCCGTCGAACCAGGGTTTCACCGTATGTTGGTCGGTGGAGGCGACGTCCATCAGGTGATTGGCTTCGAGCGATCGCACGTGGCTCGCGAAGACCTCCGCCGAAAGTCGCTGGGGGCTCGAAGGGGCCCGAAGACGGGCGGTCAACTGCCAACCAGTAATAGAAATCAAGGCGAGCAGCGCAAAGGCTCCGGCGAGTTGCCAAACATCTAGAGACGGCCAACCAATCTTGCTCTTCTGAACGTCAGCCCGGCTCGAGGCACGTAGAGACGATTGGATTCGCCCTCGCAAAGCTGCGGGCGCGGCATACGCGAGTGAGTTGCGCTGCAAGGCAACACGCAATGCCTTCAGGCTCTCCAGCTCCTCGGCGCAAGCCGGACATCCCTTCAAATGGGTTTCCGTCTCGATCGTGCGGACCAGATCGATCTCACCATCGAGGTAACCGGGAACATGGCGTCGTGTCAGCTCGCAGCTCACTTCAGGGCTCCTTACCCAGACTTATGCTTAAGGACTCCCGTAGCTGGGTTCGTGCTCGTGCCGGACGCAACATCACCGTGCCTAACGAAACCGAGGTAACGTTGGCAATCTCTTTGTACGACATTCCTTCCAACTCGCGTAGCACCAGCGCCTCCCGAAATACATCCGGCAGCTCTTCGAGTGCGCGTCGCAATGATTCCTTGTCGGAGCCGACGAGAGCTTGAATCTCAGGATCGGCGCCACCAGAGAACTCCACGCTGTGAATCTCTTCGTCGAATAACTCGGTCCGGTTAGCCGGCCGATTCCTCCGGATCCATGTGTAGCACGTGTTTCGCACGATGGTCAGCAGCCAAGCCCTCATGTTTCCGCCCTGGTAGCCGTCGAAAAACCGAAATGCGTGCAGAAAGGCCTCTTGCGTTACGTCCTGGGCGTCCCGTTCATTCCAGGTCAGCCAGCGAGCGAGGTTGTACGCCGCGTCCAGATGAGGCAGGACGGCTTGCTCGAAGCGTTCGCGTGCTGCGGTCTCTGACACCCGCAGGGTCCGTCGCCTCTCCTTAGGTCCTACCCTACAAGACTACGGTCCAGCGATTTTTATTCCCCCTGATGAAAATATGTCCTTTGGAGGGAATAAACACCGCCAGTTCAAGTCTTACATCCCGAAGGCCGCGTGCGGCAAGCATTTTACAGCCCGCGCCCGGCGAAGGAGAAACAACATTATGGCTGATTTTATTAAGGACAACATCAACAAGGACGGCATTGACCGCCGGGGATTCCTCCAGTGCATGGCCTGGGCCGGCACGGGGGTGCTCTACTCGGTTCACGGGGGCATTCTGAAATCGGCGCCGTTACTGCAGGGCGCCATGAGCGGGATGGACAAGGCGAAAATGAAGGGCGCGGATTTCAGCTTCATCCAGATCAGCGACTCTCACATCGGATTCAGCAAGGAAGCCAATCCCGACGTCACCGCGACGCTGCAGGTTGCTGTCGACCGGATCAACAGTTCGACGGAGCGCCCGGACTTCCTGTTGCATACCGGTGATATCTCCCAGCTCTCCAAACCCTCTGAGTTTGACACCGCCGAGCAAGTCCTGAAGGGCGCCAAGGCGGGGCGGATTTTCTTCGTTCCCGGTGAGCACGATGTTCTGACGGACGATGGACAGCAGTACCTCGATCGCTTCGGCAAGGACACGAAAGGAAAGGGCTGGTACAGCTTTGACCACAAGGGCGCGCACTTCATCGGCCTCGTGAATGTGGTGGACCTCAAGGCAGGCGGACTCGGTTCGCTCGGTTCGGACCAGCTCAAGTGGCTTCAGGACGATGTGAGGGAATTGAAAAGCAGCACGCCGGTGATCGTCTTCGCGCACATTCCGCTCTGGACGGTGTACCCCGACTGGGGTTGGGGCACGGACGACAGCGAGCAGGCGCTCGGATACCTGAAGCGTTTCGGCTCGGTTTCCGTCCTCAATGGCCACATCCACCAGATCATGCAAAAGGTGGAAGGCAACGTCACGTTCCACACGGCGCTGTCCACTGCATTCCCTCAACCCGCACCGGGCAAGGCGCCATCGCCGGGCCCGATGAAAGTGCCGGCAGACCAGTTGCGCAGCGTGCTGGGCATTTCCCATGTGAACTACGTGCAGGGCAACCACTCGCTCGCGATTGTCGATTCTCCCCTGGCGTAATCCAGGGAGAAATCCAAAAGCCTCAATAAGCCATTTCAAAGGGAGAACATCGATGAAAAGAATCAAATGGATATTCGGTTTGGCAGCAATAGTAGTGACGGCGCTTGCTTGTACGAATGGAACCAGGGCGAGCTTGGCTATGAGCCCCAGCGACAAAACCGCAAGTAGTACCACCGTCAAGATCGACAACTTCAGCTTTGGCCCGGCAACCATCACCGTTCCCGCCGGGAGCACGGTCACCTGGACGAACAACGACGACGTTCCGCATGTCGTCACCAGCGATGACGGCAAGCTCTTCAAGTCCAAGGCGCTCGATACGGACGACCGTTTCTCGTTCACCTTCACAAAACCGGGCACGTACAACTACTACTGCGCGATCCACCCGAAGATGACCGCGAAAATCGTAGTGCAATGACGCGAGGAGAGCCGGATGAATCCCTTTGATCTGAAGTCCGTCCTCCTCGCCAAGCACGCGCAGCACGTGGCGATGGTGCACTTTCCCATTGCACTGATTTTTGTCAGCGTCCTCTTTGATCTGATGTCGCTGCGCAAGCAGAGCCTCGCTCTGCTTCGCGCGGCGTATTACACCGTAGTGGTAGCGGCGATCGCGGCGGTGCCAAC
>Ga0210394_10002486_pt1 | contig 25152 bp, 44 predicted proteins | sample IncBWC12MmetaG_FD_160121 | JGI IMG/M metagenome (GOLD analysis project Ga0210394, IMG submission 160121) | Forest soil microbial communities from Barre Woods Harvard Forest LTER site, Petersham, Massachusetts, United States - Inc-BW-C-12-M | ecosystem: Environmental > Terrestrial > Soil >... | reverse complement strand
CGCTGAAAATGAACCATTTTTGAGGGTTCGAGCGAAGTGACGGCCGTCACGAAAAATACCGCACGTCGATAAAGGCGAGGGAGACGACCTCCCCAGCTCCACCCCACCCCCCCTCGCGCCCCTACCTTATTGAGCCTCAGCGCGTGCCCCGCTTGGGGCTTGCGGTTTGTGGTTGACGTTGCGGGGGGCAGCACTGGCCGCGCCGCTCCAAAGCAACGTGCGCCTCAGACGCGCTCTTGTAGCCACGCTTCCGATAGCGTCCTTACCCAATTCATTGCCTCGAGTTGGGCCTTGAACGTCTCGACAAGCTCGATCGTACCGTCCGGCCATTCGGCCTCGACAGACCATCGATCACCGTCACCTAGGACAACGCAGAAGATGGGTTTTAGCGAGATTGCGCGCATTCCTGCATCTGTGCTGTTCTTGGTGACAATCACAAGACGAATTGTCTGCTTTAGTAAACTACGGCCGACCGATTCACATGGTTCCCAATGCTGCCCATGAATATTGCGAACCTGCCGGACCTGCTGGCGCCAAAAGCGGCTATGGGGCAAGAACCGGCGCCTTTGTGATGGGCATCAACTTCATTGACCAGGAGGCGAGGCAAACCCCTCACTAGGCGCGACCGGGCGGACCCCTCGTCGCGTCAGAATAAACCTATAGACAGGAGCCCCGAGCGCGCCGCGCATCGGGGTTCTTTGGCTTTGGGCCTACAAATGTAACGCTAATTTCCGATCGGGGGGCGCCGGCGATTTCAATAGGTCCTACTGACAACAACTATAACAAGGATCACAAAATCACGCCGCTTAACGTCAAACCGGCTTGTCATTGCGCGGCAAATTTCATTCTTTCATCGCTTGTCGCCAATAGGTGGCTTAGTCATCGCCGCGATTTCGTCGCGCAGATCATTGGTGCCAAAGGGCGATCAGGCGCTTTTGATCTGCCGGCTGAATGTTGAATTGTTTTGACTGCCAGCTTTGGCTCCATCCGGCGCGTCTACAAGCCCGACGAACGCTGCCGGCGACGCCTTGAGGCAGCGGATTTCCCAGGTGCGGTATTTCTCACGCTTACGCTTACGCATACCCCAAAATATAGCGTTACTCCGGCCGCTTGTGGTAGTTCTCCAGAGAGCCGTGGCCGATGGCCTGACAAGGCGGTGGCAGCTCCTCGTTGAAGCGCCACGGATCACTGCGGAGGCTTGCAACGCGACGTACCGCCCTATCGGCAATGGTCCCGCGCTCAGCGATGGTCATCGCCTTCCGGGCTCCGCGCACGCGCTTCACGGCATCGCTTAGTCATCAATAGATCGAGGCGAAGTAGGTCTCCGCGGGCGTTTTGATCGGCATCCGGAGATTCAGAACATAAAGGGGACGCAAGTCAGTAGCCGCCACGGCCGCGCCTCCAGTAGGCCATTGTCCCAGCTAAGAGATTTTGCTTGGTTTTCGGCCGGAGCGTTGGAAAAACGGTTGCGTTGTTTGAATGGCCATTTACTAGGTACGTTTGCGAGTGCGGAACGGTTTATCACGTTACGACGACCGACTCGTCGACACAACGACCGACGTCATCGTGTGCGAGCACTGCGCGAACGTACTGTATAGCTGCCGAGATTCGAGACGCGCCCTCGCGCCGAGAGCAAAGGGGCGAAATGGTGGCGCGCCGAGGCGGCCCATTTTAACCAACTCTGCAATTTCGCAGAGCGGACCGCAGGATTGATTTGCTATATTTCGTCTCGGCGACGGACACCGGGATGATCTCAGGCCATCTCGCGCGCCAGTGTGCTTCTACTAATGGCTGCCACGAGCGCTCGCAGGTCCGGCGGGCGCTCGACCATTTTTGCCGATACTCGCGGGCCGACTGGTATTGATGAACGGCGACGGCGGGGAATCGTAAGCCGCGCTGGCGCGTACCTCACAAGCGTTGTCTGTGCGGCGCCGAGCAAGAAAATGAACGCGGAGGGCGTCGGCGACGCCGTCGAGGCGCTAACCCCGCGTGCAGTCAGCCGCGCAAGTTTGCGCAACGACTTAATTTGCGCCGCGCAACTAGCAATTGGGGAGAAATTACGAACCAATTTTCAGACACCGTATCATCTGCCAAGCCCGCTTAGGACCAGAATAGACCAATTAGCTCTCCGATACGGATGACCAACAACAACGCACGTTCGCGATTTGACATGGGAGGCGGACCGTTTCCTCGATGAATCAGGGAGCGGGAAGTGGCGCTTCCGCATTAAAGGGCAAAGCCCGGTCTTGGCCGACCGTGCCTTTGTTCTTCTAATGCGAAGATCAGCCCCAGGCGTGTGCCTCCGCTTGGAGCTCTCTATTTGTGGCTAGGGATGCGCGCTGCCTGGTAACAGTGCGGCTTGACGTAAGCGTGAAATGGAAACCCCACCTTGGAGAGCGGGGCCCAGACAAAAAGCAGGAGTGAGGAGGCACCGCATCCAGCAGTTCGGCAGAAAAGGAGGCCGCAGCGCCGGCCGCCCCATGCCCTGGGGCAGTCGGATCGCTTTCCGCGAAACAGCTAAAGCGACGGCAGGTTAGAACAAAAATGCGAAATCAGGTCGCCAAGCTCCAACTCATTCTGAAATGAGCCACCTTCGCCGTGCCCGCCCGCCGCAACATCAAACCCTTCTCCGGCTGACCGTTGGTTAGTGATCATTAGAAGCCTCCAAGATTCCGCCATATCGAGCCAAGCACATTTATCGTGGTGGTTCGGTGCGTCGCGCGCCATCCGCCGGCACGCTTCGAGGTTGGCTCGGTATACTTCGACTTCCTCTGCGCTCCCATCTTGAGGAAGCGTTGAAGCGACAATTCTCGCGGTACCGCTCATGGAGCCCCCGGCCCTAATCGACATGAACACCACACAAAGGGTGCCACCGCTTGCCCGCCGGATCGAGTGGGCAATTCGATCATTTCCACAGATTTTGGTCTAGTGGCAGGCGGTCGTTTGGAATAATTAGACGGATTGCACGACGCCCTGGATTTTGTGGCTATAGGTGTCGATTTCGCGTGTCGTGAAGAGTAGATGCGTCGCGCTGCCGATCGTCGTAACCATCGACAGCTCGTCAGCGAATGCGATCACCGTAGCGGAGTGTCGCATATTTTTTTTGCTCAGATTCGTCATGGGCGGGGCGTGTACCATGCCAGATTACCCGCCGCCCGGTTTAATCACCGCGGAACGCCACGGATGACCGAGCATGCAAAAAGGCCGACGAAAAAGTTGCTTCTTGTAGTTGCCTTAGTAGATGCTTTCGGCCCGTGGACTACCGCTTTGCTCCCAACTGTGTTGCAAAGGTTTCGCAGTTCGCAAAATTTCCGAGCCGGGGGACGACACTCGGATTCAATAAGTGGTTAGGTACCCCAGCGCAAAGGGAGGAGATGCGCTGGATAGCCGCCGCCTCTTCCATGAATCGCGGGTTTCTGACAACGTGGCACCGATTGCCAGGGGAATTGACGATCGTGCTCATGCAGTCGATCATGAACGGCCAGCCCGTCCCCCAAGGAATGATCTCCTGTTGAACGCACATCATGCCAGCGCGCTCCACGAATGTACGCATTTTCTCAGCACTCATAGATAACGCGCGCCAATGATAACTAAGGGGGACACGTGCGAGCCGTCTTTTTATTTTGTCTATGACAGAACGACGGCGAACAGCGTTAAGATTTGAATGGTGAATAAATGCAACCCCGCCCGGCTTGAGCACACGCGCAAGCTCATTGGCGTAGCTGGACATCACATCGGACTCGGCGTGAACAAGCGCCTCAAATGAAAACGCGAAGTCAATTGATCCGTTCTCGATCGTCGGGAAAGTGAGTCCGTCGTTGACCTCAAATTCAAGATTTGGATGGTGACCAAAGCGTTCGGCGCATCGCTCGACACAGCCCCGCGCCAAATCAATCCCGATCAATGACGAACAGTGCGGCTGGAGGAATTGCGTCCACCGACCATATCCTGGGGCGATCTCTAGGATTCGGCCTTTCAAGAAAGGAAAGACGCGGGGGAGCAGGCAACCAACCCATTGCGCATGCACTGTTCCCCATGACTCAGACCACTCGTCACCCTCTTGCGACCAAGCGTAGACTCTGTCCCACTGCTGCCTGTTTTCGTAAATGGATGCCATATTATTGCTATAATTAGGTATCGTGCGGTCCCATTTAATACCGGCGACCGTTGAAGCACCGGCGGCTCAGTTCTTCTTGTAACCGACGCCGCGAGTTCCAGCAAATAATGATTACGAAAGACAAGCACCCTGTTGATAAGCAGAGCGGGTCGCTATCCCCACTTCATTATCATCGGAGCTGGTCGGTCTGGGACAACCAACTCTCGCAGCGCACGATCATGGCTGCCCGGCGCAATTCTTGCGCACGCGTGCCCGCCTGGATGGGAATAACCCTTCCCGCGCTTGACTCTCGCGAGAATGATCGCCTCCGCAGCCACCAAACGAAATCCATCGTCATCGATCTGCGCGACCAGCGCCATGGCGCGCTCGTAAGCCGCGTCTTGCTCCGCCCCGACCATGCGAGCACCAGGACCTTGAACGCGGTTTATCGGCACAAAGGTGCGCGTGCTACACTGAATAGAGCCACTGAATCGGAATTAAGTGCCTGATTAAAAAATTGCCGTAGACATCGTAATATCAAACCCCTTCGCCGGCTGACCGTGGGTCAGTGATAATCAGAAGCCTCCAAGATTCCGCCATATCGAGCCAAGCGCGTTTCTGCTGTTCGTTTGGCGCGCCGCGCGCCATCCGTCGGCACACTTCGAGGTTGGCGCGGTATGCGTCGCCTTCGCCGGCGCTCCCATCCTGATGGGGCAACGGTGTTGCGGAGATCATCTTCATGGCGGCGCTCATGGGCCCCCCAGCCCCACTTTCAAACGTAGCGAAGCAGATGCTAAAAATACAATGATCAAAAAGCCACTGTCCACAATAATCCTAAAGGCGTGCGGGGCAGCGTTGGTCGCCTGCGCCTTCTGCAACACTGCGCAGCAATACTCCCGGGATTGGCTTCCTGCCGCCACCGCCGTCATCATCAGGCGAATTGTGCATATTGCCCTCGCCAGCAAGCAGCAACTCGAAGGTCAATCATGCGTCTGAGCGGACGAGATCAGTCCACGGTGCCCGCCGCTGTCCGGCAATCCAACCTCTCGCCTGCGATAGGTGCGCAAGTCAATGAGACATGCGGCCGCTGTTTCCACTTCACTGATGCCCGACGCCAACAGAGTTTCACGAAGTCGCTGCGCACTATTCAAGCGCTTCGAAGCGCGGCCGGGAAATTTGATTATCATGCCTCCGCCGCCGATGACTTTGAGGTCGGTCATAACTGCACCGCCTTTTCGACTGCAGTACTACGTCTCGCCTTCGCTATCTTTGGTGGCATAGGGAAGCCGGCACGCGCCGCAATTTCCGAAAGCACCTTGTTGGCCTCGTAGACAGCGCTGCAGTAGCACGGACCCCGCGCCGATGCGAGTATGTGACGGGATCTTGAGGACGGCCCCCGCGCGAGCTTGTGCAGTCGCTTCATAGCACTCATCATACAAGTCGCTGATCGGGGATTAGCCCACAGACAACACTCTTAACTGCTCGCCGAACGTGATGACCGCAGCGTCAGGTTGGCTAGCTAAACCACTATGTTGGCTGATGCCGGCGCCACCGGTTCGACGATGGCGGGCAGTGCAACGGCCAATGCGGCCGGCAATGCAAGCGTTGGCATGGAAAGTCCCTGAGGTGTGTGAAATGCACCGGCTAGGCGAAATGCTGCCCGATATTTTTGCTATAATTGATGCTCCGGTGCGTCTAGCGGCGTCTCTGGGCGCACGAATGATAGCCGGGCAGCCGCGCCTTGTGAATCCCCCCAGTCTCGGACACGCATGGAGAAAGGGCGATGAGTGAGATCGTAGTTCACCGTTTCGTCGGAGGAACTTTGTACGACACCTTAAAAGAAAATGGCGAGCTAGTCGTAGCGATTCACTACTGGGACGCCAACGAGGCGCCAACATCGCAAGAGCAGCTCACTAAGAATTCGCGACGTTTGACCGTGAGAATGTCGCTTCAGCAAGCTTCCCAATTCGGTAGTGAGATATGGCGAGCCGCTGAGCGATTGGGCCACAATCCGCCACAATGAAGTCGCGAACTTCATCGCTGCGGATCTTGCGGAAGGGCGCCCTTTCAAACGCGATAGCAACGAATGAAGATAATCCGGCAAAGTGGACGATCATCTTAGGCGTCAAAGAGGAAGGGTGTCATTGGCGACGGCATGCTGTTGTTTGCCTATTTGCGAAGAGAGCGCCGCGATCTGCTGCTCGATTTCGATACTCAGGCGATAAGTGGCAGGTCGTCTAATCCTGGCTGTTCAGTGAGGGCAGAGTAGGCCGCTAGCCTCGTTGGGTTGAAAGTTCTCAGGGCGATCCGCGGGAATAGCAATCAGATGACCAAAGAAAAAAAGACCAGCAAGGAAATTGCGGCGGCTATTCTCGCCTATTGCATTGCGTGCAATTTGGATGTTCGAAAGGTAACGGTCTGGCCTAGCGAGGCTAATGGTTGGGATGCAAGTTTCCTTGCCGACCTCACTTCTATTTCCCCCTACATAGCTAGGTTTGAAAGCATTGTGTTTGAGTTGCGAGCAATGTTTGATTTGATTGACGAATATAAATAATGAGGTGGCGCCCAGTTGCCTCAGTCCGCAATGCCGCCGGACTTCATACCACATATTGATCGCGACAACCACTTATCGCTGCACAAGGATACGCCGCTGGGTCGAGCCGTCCAACGGTACGGAAACATTGCCGCTACGCCCGTTCTGTTGGGGCTGCATCATCGCTACGCGCGGATATGATTTCCGGAAAGGACAGGTATAAACAACAACGCGGGGGCGCCAGCGTTCTGCTTGGGACCTTGTGGAGACAATAAGTTAAGAAGTCTCCGTAATGCTAACTCGTATGGTCGAGTCATCAAGCGGCGAGCCGACCACCATCATCGAGGCGGTTCGCCAAGAGCTAAGTCACTTTCAGGGCAGGCAAAGCGACGCCGCAGTGAAATTGCGCTGCGCCGCTGTCGATGTCTACCTCGCGGGAAGCTTGAAGAGGAGAGACGATCCGTGGCTGCGCAAAATCCTTACCAGCAACGTCGCGAAACTCGATAAAGCGGTTCGTAACGCACGGCTCAATCATCCAGATACAAACGAGATTGACAACCGTCCGCGTGTGACGTCGGTCGTAATGACCTTGGCTTCAGATTTTACCGATCGTTCCCAGGTATTGGCCGATGAAACTTGAGATCCGGCGGACCGCGTCCTTGGCCTCTGTGATGGAAGAACGCTTATGCCAGGCGTTGGGGACGACGGCGGGCCATGATTCCAGTATGGCCGCTCGCGCGTCGCATGCAACTGCCGTACGATTTTCAAACTGAGGCACTGCCCATTACCCCCAGAACCTAGTTTGCAAAGTACATAATCGCCTCCGAGGTCGCATGCGTGCCGAACGGCGTGTGCTTTTTCATGTAAACGGCTACCACTGAGGCCTTTCGGGTAGCGGCGCGTAGTCTCAACGTTCGAGTACAAAATTCCAGGCCGGGCGATGGAATACATATTGCAAACCCCCGCGGCCGGAATCCGACCGAGAAATAGGGGCTGAACGGTGGCCAGATTTGCGTGTCATAAAACCGCCATGTGATTTCATCTGAGTGTTGCCAGTTTGTCACAAGACCACGTCTTCTTTCGACGAGCGCGAGCGGACATTATGGTACGGCTCGTCACTCTCACGTCGCATGTGGCGTATTGGACTTGCGGAGCGGTCCTGCGTCGGCCGTGGCCGCTGGCGTGGCCTCGTTCTTCATAGGTCAATTGCGTCATTTCGAGCCCGGCAGCCATTACCACTTGACGTCCCCGGTATTACGATGACAAGCCCGACCCTGACTATCTGTCCTTGCAGGCCAACGTCATCTGTCTACTGCTTATTCGTGATCGGCTAACAACGATCCTTACGCATCCGACTTGGTTTTGGATAGCAAGGAGGCGCCTCAGTTGGCGGCCTCGCGTTCCGCACACCGGCGCTGCGATGGCTGAATAGAAAGAACCCCGAGGGCGGGGGAACCCACGCCGCGAGCGCCAGCTTGGGGGGATCGCCAAAGCCAGGGCTGAGGGCGTCTACAAGGGCCGCAAGCAATCCATAGATCAGGGCCAGGTCGAGAAGCTCAAAGCGGAAGGGATCGGCGCAACCGACACTGCGAAACGATTGAAGATCGGGCGGGCATCGGTCTACCGAGTGTTGGCCCAGTAGCTTGACCGCTGGGCGCTTGGCGCGGTCGGTGCCTTACGGAGCTGCTGGACTTTGGCGGACGTTGAGCGCGGTCGCCGGAAACGGATCGTACGCGACCCGCGCCTCATCGTGGAGATGGTCGCCTGGCAGAACTAACGTCAGGTAGCGATCCGGATATAGCGCGCACAACGCTATGAAGATGCGCCGGGCGACAACGCACCTGTCATCGTCTTCCGCTAGGTTCTGTTGCATGTTCGACCCATCCCGTCCCCGCGATATAGCGCGATTCTCCGTAATGTCCATAATCTGACACGGTTCTGCCCTATTCCTCGGGCGACGAGGCCGGTTCTTTGTGGTTGTTAGGCGCGACCGGACCCGTCCCTCGACACCCATCGTCCGGTCAGAATAAGCCCACGGATAGGAGTCCCGAGCGGCCCCGCCTCGGGGTTGTTTTTATTGAGCCATCGCAGAGCGGGCGTCCCGAATGCGACGGCCATGCCTTTCGCCGCGGCCCGCAATTTCAGGACCCCCCGTGACAGCGAATCAATTGTCGGAGGACAACGACGAAAGCATGAGTGTGCTGTGCACAACGGGCATAACTTCGGCACTTTGGGCAAAGCGCCCACAAATCGACTTGGTCTCCCCAAGTGTAGAAGTACGCTTACTCGGCTCTGTGGCTTCTTGTGGGGTTACGACAATGATGAGTGCGGCCGAGTGCGCAAAAAGAGCCGCGGAGTGCCAACACGCCGCGCAATCTTCGTCGGGCTCAGATGCGGAAGCAAGATGGCGACTCCTGTCCCAGTCGTGGACGAAATGGTCCAAAATTGTTGATCGACTGACCGATCCCGAACAGGCGCCCTTCCCACGGATAACGCGACGGGAGCCGTAGCCGCTTCTGACCATGGCCGGGCCCGCCCCGACTTCCCCGATTCCCCCGTGTCGGCGCATGAATGGTCAGCGGGCAAGATGGCAGGTGAAGAGCAGAGCCGCTTCACAATCTCCTCGCCAAGCGCCGGCCCGGCCCGCGCCTCGACTTGTGCCGGAGCGAAAGGGAATCCCCCAAACAAGCTGTGCTTCTTCGTGCCCATGGGTCTATACCGGCGTCAGGTGCGAATAAGTTAGGCTGCAAGGCGCACGCCACTGATTCGTTAGACGGCATCGATCGTGCTGGATTCGGAGAGGAAAGAAATTCTAGCATCGGTTCTTGCCGGAATACCGGCAGTCGCTCGCGCCATCGCGGCGAGCCCGGCTAAGAGCTGGAGCCGGGCACTGAATGCGGCGAGACGCAGTTACCTGCTGTCAGCGAAGAATGTAGGATTTGCCGAGGACGCGGCCGATACATGGGTCTCCGCCGTCATGTTTTATCTCCGGCTGGAACTCAAGAAAGTAATGGCGAGCAGGACGTCGAGTAACCAGCGCGCGAACTCAGTGCGATTCGATATTTCCACACAGTGATCTCCCCGAACAAGAAGGCCAACCCGAATACGACACGAAAACAGGGCAGCACGCAATACCGGCTGACTTCAGGCCGCGTGTTGAAGGCGACAAGTCGGAGTGGTCCCCCATTTGGGTTGGATAAGACCAGCGAGCGGTCAAATTACTGTCGAACCTCGGGCTTGTACTCACGAATGACCGGCGCGCGATTGCGCAAAAGCCCGCACCGCGCCATCACCAAGTTGGTCGGTCTTCGCCCGGCGCATTGTCAAGGCTGCAACGAAAGGCGAGCGCGATCCGGCTAAACTTCGCGCCGCCGTATTGTCTGCTTTCAATGACGAAAGACTAATGCGCTAGGCCGCCTCAGAACAGCGCGGCGGACACGCTCGACGGTAATCGATAACGTTCCTTGAAACCCGCATAGCGCGGCTATTTATTGTAGCGGCCCGCAGGCGTTCGCTGATATCAGGCAAGTTGCCTCTATCTAGCTTTGCGACTTCGGCCTGATATTCCGTTGCCTTGCGAGGCTAATTTAACTTCTCCATTGCCGTTATTCGGCGTTCAATGCGTTTGTCACGGATCAAAATCGGGAGTTTGAGAAATGAAAATTATTAGTTGTATGATATCGGCTCTACTGGCAGTCGGGTTAAGTGCGGGAGCTCACGCTGAGGCTAGGAAGGCACCCTTCGCACCTCGCCCCAGCGACCTCGGGAAACCGACAAGCACGGTTAGGGCCCATGGTGGGTCAAAGCCCGAAACGCTCTATTGCAGTGGAAGCTGTGGTAGCGGAAAGACATACTATTGGCAGTGCAACAGCGGAGAGCATTGCGGAATCAACTGCGCTGCCAATCCGTACGCATACTGTTACGTTGAATAGGTTACGGATACTGTTACGTTGAATAGGTAAAGAGGCCGCCTCAGTGAGCGGCCACTTTCGTTCGCCTCGTTCGGCGTTTATATTGCCGGGGACGGGTCGCCTTCCGCAGCAGAAAATATTTCACGACGAATTTACCTTCGCGCCCTTGAAGCGGGCCGCCGCAAGTACGACAGACTATCTCACGATCAACAACTCAGGACCGGCTTCAGCTTTGACGACTTGATAGAGTGCGTTGCTGTGCGGGCAGTTAAAGAACTGGTGGCCTGTTGCCACGACACATCCCCACACTGTGACCAACACAAAGTACGTTTTCGTCCGATCACATTCAACCAGGCGGTGGGGTGCTCGGCGGAGCTTTCTTCAAACGGGGCCCGCTTTTGGACCGCCACATGAGCATTGAGAACCCGCTTTGCGGCGCCCCGCGCATTCACGGTGAGCTCCTTAAGCTCGGCATCGATGTCGGGCAAACCACGGTCGCCAAATACATGGCTAAGCGTGGGCGACCTCCGCCCGGGTTGGAGGACGTTCTTGCATAATCATGCTGACGGTATCGCGTTCATAGACCTATTCGTGGTTCCGACCATCTCCTTCCGATTGCTCTATGGATTGGTGATATTGCAACACGGTCGTCGCCAAATCCTTTAGCTGGGAGTCACCGCGCACCCAACGGCCGAGTGGATCGCACGTCAGCTCACCGAGGCATATGGTTGGACAGCAGCACCACGATACCTCGTCCGTGACCGCGACGCCGTCTACGGCGACATTTTCATCCGCCGCCTTCAGGCGATGGGCATTCGTGACCGGCCGACTGCGGCGCGATCGCCATGGCAAAACGGACATGTGGAACGGCTGATCGGGTCGATCAGGCGGGATTTCCTGGATCACGTCGTTGTATTTGGCGAGCGGCATCTTCGTCACCTGCTCGGATCGTATCAGCGATATTACAACGAGGCTCGCACCCACCTAGCGCTGGGCAAGGAAGCACCGGTTTCGCGGGCCGTTCAGGCAGTTGGCAGCATTGTCGCCAATCCGCTCCTGGGAGGATTGCACCATCAATACGTCCGGATTTGATTTCCGGTAGGGACACCCCGTAGTTGTCAATTTGCTGGATACTCACCAACGCCGCTGCAACTTCCAAGCCCCGCGCCTCGCCTTTTCCTTGACCGCGTGCGCCGTTCCGAGTCCGGCGAAGAAAGGAATGTTTTCACGCGCTAAATTTTTCAGCTTTGCAATCCCCAACTCGAACGTTGAAAAGAAATCCTACATGCCGTGGAGATTCGTGCGAGGTGATGTCGGTCGGGATTTGATGGTTCGGCGTTTCGGGCGTGTCGCTCAAATGCGATGGCAAGGTTGTTCGCATCACCCGCCAGAATTTTAAAAGGTCTACGCTTTCAGAAATTGAGAAATCAGACATATGGAAGTCCTTAGATTGGAGTTTTGTTCCCCGTGCCCGAGCGACCAAAGCCGTCACGGGGATGCAGTGCATGGGGTCGATGATCGGACGCGCAGTAAATGGTCGCGCGCGGTGCAGCACGCGGCGGAACACGAGGATCCGGACGAGCCGCTCCGTGATTTCATGCGTGATGCCGTCTTGTGCCCGGAGCACGCAAGGATGTGTTTCTGGACCCGGCGCTCCTCGACCGACCGCGGCGGCGGGAAGCGGCGCGGCGTCACCTTGGCACTATGCGAGGCACTTTTGCTTGCTATGCAAAGAAGGGGGGACACCGGAAGCAATATTTGATATCGTTTCATGGGCCGTTGCAGCCGATGGAGTTGGTCATGCCACTCGCACATTCCGATCTACAAATGTCGAGGTCTCCGCTAGTTCCTAATCAGCGGAGGTTTTCTACTAATTGGTCGCGTGCGCTCATCCTTGGAACTCTACTGTTGGCCACCCTAAACTCGTCACGGGCTCAAGATACGGGTGCCGCGACAGTCAAAGCTAACCCGTCCTACCCAGCAGAGTCAGAAATCACGTTTCAATGGAATTATTCTTGCCCGGGCGACAAACCCTGCACATTTGTTTGTCGGGGAGCAGGAGGCGGAGGAGGATCTGACCACGTTACTCGGTTGGATATCTATTTGGGAACGTTACCGCTCAGCCGCAATCAGCAACGGGCGGCCGCCATTTTCTATGATTTTTCCTCACGAGAGTTTCCTCACTCCGCCGGTTTCGCCATAAGCACAGGGATAAACTCGTTGTCCTGCCAAATTAATGGAATGAATCTTGATTATTCCGGTCCGGCGACGGACACGGCCCCCACATCCTCGATAAAACCAAACCGAGGCTCGCCCAGAACTCAATGAGGCACGTCGTCGAGTGTCACTAGCGTCATGACGCCAGGGATGATGACCAGCCGCCCGACCTGATGTTTGAGCAGCAAAGTGCACCCGAGCCCCAATAGACGGCCGATGAATGCGCTGACACTCATGCTGATGTGTGCTCGGTGATGGGGATGTTGATTGGGTGGCAGGGAGGACAGTATGGCCTTAGCTACGAAGAACTGGTCGCCCGTCTGTGTGTATACAAAGGCAGGGCCGTTTACCATCATAGAGGGCAATCATCGCCTCGTAGCGTATGCGGGAAGTCCGAAAGCAGGGCTCAATATCTCTGCTTTGGCAGGACTATCTCAAAACAACTTTTATTTTAGGCTTTCTGATCTGCCTCGTTTGGTACTCCACGATTTGTGGAAATAGGCGCATAGCTGGGAGCATTGCTCCCGTGCGGCCGTACAATTCGCTTCACGGGTTTTGGACGGTTGGCTAGTAATTGGCGGCTCATTGAGCCGCGGAGGCGGTGTTAGTTCCTGGTAGTGCGCACGTCGAAGAAGGTCTCGGGTCTATCGCGTATCAATGTTTTGACACAGATATGCGCTGTGGTTGCCGCGACTCGCGGAGGCGAGAATGCGGCACTTAGGCGTTTGGGTCGCTGAGTTCTTCAAGCTCCTAGGAGGGCGACGGCTCCACCCTCTTACGACGAAATGTCCCATCTGCCGGCAGATGGTCCGCCTTCATGTCAATAAAGCGGGGCGGCAGCACGTGTTTGCGCACGCACGCGCACTCTACGAGGGGGCTCAGTTTTCCGCACACCACGCCGCCAAGATTAAATGCGTCGGCTCAAATAGGCCAATGCTCTTCGATCCCCGGCCAACTGAGAATCAACGGTTTAAGCTACCTAGTTCGCTGGTCGAAGAATAAAGCGTGGCAGCGCTGTAGGATCGGCTTCTGGCCTGACGGTGTCGACAGTTATCCCAAGTTTTCAAAAGGTTACGCGTCGTCGGCAGAAGTGTGTTCCAAATCACTGTAAGTCAGCCCGACTAAGCGACAAGCAAAGCAGACAAGCGCCCCTAAAAAAAAGAGAGAGCCGCCTGTGCGGCAGAGGGCGTAAGACAGGAAACGGGGATGAGTGTCATGTTCACGCTCCTTCATCGTGTTGGCCCCGTTGCGGGCTTGGCGGTTGCCTTGTTTGCCACCGTCGCCTGGATCGGCCTTGTGGGATACGCGCTTATAAAGCTGCTCTAGGACGGAGAGCCGCGAGCATTATTTTGAAGCGGCTCCGCAATTTATTCGTCACGGAGTTTGGAGGGTTCCGCCGGCTGCCGTGGCTCGGTTGAGCCACGGAGCGTGGGTATGTTGTGGTAGTTGCCCGGGCGGGGGCGGGAGCTTCGATGAGGGCGGTCAGGAGGCTTTGTTGAAAACCTGGCCGACGCTGCGCGCGATCGGGCCGGCGCTTTCGCTCACCATCTTCTGTCCCAGCGCCGTCAGCTCACCGAGCTGTTCGCTCAACATCTCGTATTGCTTTCGGGCGTGTGACGTCCACAGCTCGACTAGATCAGACGGTGACTTCGCGGTCGCGAGTTGGCGAGCAAACTGAAAGGCTCCTTCGCTATTCGCCTGAGCCATGTCGATCATTTTCAGATTATAGCCCCGCATGTTTTCGACCGTGGTCGAGTAGCTTCGTTCAACCGCGTGGGCAGATTGCTCTGCCGCCGCTTTATCTTTCGCAAGAGTCTCGTTGGCGATCGCCGCACTTTTGTCGGCAAACTTCCTGCCCTGTTCGTGTTCGTTCATGGTACCGATCCTTTGATTGGAGCGAATATTTGAGGCTTTTAATGTGATCCCGGGCTGCGGATTGCGCACAGCAATCCAGGGCGTTGCGGAAAAGCAACGCGCCGCCGCAGCACGAAGCACGATGGCGGTCAGGCTACCGAATTGCGGATCAGAACTCGGCTGGCAGGTAGCCGTTGATCTCGAGGCCGATGCAGATCTCGACAAGGGTTGGGGTCGTCCAGGCCATTTTGTCCTTATTCATCAATACTCTCCATAGCCGTCTTGTGAGGTGATCCCTCAACCAACTCATCTTAGTTAAACCACCATGCGGCTAGAACCAGGGCCTTTAGAAAAGAAACTTGGCCAGGGATGTCGAGGAGTTCCATTTGCCCAAGCCGCTTCCACGTCACGGATTTTGGAAGGTTTGGGGACGTACCGTGGCTTGGGTGAGCCACGGAGCGTCGGTGTGTTACGTAATCGCCGGTTCCCGTATGGAGTCTCCGGCCATATTTAGTAGGCGAGGCTGGTATCTTCCGCCTATAAATCGATTGGACCCCAAGGTCATATGGCAACACGGCAAGAGCGCATCGATTCCTTTGTGCATGAAGGCGAGCCGCCCGCCGACCGGCCGCTTGAGATTCTTTGCGAGGATCACGTCGGCACGTTTGTCATTCCATTCCTTTGTCGATGGAACAACGGCATCTGGGAAAACGTGAAAACAAGCAGGCGCATCGAAGCAAGGTTGATTGGCTGGCGTGTGCAGTGAGGGGAATGAGCGGTTCCCATGCGCGCGTTAATCTACCAATGCCCGGCGGCGGGTTTGAGCGGCGCAGCCTTTACCAGCTGTTTATAAAACCGGCGCATGCTCGAGTAAGTTGAGGGGATAGTGCTATGGCGATTGATGAAAGACGGTCGGACGTCGGACGACGTTCAGGTAAAGATCGGCGGAGCGGCGTCGATACGCGTAGTGAAGAGGAAAAGCGGGTGGTCGGCGAAAGGCGGTCCGAAATTGACCGCAGATCAGGCTTAGACCGTCGGTCGAGCGCTCTACCGGCCTCCGCTCCCCGCGGTGGTCGGCCCAAGTTTTAGCTTCAACGGCAACGGTTAGCGCCTGCGCGGGTTCGGCGCAGACTTAACGAATACATAAGTCCGCTCGCGTATCCTCATGAGGAGACTGGCCAGCAAAGAACGGCGCCATCGGCGCATTGCGCAGTCCTGGAATAAACTTCAGTGAACGTTGGTCAGTCACTCATCGCCGAGTTGGAAGAAGCTATCGAAAGCGGTTCGAAGGACAAGCGCGTCGATAGCCTTAGGCGTATCACTGACCTTTTTCTCCTAGACTCGGATCGGCTGACGACGAAGCAAATCGAAGTCTTCGATGATGTGCTGGGGTATTTAATAACAAGGATTGAGGAAAAGGCGCTTACCGAACTCAGCGGGCGTCTGGCGCCCGTCAAAAATGCACCCATTGAGGTGGTGCGGCGCCTCGCTCGCGACGATAGCATCGCGGTTGCCGAGCCCGTATTGACGCAATCGGCACGTCTAGACTCCAAAGATTTGGTCGAAATCGCTAGCACAAAATCGCAGGGACACCTGTTGGCGATTTCCGCTCGAACCCGGCTCGAGCCCGCGGTGACTGAAGTATTATTAGACCGAGGCGATCGGCGAGTGATGCATCGGCTAGCAGCAAATCAGGGGGCGCAATTTTCCCAAGCCGGCTTCGCTACCTTGGTGCGGCATTCAGAGAGCGACGGGCAGCTCGCCGAAAAGGTGGGGCTCCGGCTTGATGTACCGCTGCAACTGTTTCGCAAACTTCTGCAGCGTGCGACCGAGGCGGTGCGCGAGCGCCTGCTTGCGTCAGCCGAACCGAAGAGCCGCGAGCATATTCAGCGCGTGCTTGCGACCGTTTCAACGCAGCTGGGTCGTGAGGCCCGCATCTATCAGGCGCAGGACTATGCGCAAGCCAAAGGCTTGGTGGATGCGATACAAAAGACAGGACAACTCGACGAACCGACGGTGGTTGAATTTATTCGGGGGGACAAGCATCCGGAGACAGTTGCGGCGCTGGCACTTATGACTTCAGCACCTTTGGAGCTGATAGCGAATCTTCTGCAAGGCGGGCATCGCGAGTCGATTATTGTCGCTTGCAAAGCTGCCGACCTCAAGTGGCAGACCATTCTCTTGCTTCTGAAGAGCTGCCGCGCGATGGCGGAGCAGGATCTCGAGCAGACGCGCGTCGACTATTTAAAGTTGACCCAGAGTACTGCTAAGAGAGTTCTTCGATTTTGGCAGGTTCGCCTTAAAGCTTCCTCGGATGGGGCTGGCGGGTCGTTTGGGCCGCCAACTGCTGCGTCGAAATAGCTGCGCCCGCCTGTGGGCAATTGCGGTGGGACCGCCCGGATTCTGCAGGCGTTCAAGCAAGGCCTCGCGGAGCACGCACACTTTGACAGCGACCCAGAGCAGAGTACGGAGCGCTTTGCCGAAGCTAGACAATACGAGACCGAGGAAAAGCAGTGACCACCTCCCGGCATCGAGACCTAAAAATCGACTCCAACTTGCCTCGCGCGCGAACGTGTCGTCGTTACGATTTTCGGGCAAAATAGCTTCTCCACTCTTTGATGAGAGATATTTTGCGCTCTGTTTCGACGTTGTGTTTGTCGAGGCAGCGTTTTGAGCAAAATGCTTTGTTGGCAAATCTTTGGCGGACTAGCCCGAATGGTCTATTGCATTGATGGCAACGCGTTTGGGTAACCTTGGTGAACGTTGTTGGGGAAAACTTGAGCATCGTGGTGTGTGCGCTCACTGGCTACGCGGCGGTCGCGACACTAGTAGAGACGGCCACAGGAGCAATTCATCGCGCCGTGAAATCAGCGCGGACTTGTCGTGAACCTTACTCATTATGGTTACACGGCCGGTGGTGGGGACACCCAGGCGCTCTCGTCCGCCGGCACGTGACGGATTCCGAAGGGCCGGCGAGCTTTGAGTCGCGCCGGTGAGCCGTGGGTTAAGATCTGTAGCGGAGCTCGCGATTGGCGAATGACGCCCCGGCCTCGATGAGGACCGGCCTTAACCGACATTCCGACCGACCGACGATAAAGGGACCTAACGCGGAGGCGACGCGATGTCCGTTAGTGAGCCATCTCAGACATTGGCGGCCACGCAACCGTGAGCGCTTGATTTCATCCTTATCCGGATCGCAGCTCTTCTAGCGATGTCGTTAGTTCGCGCGTAATCGCGTGTTCATTATCCGACGATGTTTGCTACAATACGGACATACGGTCGCGCTGGATGTTGGCTGCATTTGCCGGGATTAGGGATGTGTGACAAAGCGGCACAAGGCCCCTTCAAGGAAACAAAGAGCGAGTCCGCGCGATAGGTTCACTTGGAGGTGTGCCGATGAAGCTGTACGTCACGTACACCTCACCGTACGCGCGGCTAGCCCGTATCCTTGTCGTAGAGAAGGCCCTCGAGGATCGCGTCGAGATTATCGAGGCAAAAACGCGAACACCCGTCAGCCCTTATTATCAGATCAACCCCTCTTGCCGCGTACCGTATCTTGTCGATGAGACCGGCCTTGGCATGGAGGACAGTCAGCTCATCTGTGCCTATCTCGATAGCCTCGACGGTCAGCCTCGGTTCCACGATCCGCTACGCGAACAAGACTGAGCGTGCCTCCGACTCGAGTTCGCAGCGCGCAGCATGTGTGAAGGCATCGCAGTATGGGCGCGCGAAATGAGACGGCCTGAGAGCGAGCGCTCGCCCCCCATCCTTGCTCACGAGGCTGCCCGCAGCCACCGGCGACGGCTACAGTCTATGTAGCAACGAGAAGCTGGCGGCGAGATCGATGACACCGTCGGCTGGCGCCAGACCGTGCGTGGTGCGGATGCCGTGCCGCGGTCCGCGCCGCGCGCGAAGTTGACGCTCAGTGAAGAACAGATAGGGAACGAGAGTCAAACCCTGCGTAGCAACACGCACCGAGCCACTTCCAATAGGCCCTTGTCGCAATTACGAAATTCTGCCTAGCTTAACGATTGGAGCACTGGGAAATGGTTGCGGTTGCGGTCTTTGAACGGCTATTTGCTAGGTACGTTTGCGAGTGCGGAACGGTCTACCGCGTCAAAACGGCCAGCACATTGATTCCAAGCATGGACGTCGCCGTCTGTGAGCACTGCGGCGAGGTCATGGATAATTGGTGGGCTTCAACGCGCAATCGCGTTTATGAGCTCGAGGACCGATCGATTTGGTGATGGCGGAGTGCGCCGGCTTGCGCCCACTCAGCGTCCGACGCAGCTGATCCAGTCAGTCGATTTGGTGTTGGCGGCTATTTTAAAAAGCCATAGAAGGAGCAAATCCCGATCAGCAGGCCGACAATGATGCATCCGAGCGCCAGACGATCGGAGAGTTTTCCCACTGCATCGCGTTCGTGTCTAACGATCTTCATTCGACAAAATCACCGCCCCAGGGTCTAAGAGAGCCTCGGTCAGAAGCTCAGACCGGATGTATGACCGGCTCCGGTCCAGTCGTGATACTCGTGCTGTAGTTATTCGCGACCGCCCCGGACAAAAACGATAAGACAATTCTGTTAGCGGTAACTTAAGCTCCGCTTGCGTTCAGCTTTTTCTAAACGGACGGGCGAGATACTTTGGCGATGTCTCGTGGCTTGGCGACGCGGCGCCGATGCTTCGGTGTGATCGATTTGTTTGGCGGCCGGCGCCAACTCCGCGTCTTTCTTCGCGCGGTCTGCCAAGTCTTTGTAGATTTTCACAAATTCCCTTAGCCAAGCTAGGCAATGTTCGGAGATAAATCATCTCGTGGAGTTGTATGCGAACAGTGTTCTCTCCAAGACGGGGCTTGCTGGTTGGTGTTACTATTTCACGCGCATGGGTGACCGCCAAAGAGGCCCACTTTGCCAGGCCGTAGAATGCCGGGAATGTCATCGCGGCGCTGGAGCAAGAGACGACCGCGCGTGTCGATTAACAGGGCGCAAGCGACCTCGCGCTGCTGCAACGTTATGACCACTGCCACGTCTCGTTTTTCCCGGCCGTTCGCTTGATAAGCCGATTTTCGCGACCGCCGTCAAATATTGGCCTAGCGGCCGTCAAGCTGTCGGACCTGCTGGGTAAGTCGGACCGCATTTTATGTTGCCCGGGTCCGGTTGGAACCGGAACGAATCGATCATCGATGTCGCTGTTGCGGCGATGCAGAACCCAATTGCGACGATCAAGTTTTGTGCAGTCGGGGAAGGCTTCATACCGATGGCCAGTAGGTAATGTGTTTTAGAGGACTATCGGCGCATTCGGCCCGGATATGGTCGCTCGACGCGCGTGGCAGACATAGCCGCACCGTCAAGCCGCTACATGACGGCAGGCCAGTACGGAAAGCATTGTCCATCGGGGGCAAGGTAGTAGCCGCAAGTGCATGCGGGCGCAAAGCAGCCGCCATATGGAAAAAGCTGGAAGTAGCCGTCCGGACAGGGGAGCCGCGCGTCCGGATCGGGAGGCGCGTACACCGACGGCGGATATCCATAGGGCGTACCGTTGCGAACGCACTGCTGATAGGAACCACGGTGAAAACCGGGCCCACAAAAGCTGCGCACCGGAGTAGCGTCAGCCGCTGCCGCTTCCCCCGGGGGAGACGACATCAAGCAGCAAGCCGTCAAGGACAAGACTTTGAGCAATGACGTGACATCAGCAATTTTGGACATGCGCGCCGCAGACACCGTGACACTCCGGTCAGCAGGATAAGCATACAATTCCCGCGATCAGGATGCGTACTCAAGAATTGAGATCGAGCAACTGTTGGTTAATGTCCGCTTTGCTGCCGCGGGCGAACTTAAAGATTTCGAGCGCAGAATATCCGCCTAACGGCCAATCGCGAACGACTGGATTGAGACAATGACTGCCAATGCCATCTATCTAGCAACGATCTGGGTGATTCCGGTTGTCGTCGCTGTCACCTTTCATGAAGCCGCGCATGGCTTTGTCGCGCGTCTTCTCGGCGACGACACGGCATGGCGTCTTGGGCGCGTCAGCTTCAATCCGCTAAAGCACATCGATCCGGTAGGGACGATCTTGCTGCCTGGCATGCTTCTGCTGCTAGGTTCGCCGTTCCTGTTCGGCTACGCCAAGCCGGTGCCGGTTAATTTTCGGGCCCTGCGCAGCCCTCGGCGCGACATGGTGCTGGTGGCCGCCGCCGGACCCGCGATGAACATTGCGCTCGCGATACTCGCGGCGTTGGCGTTTCACCTCGTTGGGAATCTGCCAACGACGGGCGGACAATGGCTGGCGGAGAATTTGCGGAACGCCTTGCTCATCAATGTCGTCCTGGCCGTGTTCAACCTGTTTCCGCTCCCGCCGCTCGATGGCGGCCGCATTCTCGTCGGGGTACTTCCGCCTGCTGCCGCGGCACCGTTTGCTAGGCTGGAGCCGTACGGGATACCGATCCTGATCGGTATCCTCTTCGTGCTGCCAATGCTGGGCCCTCCGTTGGGAATAGACCTCAGCATCGTCTCGCGCGTGCTCGCCATCGCCACCAGCGCCGTTATCGATGCAATAATTTATCTCACCGGCAACGGCTAGGCCGCGACTGAATAGGCATGATGAGCCAATTCGGACGCGGTGAGCTGACGCATTTTTCGTCTGCGAACCGACATATCCGGGACTGACCTGAGCAACGATTATTACGTCTCGTTGCAGATCCACCTGGTCGGCGCGAACGGTCAGTCACCCAACATCGTCACATTCATAACTCACGGTGTCACAATCGCAACTCATTGGAGCCCGAATCCATTGGGATCACTCAGCAAACATCAGGACCCCAAAGCAGGCGCGATAATCGATAGCGATGGAGGGATCAATGCTGAGGCAAAAGTTACTGCCGGCCATCCTCGTCGTATTGCCCGCAACCGCTGCGTTGATGGCGCAATCAACCCTTGTCGAAGCGACGGTCGATGAGTGCAAGACCAAGCCCGGTTCGGCGACGCCGCCCGGTACCCATTGGTACTACCGCGTCAATCGCGCGCACAACCAACACTGCTGGTATCTGAGCTCCGCCGGCGCAGTGGTGCGTGCGCGCGGAGCGATCGCAAATGCGCATCGCCACCTGGCCCGCCGCATTACGAGAGTTCTGCCGAAGCAATCTTCTCAATACGATCGTAAGCTGCACCCGCAAACAGCGTCGGTGCAGATGACGCGGGCGTGGACGGAGCTCGCCGCGGCCACGTTGCCCGAGCCGCCGGTCCCTGAACGCGCAACGCCGACAGACTTTGCTGCGCGCTGGCCGAAACTCCCGAAATCCCAAGATTTGAACGCGCGGGAAGTTGCGACCATAAGCTATGCCGAAACCAGTCCGGCGACTGATGCGGACCAGCAAATGCCCCTGAGCTGGCCTATTGCTGACGCCGATCCCGTCGGATCGCAGCAAGCTCCCGTCAGCGAGCCGGCCTCGGCGTCGGCTTTTCTTGGCGGTGCATTGGTGACGGCGTTGCTGCTCGCCGGCGGAATTTTTGATCTCGTTCGCCGCTCCCGGCGGACGCATTCCCCTAATCGCGCGCGCGCAGCTGCGGACCCCGCAGGTCAGCGGCGGACGCTTGCTGGTTTCGATAAGCCGGCCCGGCCTCAACTACCGGTGGGAGCGCCGCGCAAGGCCTCCGCTTCTCGAGCGCCGAGGCCCACCGATCCGATGGACGACATCAAGACGATTCTGCGCGCCCTCCAGCGTGCCCACGCAGCCAGCTATCCGCCGCGGTCATTCGCGCCCGCTGCTCGCACGCGTCGCACCGGGAACGCTCCCAAGCAGGCCAGGAGGCTCCTCGACGTGGCCTCATGAGGACGCGTGTCAGCGTGAGCTAAACGCGCAGCAATGTCCGCTTTCGGGGACCGCGATCATTAGCTGGTTCGAGGAGTGTGACGCCGTTATTCCGGATGTTTAGGCTGCTGCTTTGCCGGAACGGTGCCGCCCTGCCGTTTCCGACTGAGCGACATCCAAAACATAACCAGGAACAAAGGAAGCGCGACAATCGAACACGACCAAGCAATCTGGTAATATACCGTCCGCCAATCGACCAAATCCGCAAGGTGACTTATTTCTCTGGAATAATCCAACTTGTCAGCCGCGCTGCAGTCAACGTAGTGGAAAAACGGATAAGAAATCTCGGAAACGCCGAGGCACAGTGCCGCTGCGGCGAGCGACAAGACGATGATTGTCGTCGCCAGCCATCGGGCCAATCCACTTCTATGAAAGACATCGCCTTTTTCCGCGGCAAAGGTGGTGGCAGCGATGATAATTCCGTCGAAGGCCAGCAGCGCCAATCCTTTTCCGTCGAGAATGGTCAGAACTTCATAAAGGGTTTTCACAATTTCGTTAGCGTGAGATGGACTGACTTGAGTTCCGGCGGCGTGCAAAAGCTCGATCTTTTGCAACAGGTCGCATACCATATTGGTCTCCCGCTCTTATTCGCTGAATAATAATAATTGATTCGAGACGAGAGATCGTGGTCGCTTTTCGCTTTATCTTGCGCGTGTGGTCAAACACGAAAGTGGCGGCTGCAATTTGTGCCGTTCATTCCGCCGGCGAAAGCAGATGCCGGCTCGGCGCGTTTATGAGCTCACGCCCTGAGATCGGCTGATACGGCGGATGGCGCCGCGGGGCGCATTTTTGTGCCGAGACTCTAACCGGAGATGCCCAGTGTTCCGCGCGGCCTCGTGGGCAAGGCGGTCGAGCCCCGAGCTCGGCTGGAGCGAGCGGTTGCGCAAGGCGTTCAAGATGCCAAGTCCGATCTTTCGGAACTCTCTTTGCCGCGCAAATGACGCGTGGCGTTCGTGAGGACGCCTTCCCGCGTGCGCAACCATGACCTCGCACACGGCTATCACTGATCATCCAAGAGAAATGGATTGAAATTTCTTGATTTGAGATGCCAGACGTCTTGTCGACTCTGTCGACCCAGCAGTTTCAATGTGATGAGGATTCGCTCAGCCTGGCGCCAAAGAGCGATTTCGTACCGGGTAAGACGCTCGAAGGCGCCATTATCAACGTTGACTAGGCGCTGAAAGCAACGTGCGATCTCGGCATTGGCTTTGGTGAGATTTTTTACGCGCCCGTCAATTCGGCGATCTTCCTTCCTCGGCCCTCGATGGTCGTCCAATCCTCGGTCAGGGTCGGCACCCGGCATCGTATCCACCAACCGAACCCAGGGGTTGCCGCCGGAGTCTGGCTGCCGGCTTCGCATCGAGCGTTCCTGCTCGGCCTCATGGATGATGCCGTTTTGAATATGAAGCAGACCGCTTTCGATGGCGGTGGCACGGCGAAGCCGCCACAGCAGGCTGGTCAAGCGCAATACCAACTCGCGCTCGACAGCGGTTTGCGCATCAAACTCGACGGTTACCGCCCGCTCGAACGCTTTGTAGTCCCTCGGATCCTCGAGAACTTCAATAACCACCTCCGCGGTCAGTCCGTGGCGGATGGCGTTGCGGCGTGATCGCCGCTTTCCGGCCTTGCTTCTCGGCCCCGTGCTCTTGAGCGCATTGCGCCGATTGGCCTCAAACTGTCTAAGCGACGTCACTGGGGGTGATCCTGGCGATTGGCTTCGTTCTGTAATTTGGACCTTTTTGGCCTACCTTAGGATCACGCTTGGCGCCATTTCGATCGTTGTCCACATCGGCAAGGGCGGTGGGACTTTTGGTTTCCTGCTCGCCCTTCGGGAGGGGATGCGTCTCAAGCCAAAGCGCCCGAGCCGCGACGACCGGATCAACGCCAGCGCTCTTCCACCAAACCGCTTCGTCGCCACAGCGGTGAACCCCGCGATGGTGCCCGCGGCACAACGGGACAGTGAACTCATCGCTGACTTTGCGCCCTAGCGCGCGGCTTTGCGCAAATCGCAGGTGGTGGGCATCCGACGGTCGGCGGTCGCAGATCAGGCAAGTTTGCTTGGCGACAAATCTGACATGCTCGCGGTCGCGGACCCGGCGCGGCTCCGGTAGCGCCAGCACACTCTTGTCGATGATCTCCGTTTTTGGCCGGGTCCTGGTTTTTCCTGCGTTCCGCTCATGAGGGCTGCGCCGCGCCGCTGTTGACCGCTCCGGTCGCCACTGAGGGTCATCCGCAGCAGGAGGTGTTGTAAACGTGCTAAGCTTTGCCTGGAATGCCTCCTCCACACGCTGAGCGTCCGGCTCTTTCAGTTTGTTCTTCTCGCCGAGAGATCTGTGCGCCCACATTGCCGCGTCGTCGGCGGAGCCAAGATTGTTGAGCTCGGTGAGGAGCCGATCGCGTAATTGGGCCGACGCTTCAGGTGTGAGAATCGGTTTAGTGGCTTTCGGGTCGTCGGCTCGCCGGGCCGGAATACCGTGGCCGCCGTTCAAGCTGCCATTGCCGGTTCCGCTTGGCTTCTCGGGGCCTGATGTCCTGTTCGTCGGTGTGGTGAGGTCGGGAGCATCGAGATCATCCTCGCCGGCGATGCCAACGAGGGTGAAGAGGGCATAGCGCCGGGCATAGGTCAGCGCCGCGCCCATCCGATGCGGGGTTGCCGCCTCGCTGATGGCGCAGAC
>Ga0210394_10002485_pt1 | contig 25156 bp, 19 predicted proteins | sample IncBWC12MmetaG_FD_160121 | JGI IMG/M metagenome (GOLD analysis project Ga0210394, IMG submission 160121) | Forest soil microbial communities from Barre Woods Harvard Forest LTER site, Petersham, Massachusetts, United States - Inc-BW-C-12-M | ecosystem: Environmental > Terrestrial > Soil >... | reverse complement strand
TCATCCAGCATGTCGTCGACGAGGCGCGCGAGGCCGGCATCGAGCATTTCATCTTCGTGACCGGCCGCAACAAAGGCGTCATCGAAGATCACTTTGATCGCCAGTTCGAGCTGGAAATGACGCTGCTCGAGCGGCAGAAGCACAAGATTCTCGACTACCTCAATCAGGACCTGCCAGTGCCCGGCTCGACGAGCTTCACCCGCCAGCAGGAACCGCTCGGCCTCGGCCATGCCGTCTGGTGCGCGCGCGAATTGATCGGCCACGAGCCTTTTGCATTGTTGTTGCCGGACGTGCTGGTCCAGCACGAACAGGGTTGCCTCGCGCAGATGCTCGATGCGGCGCGCGAAGTGCCTGGGCAAGCAAATATCGTCGCCGTCGAGGAAGTGCCGCACGATCGCGTCGATCAGTACGGCGTCGTCGGCATCGGCGAGCGCAAGGGCAAGATGTTCTCCATCACCAGCATGGTGGAGAAGCCGCCGGCCAATCGCGCGCCGTCGAATCTCATCCTCACCGGCCGCTACATATTGCAGCCGGAAATCCTGGAAATTTTAGGCACGCAGGAGCGCGGCGCCGGCGGCGAAATCCAATTGACCGACGCCATGATCCAACTGGCGCGCAAGCAGCCGTTCTACGGCCTGCAATTCGACGGCCGCAGCTTCGACTGCGGCTCGAAGATCGGCTTTCTCGCAGCCAACGTCTCCTATGCGCTGGAGCGCCCGGACATCGCGCCGGGCTTCCGCGCCGAGATCAATAAAATTCTCGGCGAATTAAACGGTGGAAAAAGCTAATGCAATATCGGCCTTTCTCAACGCGGTCCCTGCACCAGATGGATAACGCCCTGAGACAAGAGTAACAGCCCGAGAATGAAGAGCAGAATATACGTGATGCGATAGAACTGCGCCGTCGGCACGATCCTGACCATCCAGATGCCGGCGAAGTTCGCCGCGACTGCAATCGGCAACAGCGCGAGCGAGGTGGAAAAGTTCTTTAGCGAAAATTGTCCGAGCATGAAGTAAGGCACGATCTTAAGCAGGTTGACGGCGGCAAAAAAGATCGTGGTCGTGCCGATGAAGGTCATTTTCGGCAATTGCTGCGGCAGCGTGTATACCTGAAAGGGTGGCCCGCCGCCCTGGCTGGCGAATGACATGAAGCCGGAGACCGTGCCCCAAAATAGCCCGCTCAGTATCCTGCTTTGCTTCGGCCACGCCGGCGACGCACGCAGCCAAACAGTTGCGACAAAGGCGAGCGCGGTGACCCCAATGAGGATTCGGATGGCGTCGTCGGATACATAGGATGCGAACAGCCAGCCGAGCGCCAAGCCAAGCCCTGCGCCCGGCAGCAGCACCTTCAGGTTCCAGACGCTCCATTCGCGCCGATAGACGTGGATCGAGATCGCATCTTGGCAAATGACGATCGGTAGCAAGAGCGCCGCGGCTTCAAGCGGCGGCAGATAAAGCGCCAGCAGCGGCGTCGCGCCTGTAGCCACGCCGGAAAAGCCACCTTTGGCGAGCCCAAGGAAGATCACCGCGGGAATGGCCACCGCGTAGAACAGCGGCGCGGTGATGATCGGGGCTAGCATGCGTATCCGCTACCACTCGCGCCGCGACGTCCAGGGCAGCACGTCGAGCGCTATGAGCGTTTGGGCGTTCGGACAATAACCCTGCCATGCCGGTATGGCGGAATCGCGCGCGAGATCTCGCGCACAACGCCTCTTACTTTCACACAGGGAGCAAACGCGTTGCAGATCGCGGAATGTTTGCGGCCCGACTTGCGATACCTCCGCTGGGTCGAGATCGAGCGCTGCCATGCGACGAAGCAAAAGATCGGCTGCCTCGGGACCACGCTTCGCAACGGCACGGAGTTCTGCAGGAGTCATGCGGACATCTCGGGCGATGCGCTCAACTTCCATTTCGCCACAGCATGACACTTCCGATGCGAAATTCCCTCTGGCCCAATCGCTACACCATCGCCAGACAGCTTCGAAGGGCATTCGTTTTTCTTCTCTAGGCAGGTCTTTCATTTGACCCTCCTCTCGTCGGCTAGCGTCATTTTCAAGATCGATCCAGGTAAGCGCATTGATCTAGGTCAAACCCGACGACGACGTTGACTCTGGCGATGTCTTTGGAACGGCTCTAATAACCACGGGCGCAGATTGCGGGACGTGGATTCCTGTGCCGAGCAGTCGGCTTGTCGAATGACCGCCCGCAAAGCGACATGGCAGACCCCATCAATTCGCCGGGTCGATTCGTGCCGACATTAGCCCAAGCTTAATTCGCTGATCGGAAAATGCGAGTTGCGAGACTGGCGCGATGCGGGTGAGCCGCAACGAAATGTTTTCCGCTCGCTAAAATGTGGAGCTATAGGCCGTGTCGACTGTTCAATTGATTGCCACGCCTTTCGGCAATCTCCGTCGCAGGCTTGATCAAAGCCAGCTCTACGATTGGACGATGCGATGCCCCATTTTGATTTTCTCCTCTGCGATACTGTTTGGTGACGTTAACGCCTTTATCAGCAGGTTCTGCAAGATCCGGACCTGATCGGACACTTCAACGGCGGTGTCGCCGTCGCGATGTTGACCCGGGTTTCGCAGTGGATGTTCGTGGCCTTGCTGTCGATCCAGCCTCTGTTTCGGTTTCGGCCGATCGCAAAATCGGAAGAATTCCTACCGCGTGTCGGAGCGCTTATCGCCATCTGCGTTCCGTCGATGTTTATGCTGCTGGCGCGAGCAACACCGAACCTCGGTTTCAATTTACCGGCTCTACTTCTCAGCTTCGTCGCCAACGCCACGGCGGTGTTCACTCTCTGTTTTCTTGGCCGCTCGCTGAGTGTGATGCCCGAGGCGAGGCGGCTGGTGCAGAGCGGACCGTATGGAATCGTTCGCCACCCGCTATACCTCTGCGAAATGCTCGGCACCCTGGCGGTCTTTCTGCAATATCGCTCCTTGCCGGCGGTTGCGCTGCTGCTGCTTGCGTTCGCTCTGCAAGTGAAACGAGCGCAATGGGAAGAAGCGGTGCTTGCGCGCGCCTTTGCGGATTTTGCCGCCTACCGCGCGCAGACGGCGTTTCTTATCCCGCCTGAGCCGTCGCGTTTTCTGGCCTCGTTCCTGTTGAGGCTTGACCTGCGACGGTGCTTTGCTGCTGTCCTCTTATCAATGTTTGCTCTGCTCGTACGGATAACGGGCGCGCCGTGGAGGCTGATCGGAAGGCTCAACCGGTGAGGCGCATATGTTTGGACAGCTACGATTCCTGTTGGCTTATTTGGTCGTCGTCAGCCACCTTGTGGGCAGCAATTACTTGGCGCATTTCGGATTTTATGCCGTAGTCGGTTTTTTTGTGATCGCCGGCTTCGTCATGACGTCGGCGCTTAACGAGGTCTACCACTTCGACGGAATTCGCTTTTGCATCAATCGCGCGCTTCGGCTACTGCCGCCATATTACATCGTAAGCGCGATCACGCTCGTGGTCGTTACGGCGGTGCCGGACCAGGCCGGCGAATATCTGAAATTTTGGCACGCCGATATGCAGCTACGCGATGTGCTGCTCAATTTTGCCGTGCTGCCCATGCAGACTACCGTTCCGACGTTTCGCATGGTGCCGCCGTTCTGGTCGATCGCGATCGAGGTTCAGATGTATGTAATGCTCTACCTGATGATCGCGCGACGGTTGGGCTGGGCATTGGTCGCCCTGACGGTTGGGCTTTGTTATCATTTGGCGTGCACCTATGCGAACCTCGGCTGGGCTGTGCACTATTTTCCCGTACCGTCGGCAGTGCTTCCGTTCGCGGCCGGTACGCTCGTGTATTTCATCCGTCAGCGCGAATTGTGGAGCGTCGCCCCGAGCGTCGCCTTCGTAGCCTTTGCAGCCTGGTGCGCGAATATGTTGGCCGGCGGCTGGATTTTCCCGGACTCGTATGTTTTTGGGATCGGCTACTACGTTGGTATCGTCCTATTCACGGTCGTTGTCGCCGGCCTCGCCGGGTTGCAACTAGCACCGATGCTTTCACGGATCGATCGGACGCTTGGCGAATGGGCGTATTTCGTCTTTTTGGTACAGTGGCTAGCCGGCTTTGCCATCGCCGTGACGTTCATGCCGGGACAATGGCGTGGTTGGACGCTGCTCGCGGCCGCGACACCTGCGATCATCCTGGCCGGAGCTGGCTTGGCGATGTTGAACCGTTCTTTGGTCGAGCCCTTCCGCGATCTTGTGCGCGGTTCGTCCGCTCATCGCGCGCGCCCAATCACGGCAGGCGCAGCGTAATGCGCCCTCAGATCGGCGATAACCGGCCCGCAATCGGTTACAACCGAATTGCCGGCACAATTTTTGGCTTTTTACTTGATAAAACTGAGATACGACGCCAGCGCCTCGACTTGATGCTGTGACAATCTGCTGGAGATGTCGGGCATCGGGGGCCCCGCGGCCGCATGATAGCCTTCACCCCACTGCTCAAGTCGCCGTTTCAAATACGTGTACGCGAGCCCCCCCAAACGGGGAATTTGGCCGACGCCCTCCGCATTCGGGCCGTGGCAAACCACGCAGGCGACAATATTGGAGTCCGGCATTCCCTCCTGGTAGATCGTTCTTCCAGTAGCCGCGAGCTCCCTGGCTCCGTCATCGGCCGCTTCCGGCAACAGCGTTGAAAAATACATTGCCAAGTTGCGCGCGGTCTGCGGATTGAGGTTTGCAGCCGCGCCCCACATGTACTGTTTTGAAAGAGGATTGTCGCGCGTGTGCGCGTGAAAATCCGCAAGCTGATTCTCGATATATTGATATCTTTGCCCGGCCAAACGGGGGGCGGGCGTATAGCCTTGCGCCGATCCGCCATGGCACCAGGTGCAATTACGAATAGCGAGACTCTCGGCGTGACCGGCCAACGAGGAACCGATAACGAAAGTAATCGCCAGGATCGTCACTTTTGACCGAGTGTATTTCGTCATCTGAAGTCCGAGCATTCTGTTCGTTCCAGGCGGTGAGCCAAACACAAGAAGTCACCTTAAATCGCTGACGAAGGCCGCAACGGCTTCGATTTGCGGCTTAGTCAAGCTGTGCGCGACCGGGCTCATGATGGCTGACGTGTCCGGCCTTGCCGAATTCTGCCCTCGTTCCCTTCCCCAATTCGTCAATTCCTTTATGACGTAGGGATAAAGCTGACCGGCAAGGCGGGGAATTTCTCCGCTGCCCGTAGCGTCCGGACCGTGACAGGCAGCGCACGCCGCAACGTTGGCGTCGGGCACTCCATCTTCGAAAATTTTCTTTCCCGTGGCCACGAGCTGTCTTGGAGCTCCCCCGATGGGCTGGGGATTGAGTTCCCTAAAATTCGCGGCAAGAGCCGCCAGCATTCCCGGCTTCAAGGCATGCGCCACGTTGAACATGATATTGTTCGTGCGCCGATGCTCGATGAATGCCCGCAGCTGATTTTCTAAATACTCCGGTTGCTGTCCGGCGAGCCGCGGTATCGGAAAGTATCCGCGATAGCCTTGCGCCGACGGCCCGTGACAATCTTTGCAGTACCCCAGCTTGGCCTGAACGTCTTGCTGCGAAACGGCACTCTGCCTCGTTTCCGCCGCACGACCAGGTTCGGCGAAGACAATCGCCAGGATTACCGTAAGCAGCGCTGCTCGTAAGCCGGCACTTTTCGCGGATCGCCATCGCGCACGCCGACGACTCAAGCCCATCTTTTGCTCGGCGGTTTGAAGTGTTTTGCAGGAGCGCACGGCGTTACTCCAGATAATTGAGGTAGGCCGCGACGGCTTTGATTTGCGGTTGCGTCAAGCTGTGCGCAATCGGCGCCATGACATTCGAATTGTTCTCCCCGCGCTCGTTTGTCCAATTCGTCAATTGGCTCACGAGATAGGGATAGAGCTGGCCTGCCAAGCGGGGAAATTGCTCGTTGCCTTTGGCCTCTGGGCCGTGACAGGAGGCGCATGGCGGAACGCCGGCATCGGGCACTCCCTCTTGAAAGATTTTCTGTCCCGTGGGCACAAGTTCCTTTGGAGCGCCACCGAGCGGTTTCGGATTGAGATCGTGAAAATTGGTGGCGAGAGCCGTTATCATCGCGGGACTCAGGACGTGCCCCACGTTGAACATGATATTATTCGTCCGTTTATGCTCGACAAATCCCGCTAACTCATTCTCGATGTACGCGATTTGCTGTCCTGCCAAGCGCGGTATGGGATAATATCCATTGAAACCTTGCGCCGACACGCCGTGGCAGACTTCGCAATAGGCGAGCTTTGCCTGTACTTCTTTTTGCGAAACGGCGCCTGCGTTCGCGTCCTCCGCGCGAACCGGCGTTGTAAATACGATCGCGAGAATTGTCGTCGCCCACGACAAGGCTCGGACGATCTCCACACGCCGTCGGCGTCGGTCGTTCGTGGTCTGAGCGTGTGGGCAATTCAGCTCCATCGCTTCCTCATTGCCAAACAGGGACGTGCAAATTGACGCCGAGCATGATGGTCTGAACGTTCTGCTTGATTTCTTCCGGACCCGAGGTTCCGCTGATTTGGTCGACGAACGTCACGCTGCGTGTACCGAAGCCAAAGTAGTCGTACTCGATCTTGACCGACCAATCATTCGACAGCGCCCATTCAACCCCAACGCCCGCTGTCCAGCCCAATCGAGTCTCCAGCCCTTCGAGGTCATACGCCGTCCCGCCAAACGTCCCCGGCGCGCTGTATCGATCATCGACCAGGGCAACGCCGCCTTTGCCGTAGAACAACCAATGGTCCCATGCGTATCCGGCGCGCGCCGTCAAACTGGTCAGGAGGTCCGTGGTTTCCTTGAAGGTCGCATTGTCGCCGGCTATTGCTGCCGGCACTAGCGCGACGTCGGTTTTACCGCCAATGTTTCCGCCCCACGCGTCGCCCTCGATGCCAATGACCCAACTGGATGCGAACTGATAGTCGCACCCAATTTGACCGCCGAGCAGGTAACCGCTCGTGTCAAGATTGGCGGATGTAAAGCCGCTTAAAGTGGTGGATAATGTGCCGGCAGTATCGGTCAGATCCTTTTGCCCGAAACCGCCGCCGGCGCTTAGTCCGGCATAGCAGCCGGTCCACGCAAACTGTGGCGGCGCGGGTGGCGCGGGCGTCACTCCAAGATCGGCGCCGAATGCGGAGACGGTGAACAGCGATAGTGCAGCCGTTCCAAGTACTATTGCTTTCATGGCGAACCTCGGGTCTCCGTTTGCTACATCGCCAACCACAGATAGGCGAACAGCGTGTTGTTGCCGCTGGCGCCGACGTTTGTTCCATTGAATTTGTCGTACCAGGTATATTGCAGGCCGATGCGGGCGTTGAACCACGGCCATCCGGGCGCAACGCTGCTGATAAACGGAATGTAGGCGATCTCGGCGATCCAGCCGTCGGTGTTCGGACTGAAGTTACTGAAACCGTTGGCAACGCTGTACAGCGTCGAATCGCTACTGCCCCAGGAATTGAAGTATTGCCCAGTCAGAACGACCCTGTTGTCGTTGCCGTAAGCCAACGAGGCATAGGCTCGCGCTTCGTTGAGAACGTCGGTCGGGTTGGTGGACCCAAAGTTGGCGAAGGTCGCGTCTAGCTTTTGGTTTTCGTGGATGTAACTGCCGCGCAACGTGAACCAATAATTGTCGCCCTGATACTGGTATTGGGTATCGAAACCGATATCGGTGTATTTGTCGGTCTGGGAAAAAGTCGAGGTATCCGGCGTTCCAGCGTTGACCCACGGATGAACGTTGGCTGCCATGCCGAACGTTCCGACCTCCAGCCAATTGTTGCCCCAATGGGGTTCGAAGGCCGCGCGCCAATAGGGCGCCGCGTCGAACAGACCAGGTGCCTTAAACGGATCAGTGCCGAGATCGTTCTGCGCGTTGGGATCAAGCGTTCGGTAGACCGACGCCTCGAGATAGAGCAGATCATTAACGTAGGCATAGGCGCCAACGCTCCCGACATGCGCCGCAAAGGTACCGTCGAGGATCGTGGTCGTTCCAAATCCGGCCCCTAGCGTCGATACCGCGTATGGGAAGCCCCAGGCCTGAGTCGTATTCCACGGGTCCTGAACAGTGGGGCCGTTGTTCGCGGTGATGCCGTACGTGAAATTTAGTTTGCCGAGGCTGGTCGAGTCCGCATAGCGGATGTCGGTATTGTCCCAAGTCCATGTATGTTGTGCGAATGGATCGGTGCCAAATCCACCGGCCGGCGGGGCGTTATAAGTCGTCTGCGCGAAAGCGCCGATATGATCGGTGATGGCGCCACCCCAGAAAAAGCTTAAGGGCGATACCACGACGTTGTTATTGGTGGCGTACGGATCGGTCGGCGGCGTCATTGACGCTTCGGTGTGGGTGAACCCGACGATGGCCATCATCGAGATCGGCGGCACCCATTTCTTTTTACTGGCCTGGTCTGAATCTTCAGAGCTGGGGAATAGCGTCGTCTGATACTGGCCGCCGCCGTACGTATAGCCTCCAATCTTAAAACGCCGGCCGTAAGGGGTCAGTCCGGCAAAATCGGTGTGACAGGCGCCGCACGGCTGCCCCGTCTGTCGCGCGAAGCTCGGCAGAGCCTGTGCGGGCGGCGCAAACCCAATTGTCGGAAAAATAGAGAGGACGAACAGCAGCGCGGCCGCGCAGACGAGCCGCAAACGCACCATGTGAATAAATCGGTCGCGTCCGCCTCGCATCGTGAGCCACGCAATCTCTGCTGTTGCGCACGCCTGTGTGCGAACAGTGATTTACGGGGGTGAGAACACGATAAGAAATAAACTTGGAGTAGGCTATGTCGGATTCAGCACATTACGAATTTCCCCGGGGATGATGCTTTTCGGCAACATAACGAGGTGGCGCCGGTCTAATTGATATCGATCAATGAACAGAGCGGAGCAAAACCTTAGACTCTTCATGCTTGTAGTCGATCTCGAACGAGGTCATTGCGAGTAGGCGGCGCGGTTGCCAAGGGGGTACCGCGTCGCCTTGTTTTGAGCGCGCATCCAACGATTACACAGCCGCCGAAAGGGCCCCCCGTTTGATCTAGATCAACGGGAAAGAACGCTGATTTTGATACGCAGCCAGATCATGTCACCGCTGGCAACGAGCGAGAATTCGGTTCTACTGCACGAGATGATGGCGAGCCTTGGGATTGATTTAGGTCCCGAAGCGCTAGCCCGGCTGGAGTTGCGATATCCAACGGCATTTCGGCGCTGTCAGGCTTGCGCCGCTAAGGGAAATTGCCGCGAATGGCTCGATCTCGCAGCGGCATCGACGAGCTTTGCGCCGCGTTTTTGCGTGAACGCCGACATCCTCTTCGAATTGCAATGCGATCAACCCGGCCCTCGTCGCGCCAAAAGCTGAAAAGGCTCTTTGGCAAGGCCGCAGCGAACTGAAATCGCTCTCACCCCGCCTTCTTGACCCAGAATTTGCACCAACCTGAAGTGCTAATTGTGCCGTCGACCAGCGTGCAGGAGCTCGGGGCCTGGAACAGGGAGCAATTACCGCACTGCTGGTCGCCCTTTGGCGAGTCCTGATAAGCGACCGCCGTCTGAGCCATTTTCGCGGCGGCTTGTCCGACCGGAAGCAGTGAGGCTGCGGCTCCCGCCGCACAGGCGACGCTCCGAAGCAGAGTAGTCCGTCGGGAAAGTCCGCTCGATTGAACGCGCGATGTATCTGTCATGTCAGCCTCTTATGGTGCCTGTGGCGCAATTTGACCGCGATCGAAGCAACGTTAGCCACTATATCCTACCCTCGAAGATTTTGGAAATCTTAGGCACGCAGAGCGTTGACTGTCATTGCGAGCGAAAGCGAAGCAATCCGGCTGGATGGTTTCGTCGCTGCGCTCATCGCAATGACGACGAGGCTCACCTCTGCAACCGCATGGTCAGGAGAAACGAGGTGGCGGCGTAGGCGACGTCGCTGACGTTGGACGTGAGCCAATCCTCCCGCACCTCACCCCTGAGTTGCATCTCGCGATTCATTTTGTAGGTCAGGCCGGTGGCGGCGAAATAGTGATTGTCGTCGCGGCCATCGCCGACATATTCGTCGTTCTCGTAGCCGATCAGCGCATTGGCGATGAGCCAGGTCCGTAGCGCGTGATCGACCTCAAGGCTGAAAGTGCGACTGAACTCTCCCGATACGCCCTGCACCGTGGACTCGCTCACGCTCGATTGTGCGGTGAACTTTGCCGTGGTCAGCGCCGTCGCCTGCCAGATCAGCGCACCATCAAGCGTCGCGCCGCTGATATTTGGCAGCGTTGGGTCGTGGTAGTCGCGCTCCAGATATCCGACCGCTATTTCGCCAGTGAGCGAGCCGAACAGATTGAGGTCGGCGCCGAGCTTCACGCTCGAGCCATTGGAATTGCGATCTTCACCGAAATTATCGACCGGCGAGTCGTGAACGCGGGTGTCCTCGTCGACCTCGACGAACGGCTTGAGACCGGGATCGATCTCATAGCCCACCCGCAAAATGCCGGCATATTGGTCGAAGGCGCGATAGTCGAAGTTTGCACTCTCGCCATTGGTCAGTTGGGCATCCGAATACATCGAGCGGTCGAAAGTGCTCTTGAGCGAAACGTTCAGCCGGCCGAATTCCTCGGCGACGCCGAACGTGCCGCCGACCGTGGTGTCGACCGGCAGCGTGGCGAGGCCGGCTTGGATGTTCGGGCTGCCGGGATTGTCGGTCGATACGATTGTCCGGCCTTCGAGCAGGATTTGCGTGTAGCGGGTGACGTCGAGCGTGCCGTCGACTTTGGCGTTGAGATAAGGAACGCTCAGCGACGGCTGGAAGCTGTTGCTTGGGTAGTCCGTATAGGAGCCGGTGATATCGGCGGTGAGCGAATTGCTCGACCAATTGGAACGCGCATGCAATTCCGGCGCAACGACGAAATAGGCAGAGCCGGGTCCGGTAGGCGCGGCCTGCGGATTCGTATTGTATCCGGCCGATAGTTCGACCGCCGGCAGAATCAGAAACGAGCCCGCCTCGATGCCGAGCGCCTGGTAAGGATCGCCGGCGGCGATCGGCAGCGTGCCGTGCGGCACCGTTCCGAGCGGCAGACTGTTCGGCGGCGGCGTTCCGGGCGGCGGCGTGCTCGCGGAGCCTTGAAAATCCTCGGGTGGTGGAATCGGCACGTTAGCGCCGGGCCGGGTTGCCGCCGTGACGGGATACACCACCGCCGGCGGATTGCTGATCGGCAGTTGATCGGGCGGCGGCGGCAGGACCGCCCCCGGCCGCGCCGCGGCCTTGGCCGGATAGACTACGGGCGCCAGTGGCGGCGGCGGCACCGGCGGCACCGACGATATTTGTGGCGGCTCCGCCGGTACGGGCTCGAATGTGGTTTCGGGCGGCGGCGCAATCGCGGCGCCTTGATCGGGCACTTGCACCAAGCGTTTGTGCGGCGCGTTGCTGGAGTTAAAGCCTGTATCGCCCCCACCGAAGCCGGTCGGACTGCCGTAAACCGGCGTCGCCCCAATTCGCGATGACGCGGACGGGGTGAATTTCCCGGCGGGCGGCGCCTGATCCAGAGGTAGCCCCGTCGAATTTCCCGGCGGCACAAAGCTCGGCGGATTGCCGGGATTGCTCTCAGGCGATGGCTGTAACAGCTCGGCGTACGGGTCGGGCGACATCGCCTGGGTATCGGTCGGCGGCGTCGTAGACTGCGCGCCGCTCGGCGTCCGGCCCAGCGCGACCAGCGCGACCAGCGCGACGAACGGCAAAATAGCCGAGCGCAAGAGAACCAAGCCGGTGACGCTTCCTGGTCGGCAACGGCGCGGCACCTGCGACCTCCTCGTCCCGAAGCGGCCTGTCCGCGCCACCCCGCAGCATTGCGCCACGCGACGACCGGCACGGGCCGCCCGACGGCAGACCGCTGGTTAACGGAGTTAAAACGGATATGGTTAACGAGAGGTTGATTGCGCTCGCGGCTGGGGACGTCCTGCGGCTGGAACCAATCGGCTGTCAGGCCTTACGCTCATAACGGTGCCAGGCCGGGACCAGAACGGCGGCAAATACCACGAAAGCCGCTACCTCCGCCGGCCACGGCCAGCGCGCCACCGAAGCGACGATGCCGACAAGCACGGCGGCAAAACCGAGCCACAGCGCGAATTTGCCCGGCCGCAACGCCTCGATCACAAACAGGACGAGCGCGAGCGCGAACCAAGTCCACGAAACAAGCGAGCCGGCTTGAATCAGCGCGCTCACACCCAGCCCTTAAGCTCGCGCATGGCGAGCTGCCAGATCATCAGCATGCCAGCCTGACTGTCATTGAGGCACGGGATAGCCGCGAAATTCTGTCCGCCGGCGCGCTTGAACACCCGCGCGTTCTCGACCGCGATCTCTTCCAGTGTTTCCAGGCAATCGGCGGAAAATCCCGGCATCACCACGACCAGATTCTTCACGCCCTTTTTGGCGAGCGCCTTGACTGTATTGATGGTGTAAGGCTCGAGCCATTCGGCGCGGCCGAAGCGCGACTGAAACGTCATCATCAACCTGGTCTCGTCGAGCCCCAGCTGCGCCCGCAACAGCTCCGTCGTCCGGGCGCACTGGCTCCCGTAGGGATCGCCCTTCTGCACATAGTCTTTCGGCATGCCGTGATAGGACGCGACGATCACGTCGGGCGCAAACGCCAGCCCCTTGAGCTCGGCCTTGAGCGAAGATGCCAGCACCTCGATGTAATAAGGATCGTCGTAATAAGGCGGCAGAATGCGCAGCGCCGGCTGCCGACGCTGCCGCATCATGAAGCGGAACACTTCGTCGCACACTGTTGCGGTGGTCGCCGCCGAATATTGCGGATAGAGCGGCATGACCAGGAAGCGCTCGCAGCCCCGGGTCATCAGCACTTCGAGCCGCGATGCAATCGACGGCGAAGCGTAGCGCATTGCCCAATCGACGATGACGTGCTTGCCGAGCGGTTCGAGAATGCCGGCGAGTTTCTCGGCTTGCGAACGCGTGATGGTCTTGAACGGCGACTCGTTCTTGTCGCGATTCCAGATTTTCTGGTAGTCGCGTGCTTTGAGCCGCGACCGCAATGGCAGGATGACGCCGTTGAGCACAGTCCTCCAGAATAGCGAATCTTTTTCGATCACACGGCGGTCGGTCAGGAACTGTTTCAGGTAACGCCGGACCGCGGCCGGTGTCGCGGCGTCGGGCGTGCCGAGATTGACAATGAGCACACCGATGCCCGATGCGGCCGGCGTCGCCGGCCCGGGCGCATCGGTCTCCGCCGCGCCCTCGATTACGGACGAAGGCGCAAGCGACGTCGCGTGGTCGGTCGCGGGCGCCGTCGTGGCGGCGGGCGAGCCCGGAGGCTCGTGTGGCGCGGCCGGCGAAACCCGTGGCGGCTCAGTGACGACGGCAACGTTTCCCGTGCTGGACGGCAGATCGTCCATCAAGATGCTCCGCTTCTCCGCCCGAACTGCGCACAAACGCTAAGATTACTCGGCCGCCTTGAGTAACAATGGCACACCGGCGCGCAATTGCTCCAGCAAGGCCGCTTCATCCGCTTTGGCCGCGGCAAGGTGCTGCTGTTTGACGTGACCGAAGCCGCGGATCTTCTCGGGGATCACGGCGAGACCGACCGCGAGATGGTGGTTTTCGCCGTTAAGTCTCGCCAGCACCTCGTCGATCATCGTCTCGTAATCTTCGACCAGCTTGCGTTCGGTGCGGCGCTCGAGAGTGCGGCCGAACGGATCGAGCGCGGTGCCGCGTAGAAATTTCAGCTTGGCCAGCGCGCGGAAGGCCGGAAGGAGCCACGGCCCAAAACTCATCTTGCGCGGCAGGCCGGTCGTCTTGTCGCGGCGCGCCAGTAGCGGCGGCGCGAGATGAAACTCGAAGCGCAGATTGTCGCCGTCGAACTCGTTCTCGACCTGCTTCGCGAACGCACCGTCGGTATACAGCCGCGCCACCTCGTATTCGTCCTTATAGGCCATCAGCTTGAACAGATAGCGCGCCACCGCATCGGCGAGCCCGCACTTGCCGGGGGCGCGGTCGGCCTCGACCGCATTGACCTTGTCGACCAATGCCCGATAGCGTCGCGCGTAAGCGGCATTTTGATAAGCGGTGAGAAATTTCACCCGTCGCTCGACAGTCTCGTCGAAAGATTCCGACAGATACTCCGCGTCGCTCGCCACTGCGGCCGAAGGCTTGGTGATGGCGTCGACGGCGGCGCGGTCGATCACGGCGCGGCGGCCCCAGTGAAAAGCCGCGCGGTTCATGGCGACGGCCTCGCCGTTCAGCTCGATCGCCCGTTCGATTGCGGCAGCCGACAACGGGATAGCGCCGAGCTGATAGGCATAGCCGACCATGAACATATTGGCGCCGATCGACTGGCCGAACAGCGCATTGGCGATACGCGTGGCATCGATGAAGTGCGTCTTGTCACGACCGGCATCGGCCGCGATGGTGCGCTTGAGCTGCTCGCTCGGCAGCGAGAAATCGGCATTGCGGGTGAATTCGCCGGGCAGGAATTCGTCGGTATTGACCACCATTACGGTGGCGCCGTGCTTCACGGCGGCGAGCACCTTGCGGGCGCCCGCGACCACGATGTCGCCCCCCAGCACCAGGTCCGCGCGCCCGGCCGCGACGCGGATCGCGTGAATGTCTTCGGGCTTTTCCGCAAAGCGGATGTGGCTGAATACCGCGCCGCCCTTTTGCGCAAGACCGGCCATATCGAGCACGCCGACGCCGCGGCCTTCGAGGTGCGCCGCCATGCCCAAAATCCCGCCGATTGTGACAATGCCGGTGCCGCCGACGCCGGTGACGATGATGTTGTAGGTCTGGCCGATCGCCGGCAGCCGCGGCTCGGGCAGTTGCGGCAAATCGTGGTCGGCGGCGACGCCGGTGCCCTTTTTCAGCTTGGCGCCGTGCACCGTAACGAAGGACGGGCAAAATCCTTTGATACAGGAAAAGTCCTTATTGCAGCTCGACTGATCGATGGTGCGCTTCCGCCCCCATTCGGTTTCGAGCGGCTGCACCGAAACGCAGTTCGATTTGACGCCGCAATCGCCGCAGCCCTCGCAAACCAGCTCGTTGATAATGACGCGCTTCTCTGGGTCGGGAAAAGTATGGCGCTTGCGGCGGCGGCGCTTTTCCGCCGCGCAGGTCTGGTCGTAGATCAGCACGGTGACGCCGGGAATTTCGGCGAGCTCCTTCTGCACCGTGTTGAGATCGTCGCGATGATGGATGGTCAGCCCCGCCGGCCACGCCGTATCGCGGGGATATTTGGCCGGCTCATCGGTGACGACGACCACGCGGTTGGCGCCTTCGGCCGCCACCTGCCGCGCGACCTGCGGTACGGTGAGGCCGCCGTCATTGGGCTGACCGCCCGTCATCGCCACGGCGTCGTTGAACAGAATCTTGTAGGTGATGTTGGTGTTTGCGGCGATCGCGGCGCGGATCGCCATATAGCCGGAATGGTTGTAGGTGCCGTCGCCGAGATTTTGGAATACGTGCTTGCAATTTGAGAACGGCGCCTCGCCGATCCAGTTGGCGCCCTCGCCGCCCATATGCGTGTAGCCGAGCGTCGAGCGGTCCATCCACTGTGCCATGTAGTGGCAGCCGATTCCGGCGTAGGCGCGCATTCCCTCCGGAACCACGGTCGAGGTGTTGTGCGGGCAGCCCGAGCAAAAATACGGAATGCGTTGGGCGATGTCCTTGGTTTCCGCGGCGATGCGTTGGAATTCCTTGAGCCGCGCGACACGCTGCGCGATGTCGTCGTTGCGGTGATATTTCAGGAGCCGTTCGCCAAGGCAAATCGCCACTTCGTTCGGATCGAGCGCGCCCTTCACCGGGAACAGCCAGTTGCCTGCTTCGTCCTTCTTGCCGATACAGATCGGCTGATTGGCGGTGCCGTAGAGCTCCTCGCGGACCTGCACTTCAAGAAGCGAACGCTTCTCCTCGACGACGATGATGAGGTCGAGCCCTTCGGCGAATTCGGCGAGCTCGCGCCGGCTCAGCGGCCAGGCGCAGCCCACCTTGTAAAGCCGGATGCCAAGCTCGTTGCATTTGATTTCGTCGATGCCGAGTTCGTCGAACGCCTGGCGAACGTCGAGATAGCTCTTGCCCGTGGTGATGATGCCGATTTTCGGATTGCGCCCGCCCGACGTGATGATGCGGTTGAGCTTGTTGGCACGCACGAAGGCGAGCATGGCGTCGCGCTTGAAGTCGTGCAGGCGTGCTTCCTGCGCCAGGATTGGATCGTTCAGCCGGATATTGAGTCCGCCTTCCGGCATGCGGAAATCATCCGGAGTGACGATGTTGATCCGTTCCAAACTCGCATCGATCGCCGCCGTGGATTCGATCGTCTCGTGCATCGTCTTGAGCGCGGTCCAGGCGCCGGTGTAACGCGACATCGCCCAGCCATAGAGGCCGTAATCGAGCACCTCCTGGACCCCTGCGGGGTTGAGGATCGGAACCATGACGTCGATGAAGTGGTATTCGGACTGGTGCGCGGTGGTCGAGGATTCGGCGGTGTGATCGTCGCCCATCAGCGCCAGCACGCCGCCGTGTTTCGACGAGCCGGCAAAGTTGGCGTGACGGAAAACGTCGCCGGTGCGGTCGACGCCGGGACCTTTGCCGTACCACATGCCGAAGACGCCGTCGTACTTGCCTTCCCCGCGCAATTCCGCTTGCTGCGAACCCCACACCGCGGTGGCAGCGAGGTCCTCGTTGATGCCGCCTTGAAACCGGACGTCGCTTTTTTCGAGAAACGGACGCGCGCGCAGGAACTGGCTATCGAGGCCGCCGAGCGGCGAGCCGCGGTAGCCGGTGACAAATCCCGCAGTATTGAGGCCGTTGCGGCGGTCCAACTCCTTCTGCATCAGGCAGAGTCGAACCAGCGCCTGGAAGCCGGTTACGAACACGCGGCGCTGGCCGAGGTCGTATTTATCGTCGAGTTTGACGTCGCGCAGCGCCATTCCGGTACGCCTCCAAAGGCGGAGTTTGCCCTTACGGGCGCGAGATTGCCAGAGGGCAGGCTATGCAGGGAAATATGGCGGCGCTGAGTAGGCGGTGCAACGCTAGTGAGTTGAAGCTTCACGCCTTTTGCGGGAAGGCTTGAAGGTCCCCGCGCTTGGCGGTCGGTTACGCCGCGCGGACGCGCGGACGCAGTTGCCGAAGCAGCAAGGGGATCTCATCCGCCGGTATCGGCCGGCTGAACAGATAGCCCTGTACCTGCATGCAGCCCTCGGCGCGGAGGATTTCGAGTTGCTCCTCGGTCTCGACGCCTTCCGCGGTTGTAATCATGCCAAGGCTCGATCCAAGCTCCATGACGGCGCGGATAATCGCGATGCTGTCGTTTTTCTTGCCAAGCTCGCGGATGAAGGAGCGGTCGATCTTGATCTTGTCGAACGGGAAGCTCCGCAGATAGCTCAGCGACGAATATCCAGTGCCGAAATCGTCCATGCAGATGCCGACGCCGAGATCGCGGAATTGATGCAGAGAATCGAGCACCGTCCTGTCGTCCTGCAACAGCACGGTCTCGGTGATCTCCAATTCGAGCCGCGTCGCCGCAAGGCCGGACTGACCGAGTGCGGAAACGACGGACAGAGCCAGTGTCGGATTGCGGAACTGTACCGCGGACAGATTGACCGCGACGGTCAGTTTGGCCGGCCATGTTACGGCATCCCGGCAGGCTTGTTTGAGCACCCAATCGCCGAGCGGCACGATAAGACCGATTTCCTCCGCGACCGGAATGAATTCGTCGGGCATGACCAGCCCGAGTTCCGGATGATTCCAGCGCAGCAATGCCTCGAAGCCCGAGAGCTCGCCGCTGGCGACATTGACCAGCGGCTGGTAGTGGAGTTCGAATTGATCGGCGAGCAGGGCCTTGCGCAGATCGAGCTCGAGCTTGCGGCGCTCTTGCATCTGCGCGTCCATTTCCGGCTGGAAGAAATGGTAACTGCCGCGCCCGTCTGCTTTGGCGCGGTAGAGCGCCATGTCGGCGTTGCGCAAGAGCTGGTCGGGCTCGTTACCGTCAGCAGGCGCCATAGCGATACCGATCGAGGTTCCGATAATCACCTGATGGCCGTGAAGATCGAATGGCTCGACCAGCGCATCGATAATGCGGGCGGCAAGCTCGCTCGCGTCGTTCGCGCTTGTTTTATGCTGGACGATCGCAAATTCGTCGCCGCCGAGCCGGGCCACCGTATCCGCGCCCAGTACGACCCGCTGCAGCCTCTCGGTGACCGAGCAAAGCAGCGCATCGCCGACCGGATGTCCCAGTGAATCATTGACGCTCTTGAATCGGTCGAGATCGAGAAACATGACCGCCAGCTCCTCGCCGCGGGTCAATGCTTCCTCCATCTTGTCCTTGAACAGGACGCGATTCGGCAGATTTGTCAGCGCGTCATGGCGCGCCATGTGCATGATCTTGGCTTCGGCCTGGCGGCGCTCGGTGACATCCTCATAGGTCGCCACCCAGCGGCCGTCGGAAGTCGGGCTATAGAGACACGACACCACCCTGCCGTCGTTGAATTCGTACAAGTGCGGACCTTTGGCGTTCTCAGTGTGGCGTTGCTCGCGCTCCGCCATTATTTCGTCCACGGTCTTGTGCGGGTGATTGCCGTTGGCGACGCTGACCTCGATGACTTCCCTGAAAGTAATGCCGGGCTTGATCCGCTCGCGCGGCAGTCTGAAAATTTCCAGATAGCGCCGGTTGAAGACCTCGAGCCTGTTCTGTGCATCGAAGAGGCATAGACCCTGTGACATATTTTCGAGCGCGGCATCGAGCAGTAAATTGGTTTCGCGCAGCGACCATTCCTGTTTCTTCAACCGGCTGATATCGCTGCACAACACGATGAAGCCATCGTCGCGCGTGGCACTGCGGCTAATGCGCAGCCAGCGGCCGTCTGCCATCAAGATTTCGCTGGTCGTCTGTAGATTCTTGTCGCGCCGGATCAACATATGGGCGGCATCGCCCGCTCCCTGCAATGCCGGCTCGAGTTGCGAGAGCGGCGTGCCGGGCTTGAGCAGGTTCGGCGAGAGCCCGAGGAAATCCGCTGCCTGGGCGTTGGCCAGCACGATGCCGTCGTTGGCGTCGACGACGACGACGCCTTCCTGCGAACATTCCAATGCGTCGGCGAGCCGTGCTTGCGCCGAGCGACGTTGTTCGACCTCGCGATCCATCATCGCCTTGATGTTGTCGCGCATGACGCCCATGGCGGCGAGCAGCGCGCCAAGCTCATCGGCGCTGCCTTTAGGGACGGCAACGTCGAGTTTGCCCGCGGCGATGCGTTCGGCGACGCGGGACGCAACCGCGACCGGTCCGACGATGCGCCGGGCCAAGGCCCAGGCCACCAGCGCGGAAAGCAACAGCGCGAGCGCGGTGCCGGCGATGTTGAGTTGCACGTCGCGGGCAACCGTTGCGCGCGCGCTTTCGCGGTACAGGAAGCCGTCTCCGGCGGTGTAGTTCACGAGGAGATCGATTTGATCGTCTACCCTCTTGCCGTACTGGTCGAGCGTCTCCCAATTCACCTCGAGTCGGGCGCCGTCGAGGAGGCGCTTGCAAATGCCCTTCCAGACGTCCACCGAATCCTGAACGTTCTCGGCGGCGCGCGTAGCGCGAACCGATTGCGAACGTTCGGCCGCAATCTGAAGGTCGCCCGACAGCGACTTACCGAGCTTGTCGATTTCCTGATCGAGCGCAGCGCGCTTTTCCGGATCTGTGGCGATCCATTGGCGCGCGAATGCGGCGCGCATTGCGGCAAAATCAGCCGCTGCCGCGCGCGCGTAATTGATCGACATCAGCGATTCATCGAAGGTCTTGTCCACCAACACGCCGGCATCCCTGATGCCAAGCGTAGCGTAGGCGCCGAAGGCGGCGGTGATGACGCTCATGATCAGGAACGCGACCAGAATCCGGCCGCGAATGGTCATGCGAAGCGCAGCCGCCCGCGCGACGCCGTGGCGCCAGCCGTTTATCAAATGAAGCATCAGGGACGCGATTTGCCCAGCCGGCATGGGACGCCAAGCCCTCTAACAATCCGGCCTAAGGCCTATATCGGCGGCCGTTAAAGGCGGTGCAGCAAGCGGGCCAATCTTCGGGAGTTCCTTAACGGCGTCTTAACTGCCTCGCTTCACGCTGTCCGAAGGCGGTTCGCTGGACTGCGTTACCTGCCGAATGGATTAACGAGGCATCTATGAGTTTAAGGACCGACTTCCTGCGCGCTCGCCGTCCGATCGCGATAGCCTTTGTCGCAGGCGCATTGACCGCGTTTGGCACGCTCATGGTGTCGGCGCTGCCGCAAGACACGATTTCGCAAAAGGGCCGCGAATTTCATCCCGGCGAAATCACGATCAAGCGCGGCGATACCATACAGATCGTCAACGACGACGCCGACCTATTGCATCATGCCTATATCGATTCGCCGAAATTCTCATTCGATTCCGGCGACCAAAAGCCCGGAAGCGTTACGCCCATCACTTTCACGGTGGCCGGCGACTTCAACGTGCTGTGCGCCATTCACCCCAAGATGCTGCTGCTGGTGCACGTTCATTAAATCGTCGTCGATTACAGGACCGCGGTGCCGAACAGCGCCTCGTGCGCGAAATAGTACACCGTCAGAAACACCGTCAGCGACGACGCATAAGCGAACGGAATGATCCAGGAATGGCGCAATCGCGCCGGCTCGCCATGGTCGTCGGCGACGATGCCGAGCAATGCCACCACAATCAGCGAGTGCCCGATCAGATCGATCTTGCCGAACGGGAAGATCGCGCTCACGAACATCGCGGTGAGCATTATGGCGCCGACGCGCCGCACCAGCGGCGTCCATATCAACGAGAACGCCAGGGCGAATTCGACTGCGCCGGCCGCCTGCATGTAGAAATCCGGCGTAAACCCCAACGACATGCCCGGATGAAGAATGAATAGCGGGTACGTCCATTCCGGATAGGCCCACTTCTCGATCGAGGCCCACATCAGCGTGATGCCGGCTGCCCAGCGCAACACGTCGAGCGGTCGCGCGCCGAAGAAGTTGGTCTGCCCGCCCACCAATGCCAGATAGGCGGCGACGCCGAGAAACACCGGATAGTCGGCGAGATGAAAAGGGCCATATTCCCAGACCGCGATGCCATACAGTACAAAGATGCCCAATGCCGATAACGGCATAGTCCGGCGCGACAGCATGCCCGCAGCAATGCCGAGCTGAATGGCGCCGACCAGCGTCGAACTGGTGTTGAGTTCTGGCGTGAGCAGGATGCCGCCGACACCCCAGATTGCGATGAAGAAGAATGCGCAGGCGGCACGCGTGATGATTTCGAGATTGTCGCGCACCAAGCGCGTCGCCCGGTCGAGGCAACGCAACGCGATAGCGCCAATCGGAGTACCTTCGAGGACGCTGCCGGTCATAAGGCCGAGAATCGACAGCCCGGTCAGCATTTCGAAGTCGGGACAGAGGACGTTTTCCAGCCCTACCGGCTGCCCGGCGACGTTGTAGGCGCAGAACCATTTGACGTGGGCGCTGGCAGGGCCAGCGAGCAGCGCATCGATAACACACGCAAGCGGAATTGCGGCTGCAAACGGCAGCCGCTTGGCCAGCCGGCTCATAATGAGGGCCTCCAGGGTATGCTACTTCACAGACCAGTTGCGCCGCCGCACGCAGCTCACTGGTCTACTTAAGGTTTTCTTTACCACAGATTTTAGGAAATCGGTAACCTTAGGGGCCATAAAATTAGGTTTTGGTTAACCTTTGAATCGGGCTTGGCCATCATTCGAGCGAATGCAGCCCCCGGTCCTAGGCCCTCGGTAAGCACTCTCCGCTAAAAACCGCGCTTGGATCGTTCTTTCGCGGGAGATTACGATGGTCAGTGTGGCGGGTTTGCTCAGCGTGACGGGCGGCACCGTTGTCGCTTATCTGGCCGAGCGCTTCCCAGCCCACATCGAAGCCATCGAGACCGCGGCCGGCGTCTTGCTGCTCGGCGGCTTTGCCCTCATGGGCTGTGCGCTGCCGGCAATGATCTGAACAATCTCGATCGCAAACGGCATCAGCGCAGCAGCGTGGGAACCGGGACGTCCTTGGGCTTGCCGCTGAGCGTCTGCAGGAAGGCGATGAGATCCACCTTCTCGCTCTCCGGCAAATTTAGCTGATGGATCGCATCGTCGCGGCTCGGCCGGTCGATGCCGCCGCGATTGTACAAGTCGATCACGTCCTCGAGCGTCGGTAGCGAGCCGTCATGCATATAGGGCCTGCGGCGCGCCACGTCGCGCAAGGTGGGCGTTTTGAACGCATATTGCAGCTTCACCGACGTTGGAAACAGCCGACCGCGGCCGATATCGTCATTCTTTGCCACACCGATGTCGTGGAACGACACGTCGGTGAACGCCCAGCCACTGTGGCAGGTGGCGCAATTCGCTTTGCCATTGAACAGGACAAAGCCACGCTTGGCCGCAGCGTTGATTGCCGTTTGATCGCCGCGGACCCAACGATCGAATGGCGCTTCGTCCGATACGATCGAACGTTCGAATGTGGCCAACGCCTGTTCGATCTTGAGCGTGGTGATTTCGCCCTTACCAAATGCGACGTCGAAAGCGCTCACGTAGCCGGGGATCGCCGAAAGCCGCTCGATCAGAGTTTTCTCCGGCAGGTTCATATTGTCGGAGGATGTGATCGGAGTGATTGCGACATGTTCGAGATCGCTGAAATGCCCGTCCCAGCCGAGCTTCGGCGTCCATGCGACGTTGAGCAGTGTCGGCGTGCGCAGCGGAAGCTGCTTTTCGCCGATCGCGCGGGGCTGTCCGTCGGCCCATGACAGCCCGGGATTATGGCAGCTTGAGCAGGATCGGACCATCGATCCGGACAGGATCGGATCGAAGAACAGCGTGCGGCCGAGCTCATATTTGGCGAAGGAATAAGGATCGTGCTTCGGATACGGAATCGCCGCCGGGCGCAGGTATTTTTCCTTCAAGGCACGCAGCCCGATTTCACTGGCGCCTAAAAGAGATCCGCCAGTGCTTAACAGAAGCATCAAGACACCGAGCATCGCTGCGGCGTTTCTCACGGTAAATGCGTGTGGGCGGGTCATATATGGACAATCTATCTTTGTCCGTTGACGAACCGTTAACAATGGCCGCGGCATCGCGTATGTGCGCTTAGGGCGCACTCAAAATGTCGATCCTGCCGCGAAAAGAGTTCGGGGTTTTCCCTCGTCCCCTGGCCTCCCCCAACGGAGGCTGCACGGCGAGGGCGCCGGATGCTAGACTGGCTTACCCCGCGTGGAGGAACCCGCCCATGAACCCGCACATTAAGCTCGCCGCCACCGCCCAGGCGGACATCTCACCCGCAGAATGGCAGGCCCGCCTCGACCTCGCCGCCACTTATCGCCTGATCGCGCACTACGGCTGGGGCGACGTCATCTACAATCATTCCTCGATGCGGGTGCCGGGCGACGAGCGTAAATTCCTGATCAAGCGGCATGAGCTCCTCTACACCGAGGTGACGGCGTCGAACCTCGTCAAGGTCAGCATGGATGACGACCTCGACGAATCCGCGGGCGTCAACCGGCCGGGCTTCACGCTGCACGGCGGCGTGCTCTCCGGACGGCCGGACGTCAATTGCGCCGTCCACGTGCACACCGAGACCGGCATGGCGCTCTCCGGATTAAAACGCGGGCTGCGCATGCTGTCGCAGCCGGCGGTCCGTTTCCATAATCGTGTCGGTTATCACGACTACGAAGGCATCACCGAAGATTTCGGCGAGCGAGCGCGCATCAACAAGGCGCTCGGCAAGAACCGCGCGCTGATTTTACGCAATCACGGGCTGCTCACGGTCGGCAAGACCATGCGCGAGGCCTTTGTATTGATGAAATCGCTGCTCGAGGCCGCGGACATCCAGCTCAAAATGGAAGCGACCGGCGGCGATCTTGTGGAGATTCCCGCGGAGATTTGCGAAAAAACCGCGCATCAATACGAGCATCACGACTCGGGCCGCGGCTCGGCCGACTGGCCGGCTTACCTACGCATGCTCGATGCGATCGATACGGGTTGGCGGAATTAAGCAGGCCGCAGCACCGAAGACCGGTTTCGGAGACTGACGCGATCAGGATCGCCGGCCGCGGCGCGCGCCGTGGCCGGCGAACTCGTTGCGCGGCTCTGCCAAGTCCATCCAAGGTGCTTCGCCTTCTTCCTCATCGTGCGCCAAGCGAAGTACCGTTTCTTTCAGCGCAACCTCGTAATCTGTAACGCTCGCCTTAATCGCTTCGGCCTCCGTACGCAGCGCGACGATTTCCGCGCGTTGCCTGTTGGCTATCGTCGAATGCTCTCCCAGTTCGGTGACGAGCCTCACTAGCTCCGCCTCCTTGTCGGCGATCACCGAGTCTGCTTCGCGCAACGCGCTGACTCTGATCTCGAATTCTTCCTCGGCGGCCAGCAGTTGTTGCTGCAAGCTCTTGTTGCGGCTCTCCAGCGCGGAGATCATCGCAGTCTTCTCGCCGATCGCATTTTTCAGTTGAGTGATGACATCCGTCTTTTGACCAAGCTCGGCGAGCCTCGACATTGTCTTGGCCTTCATCGCCGCGACGCCCATTTCGAGATCGCGTGTCGACACTGCCAATTTGGCGCGCAACTGATCCTTATCGGCGCGGATCTCGTCCGACGAATATGGCGTCGCCGAGATAATGCGACGAACCGCCAGCCGCACCGCGCGCCTATGAAGCAGCGAAACGAGCAGCGCCGCACATAGGAATCCAATGCTGAAATCGAGAGCCGCTTCGATCACGATGTTAAGCCCGAACCGCGCCGCCGCCTTGGCGGCAAAATGCCACGCGCGCCCCGGCTACACCACATTCGACTGCTATTAACCTAAACTTGCCGCCGCATCGAGGATGACCGCGGCGGACGTCACAGCCTACCTCGCCGGCGCGTATTTTCCGCCGGTCTGTTTGGTATGCACGCCCTCCGCTCCGCTCTGCTTGTGCTGTAGGCGAGTGATGCGCGCCCAGGTCCGTTTGAGATCGTCGCGCACCGTGATGTGCAGCGTGCCACAGCCCTCGCAACTGAGCTCGATCTTGTCGCCGTCCATGAACGGATTGAGCCCGCGATGATTGGTGCCGGTCGCCAGAATGTCGCCCGGCTGCAGCGTGTGAATTGAAGTGACCCATTCGACGCAGCGCGGAATCTTATGCGCCATGTCATCGGTATTGAAATTCTGCATCACGACGCCGTTATTGGTGAGCTTTATTTGCAGCTTTCGTACGTCCTTGATCT